>ERZ869936.1319-NODE-1319-length-18142-cov-36.294300_pt1 | contig 18142 bp, 14 predicted proteins | sample MGYA00520876_ERZ869936 | MGnify/ENA primary metagenome ERZ869936 (study PRJEB32218, sample SAMN09650985) | biofilter metagenome | isolation source: enrty point of leading RO module | place: Saudi Arabia: Thuwal, RO plant located on Red Sea | collected 2016-02-17...
CGCATGCCGCCGCGGCGCAGATCGCGCATGCCGCCGCGGCGCAGATCGCGCATGCCGAGGTCGAGAAACTCGGCCACCTGCGGCGTGGCGACCTCGTTCCAGGTTCGCCCCCCGTCGGAGGTCGTCAGCAAGACGCCCCGCGAGACGTACGAAATCGGATCGGTCCAGCCGCCGGCCGCCCAACCGACATCGCGGTCGACGAACTCGACCGAGTTCAAGCGACATGCGACGCGCGACTCCTGCGGTTCCCAGCGTCGTCCGCCGTCGCGGGTATGCCAAATGGCGCCGCGGTCGCCGACCGCCCAGCCATGTTCCGCGTCGACGAAGAAGACATCCCGCAACGACGCCTCGTGGCGCATGGCCCGATCGAGATAACTCGGACGCGGCGGTGTAGCCGGCAGCACCGTGGGCAGACAGAGCCCGAGCAGCAGCACGGCGAGAGCGGCGAGATACGTCGACGCGCGCGGCGGGAGACGAGGCAGATTTTTCTCTTGAGCTGGCATCGATACCGGGCGTCGGGCGGGCGACAGGCGCGGCGAATTGTAGTGAACCCACCGAGGCACCGATACGCCGACTGGCAATACGCCGACTGGCAATCGACCGGCCAGGTTGTGAAGGATGCCCACTCGACCCGCTTTATCGGCAAATCGCCTACAAGCCCGAGGCCTCGACAATCGGATGGCCCCCACAGGCCGTGCGCGCCGAAGAAAGACGTGGTCCGAGGCCGCCCGATTTCGTTGCCCGAACGCGCGTGCAGGCGACGAATGGGGCGACTTGCTAGCACCGCTCGGCGGTATCCGCGAATCCGAGAATCCACTGCCATGAATGAAACTACTGACAACGCGGCCGACCTCAACACGAACAATGTTATGTTGCCGTTGGTGCCGGTTCCGGCAACGCGGCCCGAGGCACCTGCCGACGCGGGCGTTGCCAAGCGGGTCGAAGAGTCGCTCAAGGTTGCGGCCGGCGGTCTGCAGGAGCTCACCGGTTCGTCGCGCCCTGAGGCACCTGGGGTCGGTCTCTCGTTGTCGATCGTGATTCCGGTCTTCAACGAACGGGAGACGATCGGCGAGTTGCTCGAGCGCGTGGTCGATCTGCGGCAGCGACGCTCTGGTGCCAACGAAACGGCGTCGACGGAGATCATCGTCGTCGACGACGGCAGCACCGACGGCACCCACGAGCGGCTCGTCGAGCTGGCCGCCCGGCTGCCCATCCGCGTCGAACGGCACGAGCAGAATCGCGGCAAGGGAGCCGCCCTGCGAACGGGCATGGCGTGTGCCACCGGCGAGTTGATTGCCATCCAAGACGCCGACCTCGAATACGACCCGGCCGAGCTGGCGGTGCTCGTGCGGCCGATCGAGGCGGGCTGCTGCGACGTCATCTTCGGCAGCCGCTACCTGGCCCCACTCGATCGCGACCCGTCGCGACTCTACGCCATCGGCAATCGCTGGCTGACGGGCATTTCAAACTGGTTCACGGGGCAGAACCTCACCGACATGGAGACCTGCTTCAAGGTCTTTCGTCGAGAGCTGCTCCATGACGTCCCTTTGCGCGAAGAGGGTTTCGGCATCGAGCCGGAGCTGACCGCAAAACTCGCCCGTCGAGCGTCGTACATCTACGAGCTGCCGATCAGCTATCGCCGGCGGACGCGGATCGAGGGCAAGAAGATCGGCGCACGCGACGCCTTGCGAGCCGTGTGGTGCATCCTGCGTTACGCCCGACACGACTAGCGGGTATCTATCCCATACGGCGGGCAACTACAGCGAGTGCGCAAAAAGAGAGCGTCTCGAACCGAACTGGCTCGAGACGCCCTGTGTACTCCATCGGCTCGTTGCCGCCGGAAACTACTCTTCGGCTTCCTCGGCGTCGCCCACGACGAAGGCCTTGGCAAAGGCGTCGGCGTTGAAGACGAGCTTCAGCCGGGCGTCGCCTTCTTCTCCGTTGACCTTGGCCTTGCAGTTCTTGCAGCAGAAATTCACCGTCACGCCTTCGACTTCGACGGACTGATTATCCTTCGTGTTGCCGCCCGAGATGGGGCACTTCGCCTGCGTCGCCTGATGGCTGGCCACCAACTGGTGATTCGCCCGGGCGACATGATCTTCGTTATCCTTGGAGAAGGCTCCGGGACAATTCTCGCAACAGAAGTAGACCTTGCCGCCGTTGTGCTCGACAAACTGCTCGGCGTCGATCGCCTGCTTCGAGATGGGGCACTTGAGGCCTTCAAGTTGCGGTTCGCTATCGGCCAGCGCGACCAAAGAGAAGGCGCCCAGCGCGAAAGCAGCAAAAAAACCAATCATTGTTCGCATCGTCGATGCTCCTATTCTTATTGAGCCCTGCGCAGCCAATGAACCAGGCCGACCAGCGGGAGGCCGGCATTCCAGCTATCACCGCCGCGGCGAAGGGCTCATTGACAACACAGCCATCAATAACAGGTTTGCGGACCCGCCCTGCTAGCAAATTTACCTACGTGCTGGCGGCCTGCATGGTTCGCCGGCGGACGCATTATCGTCGCCTTAGCCGGCTGATGTCAAAGAAAATCGAGTGAAAAATCGCAATTCGCTCGGCGCGGCCACATGACATTGACGCTGCACTAGGTTCCACTAGAATACTGCCCTTCGCGAAAACACGCTAACGACAAGCGGAGCCGCCGTTTAGCCCACCCCGGCGCGGCTCCCTGCGCTGCCCGCCCCCGCGTGCTACTATGCCTTCCACAGCGACGAATGCAATGAGCCCGCCCGTGGAATCGCCCGTGGAATCGAACGACGCGCACGATCCGCTCAAGCCGGAGGCGGCCCGCCGCGAGAAACTCCGCAAGCTCGAAGAGCTCGGCGTCGATCCCTGGGGCGGACGCTTTGACGACCACCAGTCGATCGGCTCGATCCGCGCCCGCCTTGGCGAGGTGCGCTACGTTACCGAGTCGGGCGACTCGATCGAACTGCCCGAGCTAGGCGGCGATTTGAACTTCCGCGAGTGGAAAGCGGAGCAGGGCTCCGGCGATCTGGTCGGCCCCCAGGTTCGCGCGGCCGGGCGAATCATGCTCGATCGCGACAAGGGCAAGCTGCACTTCATCGACCTTCAAGATTGGACCGGCCGCATCCAGTTGTTCGTGGGGCGGAACCAGGTCGGCGAAGACAACTGGCGAATCGTCGAGTGCCTGGACTTGGGCGACCTGATCGGCGTCGATGGCCAGTTGCGCGTGACCAACACCGGCGAGCTGTCGATCTTCGCCGAGAAGATTCACTTCCTCACCAAATCGATCGAGCCGCCGCCCGAGAAGCATCACGGGCTCCGCGATCCGGAGCTGCGGCAACGGATGCGCTATCTCGATCTCACCTACACCGAAGGCGTCCTCGATAACTTCCTCAAGCGAACCCAGGTGGTCCGCGCGATTCGCCACACGCTCGAGGGCCAGGGCTTTGTCGATATCGAAGGCCCCACCTTGCACTCGATTGCCGGCGGGGCGGCCGCGCGACCCTTTACGACCCATCACCATGCCCTCGACATTCCGCTCTTCATGCGGATCGCTCTGGAACTGCACCTGAAGCGGCTGCTGGTCGGCGGCATGGAGCGCGTCTTTGAACTGGGGCGCGTCTATCGCAACGAAGGGATTAGCCCCAAGCACAACCCCGAGTTCACGATGCTCGAGGTCTACCAGGCCTACGGCGACTACGAGTCGATGATGGACCTGACCGAGGCCCTGATCCTGGCGGCCATCGCCGAGACGGGTCAGCCGCAGCAGCTGCCCTGGGGTGAAAAGACGATCGACTTCTCGCCTCCCTTTGCCCGGCGGACCTACAACGAGCTGTTCGCCGAGCACACCGGGATCGATCCCGGCGACGAGGCGGCCATTCGCGGCCTGGCCGAGTCGCTCGGTCTCGACACGGCCGGCAAGCATCCCGACGTGGTGAAGAACGAGGTCTTCGAGGAAAAGGTCGAAGACGCGCTCGCCGGCCCGGTCTTTGTAATCGACTATCCGGCCAGCATCTGTCCGCTCACCAAGCGGAAGGCCAGCGACCCGGCGATTGCCGAACGTTTCGAGCTGTTTATCGAAGGCATGGAAATTGCCAACGCCTACACCGAGCTCAACGATCCCGATCTGCAGGAAGAACTCTTCCGCACGCAGCTCGAAGGCCAGGCCGAAGAGGACTCGATGGCCAAGATGGATCACGATTTCATCCGGGCCCTGCGGCACGGGATGCCGCCGGCCGGCGGATTGGGCGTGGGCATCGATCGCCTGGTGATGTTGCTCACCAATTCGAAATCGATTCGCGATGTGATTCTGTTCCCGCTGCTGCGGCCGACCGGAGACGGGGACTGACGATCGAGGGCGGCCGGCGCCGCGCTTGCTAAGACGACAGGAAAGTCGTTCGCCGCACACGTGCCAAAGGATTGGCTATGTACAAGTTTCTGCTCTGCCTCCGCTATCTGCGGACCCGCTATATCGCGCTCGCCTGCATCATCAGCGTGACGCTGGGGGTGGCCACCATGATCGTGGTCAACAGCGTCATGTCGGGCTTCGGCCACGAGATGGAAGAACGGATGCAGAGCATGATCTCCGATCTCGTGCTCGAGTCGCGGGGCCATGCCGGCTTTCCCGGCGCCGAGTGGCACATGGACGCGATTCGCGAAGTGCTCGGCGACGACGTCGTCGGCATGACGCCCACCGTGCACGTGCCGGCCTTGTTGGACATGCAGGTCGGCGAGCAGACGATTACCCGCGAGATTGTCCTCATCGGCATCGACCCCAAGACGTCGCCGTCGGTGAGCAAGCTCAGCGAGTACATGATCCACCCGGAGAACCGCGATCGGCTCAGTTTTGAGTTGCGGGAAGACGGGTTTGGCGATCGGCTGCCTCGCTCGGGCTGGTCGCATCGCCGCCAGCGGGCCCGCCGGAACAAGGAACTGGCAGCCATCTACGGACAGCAGCCAGCGGCCGACGCGCCGGAAGGTGCGGCAGCGGCGGACGAGGCAGCGCCCGCCGCCGCGGAAGTTGCCGATGTTGAAGCGGGTCCGGTCGATGCAGGCCCCGTCGATGCAGGCTGGGACGCCCCGCCCCCGGCAGACGTCGCCGCAGGTCCGCTGGATGACTGGGGCCAGGAGCCGCAGCCCGAGGTGTTCGACCCGGAGAGGCAACAGAATCCCGGCGTGGTCCTCGGCATTGCCCTCTCCTCGTTTCGCACGCCCGACGGTGACGAACGCTTTTTGAACGTCCCGGGCGACGACGTGAAGATCGCCTTCTGGCTCACCGGCATGTCGCAGCGGACGGCCGTCAGCAGCGACTTCACGATTGTCGATTTTTCCGAGAGCAAGATGAGCGAGTACGACGCCCGTTTCGTGTTCGTCGACATTCACGAGCTGCAGCGGATGCGGGGCATGATCGATCCCACCACGGGCGTGGCCAACGTGAGCGCGATTCAGATGAAGCTTCGCGAAGGTGTCGATCCGAACGAAGCCCGTCAGAAGTTGCAGGCCTATTTTCCGCCGCAGCGCTATGCCGCCTCCACCTGGCGTGACAAACAACTACCGCTGCTCGAAGCGATCAATATGGAGATGATCATTCTCAACATTCTCTTGTTCATGATCATCGCCGTGGCGGGCTTTGGCATCCTGGCGATCTTCTCCATGATCGTCGTCGAAAAGACCAAGGACATCGGCGTGCTCAAATCGTTGGGGGCGTCGAGCGGCGGGGTGATGAGCATCTTTCTCGGCTACGGACTTTCGCTCGGCCTGGTCGGTTCCGGTGGCGGGATGATCCTGGGCCTGCTGTTCGTCGACAACATCGACCTGGTACGCCGCGCCGTCGAGTACATTTCCGGTCGCGAGGTGTTCGATCCGACGATCTATTACTTTCAGGAAATTCCCACGCTCGTCGAACCGCTGACCGTGACCTGGATCGTCTGCGGGGCGATGTCGATCGCCGTGATCGCCAGCATCCTGCCCGCGATGCGGGCTGCCCGACTCCAACCGGTAGAGGCCCTTCGCTATGAATGACAAGAACAGCACGGCCACGACATCGTTGGATTGGACCGGTTCGCTGCCGAGCCGACCTGCCGGGGGCGCATCACCGGCGGCTCATCCGACCATGCCCGCCCCGCACGTACACTTTCCGTCCGCCGCCTCTTCCGCGGCCCCTTCCGCGACCACGAGGGCGACGAGCGAGGCCGACACCTCCGCCGGCCAGGCCCAACTTTCGGTCACCGGTATCAAGAAGAGCTATCGCAAGGGTCCGCACGAGGTCCGCGTGCTCGACGGCGTCGACCTGGAGGTCTATCCGGGCGAGTTCCTGGCCATCGTGGGACAGAGCGGCTCGGGCAAGAGCACGTTGCTGCACCTGCTCGGCACGCTCGACCGCCCCGACGCGGGCGAGGTCTATCTCGGCGACGAGCGCATCGACAACATTTCCGCGCGGCAGCGAGACCGGCTCCGCAACGACTATTTTGGCATGATCTTTCAGTTCTACCACCTGTTGCCGGAGCTGACGGCGCTGGAGAACGTGCTCGCGCCGATGATGATTCGCCTCAGCACACTCGGCTATTGGACCAACGCGCGTCGTCTGAAGCGAAAGGCCCGCGCGCTGCTCGAATCGGTCGGGCTGGGTCACCGCATCAAACACAAACCACGCGAGCTCTCCGGTGGAGAGATGCAACGTGCCGCGATTGCCCGGGCATTGATCGCGAAGCCTCAAGTGTTGTTGGCCGACGAACCGACCGGCAACCTCGATCAGGAAACCGGCGCGGAGATCATGCACATCTTGCGCACCTTGAACCGCGAACAGGGGCTCACTATTATCATGGTGACGCACGATGCGAAGATCGCTTGCCAGGCGGATCGGGTCGTGCAGCTCGTCTCCGGACGCGTCGAGCAAGTCGGCTCGGGCTAGCGGCGGCGGAAATTCTCTTACGGTCGCGGGCGGTTTGCTCTCAGTCTGGCCGCGCCCGGAGCGCAAGGCACCATGAAGGTCTACATCAACGGGACGTTCTACGACGAGGCGGACGCGAAGATCAGCGTCTTCGATCACGGGCTGCTCTACGGCGACGGCGTGTTCGAGGGCATCCGCAGCTACGGCGGCAAGGTCTTTCGGCTCGACGAACACATCAACCGACTTTACGACTCGGCCAAGGCGATCGCTTTGGAGATTCCGATGGAGCCGGCGGCGATGGCCCGCGCGGTCGAAGATTCGCTTCGCGAGAACGGCATCGAAGACGGCTATGTGCGTCTGGTCGTGACGCGCGGGGTCGGCACGCTCGGTCTCGATCCGGAAAAGTGCAGCGAGCCGCAGGTGATCATCATCGCGGCCACGATCGCGCTCTATCCCGACGAGTTTTACGAGAAAGGACTGGAGATCGTCACCGCCAGCACAATTCGCAATCACCCGGCGGCGCTCAACCCGCGAATCAAGTCGCTCAACTATCTGAACAACATCATGGCCAAGGTCGAGGGTCGTCAGGCCGGCTGTGTCGAAGCCCTGATGCTCAATCACAAGGGCGAGGTGGCCGAGTGCACGGGCGACAACATCTTCGTTATCAAGGAGGGCGTGGTCAGCACACCCTCGATCGACGCAGGCATCTTGGAGGGCATCACGCGCAACGCGGTCATCGAGCTGCTGCGCGAGGCGGGCCACGAAGTGCGCGAGCTTGCCCTCACCCGACACGACGTGTTTGTGGCCGACGAGTGTTTCCTGACCGGCACGGCCGCCGAAGTGATTCCGGTGGTCAAGGTCGACGACCGACTGATCGGCGAGGGCAAGCCGGGGACGGTCACCCAAGAGGTCCGTCGCCGCTTCATGGAACTGGCGCGGGCTTAGAGTTTTTCCGCAAGTCTCAAGCTTCTTGGCGGGCGAGACGCGGCAGCTCGATCAATCTTCCTCGACTCGGCGCCCGCGCGTCGAAATCCACTCCAGCGCCAGTACGAAGAGCATGGCGGCCACCGCGGTTGCCAGACATCCCCATACCAAGGGCGTCAGCTCGCCCGGCACGAGCAGGTTGGTGGGAATCCACTCGGGGTCGAGTCGCTCGCGGAGCACGGCCGGCAACCATTCCGAGAGCGCGCGGTTCCGGCCTTCGTATTCCAGCGCGGGGAACTCCGAGTTCTCGAACTGAAACGGCCACAGCGCGCGAAGCGACCCGATCATGAATCCGCAGAGCAGGGCCAGGGTCGGCGTGTGGTAGTGTTTGAGCAGCCAGTTGAGAATCTTGCTGAAGGCGAGAATGCCGATCGCACAGCCGGCGGCGAACACGGCCAGCGTGGCCAGATTGCCCAGCAGCTCCGGGCCGAAGTCGAAGCCACGGACGGCGGTCTGCGTGTCGCTGATGGCGCCGGTAATGATCTTGTAGACGCCGAGTAGCACCATGATGAACGAGCCGCTGATGCCCGGCAGGATCATCGCGCAGATGGCGATCATGCCGCAGAGGAAGAGATAGCCGAATCCGGCCACCGATTCCGACTCCTCGCCGCCCGTGATCCGGTAGGCGATCACCACGCCAAGGACCGCGAGCCCGATGGCACCAAGATTCCAACGCGGAATCAGGCGAGCCACGTGAATGGCGGAGGCGACGATCAGACCGAAGAAAGCCGAGATCGTCAGCGGGCAGGTGATGCGAACATAGGGTCCCTTGTCGAGCAGCCATTGCATCAGGCTGCCCAACACGACGACTCCCAGTCCGATGCCGCACCCCAACGCGATGAGAAACCGCAGATCGATATGGTCGGCCGCCGCGCGCCACTGGCGGTTTCGCACCAGACCCAGCAGCTCGGTATCGAAGCGACTCACGGCGGCCACGAGCCGCTCGTAGATGCCGAGGATCAACGCCATCGTGCCGCCGGAGACCCCCGGGATGATGTCGGCCCCGCCCATGATCATGCCGCAGGCGACGTGGGCCGCGTCGCGATTCCGTTGTGGTTCTTCGGTTTCCATGGGCGATCAAAGTCAAGAACGGCAAGACAGGAAGGACATGGCTGACGTATTCGTTTCGTTCGGCTCGATTCGCCGGGCGGCTTGAGACTTCGGGACGGCGGGCAACTCGCTGTGTGTGCGTCGTTTCCGAAGAGCGCCTAACGATACGCAGGGAAATGGGTAACAACGAGGTCGCGCAATCGACGAAGTCCGATCGACGAGTCCCCAGTGTAGCTGCTTCGCCGGTCTTGGTCGCCTTGGCAGACCGGGTATGCACGCGGCTGCGCAGAGACGCCCCGGCCGGCCTGAGCCAAAGTCGATAACCTATTGCAAGAAGATCATTTAGCCTCGGCGAGGGTGGGCTCGTCGAGGTTGACCAATTGGGCTATCCGGGTACAATTCGACGTGGATTGGGAGGCGGTGGACAAGAGGCTGCGGAACGTTGTTACGCGGACTCGTTCGGGGTCCGCTCATTTTCCAAGGCGCCGGCCACGGAAAAGGCTTCCGCCGTCAGGCGCTCGGTCGCAGCGTAAAGGATCCGTAGGGATGTTGGTCCAACCGCGCGAGGCCGGCTACATGTCGCATGCGCCGGCCAAGCTGAACCTGTTTCTCGAAGTGTGCGAGAGGCGTGACGACGGATTTCATGAGATCGAGACTCTCATGATCCCCGTAAGTCTCTGGGACACACTCGTGCTGCGGTCCGCCCCGGCAGACGCTTCCGCCGGTTCCACGTCTCCCCCCATCGGGTTCACTCTGCGGAGTCAAGCTAGCTGGTCCGCGGGAGCCGGTCGGCCGCAGCGCGAAGTGCCCGGCGATGCGACGAATCTGGTCGTGCGGGCGGTTGAACTCTTGAGAGAGCGCGCCGGGATTGCGGAGGGCGCGGAGATCACGCTCGTCAAGCGCATTCCCGCTGCCGCTGGTTTGGGCGGAGGCAGCAGCGACGCGGCCGCGGCGCTGTTGGCTGCCAACGCGGCCTGGCGGTTGAATTGGTCGCCCGCGCAGTTGGCGCCGTTGGCGGCGGAATTGGGAAGCGACGTGCCCTTCTTTCTCTACCGAAGCGCGGCGATTTGTCGCGGCAGGGGAGAGTTGGTCGAGCCGTGTCACGATCTGGGCGACTGGCACGCGGTAATCGTGGTGCCTCCGGTCGGCCTGGCAACGGCCGACGTCTATCATCGGGTTGTCGTTTCGCAGTCGCCCCGACGCGTCGGTGAGTTTGTGCAGCAGTGCCGACGCGGGTCTCGTCCCGCTCCCTACAACGCTTTGGAGTCGCCGGCGCGAGAGCTCACGCCCTGGATCGACCGCGTGCGCGGCGAGTTGGCACGGACGGGTTGTCGTCGTTATGCAATGTCAGGAAGCGGTAGCAGTTACTTTGGCCTCTTTCTTCAGGCTCGCCGGGCGCGGCGAGCGGCAACACAGCTGCGTGCGAGAGATGTGGGAGAAGTCTTCGTTGTTCGTTGTGCGGCATAGCAACATCCGGGCGCACTAGAGCGAGGAGAACGGCCGTGGAAATTACAGAAGTCCGCATCAAGTTGATGGACGACGGCAGCGAAAGGCTCAAGGCCTTCTGCTCGATCACGATGGACGATTGCTTCGTCGTTCGCGACCTGAAGATCATCGAGGGGACGAGCGGTCCCTTCGTCGCCATGCCGAGTCGCAAGCTCACGGCCCACTGTCCCCAATGTGGTTGCAAGAATCATCTGCGCGCGGCGCACTGCAATCAGTGTGGATTGCGTTTGAAAGACGACCGCGCGATTCGCGACGAAGAAGGGCGGGCCAAGCTCTACGCCGACATTGCCCATCCGATCAATAGCGCCTGTCGCGAGATGATCCAGCAACGCGTGATCGAGGAGTACGACAACGAGCTGGAGCGGGCCAAGGAACCGGGATACGTATCTCGTTACGACGAATACGATTACGATCCGCCCGAGCCCCACATCAAGCCGTTCGCCAAGCCTGCCTCGCCGAACTCCGCCGAATCGAACAGCGGGGGGCAGATCGACGCCGGCCGCAGCGGACCGCCGCAGCCCCACGACACAGGAGGTTCGGCCCCGGTCGACCCGCGCAACCGGGCGAAGACGCGTGGCTCGTTCGGCGAAGGCATTCTCTAGCTCCCCGCCCGCCGAGTAGAATCGGGCGGCGGTCAGTGGGATCGGGGGCTCGGGATCGGGGGGCTTGGGATCGGGGTCGAGCGAAGATGCAAACGGGCACGTACTACAGCGACGACGGGGCGGCCCAGTCGGTGCTGTCTTGGATGTTCGAGTCGCTGGGGTCGTTTCACGCTTTCTTGCTGACCTTCGTCAGCTTCGTCCTGTTCGTTGCCGCCTGCGTGCTGGTCTGCAGCGTACGACGCCCGTCGGTGATCGCGGCGTTCCTGGTGTTCGTGCCGCTCCCTTTGTTGCTTGGCCTGGCGGGAACGTTGCACCAACTGATCGACAGCTTTCGCCTCGCCGGCATCGTCGATCCGACGGACCCCTTCGGGCCCGAGGTGACGATCAACGTTGCAGCGACGCTGGTCAGCACGTTTGTCGGCCTGATGCTGACCTTCCCTAGTCTGATCGTACTGGGTCTCGGCTTGCTGCTGCGGACGGCCCTGTGGAAGCCGCCGTCAGACGACTAGCAATCTTGCTATCAGGGCTCGATGTCTTCGAGGTGCAGCTCGGCATGGGTGACCGTGGCGCCATCTTCCATGTAGGTCGCGCTCGAGAATCCGTGCACGACGCGGACCACGGAGAACCAGAATTCGATCTGTTCCGTGACGTCGAGGGCTTCGTTGAACTCGTCATCGAAATCGCCGAAGTCGCCGAGGTCGCCGCCCATTTGCATTTGCATGATCACGGTTTCCTCAACCCAGGGCCGGACCGCGTCGGACAGGGCGTGCAAATCGAAGTAGGTCGCCGCCGCCAGCGGACGTGACAGGTCCTTCAAGGGGACGCTATCGGCGACCAACGGCGTGGGCTTGGCCAGTCGCTTCAGTTGCTCGGGCAACAGACCCATCAGGGCGAACTTCTCGTGGATGCCCAGCGTCACCGTCACCTTTTCGTCGACGCCCAATTCCATTGGCAGGGCATACGAGTAGAAATCCACCGCCTCGTGGGTCTCCTGCTGCGCTTCCGGCACGTCGAGCGGGGGAAACTCTTCGGGCTCGAGTTCGCGCAGCTTCTCGTAGGTTTCCACGAAGAGACGCTTGTACTCTCCCAGCGCCTTGGCGAATTGCTCCGAATCGCTCAGCCCCGTGACCAGCGCCGGCATCGCCATCGGCATGTCCCGACCGAAATCGGGAATCGCCACGTGCCACAGCGGGCTCGTCGCTTCCGCGTCGATGACGAAGGCGAACTGACCATCGGCCATCGAGGGAATCAACATCTCGCGAGTCACCTTGTCGGCCTGGCGAAGCGCCGGGTAGGCAACCTCGACCACCTGGGCATAGGCTTCCTGGTCATCGTCGTCCATCGTCGGCACGACGTGCTTCTCGAAGAATTTGCTCGTCCGGGTGAGCCACTTGACGACCATCTCATAGTCCTGCGGGCGGTGGACACCGCGCCCGGCGAAGGCGAGGATCGGCTTGCCGCCTAGATGATTGAGCAGCGACAACGGCTGCGAGCCGTCGAGCAGCTTGTTGGTGCCCCAGTCATAGGACATCATTTCGTAGCCGCGGCCGTTCAAGAAACCGACCGTCAGCCGGTCGCCCATATCCGGCATCATCGAGGCCAGATCCTTCTTGATTTCCGGAATCTCGGCGAGCACGGCTTGCTGTGCGTCGTCATCGAGTTCGGACATCATCAAGAACGACTTGGCCATATCGGCGAAGGCGTCCAGGTCGCCTTCGCTCCAACCCAAGGCCGCGTTCATCGCCGCGTCGCTGTAGGAAACCAGGGTGAATCGCTTCTCGCCCATCGCGGCCACGGGCGCCAGGCGTGGCGAATCGGCGAGCGAAGTGCCGCTACCGAGTTTCTCGACGTGTGCCAGCGAGGGGCCGACCGACAGCATGACGTATCCTTTGTGCACACCGATCGCGATGACGAGCTCGCTGGCCGTGATCTTGTCGACGACCTCGTCGAATTCGCTGGGCTTGTCGGAGAGACGATCCCACGGAGCCTGATCCCAGGGAATCATCGCGCCGTCGAGCGTGAGGACGAGAAATTCGCCCTCGCCGATTTCCTGGCGATCGACACGACCGCGTAGCATGGCGGCGTCGGGCTCGTTCTCGAGAATCACGGTCACGTAGGCTTCCAGGCGGCGCAGCTGACGCTCCGCCTCGTCCGTGTCGTCCGTCTTGAAGCCGAGGAGCATTTCGGGAACCGCGACCCGATCGGTATCCTCCGCGAGCGTTTGCAAGACAGCACGCATCATGTTGATCCCCGGATCGGGATAATCGAGATTTCCAAAGTCGTCCGCGTTCTCCAGCTGTCGCTGAAACTCGGCGGTGGCCTCCAGGCTCGCCGCGTTATTCGCGTTGTTGATCCGCTGCATCAGCTCGAAGGCCTCGGCCGCATTCGCGCCCGTGTACATGAAGACCTCGTCCGACACCATTCCCTTTAGCAGCTCGTAGAGCTTGGCGTTGTCGGGATTCTTGAGGGCCTCCTGCAGTTCTCCGGCGGGACTGCCCGGATTGGAGGCCATCATCTCCCACATCATCATGGCTCCCTTGTATTTGTCCGACTCCGAGATCTTGGCCCACCAGTTGCTGTTGGCGACCAGGTCGAACTGTTCGCGGAGCCGCAGGAACGCGGTATAGGCCGAGGCATCTTCCGGCACCAACTTCAGCGAGGCGGCGGCCGGCTCGGCCGCGCGAAGCTGTCCCGCGGGAAGCAGCAGCGACGCCAGCAACGTCAACGCCAGGCAGAGTGGCAGCAAGCCTGAGCCGATCAGGAGACGGAAGTTCGTGCGACGCAGCGGCGCGATGATCATAGCCGGAAGCCCTTTGCGGATAGAAGCGAGTAGGAAGTGAAGCCGTCGAGCACGGAGGCGTTCGGGCGAGACGTTTCCGCCCGAAGTCGACGCATCCTCGCAGCGGCGGTTTCAGCCGAACGCAGAAACGACGAAATCCGCCGGCATCGCCTGCCCACCGGCGGAGTGCAGTATTTTAGGAAAGTCGTTGCCGGCGGCACAACTAGCCGGCCATTTCGACGAAAACTCGCGGGAGGCTGCCCCCAGAGGACCCCAGATGCAAGCAAGCGGCCTCAATTCGCCCCGCAGCTCGGTGCACGTGAGCGATGGGGACGAACGAGGCCGCCGCTGACAAGAAAGGGAGATAGGAGTACTTCGTTCTCCCGCTCCCAATATTGGCGGCGGCCGCTCCACAGAAGTCTAGCTCAGGGCCGGCCTGAAAGAGTCGCCGCCCGCCCGCTCCGGCGATAGGTCCCCCGCTCGGGCGCTAGATCTTAACGCCCAGCCGTTCCGCCTGCACGCGCATGGCCCGCTCGAAGTAAGGAAATGGCCGTGCATTGCGTCGACGGGCCCAGATAAACGTCTGCTGCACCAGGCTCCGGGGCAGCTCACCCTCGATGACCAGCTCGCAGACGCGGTCGATGAAGCGAAACTCGACCGGTCGCCGCGCCTTCAGTCCCGCCTCCAGGAGCGTCTGCAGCGAAGGCTGGCCGTCGCCGGGTGGTTCTTCGTCAGCGGCCACCGGTGCCGCGGATCCGAATGCCAGGACCAGTAGCAGTGCCAGCCCGGCGGCGGCGATTGCGAGTCGAGTCGATCGTCGTGTGGCGGCGGGCATGGAAGTTCCAGCAGACGAAGTTCCAGCAGACAAGGAGCAGACAGGGGAAGTTACGGCCAGCGCCAGACCATTCCGCCCATTTCGCGTGTCGCGCAGCGAGGATGGAGACCGTGACGCTGAGAATTTGCCGCCGGCTTGTAGCCAATTGGGCCCGCAGCGGCAAGGTCGATCACGGCGTTCGCGAACGACGCGTTGCGCTGGCCAGCAAGATATTGACCCGGGCGGAAACATCCTATACTTAGAAGGGCCGCGCGATCTCGAGGGCAGACCTACCAGGCTGTCGCGCGGCCCGCCGCTCGTCGCCCGAGCGTCGACCCATCCCGTCTGAGCACGTATGCCCCGTCTGAGCATGTATGCAGGAGTCCTTCGCCATGCGTATCGTCCGAGCTGTCGTTTGTGGTTTCGTCGTCGCCCTGATTCCCTTTTCCATGGTCCTTCTGGCCACGGCCGAAGAACCGCCGACAGGAGAACCGGCCACCGAGAGTGAAGCGGCCGACGCCGAAGCCCTGGTGCGACAGCTCGACGACAATCAATTCGCACGTCGCGAGGAGGCCAGCCGGGCGATTGAACGGCTGGGATTGCCGACGATCGCGGCCCTGTCTCGCGTGGCCGAGCGCGGCTCGGTGGAGGCCAGCCGCCGCGCGTTTCAACTTCTCGAACGATTTGCCAACAGTGCGGACGTGGCACTGCGAGGCGCCGCGCGAACGGCCTTGGAAACAATCTCCGTCGGTGCGAGCTCGGCTGCGGCCGAGCGGGCCAAAGACCTCCTGGCGACAATCGCAGGTCGGGGAGAGGACGCCGCGCAGCAGCAGGCCCAACAAGATCGACCCCGCGCCGGTGGCCGTTTTCCGTTTCTGGAACTGCTTCCCCAACTGGAACAGCGCGGAGGTGTTTTGCTGCGTGGCGGAGTACCGGGCGTGAATTCGCGAACGGTGGTCCGTAACAACGACTCGCTCCAGATTGTCGTTACGGAGAACGACCGCAAGGTGAGCATTACGGAAGATCCCACGAACGGCATCACCGTCGAGGTGACCGAACCGCAGGCGGACGCGCAAGCCGACGATCCGGCGGAAAACGCGCGGGCGGACGGCCAGGAGAATGCCGCCGTTCAGGACGCCGGACAGAACGACGCCGAGCCGGCCAGTACGATCACGCGTCGCTACGTGGCGAAGGACGCCGCCGAGCTGGAAGCGAATCACCCCGAGGCGTTTGAACTGTATCAGCGCTATGCGGCACAAAACGAGGTGGCCGCGCCACTGTTGCCCGAGGGCCTCTTCCCCCGCGACCTCTTTCCCGAAGATTTCTTCCAGGGTGGGCAGCTCGGCGAGGGTTTCTTCCCGCCCGGATTCGATGAAGAGTTCTTACAGCGATTTCGTGACGGCTTGCCGCTGGAGCTGGGCGAGCCGGAAGATTGGCCCCGGCTGTTCGAGCAAGAGCCGGGCGAGCTGCAGCAGCAACTGCGCGAGCGGATGCAACAGCGCATGCAGCAGCTCCAGCGTCGTTTCAAAGAACTGCAGCGGCCCACGCCTGGGCAGCGGCAGCAGCAAGATCAGCCACCTGAGGGTCAGCAGCGGGACGACCCGCCGAAGGTCGAGCAGGAAGTCGTCGACCGGCAGGACGTGATCGACGTGTAGCGGAATTGAGGTGTCGCGGACCTCGCATCGCCCGCGATCGCCGCTCGATCGAGCGGCGCTGGCAGCCCGATTGGCGGCCCAGCACCCGGGACCGCCTTCTCACCACGCGACAAAGCCCAATTGGGGCAAGAGTTTGCGCCGCGGGGTCTTTCCCTTCGCGCGGTCCGGCCTGGCCGCAAAGAGGCACGGATTCGTTTTTGACAGCATCGCGCTAAAGTCGCTATAGTAACGGTTTAGGTGAACTTACGGACTCCGCGCGCCGATCCCGGTGAGAAGACCACCGCGCGATGCGGCCCACCTGACCCCGCCGATGTCTGCTTGACGAGTTGCCGCCGCGCGTGCTGGCCTCTCGGCGAGCCGTCCCTTAGCTGGCAAGGAAATACCATGCTGATTGTCCCTGGGCGTCCCGGAAAAGACGTTTGTGATAAAGAGCTCGGTTACTCGCGGCGCGACGTGTTGCGTGTGGGTGGCTCGGCCATGTTGGGCATCACGCTCGGACAGATCTTGCAGCTGCAGGAGGCGACCGCCGCCACGGAGAAGGATCCCCATCATCCCTTCTTCGGCAGCGGCCCCGGCTGGAACAAGGCCAAGAGCGTCGTGCTCATCTACCTGCAGGGCGGACCGTCCCACCTCGACCTGTGGGATCCGAAGGACAACGTGCCGGACAACGTCCGCAGCGCCTTCAAGCGCATCAACAGCGTCGTGCCGGGCATCGACCTGACCGAGAATCTTCCCAAATTTGCCAAGCAGACTGACAAGACGACGCTGCTCCGCTCGGTCAGCTACACGCCCAACGGGCTGTTCAACCACACCGCCGCCATCTACCAGATGATGACCGGCTACACGGCCGACAAGGTCAGCCCCTCGGGTCAGTTGGAACCGCCCACGCCCAAGGACTTCCCCAACTTCGGCGCGAACATCATCCGACTCAAGCCGCCGACGGTGCCGATGTTGCCGTTGGTGATGACGCCTCGCCCGCTGCAGGAAAGCGGCGTGGTGAACAAGGGCGGCACCGCGGGCTTCCTCGGCCGTGGCTTCGACCCCTACTTCCTCTTCCCGCCGGGCGACGACATGGACATGGAGAAGATGGAGCGCATCAAGGTCAACGACCTGGCGCTGCGTCCCGAGGTCTCCAAGTCGCGACTGGCCCGCCGCGAACAGCTCCGCCAGCTGATCAACAACGGCATGCCCGAGCTCGACAAGGCGGTCTCGAACTACGATCTCGACAAGTACTACGAGCAGGCGATCAGCCTGATTTCCAGCGGCCGCGCCCGCGAGGCCTTCAACCTGAAGGCCGAAAGTGACGAGACTCGTGACAAATACGGCCGCAACACGTTTGGCCAGAGCTGTCTGTTGGCCCGGCGCTTGGTCGAGGCCGGTACTCGTGTGGTCGAGGTCGTCTGGCCGAAGGTCGCCAACAGCGACAACCACTCCTGGGATCATCACGTCGATCTGACCAAGCGGATGAAGAACCAGTCGGCTCCCATGCTCGACGCGGGCCTGTCCAGCTTTATCGAGGACATGGACCAGCGGGGTCTCTTGGAAGACACCTTGGTCGTGGCCGTTGGAGAGTTCGGACGCAGTCCGCAACGCGGTGTCTCGACCTCGGGCAACAGCAACAGCGCCGATGGACGCGATCACTGGCCCTACTGCTATACGGCCGTGCTGGCCGGGGCCGGCATCAAGCGCGGTGTGGTTTATGGCGAGTCGGACAAGACGGGCTCCGCCCCGGTCGACAAGCCGGTTCACCCCATCGAGCTGTTGGCGACGATCTACCACGCCGTGGGCATCAACCCGGCGTCGATCGTCTACAACCACCTCAACCAGCCCCGCGAGCTGGTCAAGGCCGAGGCGGTCACCGCCCTGTATGGCTAGACGGCCTGACTAGACAGA
>ERZ869936.1320-NODE-1320-length-18134-cov-18.435035_pt1 | contig 18134 bp, 18 predicted proteins | sample MGYA00520876_ERZ869936 | MGnify/ENA primary metagenome ERZ869936 (study PRJEB32218, sample SAMN09650985) | biofilter metagenome | isolation source: enrty point of leading RO module | place: Saudi Arabia: Thuwal, RO plant located on Red Sea | collected 2016-02-17...
TTCGTTAATCTGGCGTTGCCCTGATTTGGGGGCGTTGCCCTGATTTGGGGGGTGGATGTAACCCGGTAGCACATTCAGGTACTGCGGTCCTGGTGTCTCGGCTTTGCCGAGACAATGGAGTTTCGTCTCCGCCGAAACTCCCGTTGGTCGGGGTCGTTCTATTGGTTCTGAACTCGCTTCGTTAATCTGATGTTGCCCTGATTTGGGGGTGGATGTAACCCGGTAGCACATTCAGGTACTGCGGTCCTGTAAGAGTGGTATTGGGCCCCTGATTTGGGGGGTGGTGTAACTGGTAGCACGGCAGGTTTTGGTCCTGTAAGAGTGGGTTCGAGTCCTGCCCCCCCAGCAATCGCTCGAGAAAGGCCGATTTGGCAACCCATGTGATCGTCCTGGCCGCCGGTCAGGGGAAGAGAATGATGTCCGACCTGCCAAAGGTCGCCCACACCGCCGTCGGCAGACCTCTTGTCGGCTGGGTGATCAAGGCAGTAGCTCCGGCAGCACCTGACTCGATGGTGGTCGTGCTTGGCCATGGTGCCGAAGTTGTACGTGCGCATCTCGACCCAGCCGTGCGCGTCGCGATTCAAGAGGAACAGCTCGGCACGGGGCATGCGACTCAGATCGGCCTCGATTCGCTGGGGCCGCTCGAAGACGATGACACCGTGGTGGTCCTGTATGGCGACATGCCACTCATCAGCTCGGACCTGGTTGAACGATTGGCCAAACGCCCCGACTCGACATCGGCCCTTCTCGTGACGTCGATCTTCGACGACCCTTCCGGCTATGGGAGGGTGATTCGCGATGAAGGAGATGTCGTGGGTGTGGTCGAAGACAGAGACTGCACGCCGGACCAACTCGAAATCAACGAAATCAATGCAGGTGTCTATTCGTTCAGGGCGGCCGATTTGAAGCGCGGCCTTGCCGGCATCGATCGTGACAATGCCCAGGGCGAGCTATATCTCACAGATGTAATCGGGATTCTTGCCCGCGAAGATGCAAAACTGGAGGCGGTGAACGCCGCTCCCCACGAGGTGATCGGGATCAACTCACAAGACCAACTAGCGGATGCTCGCAAGCAGCTTCAGATGAAGACCAACGTCGACCTCATGAAGTCGGGTGTCAAGCTGATCGACCCGGAGCGAACATACATCGACGACAGCGTTGTGGTCGAGCCAGGCGCGACCATCTACCCGGGCACCCATCTCGAAGGTGAGACCTTCGTTGGGGCCGGCTCTCGGATCGGACCCGATGTCTTCGCCATCGACTCGAAGATCGGCAAGGACTCCATCGTCTGGTACTCCGTGTTGCGCTACGCCGAAGTCGGGAACGAGTGCGAGGTCGGCCCGTATGCCTCCCTACGCCGCGGCACGGTGCTTCAAGACGGGTCGAAACTCGGCACGTTCGTCGAGACGAAGAACGCGACCCTGGGAGAGGGAGCCAAAGCGAACCATCTCACTTACCTGGGCGACGCCACGATCGGACGTGGGACCAATATTGGCGCAGGGACGATCACCTGCAACTACGACGGATATGAGAAGCATCCAACGGTCATCGGGGAGGATGCATTCATTGGCTCCGACACGATGCTGGTAGCCCCGATCACGATCGGCGATCGCGCCATAACCGGTGCCGGCTCGGCATTGACCAAGGACGTCGAGGCAGATGCGCTCGCCGTCGAGCGCAATGAACAGAAGAACATTTCTGGCTACGCTCGGCGCCGGGCCGAGAGACAGGCCGCCAAGAAGTCCGAGGAGAGCTGAAGAGTGGACATCGTCTCCCGAAACCGAATGATGCTGTTCTCCGGGAGTGCGAACGTCCCACTGGCGGAAGAGGTCGGCGAGGTTCTGGGTTTGGCGCTCGGCCAGCTAGAGCTATCCAAGTTCGCCAACGGCGAGCTCTACGCCCGGCCCGTCGAGTCGGTCCGTGGCGCCGACTGCTACGTGATCCAGAGCCATTCCGACCCGGTCAACGACCACATCATGGAGCAACTCGTCACCATCGATGCCCTGCGCCGGGCTTCGGCGCGTCGCATCACCGCGGTGATGCCCTTCTACGGATACTCACGTCAAGACAAGAAGGTGCTTCCACGCGAACCGATCACCGCGCGATTGGTGGGCGACCTGTTCATGACCGCTGGCGCAGACAGGTTGGTATCGGTCGACCTGCACACTGGCCAGCTCCAGGGATTCATCCAGAAGCCGTTCGACCACCTGACGGCGATCCCGATGATCGCCGACTACGTGGCTGATCAGATCGACGGAAAGATCGCAGTGCTTTCGCCCGACGCCGGTGGTGTGAAGCGGGCCGAGCGTTACGCCCGGCGCCTCAACGATGCATCGGTCGCATTCATCTACAAACGCCGCGACCCGAGTGAGCACAATGTCTCCAAGGCCCTGTCGATGGCTGGTCGCGTCAAGGACAAGCACGTGGTGATCGTCGATGACATCATCGACACCGCCGGTACGGTGTGCAACGCCGCAGAACTGGTACGGGAATATGGTGCCCTGTCAGTCCGAATCGCGGCGACACACGCAATCCTCTCCGACCCCGCGGTTGACCGATTGAAGAACGCGGCCGTCGAGGAGGTTGTGATCACCAACACGCTGCCGGTCAGCGACGACGTGATACGCCTCGACAACGTGAAGGTTCTCTCCATAGCGCCAATCGTTGCCGAGGCGCTCCAGGCGATCTTCATGGACTCATCCGTGTCTGAGATCTTCCTGGGCGACAACGTCTGACATAGATTCAGTTTTCTCAGGTCGATTCCTACACTCCGGCTGAGTGAGTGCCCGTCATCGTGAACCCATCTCTCCCGTCCAGGCCCGTCTCAGGGCGCTAGTACTCCTCCTTGCGGTCGTCTTCCTGATCGTCTTCCTCTTCATGAGAGGCGAGGGGCGCGAGGGCTCGGCGGGCTCGACTCAGCCGGTCGCCGGCGAGACCACCACCACGGTCCCAGGTGACAGCACAACCGACGGAGATGGTTCGGCATCCACGAGCTCGTCGGCTTCCGGTGAGACCACAACGAGTGGCTCCAATCTCGATCCTCTTCAAAGTGTCAGTCTCGAGGTGGTATTCGACGGGAGTGATGAAGGTGGACACCCGATCGGCCTTCACCAACCAACGGCGATCGTGTCCCCACCAGGTGACAATCGCCTCTTCGTCGTGCAGCGCGTGGGTGTCATCAGGATTCTGGACGAGAACTACGAGCTTCTCGACCCGCCGTTCCTCGCGATAGACGATCGCGTCCGGGCCAATGGAATCGAGCAAGGCCTGCTCGGGCTGGCTTTCCACCCCGACTATGCCAACAACGGGCGCTTCTTCGTCTATTACACCGACGATGGAGGCCGTCGCCAGCTGAGTGAGTTCACCGTGTCTTCGACCAATCCAGACCGCGGTGATCCGGACAGCGAGCGCGTTCTATTCGAGTTCGAGCAGCCGCCCGACGCCAGTGACATCCGGCACTACGGTGGCCAGCTCGCCTTCGGCCCCGATGGATATCTGTATTCGTCGCAAGGAGATGGCGCGGACTCGCGCGATCAGGGGCAGGATCCGAACACGATGTTCGCGGCGATATCGAGGCTGGACGTTGACAACGGTGATCCCTACGGCATCCCGCCCGAGAATCCGTTCGTCGATGGCGGTGGCGCCCCTGAGGTCTGGGCATACGGTCTGCGCAACCCGTGGCGTTTCAGCATCGACCCGGTGGATGGGCTGATCTACATCGCCGACGTGGGTCATGCCGACCAGGAGGAGGTCAACGTGGTTCCGCTGAGTGAGGGAGGCCACAACTTCGGATGGTCGGATGTCGAGGGAACCCGCTGCTTCCACGTCCAGGACTGTGATCTCTCGCTTTACACGTCGCCGGTGCTGACGTATCTCCATGGCTCGGAGCCGGACCAAGGCTGCTCTCTCACCGGTGGCTATGTATACCGGGGAAGTGAGATCCCCGAGCTGCACGGGACCTACTTCTACAGCGATTGGTGCACCCAATGGATCAAGTCGTTCAAGTATGTCGACGGCCAGGTGACAGAGGAGAAGGATTGGACGGCGGAGCTCGGCGGGCCGGTCGGACAGGTCAACTCGTTCGGCGTTCGCGGAGACGGTGAGCTCTTCCTCGTGACGCACGATGGCAAGGTGGCCAAGTTCACGGCGATCCGCTGATCAGGGGAGCGCTATGACCTCGCCCGGATAGATGAGATCCGGGTCTCCTGATTCGAGCCCTGCAATGTTGTCGATGATGACCTTGCGCCAGTAGGGCGTGACTTCGCTGGTCGTGGGTTCCCGACCGAGCCGCTCTTCCAGCACCGATTTGGAGATGCTCCACAGATGGTCCCCAGGGAGGACGGTCACGGTGTGGCCCGACTGTTCCTCCACTGCGGCTGCGCCTTTGACCACGATCGGCAAGTAGCTACTCGAATCATCAGCACCTCCGACGGCAACGGTCATCGCGGCGAATATGACCGTCGTGAGGGCTATGACGAATAGAGATCTCGACACGACTTCAACGTATGTCGTCCAGAGAACGGTTGGAAGAGGGTTACGATCTGCCCCGCAATCAATCCCGGAAAACAAACATGAAAGTTCGCATCGGAGTAGCCGAATCCAACAAGGTGATCGAGCTCGAGGTCGAAGACGTGGAGGCCTTCAAGAAGAAGGTCGGCACCGAAGTCGAAGAGGGCGCGGTGTTGTGGTTCACAGACACCAAAGGCAGAGAGGTGGGGATTCCTTCATCTCGGCTCGCGTTCGTTGAGGTCGAGAGCCAGGAGCAGAACACTTCGGTCGGCTTCGCCCCAGTTGGCTGACCCCAAGAACAGAAAGACCCTCCGGCCAGCGGAGGGTCACTGTGAAGATTGAAGGGAATCAGACGGTGCGGCGTCTGCGCTCGGCAAGCCACCTCTTGCGAAGACGGCGTCGGTCGTCTTCGGCGTATCCACCCCATACCCCAGACTCCTGGTTGGTCTCCAGGGCGTACTGGAGACAATCCTCTTGGACCGGGCAGGTTTGGCAGATGGCGATGGCGGCTTCGATTTGCTCGATTGCGGGGCCCGTGGTCCCAACCGGGAAGAACAGGCTGGGCTCGGAGTCCCTACAGGCGGCTAAATCGCGCCAGTCGGTAGTGATGGGGGTCGTTAACACGAAGATTCCTTGGGTTTGTGATCTTTTTCACAAGCACCCCCGCAGAAATTGGGCGGGTGCCAGAGGGTTCACGCTCAAATTTAGTGCTGTGATCCAGTCTTGTAAACGAGTTTCGGGGAAAAGTTTCCCTTTGGTTCGCACATGCATGTTATAGGTCATAGGGGGTGGCCTGCTCGCTACCCGGACAATTCTTTGCCCGGCTTGCTCGCCGCCTCCCGTGTATGTGACGCCGTCGAAGTCGACGTCCGTCGTTCTTCAGACGGTCTATTGGTCCTTTCCCACGACGAGTGCATCGGAAACCTCGAGGTCGCGTCCAACGACTGGGAGTCTCTCGGAGAGGTGGATATCGGCGGCGGTGTCCGCCCGATGCTCCTCGAGGAGGCGATCTCGAGTCTTCCGGGGACACCTCTGTTCATCGAGATCAAGAATGTTCCTGGGTTCCCGGGGTTCGAGCCGGACCATCGAATAGCTCTCGAGGCCGCCTCGAAGGCACGGCCGACAGACGTGGTGATCTCGTTCAACTGGATGTCCATGGACCGGGTGCGCAATCGATTCCCCGACACGCCGACCGGGCTCAATGTCGGCCGCACCGGCGACCTGACGGAGGCGGTTGCGAAGTGCCGCGAAGACGGCCACGACTATCTCGTCGTGGACGTCGATCTGCTCCTTGGCTCCGCACCTGTTGGGCTCGAGGAAGTGTCGGTCCTGGTCTGGTCGACGAACAAAGTCGAGACGTTCGGCGAAGTGATACCTGAGTTGGTAGGGCGAGGTGTCTCGGGCATCATTGCCGACGACCCGCTGACCACCAGAAGACTCCTGAGGAGCCCAGATGACCATCAAGGATGAGCTCGCCGCAGAGCTGAAGGAAGCGATGAAAGCCAAAGATGCGCGGAGGCGCGATGTCATCAGGCAGGTACAGAGCGAGGTAGCCGTCGCGAAGAGCGAGCCGGGCTTCAAAGGGGAAGCCGACGACGCCCTCTACGAGAGAGTCATCTCCAGCTATGTCAAGAAGATGGCCAAGTCCAAAGAGGAGTACGAAGGTCTGGGTGAGCGGGGCGCTGCAATGGCGGAGAAGCTTGCATTCGAAGTCGAGTACCTGGATCGTTGGCTGCCGAAGAAGCTTGGCGAGGATGAGACACGCAAGCTCGTGAAGTCCCAGATCGAGTCGCTTGGGGTCGCTGGCGATGAGAAGGCTGCCGGAAGGGTGATCGGGACCTTGATGAAGGATCATGGTGATGACCTCGACGGTTCCCTTGTGAACCGGCTCGTCCGCGAGGAGCTCGCAGCCTCCTGATGCTCCCTAACTTCGAACCGATGCTGGCCACCCGCTGGCAGAAGCCGTTCGACGACTCCGGCTGGTGGTTCGAGGTCAAGTGGGATGGCTACCGCGCCATCATCTCCAATGAAGGGGGTCGGCTGAGGGCTAGGTCGCGTCGTGGCATCGACTTGCTCGGGCCATTCCCGGAGCTCGAGATGCTCCCCATACCGGATGGCGTTGTCCTCGATGGCGAGATCGTCGCCTTCGATCCGGACGGACGCCCGAGCTTCAGCCTGATTCAGAGACGGACAGGGTTCGGCGGCGCGGGAACCGGGGATCGCACTCCGGTCAACTACGTCGTCTTCGATGTCCTCTACTCGAGCGGCGAGGAGCGCATTGGAATGGCCTATGAGGAGCGGCGAGAACTTCTGGACAGCCTCGACCTCCAATCCCCGCTCGTGATGCCGGAGCCCACGAAGGGTGCAGGCGTCGCTCTATATGAAGTGGTCTCCCAGCAGGGGATTGAGGGGATAGTCGGGAAGAAGTCGGGTTCGAGGTACACCCCGGGTCGGCGCTCTGCCGACTGGCGGAAGGTCTCGGTTCGTCGACAGATGCGTGCTGTCGTGGGCGGATATGTCGAGGGCGAGGGGAGTCGCTCATCCACGTTTGGGTCTCTTTTGCTCGGTCTTTGGGAAGATGGACATCTCAGGTTCATCGGTGCCGTCGGCTCAGGGTTCGACGAGCCGACACTGACGGCAATCAGGTCTTCTCTCGAGATGATCGAGCGAGGGTCGAGCCCATTTCACATGACGATTCGGTATCCGGGTCGTCTCCATTGGGTGGAGCCGGGAATCGTCGTCAACGTCGAGTACAAGGAGTGGACCTCGGACGGGAGTCTGAGGGCGCCGGTCTACAAGGGTGTCGACCTTGCTGAGATCTCGGATATCACCTGGGAGGCGGAGGGTCCGGAAGGGCTCAGCTAACTCGCAGCCTTCTTGGTCGCTTCGACGGAGGCTTTGAGTGCGTCGAGGAGGTCGACGACCTTGGTCGGCTCAGGCGAGGCCTCGACTGCGATGATCTCCTCGCCGGCGACCTTCTTCTGAGCGAGTTCCTCGATCTGCTCCCTCGTGGTGTCCACGTAGTTCTCGCCTTCGAAGGGCTTGGTGAGATTGTCGATGAGCGAAGCTGCCATCTCGACCTCTTCGGGCCGGATCTCCGGGCTGGCATCGAGTTCTTCGAACTCGGCCGCCCGTATCTCATCGGGCCAGTACATGGTCTCCATGACGATCACGCCGTCTTTGGCGCGGATAGTTGCCAGCTGCTGCTTCTCCCGGATCGAGACCTTGGCAATTCCGATACGCCCTTTCTCTTCCAGGGCCTGCTCCAAGATCTGATACGCCTTTATCCCGGTCTTCTCCGGGGCCAGGTAGTAGGTCTTCTTGAAGAGGATCGGGTCGATCTCGTCCTCATCGACGAACTGGACGACGTCGACCAGCTTGTTGCCGTCGGGGTTGGCCGCCTCGAGCTCCTCGTCGGTGAAGACGACGTACCGCCCCTTCTCGAACTCATAACCCTTGACGATGTCGTCCCACTCGACTTCTTCCCCGTCGGTCTCGGCCACACGCTTGTAGCGGATGGGGGAGTGGTCGGTCTTGCGAAGCTGCTTGAACTTCGGCGACTTCTCATCGGTGGCGCTGTACAGCCCGACCGGGATCGTCACCAGCCCGAAGTTGATCGCGCCCTTCCAAATAGCTCTCGGCATGCACCGGAGTCTATAAGACATCCGGGACAGTTTTCGCGAGGTCGCTGCAGGACCGCTTTCCTTTGGTATGACGTCTCATATATGAGACGTGGGGCGTCGAGAAGCGGCGAACGGCTCGATGCCTCTGGACGTGGGTGCGTTCGCGAGTTTCGTACAGAAACGGCGGACGGCGTGGCAATGGCGAAGCCGCGTGCCCCCGGCAGGATTCGAACCTGCGCACCCGGCTCCGGAGGCCGGTGCTCTATCCCCTGAGCTACGGGGGCGTGCGTGTGTGGATTGTAGGGCTTGGTGGGGCTGAGCCAGCAGTCGCGGGTGGCCGGCCCTTCTATGCATGCAGCGTCTCATATGTGAGACGTTCAACCTAAGGAATCGTTCTTTCACGCTTTGGGGCCTCCGGCATTGGGGTCGTAGCATCGAGCTATGCGTGTTGGAATTGGGATTCTTGGTGGTGGGACCGTCGGCGGGAGCCTCGCCAATCAGCTTCTCCGCGAGGCGGGTGCGATCAGTGCCAAGTCTGGGATCGATGTCGAGCTCGTGGCCGTCGGGGTGCGGGACCTCGCCAAGAAGCGGGACTTTCCAGCGGGGTATGCCACAGATGACCTCGAGGGTGTAGTGGATGACGACCGCGTTGATCTCGTCGTCGAGCTGATGGGAGGAATCGATCCTGCTCGCTCCTTGCTGAAGAGGGCATTGGAGGCCGGCAAGCCTGTCGTTACAGCCAACAAAGAGTTGATGGCCAATCATGGAGAGGAGCTCATAGAGCTTGCCGCCGGACGGGGAGTGTCTCTTCTCTTCGAAGCAGCGGTCGGGGGAGCGATCCCCATCATCCGGCCCTTGTCGGAGTCCCTGGCCGGAGAGCGCATCGATCGAGTTATCGGGATCGTCAACGGGACCACCAACTACATCCTCACCGCGATGGAGGACGAAGGCCGTGCCTATGCGGATGTTCTCGCCGAGGCGCAGGCTCTCGGCTTCGCAGAGGCGGACCCAACAGCGGATGTCGCGGGTCATGACTCTGCTGCGAAGGCCGCCATCCTGGCGGGGCTCGCCTTCGGGGTCTGGGTCAGCGTTGCTGACGTTCACACCGAGGGGATCGACGGAATCGACGCGATGGACATAGAAATGGCCAACTCGCTCGGCTACAGCGTCAAACTCCTCGCCATCGCCGATGGCGGAGAGCGTGGCCATGTCGCCCGGGTCCATCCCTGCCTCATTCCGATGGGTCATCAGCTCTCGTCGGTCCGCGGTTCATCGAACGCCGTCTTCCTCGAAGGCCCCAACCTGGGCCAGCTCCTGTTCTCAGGCCCCGGCGCAGGTGGGCAACCGACGGCGACCGCAGTGCTTGGCGATGTGATCACAGCCTCCCGTGAGCTGCTTGCAGGGAGCCAGGTCACTCCCCGGATCAGATACTCAGCCGCTTCGCCGAGAAGCTTCGACGATGTTGAGAATCAGTGGTATCTGCGGCTCATCGTCGCTGACTTCCCGGGTGTGCTGGCTCAGGTGGCGGGTGCGTTCGGAGCCGCGGACGTGTCCATCAAGTCGGTATGGCAGGAAGGCCGGGGAGGGACGGTCACGCTGGTGATCATCACCCATCCCGCCCAGGAGAAGGCGCAGCGGTCCGCTCTCGAAAAGCTGAGTGCGCTCGATGCCGTAGATCAAGTTGCGGCGATCATCAGAGTCCTCGACGAAGAATGACCTACCGCTCCACCGTCGGCCGGACATCGGGCAGGACATTCGAAGATGTGGTGATCGAGGGAGCGGCCGCCGATGGGGGCCTCTACCTCCCGGCAGACCTTCCCACCTACGAGTTCCCGTCGGAGGGCTCCCCACACGCCGCCTACGTCACAAGGTCGCTCGAGGCCTTCGGCGCGACTGACATAGACGGTCTCGTCGAGGACGCTTTTGCGAGCTTCAACCACCCCGAAGTGGCGCCGATCACGGAGATTCAAGGCCACCTCACCCTCGAGCTGTTCTGGGGACCAACCCTCTCATTCAAGGACCACGCTCTGCAGGTCCTGGGGAGGTTGTTCAATCGGTATGCCTCCGAGCGCGGTGAAGAGCGCACGGTGTTGGTGGCGACGTCGGGGGACACTGGATCGGCTGCGATCGCGGGCTTTCGGGGCCTGGGATCCGTGAGGATCGTTGTCCTGTTCCCTGCAGGCATGGTGACCGACTTCCAGCGACGCCAGATGACCACGGTCGCCGATGCCAACGTCACCGTGTTGTCGGTAGACGGCAACTTCGACGATTGCCAGCGGATGGTCAAAGAGGCGTTTCGGTCTCAGCCTGGGCTGGCGTCGGCGAACTCGATCAATTGGGGGAGAATCGCTGCCCAGGTGGGCTACTACATGTCGGCTGCGGCTCGCATGGGTGGGCCGTTCGAGGTAGTTGTCCCGACCGGCAACTTCGGCAACGCGTACTCCGCCTGGCTGGCGCGGCGTCTTGGTGCCCCGATCGAACGCATCATCGTCGCCACCAACGCCAATCGTGTCCTCTACGACCTCTGGCACAAAGGCGAGGTCGTGCCATCGCAGGTGGCCGCAACACTGGCCCCTGCCATGGACATCCAGGTGCCTTCCAACCTGGAGCGCTTCCTCGATGAACGCCCCGCAGACGAGTTCGCCGATGAGTTCGACGCCGGTTGGGCCGATGACGAGACGATCCTTGGGACCATCCGACACGTTCATGACAGACATGGCGCTCTGATCGATCCTCACACGGCGGTGGCATGGTCGGTGTCCGAACAGCTGGGGGAGTCCGACCTTCCACGCCTCATTGTCTCCACGGCCCATCCGGCCAAGTTCGCCGAGACCATCGAGAGAGCCATAGGAATCACCCCCGAGGTCCCCGAGTGGGGAAGAATCGACTCCTCCGCCGCGGAGCGGCACGTAGAGATCGAACCGACCCTGGCGGCGTTGCAGCCTCATCTATAGGGCTCGTTGCCGCACCGGGAAATCGCGCTGCCCTCCAGTTGATCTCCGGTGGCCGCCGGCTCGACCAATCGAGATGAGACATCGAGCCAAAGTGGGCCGGCCGTCAACAGAGCTTTGCACACGTTGTGACAGCGACTAATCTGACTTTCGTCGCCGATGCCACGGGACATCGACGACCATCCCACACACTGCCCCTCCAAGAGGCATGCCCTTTTGTTCTCGGGGTTTTCCCGATCCGATTTCCCGTAGGGACCAATCGCGAAGGATCACATGACCACTAGAGCTCAACTCCAGAGCAAACCCATTGACGAACTCAGGGAGATTGCCTCAGCAGTCGGCATCGAGACCGATGGTCTCCAAAAGTCGAAGCTGATAACTGCCCTCATGGACGCCGGACAGGTCGTCGAAGGTAAGCCGACCGAGTCGGTAGACCTGCCACAGGCCACACCGCGCACTGATAAGGGCGATCGACCCTCCGCAGACTCCGATGACGACTCGGACGACAAAGACGAGAAGTCGGACGGCAAGGGCTCGGGTGGCAAAGGCGGCGGCAACGACGGGCAGAACCGGAGGCGTCGGAATCGCCGTGGCAACCGCGATGACGATCAAGTGAACGACGCCGATCTCGAGGTCCGCGAGGGGCTTCTCGACATCCTCCCCGAGGGCTACGGCTTCCTTCGTGTCACCGGCTATCTCCCCGGCGAGAAGGACGTGTACGTCTCCGCCAACCAGGTCCGCAAGTTCCGCCTGCGTAAGGGCGACATCATCACCGGGCCAATTCGCCCCCCTCGCTCCAAAGAGAAGTTCCCGGCTCTGGTCAGAATCGAGAAGGTGAACGGCGTCTCGCCGGACGAGGCGATGAAGCGGCCCAAGTTCGAGTCGCTGACGCCTCTCTTCCCCGATCAGCGTCTTCGTCTCGAGGTGGAGGGCAAGCGCAACAACACGCTCACAAGGATCGTCGACCTGATCGCACCGATCGGGAAGGGTCAGAGAGGGCTGATCGTCTCCCCGCCCAAGGCGGGCAAGACCACGGTTCTCCAAGAGGTCGCCCAGTCGATCACTGCCAACAACCCCGAGTGCTACCTGATGGTGGTCCTCGTCGATGAGCGGCCAGAAGAGGTCACCGACATGCAGCGTTCGGTGAAGGGCGAGGTCATCTACTCGACTTTCGACCGACCCGCCGAAGAGCACACCCAGGTTTCGGACCTGGCGATCGAGCGGGCCAAGCGTCTCGTTGAGATGGGCACCGACGTGGTGATAGTCCTCGACTCCATCACCAGACTTGCTCGTGCCCACAACCTCGCAACCCCCGCATCAGGGCGAATCCTCTCCGGTGGTGTCGACTCCCAGGCTCTTTACCCGCCGAAGCGGTTCTTCGGTGCAGCGAGAAACATCGAAGAAGGTGGCTCACTGACCATTCTCGGAACTGCCCTGGTCGAAACCGGCTCGAAGATGGATGAAGTGATCTTCGAGGAGTTCAAGGGAACCGGGAACATGGAACTGCGTCTCGATCGTCGTCTCGCCGACAAGAGGATCTACCCGGCTATCGATATCGAGGCTTCGGGAACAAGAAAGGAAGAGCTCTTGTTCGATCGGAAGGAGCTGGAGCAAGTTTGGAAGCTGAGGCGTGTGCTGCTGGCATTGGAGTCCGGAGCAGCCATCGAGCTTCTGATCGACCGGCTCAAGACCACGAAGACCAATGCAGACTTCCTCGCCGAAGTGGCGAAGAGCACTACTTGATTCAGGAGAGACGATGAAGACCGACATTCATCCCAACTACGACGAGACCGTCGTGACGTGTTCGTGTGGCAACACGTTCACCACGAGAAGCACCAAGCCCGGCGACATGCATGTCGAGCTGTGCAACGAGTGTCACCCATTCTTCACCGGCAAGCAGAAGCTGGTCGACACGGGTGGTCGCGTAGAGCGGTTCCAGAAGCGCTACGGAAAGACCGCCTTCACCAAGGCGGCCGAAGAGTCCGACGAGGACGAGAGCGCCTCGAGCGAGTGAAAGCCTCGCTCACTGGCAAGTCAGCGTGAGCGAGCACATCGACCCGGCTAAGACGGTCGGGGGTCAGGCAGTCATCGAAGGCGTGATGATGCGCGCCCCTACCGCCTGGTCGGTTGCAGTGCGCCAACCCGACGATCGGATCGTCGCACGACGAGACGACTTGCCCAGACTCTCCAATCGCAGCCGCCTCGCACGAGTGCCCTTCGTTCGCGGCATCCTCGTCCTGGTCGAGTCGCTTTCCCTCGGCTTCAGAGCCCTCTCGTGGTCGGCCCAGCAGGCGACGGGGGAGGAAGAGGAGCCGTTGAGCGGCTGGGAGATCGGCTGGACGATGGCCTTGGCCTTCGCCATCTTCGCCGGCTTGTTCATCTTGCTTCCTGCCGGGGCCGCGAACCTCGTTTCGGGCGAGAACGATCTGTTGTTCGGGGTGGTCGAAGGTCTTCTCAGATTGGTGATATTCATCGGGTACATCTGGGCGATCGGGCGCTCGAAGGAGATAGCCCGGGTCTTCGAGTTTCACGGTGCCGAGCACATGTCGATTTGGGCCTACGAGGCAGGGAGGCCTCTCAGCATCGATGCCGTTCGGGAGTACCCGCCAGAGCACCCCCGGTGTGGGACCAGCTTCTTGATGATCGTGGTCCTCGGTTCGATCGTGGTGTTCTCATTCTTGGGTCAGCACGGCTGGCTCTTCTTGGTCCTGACGAGGCTTCTGGGCATACCGGTGATCGCTGGCGCCAGCTATGAGTTGCTGCGATTCTCCGGTCTGAGAGGCGATGGCGCTCTGGCCCGTGCCCTCGCTGCCCCAGGGCTCTGGCTGCAGAAGTTGACGACAGGCACGCCCGCCGACGATCAGATCGAAGTGGCGATCTCCAGCCTGATCGTCGCTCTCGATGAAGAGACCTTCGATGAGGTGATGGGACGCGGAGGAGTGCCTGTCGCGGCTCTCGAGGCGCGTCGCCAGATCTTCGACCCGCTTGCCGGAGACGAGGCCTGATGGACGATACGGTCGCCGCCAGGCTCGACGAGATCGAACAGGTCTTCGAGGAGACCGAGAGATCTCTTGGCGACCCGGAGGTGCTCTCCGATCCCGAGCAGCTAGCCGAGTTGGGCAAGAGACACTCTGACTTGAAAGACGTGGTCGCAGACATCCGGCGGTGGCGCGCCGCGAGCGCAGATCTGGTCGAGGCGAAAGCCATGTCCTCGGACCCCGACATGGCCCAACTCGCCAAGGAGTTGGCGAGGGAGATCGAGCAGTTGGAGGACAGCATCAAGGTTGCCCTTGTCCCGAAAGATCCCAACGACTCCCGCGACGTCCTCGTCGAAGTGCGTCCCGGCGTCGGTGGTGATGAGGCTGCCATTTGGGCCGGGGACCTCACCCACATGCTTCTCAGGTATGCCGACCGGAGCGGGTTCAAGACCGAGATTCTCGAGGCGTCGCCTTCAGAGGCCGGTGGTTACGACAGGGTGACCATCTCGGTGAAGGGACGCGGCGCCTACTCCAGGTTCAAGTATGAGGCGGGAGTGCACCGGGTGCAGCGCGTGCCCAAGACCGAATCGCAGGGAAGAGTCCACACGTCGACTGCGACGGTTGCCGTCTTGCCAGAAGCAGACGAAGTCGAAGTCGAGCTCGATCTCAACGATGTGAAGGTTGACGTGTATCGGTCGACCGGGCCTGGCGGCCAATCTGTGAACACCACCGACTCTGCCGTGCGACTGACACACGAGCCCACGGGTCTGGTAGTCACCTGCCAGGACGAGAAGAGCCAGCTCCAAAACAAGGAGAAGGCCTTTCGCATTCTGCGAGCCCGTCTCTACCAGATCGAAGTCGAGCGTCAGCAAGCCGAACTGGCCGGAGCACGACGCGACCAGGTGGGTACCGGGGGACGGTCGGAGAAGATCAGGACTTACAACTACAAGGACAATCGGGTGACAGATCATCGGATCGGGTTGACGATCAAACGCCTCGATCAGATCCTCCAGGGTGATCTCGACGAGTTCGTCGAAGCGCTGGCCGCTGATGAGCAGGCGACGCTGCTCGCCGAAGGCGACCCCGCTTAAGACGACCTCGCCTGAGACGCCTTGGCACTCAGATTGGCCACTCCTCGACGCTCCATGTTTCCCCAGGTCTTGGTCTTCTTGCCCCCGAAGAGCGCTCGTATGCGCCACACCACCGTCAGTTGTCGGAAGCCGAAGTTCTCGATCAGCGCCATGACCACGATTCGAAAGACGTCTGCCGGTGTCTCGTAGTAGCCGAACGACTCATCCACGAGAATCGCTGTGAGCGAGTTGATCACACCGACGCCGTAAGCAAGTGCGATGAATACCACCATCAGGGGGATGTTCAAGACGCCGAAGTAGATGCTCAAAGGGATGATGAACCAGCCGGCGAACTCGATGATGGGTGCGAAGTACTCGAACAAGACCATCCCGGGCCACGTGATCATCCCGAGTTTGCCGTATCGGGGGTTGAAGGTGAGCCCCTTGAAGTCCTTGACCACGGTCATCAGCCCGCGGTGCCATCGGATTCGCTGCCGTTTCAAGACCCTGGCCGTGTCAGGAACCTCCGTCCAGATCACGGCACCGGGCTCGTACACCATGCGATAGGGGATCTCCTTCTCGAGGTGGTACCGGTGCATCTTCATGGTCAGATCCATGTCCTCGCCGAAGTGCCCCGAGGTGAAGCCCCCTACCGCGATGACCGCCGATCTCTTCCAGATCCCGAAGGCACCTGATACGAGTGGCAGCGCGTTGAGTGCCGACCAAGCCGGACGACTCGTGATGAAGGTGCGGAGATACTCCAGAACCTGCATGCGAGGGATCATTTTCTTGGGCACCCTGGCTTCGACGAGGTGACCCAGCTCGAGAGTGCAGCCGTTCAAGGGTCGGATGTTCCCCCCTACGGTGATAGTCCGCTCACGGTCTTCGACAACGTGGCGCATCCCCTTGACGAGGCACTCGGCGTCCAGGATCACGTCGGCATCGGTGCAGAGTGCGTATGGATACCGGGCGGCGTTGATTCCCGCGTTCAGAGCATCAGCACGCCCAGCGTTCTCTTTGTCCACGACCGTGATCTTGATCGGGGAGTGGGTCCTGTAGATGGCGCGAACATGTGCCGTCTGGATGTCGGGCCGGTACGGGATTCGCACCCTTTCCAGGTCAAACGCCTCGATCAGGCGGCGGAGCGTTTGGTCCGTCGAGCCGTCATTTGTGATCACGATCTCGAGACGGGGGTAGTTGACGATCGCCATCGATCGGATGGCGTCGACGATCCCTTGCTCCTCGTTGTAGGCGGGAATGATGATCGACACCGGGGGCACTCGATGGCTCGACAGCATCTCGCCGACGCGGCCGAATCGATTGAGGTGGTGGGATCGTCGCAGCACAGCAGCCGACCGCGTCGCCAGGAAGAACATGTAGGACTGAAGAACGATGAAGTAGGCGAGGATGCCGTATCCGACCCATTCGAGGATTTCGAGGATCATGCGACCGCCTCGGTCGGCTGATGCATGTAGCCCACGAGCCTCATGTCGCGTGGATCGGATCCGCCAGCTTCGAGGCGATCCCGGGCGGCAATTAGCTCACCACTGTCTGCGAGAGCTTCGGCAGCGGCGTCTCTGGTGAACTCGTCGGGAGAGTCGAGAGCTGAGTACAGAACATCGAGCCCACCGGGCAGGTCGGCGAGGGCGGCGGCCGAATTCCGACGCGTCCACCACGAGGGGTCGCTCAGTCCTTCATTCAGAACCGGGATCACCGAGGGGTCTCCGATCTCACCGAATGCCGCTGCGGTCTTGGCTCGCACCCGCCAGTCGGACGACTGAGACATGCGTCGCAACGGTCGCAGGGCCATTGGCCCCCCCACGATCCCAAGAGTTTCGATGAGGGCGATCTTTACTTCGACATTCTCAACGGTGTAGAGCAGCTCTGCGAGAGTGGGTCCCACCTCCGAGTCACCAATGACTCCTAGGACTCGAATCATCTCTGTGATCCCTACGTCGCCTTGCTGATGATGAACTCGGATGTATGCCGTCAGCGGCCACACCGCATCTCTGCCGAAAAGGGCGAGGGACTCGGCGAAACGCGTTTGCACCCAAGGCGACTCGGTGTCGAACCTCTGGAGGATGATGTCGATCGCCGGGGTGTAGCGCATCCTGGCCAGCCCGCGAGCGCTCTGGACTCTGACCTCCGGGACGCGATCGTCGAGGTGCTCCATCAGGACCTTCGCTGCCCTGGCGTCACCGATCTCGGCCAGAGAGACGACAGCGCGGAGACGACGACCCAGCGGGAAACGGGAGCGGAGCCGGGCCGACTGGTAGGCGATGAGCTCTGTCCGATCGAGCACTTGAGTCAGTTCATCGGTCGCGAGCCCGGTCAAGGTGTGCCTGATGTCTATCAGGGCGTCGATGAAAGCGTCATCCCCCGCCTGGCGGAACGTGAGCCCTTCGATGGATCCTGGAGCGGCGATGTGCTTGCTCAGCAGTTTGAGATATGCGGCATGGCGGCGCTCTCGTGCTCGCCGTCGCTTTCCATTGACCCACTTCAACACGACGACGCCCACGAGCAGCGCCGCGCTCACCGCGAACATGGTGATCATCGCGGCGATCGCGATTTCGAAGGCAGACATTTGTCTAATGAGTATCGGGCGATTTCGGCCCGGGTTGAGGATTGTGACTAGTCAGCTGAGATGCTTTTTGACCCGGGCCATGAGCTCAGGGAGCCGGAACGGCTTATGAACGAAATCGATCGCCCCCGACTCGAGGCTCCCGACAACGATGTCGTCGTCTTCGACCCCGGAAAGCATGATCACCGGCATGTCGAGTCCTTCCCGTCGCCACCCCTTGAGGATCTCGATACCCAATAGCCCGGGCATGAGTTGGTCGATGATCGCGAGGTCGAATTCCCCAGAGTTTCCCAGCTCAAAGGCCTTTTCGCCGTCCGTTGCCACTTCGACTTCATATCCGGCGATCTCGAGAGCCGTGACGAGCAGCGTGGTCACCGCCTCGACATCGTCGGCGACGAGTATCCGGGCCTTTTCTTTGACGT
>ERZ869936.1321-NODE-1321-length-18133-cov-4.360272_pt1 | contig 18133 bp, 4 predicted proteins | sample MGYA00520876_ERZ869936 | MGnify/ENA primary metagenome ERZ869936 (study PRJEB32218, sample SAMN09650985) | biofilter metagenome | isolation source: enrty point of leading RO module | place: Saudi Arabia: Thuwal, RO plant located on Red Sea | collected 2016-02-17 ...
TCTGTGTCCCCGTAGCTGCCACGAACCGCAGGGCACTGTCATCATTCTCGTCGTAGAGGGCCAGACGAGCAATGTTCATTGGAGTGACATCCTCATGCCTGGTTATGACGCGGTTGGCATAGATATCGAGGTCGGTGATGTCAGCAGTCGGTGTTCGAGTAATGACACTGCCCACTTCACCTCCCAAAGTATCGTTGAGGTAGAACACGAGTGTCGCGTCACCGTTATAAGAAATGTTCGTGAAGGTGAAGCTACCATCGATACCACTACACGGCACGCTGTCGGTATAGCTACCACCATCAACCACGACCGTGACGGCATTCATAACACCGTTACAGGTTGGGCCACCGAGCGTGCTACTACCATCATCGGCGTATACTGTACCCGTTGCATTGAGTTGGTAGTTACTATCATCCCAACGAATGGAGCCCGGGTCGCCATCGGCATTATCAAACGCCTCACCATAGCGGTCACCAGCGCCGTCGCGGAACCACCAGTACGAAGCTGGACTACCGGAGAGTGTGACATTGACATTACCGCCGGCGGTCTCGAAATCAGTATTGAAGAACTGTGCGGCTGGTGCGGTATCGACCGTGCTAGCGTCGACCGTAATAGCAGCTGAACTGCCCGGGATAGAGAAGAGCGCATTATCAAGTGAACTGACTGTCGTTGAAGACAGGAGTTGGAAACCGTCCGCGTCCGTGCCAGTCATTTCAAAGTATTCAGCCGTCACGGTGGCAGCGTTAGTGATAAGGGTGAAGGAACCACTTTGGGCGTCGATGGTCGTTGAAGCGGTGCTTGAACCAACGATTTCAATATTTGAGCTGCTGGCTGTTACCGTCGAACCGTTGGCAATTCTCACATTAGCTTGGCGTTGGTTACCGCCAGCCAAAGACGCTCCATCGAAGTCAGTATCGCCACGCCAGTATTCCGTACCACTTTCTCGCACGTAATCACCAAAGATGTAGAGGTCACCATTGGTGCCGCTATGGTCTTGTGAGTAAATTGAAGCGGTGCCCTGCGTATCATACGTAGCGGCTGTGCTGTTCCACATATTCACGTCACCGTCATCAGTGACTTGGAGGATATTGTAATCATCACCTTCGTTACTCTTACTATTGAGCGCAAAGTCCGTGCCGCTTGAGAGTCGTAAGGTGGCTCCCGTCCAGGTGGTTGAGGCGTTGGCGAGACTATTGGTAAAGGTGCCAGTTGATTCAAGCACGATACCAGAATCCACTGTGAGGGTGTCAGCGGTCGTCAAGTTAATGCTGTTGGTCGCCGTGGCATGTTCAGTGATGGTCCAATCACCACCGAGGTTATCAAATGTCAGATTGTAGAATGGCGATAGTCCTGGAGCGATGGTCTCTGCGCCAGTAGTTGAATTGAAGCGAACTGTTCCGCCATTAGCACTAAACTCATCATCGTTGTCAAACGAACCGCCAATCGAGAAGATGCCGGTCGGGAACACCGCTGTACCGCTTTCAATCACCACATCACCTACGGCAGTCGTGTTAGTGTCAGCAAAGGTGCGGACGCTGTCCTGCTGTGGTGTACCCACACCGTAGAAATCAGTAGTAGTAGCCTGGTTGCGATATGTTGCGTCATGCCACGCGGCCCCTCTGATGGTGGTTCCCAATCTAAACTCATCAACCTCGCCATCAAAATCAATGTCTCGGTTTGGTCGCAAATCACCAATCGTGAAGTTAGCACCAAGCGAACCATCGCCATCGTTGGTGTAACTAAGGCGTGATACTCCATTGATACGAACCTCAGTGGCTCCGCCATCTGTTGCATCGACTGAAATGTAATACCACTCACCAGTGGTCAAGTTTGCACCTGAAGTACCCGAACAGGCGGTAGCGGTATTTTCCCACGCACACAATCGTGCTTCGGTTGTAAAGCCGGTACCTCCTACCGTCAACCACGTGTATGGTGCACCAGACGGTGAAATGGCCCAGAGACTCAGACCGTACGTGGCTGTGTCTCCAGTACCGGTTAAATCATCAGCGTTAAACCAACCACTGAAGCTGAGGTTACTTTGACCGCCAACAATATTACCGTGGGCAATAGAGTCACCAGCTCCATCAAATGATTGGGCTTCATAAATCTGACCGTTCGTTACTTCGGCCGGATTGTTGGCACCGTCTTTCGTACCGTTAAATGAATTGTCAGCACTGTTGAGCACCGAGCTAGTGGTTAAATCATCTAAGTGCTCGACGAGCACAAAGCCGTTACTCCACACATTCTCGGCACCATAGGTGCCGCTATCAGCATAATCAGTTGCCGTCGCATTACCGTAGTACATGTAAAAAATCGTATCAGTGGTACTTGAGACATTAGTGGCTCGGAAGTACACTTCGCCGGTTTCCGCGGTAGTTGAGGCAGACACAATCTCACGCGGCACTTCGGTCGTACCATCACTTTCAGTGAACCGAATGTCTCCACCGTTGTTATAGGTATTGCTGAAGAAGGCGCTTGGTAAGTCAGCCAAATCAACATAGACCGGGAAGTTCGAGAGGTCATCATCCACCTCGCTCGCCCGTACTGTGATTGGAATACGGTAGAGCCACTCATCGGCATACCAACTATCACCGCCTCCGCTTCCCTCTCTGATACGAACATCATTGAAGCTCGAGCCATTGGTCGTGACGGTATCATTCCCTTCAATCAGCAGCACGACTTCTCCACCGTTGTGAGCAAAAGCACCCGACCCAGTGGTACTGAAGTTACGCGCCACAGACAACTGACCTGATGGTAGGGTCACAGTGCCGTTACTAATCGAGAAGGTGTTACTGGTTGTGGCGTGTGTATCAAGGAAGGCCCACGTACTGTTACCGGTGAAACTCACGTCGTAGAAGTGATTGAGGAAATTCGTACCGTTGAGCTGAATAGTTTCACTGCCGGTGCCAGTAAAGCGCACCGTTCCATTGTTGTGGGCAAATACTCCACCGGTATTGAGGAAGGAACCACCGACTGACATAATGCCCGTTGGCAAGGTAACGGTACCCGTGGCAATCGAGAGTGTCCCCAACATAGTGATGTTCGCCTGGATGAAACTCACACTACCGCCGTCAGTGGTTGAGGCGCGAAGGTTGTACAGTGACGAACCGCCTGTATTGATAACCGCATTAGTCCCGGAGCCTACCACTGCCACGGTGCTGGTTTGCGCGGAGAATGTGTTGTTGTTGGTAAAGTTACCGGCTATCGCAAGTGTGTAACTACCCCCTCCGTTGAGGGTATCGTCAGCGCCAATGGTCACTGATGAGGCACGGACATTTGATTGTAACGTCACCGTCTTGGCCGCACCATTAATGACCACATACCCAATATCCTGCGAGACAGTATTCGCATCAGACCACTGAGCTGTCACACTACCGTCAAAGGTTGTGGTGGACACACCACTCCAGAAGCCATTGGCGCCAGTTGTTACGTTCCTCGCCACGGTAATCGTAGAAGATGAACGATCGAGCGTACCAAAATTGACGGAAAGCGCGCCGTTAACATCAAGCGGGTCAAACGTCTTCCAGGTTGCGGTTCCACTCGTCTCGCCGAAGGTCAGTGCATTGAAATCAAGCACATTATCAGTATCATCGAGCGTCTCACTGGTTGAGGTTGCGGTGAATATCACCGTCGAGCCAGTCATATCAGTTGTCGCGCTGTCATACCATGAACCAGAAACGCGCATCGTGTTGGCGTCTAATTCAAAGGTGCCGTTATTAATAAAGTCATGGGTCGTGACATTGCCACTACCGCTCGTGTCTGGAATATATCTATCACCACTGCCAATATAGAGATTCGCCTGACTACACGAACCAACCGCACAGACCGAGAGGTCGTTAAGTCCATTAACATCAAAGAAGATGTCTTCATTGCTGGAGACACTATTATCGTACGCTCCAATCAGTGCATTCGTCGTCGTGCCATTTTCATTAGCGGACAACGAAAGGTGCTGTTCAAATAGTTCGACGCCAGTCATGTCACCCGAACCATCATAGACAAAGACCGCCACTGCCTCATCGGCCTCGGCCGCTCCGGTCACCCAGACTGTCACTACATCTCCCGCGAAAGCAGTCACGTTATTAATTGACCAGGTACCATCACCGGCAATACTACCGGTGTTGCCTGGCGTGCCATTGACTGCCACCTGCACAGTACCGCTCGTTACATTGGTGGTGCGGTCATACTCTCGAATGGTACCAGACACCGGCACACCTTCTGACCATTCAACCGTCCAGTCATTTAATTCCGGACAGGCGCTATCGCTACAGGTGAGCGTAGCGACAAGTCGAATCGTGTCATAGGTACTGACGTCAACGTTCGTCAAATCAATTGGTGACGTCGTTGTACCGGTGCTATTACCAGGAATAGCGGAGTTTGGAATGAGTGCCCAGGTGTCAGGTCCGGTCTGGTATTCCACTTGTACAGTCGTGGTGCTGCCCCCTGAGTTGGTCGCACTAAAGAGCGCTCGTTCGAACTTTGGTCCAGCCCCATCACTGAATGGTATAGCCGGGCTGTAGATGGTACCTGAGAGCCCCTCACCCGCCTGACTTTCTAATACTCCTGAACTATTTTCAAAGGCGATGACTGAAAAAATTTCGTCAACGTGACCATTTCTGGTGTTACTAGGACCATCCTCTTCAACTGCTACGTACACCTCATTGACAGTGGTTGGGTTAGCGGTGTCTACCATACCGTATCCTCCGTCCCCACCATCTTGTGAATCTTGATGCGTCAGCGTTACCTGCGGCACACTTGAGAAGGCTGGACTAAAGGTGACAGCTTCGGGGGTAATACTAATGGTATCCGCCGTGACAATCGCATGGAACTCGCTACTACCAACCGTACCGTTACCTTGTGCAATCGCCACGTAATCAACATCTTCCGCCGCGTGACTAATCGGTGTCACCCAGTTCATATTTAAGAACGAGGTAAAGCCATTGATGGTCGGACCATTGATCGTATTAGAACCGTCATAGGTACTGGCGAGCACCCAATCAGTATCGTTATTAGAAGACACGGTCGTAATCACCGCCGGCGGTGAGCCAGAGAAGGCTGGGCTGAACGAAACGGCGGTACCCCCAGGGTTAGTTGGCACTGAACGACCACTCACCGTACTAACATTAATGGTATTGGCTACGATGCGAGTGCCAGAACCCCCATCATCAATGGTCCAATCACCGGCCTCAACTACCATGTAATCAACGGTCGTCGTGCCGGTCACCGTATCGTTATAGTTTGAAACATATAACGTAAATGAGTTGGCTGTTTTGGACTGCACCCGCGCGTAGCGTTGGGTACCATCGGCTCCGCCACGGTCATAGCGCACCGAGGCCACTACGACCGGGTCATTGTAGGTGCGCTGAGTTGCTATCTCAGTCGATGAACCATTGGTGACTATCGTCGAGCCATACTCACCAATTTCAGAGTCGTTGGTGACTAATCCACCCGTCGTCGAAGCAGAGAGCCCACTCAGCGTACCAGTTTGGAATTGCTCGGCAGTGGTTTGGAACCACGTCGAGACGGTCACCGTCGTGTCAACCGTAAACGAGTCAGCATCTGACCACGGCGACCAAGCATTACCGCCGAGCGGATCACGAGCACGCGCGCGCCACCAATAGGTCACACCGTTAGTCAGCGCTTCTCCGCTTTGAATCTCATACGATACAGTCGCCCCTGAGGTATACGGACTACTGCCCACAAACCCTGGGTCTGAACCTGAATTTCGCGTCGTACTACTGACAAAGGTATTATCAGTCCCCCACGACACCTCATATTCAAGATCGTCACCCTGAGGGTCAGTTGAACTAAATTGGAAGGTTGGCGTAGTCGTGGCAATCTTTTCGTTATCAAAGGGATCAATCAAAGTTGGTTCTTCAACCCGTTGCCCCCAAATAACCGTCCAATCTTCAATTGAGAGTGTAGTGCCGCTGAAGTTTGCGACCAACCTAATTTCGTTATAGATGTCTGTATCGAGATCAAGGAGATTGATAGGGCTCGTGCCAGTCCCGACACTGTTATTTGGAATTTGGCTATCAGGAATGAGCTCCCAATTTGAACCATTAAGAAATTCTACTTGGTAGAGAATCGTGCCGCTCGTCTCAGTGTCGCTCCATTCCACTTGACCCCAAGCATTACCTACCGTTGCATCATCAAAATCGATTGGGGTTGAGGTCATTGTGCCGCTGCTCCCACTGACCGAAACAGCGCCCGTTGAGGTCGACAGACTCACGAGGGTATTCGTTGTGAACTGATGTCCTGTCGTTTGGTGCCATTCAGAGACCGTCACCGAACCATCGGTGGTAAAGCTTTGTACAGCTGACCATTCACCCCAGGTGTCTGACCCATCGGTATCACGACCGCGCACGCGCCACCAGTAGGTGGTACTCGCAGCGAGGTTGCTAATCGAGGTAAAGCGAATTCGCTCACCACTATTGAATGGGTTTTTATTGGACGGCGTATTGAGGTTCTCAAATTCTCCCGCGCCAAAGTGTGTTTCTGAATCACGGTTAATATCTGGTGAGCTGAAATCAAGGTCTTCGTCAACTTGAATTTGATAACGAATATCATCTCCAGCCAAATCAGAGGCGGCAAATTCTAGTATTGGTGGTGACGAACTCGCTGTACGCTCGTTGTCGAAGAATGATATCAGCGTCGGCGCCAGCGGTGGACCAGCGGTTTCGACTTCCGGGTATACAGAGTACGTCACTAACTCATTACCAGTTGAGCGGACCATCCTGAAACAATAGTTACTATTGACTGTTGGGTTAGTACTCTCAATCACCCAGTCCCACTCAGCCACCTCACTTGGGTTGATGTCATATGGAATAAATTCAGACGGACTGGTTTCTTCGTAGGTGGCTGCTACTGTCGTACTCGCTAGCGTTGTAGTGCTAATAGTAGAACCGTCTGTCACACCAATGTTGTTGTATCCAGAAAATGCGGCGGTCGTACTTCCGAGTTCCCCGACATACAACCAATTTTCAGCCAGTGAACACTGCCCGGTTGATGCTTCGGTGTACTGTAAGCGAAACGCAGTGGTCGCTGTTGCGCTGGTTGCCACATTCGCCCGCAAACTCATACGCAAACGCCATACATCACAAGCATTGACTGCGCCAGTTCCGGTAATACCTTCACCCTCATCAGTCGTTTGTCCTTCACCCAACGACCATGGATCAACTGGTGTTTGGGCATTGGTATTTTCATACCAGCGGTAGGAGTACTGCTCGTACTCAGCATCAATGGTAACTTCCTGGGCACCGAACGTGTAGTCTAAACGGTCAACGTATTTACGACCTTGCGGCGCACCCCAGGTGTTGGTTTCATCATCACTATCCTCATCCTCGTACATAATCCAGAACGGCACTCCATTCGTAGACTCAAACCGGTACCCTTGGGTGTACAAGAGCGCGTCACCATTACCTCCATCAAAAAGCAGCGTGCCTGGGTCGTGACCATCTGGCGGAGTACACGTACCGGTATCGACTTCGGTTCCGGCGGTGTTGTAGACGGAAATATCAGTTTCACCAAATCGTGGGGAGCATACAATCGCCACGTAATTCATATCAGCGGGTACGATATAGCTCATACCAAGCTCCATTTCTGGTAGGAATACCGCTGCTTCGGTTCCGTCTGAGTCTCGCTGCTGAATGGCTACGATTGGCTCTGCGATATTGGTGAGTCGCACTCCTTCACCACTACCATCATCATTATTGGCTGGGTTACAGTTGCCGTTACCGTACTGTGTACCCCGCGTCATGCTCGTGGTCGTTGATGGTGCACTCACGGAACAGAACTCAGCCACCTCTCCACTGCCGTTGATGGTGCTGTAGAAGTAGTCACGAGTGGCCATACCATAGAGGTCACGAGTAGTTGGTGGGTACTGAACCACGCTGTCGTTGGTTGTGTTATTACTTGAAAAAACCAAAATAGGATTATCGGCTTCAAGGATGGTGGGGTTGCCAACTGCATTGACTTGCTCCTCGACGGTACCTGTCGTTACCGTAAGACTGACATCCGGGGTACCGCCACTACCGTTATAGATATCTACGTCGGCAGTAGCAAAGGGGGCGTAAATATCGAATTCTTCGGTGTTGCGTACACTTGGATACAGATGCGTGGTCGACGCAAAGGCGATCGGTACCACCGGTTCCGCACCATCACCGGTACTGGTGAGTGACGTCACTGGACCAAGCGTACTGATGACGGTCGTGCTGCTGTAGGTACCAACCGACGTAACTTCTCCTTTATCAAGTGAAATTGGTGCGCCCCCGTCGATTTGCACTACGTTGTTGTCAATCAAACTATATAGATTGATAGCCGCACTCAAATCATCGTTAACGACGTAGTACAAATCAGTGGTAGTGCTGTAGGTAAACGGCGCGAACTCATCACTCGCACTGGTGGCTCCGGCATTACCGTAATAGAGATAAATGGTCGTCGACGCCCCAGCCGGGAGCGAGTCAACCTGGACCCAGATATCAGCCTCATCCGTAGTAGTGCTGAAGTGCTGCACCCAGAAATCGAGCTCACTGAAACTGGTGTCCGTAAACGTCTCCATCGTGCTCGTGGCGTAGAAATCTGTGGTGGTGGATTGGTTACGGTACGTTGCTGTAACCTCACCATCACTTGGAATCGTGTTCCAGAAACGCATCTCGTCAATGTTGGCATTGAGGTGCTGACTGGTGTCACCACTATTGAGACATGAGCTATCCTGCTCCAGACCAAGCACCAAACAGTCAGCTGGTATCGAAAGAGTTCCTAAAGTTGCACCTGAAGGACTGTTATCATCCTCAACGCCGTCGATAAAGATTTGCCACTGGTTGGCTCCTGCGTCGCGCGTTACCAACACATGTCGCCATACCGAAGCAGACAAGTCAGTGATACCAATCGTGCTTCCTGGGAAGAACTGGAGTGATGTTCCACCCCCCGTCATGTAGAGCAAAAATTCGTTGTTGGCACCACCGTTGATAAGTGCCTGGTTGCCGGCATCAGATGAATTCATCCAATACGCAAACGAGAGTTGACTCTCACTATTAACGATATCGCTCGGTAGCAACAAGTATTCGTTTGCATCACCTTGGGCGTCAATTTCCTGTCCCTGACCGAGCTTACCGGACTTACCCGTTGAGTTAAGTTGATCGTCCGCATCGTACTCGTTGCTAGTACTATCCTGATACAAGCCCGCAGTACCACGACCTGCCGCATTTTCTTCCATGTGGTACACAGCGATATAATCACTGTTCCAAACATTCTGTGCGCCATAGGTATCGGTTTCGGCGTACCCGGCAGCATCACTGTTGCCAAAGTAAATATAGAACGTGGTGTCGGTCGTCGAAGACACATCACCACTGAAGTGAAGCTCACCCGTCTCGCCCCCGGTATCAATAGTGACGAGCTCAATCGCTCGCTCCGTTGTACCATCACTTTCAGTCACTCGAATATCATCACCGTCTGCTTGTACAGCATTAAAGAATTCACTGCCAAGGTCAGCGAGGTCAACATAGACTGGGAAGTCGGTCATCGTCTCATCGATTTGTGATGATTGCACCACAATTGGCATACGGTTATTCCAGCCAGTGCTATACCACCCCTCTTCCGTACCAGAAACAGTTTCCTGGATGAAGCGGATATCGCTACCATCATCGTTCACATTTGACCAAAAATCAGTGAGCGAGCTATCCAACTCAATAAACACCTGCTGCTCAGTGAGCTCAGTCGCGCCGGCGGTGTTATCAATCGTAATTGGCAATCGGTACTGCCACTGACTTGACCAGAACGGGTCAAGGAGACCATACTCGCGTTCACCAACGGCCTCGAACCAGAACTCGCCGCTCGTGAGTGGTTCAAATGCAATATCAATTTTGAAATATCGTGTCTCACCCGGTCGAATGGTGAAGCGATCTGGAGCGTGATTCTTGATTTCAAACTGGTCCGGTACTGGTTTTTGGTCTGGACCAAAGCCAAGGAAATCCGTTACCTTCTTGAAGATAGTTCTATCATCTGGCCGCACCCCGTCAGCTACTTCGGTTGGTTCCCATCCCCCTCGGTACTTAGTGATTTCATGCTCACGTACTTTGACGTTAGCTTGTCGACACTCGGTGTTACTGCCAGTAATTTCATCACACGTTTGGATAATACTGGTATTGCGACAGAGGTACTGCACCGGCAGCTCGTCATCGCCGGCAATGCCACTCTCACTACTGGTACCAACACCTGCTACCGGTGTTCCAATGGCCTCATCAATCGTTGCCTGCAGTAACTCGGTAGATGTACTGACACTACGAAGCGTTTCATCAATCGTAGGTGCGACTGGTTGCGCTTCATCATTTGTTGGCAAAATCGCATTCGTGGTGGTTGGGGTCTCGATAGCAGCATCGGCCGGCGGTGTGACTGATTCCGTTGGTGATGCCTCGGACGTGTCATCTGGAGCGTTCTGTTCGTCAACATACTCAACCACCTGCTCAGGTGTTAGTTGTTTGGAAAGTTCTTCAATATTGTCGGTTGTCACACCAGTGACAGCCTCCCAGCCGTTTTCACAGTGGTACACAAATGGACGAAATTCAGGTATCAACGTGTCATAGGCTTTGTTTTGATTCCAGACTGACATGGCTTCAACCCGTCCATTTCCGCGCGGGAAATACGACTGCAATACAAACTCATCAACCCGATCACTGGTATTGGTGACGCTGATATACGAAGTTGAACGAGACAGCCCAGAATAGCTTGCTTCGTCTGACTTAATAATCAAAGTTTCGTCTGTGTTGTCATCGGTAAATGTAAAGTCAATGACTCGACCATCTGGTAACTGTAGTCGGTCGCCAGAGAGTGGTTCAGAGGTAAACCCAGTATCAAGCATCTCTTCTGAGAACTCTGTCACATCGTGCTCAGGGGGAGAAACCATGAACAACTCAAGCCATACACTATCGATATAAAAACCATCGAGCGCGCGTGGGTCACCATCGTAGAGCAACTCAACTTCTAACGTGTTTAATACAGCCGGGTCTGTGATGTTTGGTAGCGCCAGTACAAAATATCCGCCATTGGTACTATTAGACACCTCCTCGGCTATCAAAATTTCTCCACCCTCACTCCAAGTAACACCGCCGTCAAGCGAGTACCGTGACTTGAGCCATTGAGCTGTATCTCGAGTCGGTTTTATTTTCGCTCCCATTGAAAGGCGAAGTTGCAAACCACTCAATGTGTCACCAGCTTCAAACAGCGGCAGTCCAAAATCTGCTAAGTGGAGACGATAATCAGCACACGCATCACCACAGGCATCAGTAGCAATCGTGTTGGTAGCTGTACTTGGTAGCTGATCATTAGTCGGAACGGTTGTAATCTCTGGGTCTGTTTCAGGGGTGACAACCAGCTCTGGTGTGCTCGGCACCTCATTTTCAATGACTTCAGTATCAGCGACTGGTGGAGTTGCGGTCGAGACTTCTGTAGACATCGACACCTCGTCTGTAGTTGTGGACGACGGAGTTTGCGTACTTGTGTCAGTGGTCGTGGCCGACTCGGTACGTTCACTGATTTCAAATTCAGGTTCAGGCTCAGGTTCACTATCTGTCTCAACTACTTCAGTGCTTTCTGTTGGGGTGGTGGTGCTCTCATTGGTAAACGGAAGCAGCTCACGCACTGACGCAAATACTAATTGGAACGACTTGGTTACCCGTTTGAACACAGTGGTAGTTCCAGATGTAGTCGCATCAGTGCTTGTCGTGACATTAGTTTCGACCACCGGAACTGTTGGTGTTTGCTCTGTCTCCTCAACTTCAACGGGCACCTGGTTATCAGGATTAGCTTCCGAAGAAGATGCGATGTCATTTGTACTCGTGGCTTGAACTGGGTCGCTGTCGATTGGTGCAGGTTCTTCTGTATCAGGTACGTCGGCTTCGGTCGATTCAATTTTTGGTTCAGGTGATTGGGATGATTGACTGCGATTTTTTATAATCTGCTCGATAGCTACTTCTTCGAGCTCAAAATATGATGAGTTGATTTGGTTAAACTCTTGATACAAAGAAAACTGGTCGAGGTTTTGGTTGCTTAATGTCTCAACATTGTGCCATCCAGAATGAGAGGAAACCTTGCCCGGGAAGACGTGGACAACCTGAATATTGTATTGGTTACTACTACTTTGAGCGTACACATAGTACCCACCAGTAACCGCCAACCCTACCAGTACAGACAGGACTAGCTTGGTACGACACCTAAGCATAGCCCTCACAAATTCATACCCACCAATAAAACGCCACGATTTGGTTTTTAGCGCTTTAAATAAGGATATATTAAGTTTTTGTCTTCTGCTGTGGTTAGGATTTTCTGTCATCCACAACAACCCGCCATCCCATAAGTTAGAATAGGGGCTAAGTATAATTATAGCGCGCAAACCGGTAAGGTTTGCGCGCCTTATGTGGATGACTCCACTGAATGTTATTCAGATTATTTCAGAATTTTTTTGACGTCATTGATTTCCTTTTCAATCAGTGTTTCAGATACTTCAAGTGCATTATTGAGGCCTTCGACGGCTTCTCGTTCTTTCTTCGATAATCGCGGTCGTTTGGTAATGGTGTTGATTTGGTCATAAATCTCATCACGCAACGCTGAGAAGATTTTCTCCATTTGATCTTGGATTTCGCGAGTCTCTTTACGTAGTTTCTCTTCCCGCTTCGACCCCTGACGTCGCTCGTAGATATGGTAGCCAAACTGTGCGATGTTAAGAAGTATCAAGAAGAGAATGAAGATGAAGCCTGGGGTCAAGAATGACCAGAATGTAGTCTCCTCGTCAAGCTCACTTGGTGGTATCCAACCTGCAGTGATGAGTACTGGCGTTGAAGCAACGCGTTCATTGCCAGCTCGGTCAATAGCTGTAACTGTGACTGTATACGTACCATCTTCAAGCTCTCCGAGAAGATACCCAAGCTCTGCCTCATCTGGAGTGACGACGACCGGCTCTCCGCCAGCGATAGCCAGTTCATACTGCTCTACTCCAGAGGTTGTATCGTTGGCTCTAAAAGTCAGGAGCGGGAAGGCAGATTGACTATTACCAGTCTGTACTTTCACTTCAAATGGCTCTGGGGCCTCGGTGTCGACTTGGATTTTGCGGTTGGTGACCGCTCCCCAACCAACCTGGTTCTCAAAACGAACACTCAAATACTGTACGCCATCACGAAGATCTTCGTGTGTCAGATAGATTTCTTCGATAGGAGGCTCATATACTGTGTCGCCGCTTTCAGCCGGAATATGACTGGCCGACGTCGCCATCTCTATGGCAACCGCAGTGATATCAAACGGAAGTTCCCACGCGAAGAGTGCCGTGTTCGTTGCGTACCAAGTATCTGGGTCGATAAAGCTTTGTGAACCTACAGTCGGTGCTCGTGGTGGTTCACCAAAGGCAATCGTGGCGTCATCTGGTTCCTCATCAGGAGTTTCGGTTGGGGTGTCGACTGGTTCTTGCGGTTGCGGGGTAGTGGCGGCAGTAATCGTGTAGGAACCTGAAATGGCGGCATTGAGGACATCAGTTCCTCGCCCATCAGCCGCGAGTGCAGACGCAGAGGCAAACTCAACGGTCGCCGTACCCTCGGTGACCGCCCGGAATGTGATGACAAGTAAGTTGGAACGTGAGCTAAACGGCGTTGGACTTCCACCACCAAAATCAATAGTGCCGGCTGAGTTTGAGAAGGTTGGTTCGGTGGTCCAGAGTGAAAAGACTGAGCCGTTCTTAGAAAGACTCACCACCGAAAGGATGCTTGGATCAAAACTCAACTGTGCTTCAACCGCATTAATATTGTTGCCAGAAGGATCAACTTGCACGGTCGCAGTGAAGGTTTGACCGGCGGCATATGAACCAGTGGACGGACTAAACAGTACATCGGCGGCATGCACAGACGATGCACTAAACAACATCGCTCCAATGGCGAGGACTATGAAAACTAGGTATTGTAACGTACGCAGGAACTGACTCTCACTGTTAATAAAGATCTAGTTCTAGGTTGGTGTCGCTTGTTTAATGTTAAGATGGACCTTTTCCTTTTCCTCTGGTTCTAAGAGTGGCAGGATGAGCACCAATACACCATTCTTGATTTTCGCTTCAGCACTGGTAATGTCAACACTTTCTGGCAGGATGATGCGCCGGTAGAAGTCACCCCAAATGCATTCCTCGGTAAAGAAGGCACCGTCGACCTTTTTACGTGGGAATGCAATGTATTCTGGTCGAAGTCGCTTTCCTTCAATCAGAACGATATCTGCATCCCCTTCAATCGACACGTGGACCTCAGAGAGGTCGGCACCGGCCGCTTGGGCGTACACAACGATGAGATTGTCTGACTGAAAGACATCGACGTCGAGTTGTACGATTTTATCAAGCGCTGTTTCCTCCTCACTTGATTGCAGTCGTTGATTCGCCCGAACACCCCGTCCCTTGAGTCGTTGTAAAAAGGACATACGTTGTTATTTTACTGTATTTTGAAGCGAAAAACTGCATGACTATTCCACACGTGGGGATGAGTTACACCTTGAGGTGTATCATCCGGTCCTGCTCTGAAGCAGGAATCGCGATGTGAGGCTTGATGCCGATGTAGCGATAGGTGGGAGGTGATGTGTTTTTTGATAGAGAAAGTATCTAGCACAAAGCATCAGATACACACCTGAGGCCCCACTTCGCCCTGGTTCGTCACTTAAGGACTCACATCGGGCGTCCTCACTTATCGTCGAACTGTACTTAGAGATTATTGAACCAGTTCCAAGAATTCGCTCTAGGATTTGAGCGAATTCGGAAACAAGCAATAGGGAGCGCTCGCGACCATATTCTTGTTTCGTTCCCAATTTCGTCCTGACCTAGACGAAATTGCTGGAACACCTAACCCAAAACTACCCAAACAATATTTGCTACCCCGTCCACTGGAACAGCAAGATAGAGAAGTCCGTCAAAGACGTATTGCCATCGCGGTTGATATCAGCTGGCGGACTGGAGTCCCCACCATCAGTTCCCCACCAGAAAAGCAGAATCGAGAAGTCAATCAAATCAACTCGACCGTCGCGGTTGAGGTCAGCGTCAAGTGTCGAGGCTTCTTCACCAACTCCATAGAACGTGTACTCAGAAAAGTTGGTGCTCACCCCACCCGACTGCAACGCGCGCGCTCGCACTTGGTAGGTGCCCGTAATGAAATTGGAGGTGTCGACCTCAATACTCCAGGCACCGCTGGTGTTTGAGGTAGTATTGAATGTTCGCAATGACGCTGAGGTAGACTCAGCCCGGTTCTCAATCGTCACCGCAGCGTTTGGAATCGTGTACCCGGAAATGGTGAGTTGTTGACCTGGATCAACCGGGTCTGGGTCAACCAGAATAGACGGCATCACATTAATATTCGAGAGCGTTGTCGTACGAGAGCCGGTCACTGTAAAAGTGGTTGAGAATGTACTCGAACGTACATTGTTGACATCAATTGCGTAGACACCCACGTTGTATACACCACTAGCGATTTCATCTAACGTGATGGCAAACTTACCACTACTATCGGCTCGGCCATTGGCAGCCACAGTACCATCAACCAGGATAACAACCGTGCGGTTTGGGAAGGCGTACCCGTTAACAATCACTCGACCCTCACCACTTGGGTAAGCGTCGTCCTGTGACTCAAAACCCCCGGCGCCTTGACTACCTGAGTCGTCACCTTCTCCACCGCCAGAGCCACTCCCGCTTCCGCCAGAGCCACCGCCACCGCCACCGCCGGCACTACTACCTGAACCGCTACCGGAGCTACCGGAACCAGTACCGGTACCCTCATCGTCTCCCGGATCAGTTCCCTCTCCATCACCAGGCACACCGGTTGGTGGGTCATCAATCGTGAATGTAATCAAATAATCATCAGTTTTAAAGTTGCCTTCATCGTCAATACAACGTACATAGAAATTATAGGTGGTACTTGTCGCAACTGCATATTCAATTGAATGTGTGACGCCGCCGGTTACTGTAAAGGTATTGCTCATTGAGGCGTAATCTACCCCACTTGAGTTAGCGAAGCGACAGGTGGCAAATTCGTTGGTGTTGAGGGACACCACCACAGCATTAACGGTACCGGCAATCGTACCGGTCGGTGCCCCATTAAATCGCAATGGTGGAATTTCCTCAGTCGTATCGACTAATATTCCTACTTGGTCAACGATGGCGACCCATCCTTGGACCGTCGTATTATTCGAGCCACCTTTTTCAATAAAAAACGGATACGAGGTGGTGGCACTCGGATTGAGAATACCAAGATTTGTTGAAGTTGAATTGGTTGTATGATTGCCAATCAACACCCTGACCACTGAATTGGCCGGAATACCAGTCAAACTATTAAGAGTAATGGTTACATCCCCTGAAGTACCCCGCGTGATGACCACTCCATCAGTTGAAGTGCCGGTGGTGGTGCCGGTAGTACGTTGTGTGAATCCACCGCCACTATTAACATATAACTCCACCTGCTCGGTCGAAAAACCGGTAGTTGAACTTGTTGATGTTGGAATCGTGAACGAACCAGGATCCGGGCGAAACCGAATATAATCCCCAGGGTCCATAGCTGTCGTAGTTCGAAACTGAATGGTGTGATTGGAACTCGTTGCCGCGGCTGAGGTGCTGAGCGTGTCTTTGTACTCAATAATATTAGCCTCAGCCGCAGCCCCAAAACACAACAGCCCAACTACGACTAGTACGGCAAACCAACCACGTATAAAAAGACTACGAGAGGTAGCGCTCATTACCTACTATTATGACATGTTGGTGGTAGCAACTTGTGACCCTGTACACGTCTACTGTATACATCGAAAACCAATCGCTTCACCCGTGAAATCAAGCGTTACGTTGGTGTGTGCCGCGTATACTCCGGCGTCCGCGGCACTACCATAAAACCCACCCCGCATAATTGCGGTCACCGCTCCTGCACCTGACCAAAAGTAGTCAGCGCCATACTGTGCACTCGGCTCGTTTGTAGTTTCGACGGCCATACCACTATTGTCTGCCAACTGTACGTAACCCGTCGGTGGCAGCGGACGCTCCTTGAAGACCCCCGCGTACACTTCGTCATATGTCCATTCCCACACGTTACCAACCGCATCCACCACACCGACCGCAGACATACACGCGGCGTGTGCACCAGTTTCAGACACCTCATCAGTATGGGTATTACATAATTCAGCGGTGGTACCCAAAGCAAAGCGCTGCCATTCCTGATTGGTTGGCAGTCGTTTGCCACTGCGCAAACATAAGATTTCTGCCTCATCACGAGACACAAAACGCCATGGTACGCGCTTGGCTTCTGAGACTCCAACGCACGCTTGGTTGGTGATATTTTCATCGGTATCAAAAATACTTCGCGGTGTCGGGTGCGGACAATCTTCTGAGGCAGACACCTCGTATTTGTCTACACAGGTAAACGTTGTCGCCGCCGGCAGTTCAATCATGCCTGCTGGACAGGTATCCCTTGATAGTGTGATGAGCTGCCCGAGCAAGGTGGTGCGAGAACCAGTGAGGGTATCGGCCGCATCAATACCGAGCGCAGTTATCGATACTGCCCCAAACAAGATAACCATGAGTTTCAATCCTCGTTTCATAATTTATATAGCCTGAACACACCGAAAACCAATTCCATCGGTTCGTATATTAAAAGCGACGGTGAGATTTTGGGCGAAGACCCCTGCATCGGAGCCACTGGAATAAAATCCACCCCTAATCATGGCTGCACTTCCTTCAGTGTCTGTCCAGGCGTAGTCAGCCCCCATGTCCAGTGACGGTTCAAGACCGGTCTTAACCACCACACCATTACTATCGACTGTCTGTACATAGCCGTCGGCAGGTAACGTTCGGCCATTAATGGAACCGTTTTCAATCGACGCATCGAGCCACTCCCAGACGTTACCGACGAGATCATGAACACCGTCAGTGCTAACGCAGGACGCTGAACCAGTACGAGCCACACCGGTTTTATTAACCACACAGCTGGTGGTGTCATTAAGTGTGAGGCTGGCACGATGCCACTCGGCATTGGTCGGCAAACGTTTACCAGCTCGGGCACATAGTTTTTGGGCTTCATAGAGTGAGACGAACCGCCACGGAGTTACGTTAGCAACCGATTGCGGTTGACACGACGTGTCGAGTAAA
>ERZ869936.1322-NODE-1322-length-18126-cov-35.164960_pt1 | contig 18126 bp, 16 predicted proteins | sample MGYA00520876_ERZ869936 | MGnify/ENA primary metagenome ERZ869936 (study PRJEB32218, sample SAMN09650985) | biofilter metagenome | isolation source: enrty point of leading RO module | place: Saudi Arabia: Thuwal, RO plant located on Red Sea | collected 2016-02-17...
AGCGCATCTTGCCCAAGCGCATCCTAATTGTCGCCGTGCTGGTCGCCGAGCTCGTCTCGGTCAGTGCCACCTTTGCCGCGGTGCCGGCCGACGGGAATGGTCTCGAGCAACGATATGGCATGCTCGTCAGTGAGGACATCTACCCGCAGGCGACCCCGCGGGAGACGATTCGCTCGATAATTGACGCCGTCGAGAACGCGAACGCCCGCTACGTGCTCGCGCATCTCGTTTCTCCGCGCCATGTCGACAAACGATTGGGCGGCGACCAACGGGCCTTCGAAAAGCTCGTCTCAGGCATCAGCCCCAGCAAGAGCCGGCAATTGACCGCCCGGCTGGAGAAGCACATTGCTCGGGGACAGTGGCGCATCTCGAGTCGCATCGCCTCGTCCGAGGTCGACGGGGCCCCGCGGATCACGCTGGAGCGCGTCGGCAAACGGTGGTTCATGCACAACGTGCCGCTGGCAGACGAGCGGCTCGCCGCCAAACGCTAGAGCGCTTTTCATTCCCCTGTCGCGTCTCGGCGGGGTGCGTCTGCTTCTCTACGCCTCGGCAAACGGCCCGAGTTCAGGCTGTTCGGTGTCGAGGTAGTCGGTCGCCGCCATGCCGATGGAGATCGATCGATCGCCCGCGTTGAAGTTGATGGAGTCCTGCGCGGCGAGTCGTTCATCGCAGAGGGTGGTCAGGCCAAACAGGCTACCGAAGGGCGGAATCGACCCGGTCAGCAGACCGGTCATCTCCAGCACTTCGTCGGCCGAGGCGAAGCGGAGCTTCTTCCAACCCTTGAGTTTGCGCAGCGACTTGCTCGCCAAACGCAGATCGGCCGGCATCACGACCATCAGGTAGTTGTCGTCCGCCTTGCAAATCAAGGCCTTCGCGCCGCTCGCCAGCGACGTGCCGCGAACCTGAGCCGCCTCCTCGCTGGTCAGCACGGGGGCGTGGCGAAGCACCTGGTAGGCAACGGACCGCGCGTCGAGCAAACCGCAGATTCGCTCAAATACCGACGCGGACTCCACAAAGCTCTCCCCAAATGTCTCGGGCGCCGTCGTAAGGCCTTGCAGCGACAGCAATTGGGTCGTCGAACCTGCCCCGCGGTGGGGCCGCTCGCGAGACGACGCCTGCGGACTTTCGCTCAGCCTGTGACCCACGACCACCGAGCGGCAACTGACTTTCTGCAGGCCGCCCGAGTTCGTGGGCGCCGGGGCTGCCTCACTATATCGCCCGGGCGGTTTGCAAAACAGGAACCTCCGCGTATCCTGCTGGTTTGAGACTGCTGCCAAGGCTGGATCTCGCGCGAGGTGGATCAGCAATTGACGCTTCCCTAACTTTGCCGGCGACGATGGCACGGATCGCCAACCGGTAAGTCAGTGCCGTCGAGGCAGGCGCTGGGCGAGATATCCAAAATGGAGCCTTTCCTCTTCTACTACAAGAAAATACACCCGATGAACTGGGTGTATTTGTCGTCGTTGCTGACGATTGCGCTGTACTTCAAGTTCAATCGCCTGTGGAGCCTGCGCAATCTCGACCTGGTCTGCCTCCTGCTCTTCGCACCCGGATTGGTGTTCTACGAGTACGGACGGAACTTTCCCGAGAGCTCGGCCACGTATACCGGGTTCATCTGGTTATTCGCCGTCGGGGCCATCTTTCTGGTTCGCCTTCTCATCGACTCGCTGATGGTGCGTCGACCGTTGCTCGACCCGAACATGTCGTTCGGCGGGATGACCTTTCTGGGCGGCGCCCTGTTGCTCTTCTTGATGACGAATGTCGCCAACAGCACGCTCGAGGAGATCAATCCGCCGCTGGACGTCCATCCGACAGGCGTTTCGACGTCCGGAACCGAACCACCCTTGGCCGGCATCGAACGATTTGGACCGCGCTATCCGCTACTGGACTTGCTGCCCGCGATTCCCACGCAAAAGTTCTTCGAGCTGAGTTCCAGCAGCCGTCGCGACTACGAGCTTGCCCGCTCCGATCGCAAGCGGGAGTACGCGGCCAAGGCGATCGTTATTCTCTCGCACCTGGCCGTCGTGACAGGGCTGATCTTCATCGGCTATCGCCACTTCGACAATGCCCGCACCGGCATGGCGGCGGCCGTGCTCTATCTGCTGATTCCGTACACCGCGGCGATGACGGGATTTGCCGACCACGTCTTGCCGGCGGCGCTTCTCGTGTGGGCCATTGCCAGCTATCGACGACCCATGATCGCGGGTCTCTTTATGGGCCTTGCGATCGGGGTGATTTACTATCCGGTCTTTCTGCTGCCACTTTGGATCAGCTTCTACTGGCAACGAGGACTCTCTCGATTTTGTATCGGCGTCGTGGTCACGGTCGCCATCTTGGCCGGCGTGCTGGTGGTGGCGTACTACGACGACGTCGATTTTCTGCTGGCGGGCCTGCAGCAGATGTTCGGCCTGGTCGAGCCCGAAATGGAAAACGTCGAGGGCTTCTGGGCCATGGACCGCATCGCGCCGATCTGGCGAGTGCCGGTGATGGCCTTGATCATCATTCTGGGCGCCAGCTTTGCCCTGTGGCCGGCTCAGAAGAACCTGGGCACGCTGATGAGCTGCACCGCGGCCATGATGTTAGGAATGCAATTCTGGCATGCCCACAACGGCGGCCTGTACATGGCCTGGTACATGCCCATGCTGCTGCTGACGATGTTCCGGCCCAATTTGGAAGATCGCGTGGCGCTATCGGTCCTGTCGTCGAAACGTGATCGCCAGCGATCGCCCGGGGGCGACGCCTCGGCCGAGAAGGCCGCTTGAACCGGTAACGTGACGGGCGCGATGGGACCCTCGGCAACGCCCGTTCGAGACAATCCGCTCAGACGTCTTGCGGCGTAATGCCGAGGTCGAGAATGCTGCAGGCGACGATCGGATCGAGCCCCAGCTCTTGCGCCGCCGCGACGACTTCGTCACTCTCGCTCCCGGGGTTGAGCCAGAATTCGCGACATCCCTTGGCGGCGACTTCCGACAGCAACCCGAGCGTCACCTGCGGCGGCAGATAGACGCTGATGCGATCGAGCTCGTCGACCGGCACGGCCGCCAGGTTCGGGTACACCGGACACCCTTCGATCTCGCCTCCCTTGGGGTTTACGGGAAAGACCTCGTACCCCTGTTTCAGATGGGCCCGAACTGCCTTGTTTCCAAACTTGGCGGGGTCGGAGCTGGCGCCAAGGATGGCGACCGTTTGCATGGAGGGCATATCAGTCTCTGCGTGGGTTCAGCCGGGGGCCCCGCTTCCTGCTCTTCTCGCGTGCGTACCAGGCCTGCCAGGCATTGACGCTGAAACCGAAGTCCTCGCCCGTCAGCTCGCGCAGCGCGTCGAGTACGGCCCCATTCGTAAATTCCTTCTTTATGTACTTGGGCTGTCCGGTGCCGAATCCGGTTCCGCCGGAACCGTTGCTCGATCGTCCGAATGTGGTCGTCGTCGAGCCGGCCGGACCGCCACCGAGCTTGATTCGGTGCACCGTAATCAGGCGATCGATCAAGGCGGGAATCGCGGCCGCGTTCCCCAGATACTTGAGTCCGATCGCGGCCCGATTGATCTCCGTGTTGGTCGATTGGCCGGAGGCCAGCACTGCCAGATACATTTCAAAGGCGGGCTCCGGCTTGTTGGTATCGATCAAGTCGAAGCAGTACTCGCGAAAATCGCGGTCCTCATCCTCGATCGAGTAGTCGACCACCGCGCGAATCGCGTCTGTGGTCGCCAGATTCGTGAGGGCCTTGGCGTAGATCTTGCGAATCGCAAGTTCGTCTTCACCCTCGAGGCGACGCACCAGGGCGTCGACCGCCAGGGGGTCCTCGATCGCCAGGATGTTCGTTCGCGCCTGTTGAGCACGGTGATCATCGAGCCAGCTCGCCCACATGCCGACCGTCTTGTACCAGGCCTTTCGTTGACGCTCTGTCTCTCTGCGTTGTTCGTCAAGCTTGATGTCTTCGGGGAACCTCCAGCGACCCTTGTACTTGACCTTGCCTTTGGCGCGCTCGATTTCCTCTTCGGTCTTCCAAGCACCCTGGTCGAATTTGTATCCGAGTTGCCGCCGCGCGCCGGCGTGATCGGGATCGAGCTGAATCACGCGTCGCAGATGGAATTCGCGCTGGGCACGAAGTCGATTCTGGCGACACCACTGGGCCATTTCCCAGTGGGCTTCGACGGTGTCCTCCAACTCTCCGCGACGCTGCTCGTACTTCTCGACCAACGGCCTTTGGCGCTCGACGCGAGCCACCTGATCGGCGTCGACCTCCAGCTCACCGCCGGAATAGAGGCGAATCGTAAAGCGCTCGGGCGAGGCCTCGTCGGCGTTGACCACCTCGCCGCGGACTTCGCCGCCCGACTTCAAAATGACAATGTCGGCCTGGGCGTTCTCGGTCGCCCCGAACAATGCGCATGCCGCCAGAAGTGCCAGACCAAGAACGTACTTCATAATCGCTGCCCTCTACGCATCGAATGGCGGCCCGACGTGGCGACGTCAGCTGCGGAACGTCGCTCCCGATCCAACTCGAGCCGAGCCTCAAGCCCTTTCCATTATATCGCGCTACTACAGCTATCATACTCTGGGGGCCTTCCGGCAACGAAAACCGGCACATTCCGGGGCGAATTCGCGGACTCCTGTCCCCCCGGGGCAAGGGGCGGCGCGGCGAAGGCGCGCCGCTTCAATCGTTCCTCGCCGCATCGGCCCATCGTGAGCTAGCACGCCGAGCGCTCCCGTCCGGGTGGGCGAATTGCCCTGGCCCCGTCCGCACGTCGTTGCTAACGTACCGCCTCACCATGTGTTCGTGCCTGCGCTCGCCACGCGGGGGAGGCGAAACCGACGCCGTCAGTATCTGTCCCAAGGAGGGGATCCGTGCGAAAGTTCTCGGCACTCATTCTGGCCGTTCTCGGCGCCCTCGGCTTCTACTTCTTCAAGCACTACGAGATTCGGGGTCTCGAAGACCTCCTGGTCGTCGCGCGGGCCTCCGACAACTCGGGCAGCCTGTCTGCCGGACCGTCTGGCAACGCCGCGACGTGGAATCCCACGGTCGACAACGAGACGATCCGCATCGCCTCGTTCAATATCCAGGTGTTCGGTGTCAGCAAGGCCCGCGACGCCCGCGTGATGGACATTCTGGCGCAGGTCGTGCGGAAGTTCGATATCGTGGCCATCCAGGAAATCCGGGCGAAAGATCAAACGATCATTCCGCGCTTCGTCGAGCAGGTGAACGCCACCGGCGCCCGTTATGCGCACGTGCTCGGTCCGCGGCTGGGTCGCACCAGCAGCAAAGAGCAATACGCCTTCGTCTTCAATACGCAAACGATTGAAGTCGACCACAGCGCGACGTACACGATTTCCGACCCGAGTGACCGGCTGCACCGCGAGCCCCTGATCTCGCTGTTTCGTGCCCGGACACCCGCCGGCGGTAACCCCTTTACCTTTCAACTGGTCAACATCCATACCGACCCGGACGAGGTCAAGACGGAGGTGGAGGCGCTGGCCGACGTGTATCGCGCTGTCGTTTCCGATGGCACGAACGAACGGGACGTGATCATCCTCGGCGATCTGAACGCTTCGGAACACCAACTTGGCTCGCTGGGCGCCATTTCCGGCATGACCTGTGCGATCTTGGGTCAGACGACCAATACGCGACGCACCAAGTCGTACGACAATCTCGTGTTTCATGCTCAAGAGACGAATGAGTACACGGGCCGTAACGGGGTCCTCGATCTCCTGCGCGAATTCAACCTTACCGAAAAGCAGGCCTTGGCCGTATCGGACCACCTGCCGGTGTGGGCGGAGTTCAGCATCTACGAAGGCGCCGGCACGCAGCGCGTCGCCACTCGCTTCAACGAAAGCGTCGGTCAGTAGCGACGCGCGTGTCACCTTCGCGCGTCCCTTCGGTTCGATACCGTCCGCGATGTCGCGCGTCGTATCTCGCCGGACACGGGCGGGCTGTCACATTCGAAGTTTGACTTTTCGTCACCTTCGTGCGAGGATACGCCTCCCGCTCGCGGCAACCACGTTGAACGCGAGTCGTAGACAATCCACGAAACCGTGACGCGGTATCCCCAGAGCTTCCTGACCTCGGTCGCTTGAACGAGGGTCGCGGAAGTATCCGCCAGAGCCCGTCATTTCGCCACGCGTTGGCGAGATGACGGGTTTTTTTGTCGCCATGTGCGGCCGCGCGGAAGGGAAACCGAGTGCCGTCGAGCGCGCCCCGTATGATCGCCGTACCCTTTGCCAATGCCAAGCACCACATCGCCGACGGGGATCTCCTGCTTTGGCGACGGCGCAGTCTGATCTCGATCGCCGGCCGCGGTCGACACAGCCACGCCGCCAAGGCGGCCTGGTGGGGTGACGATTTGTTCTGCCTGGAGATACGCGAGTTTCACGGGGGCCGCGCCGTCACACTCGCCAGCCAGGTTGAACGGCATCCCGGACGGATCGACGTCTTCGAGGTCAATCCCGACCGCCGGTGGCCCGCTTACGATCGGCAAGGCGCCACCCGCGCCATGCGCCGCAAGGCGGGAAAACAATATGGCTATCGAGGAGTCGCGGCGGCGGCCTTGCTTCACCTGCCTTTCGTTCGCTGCTTCGTCAAGCCAAGCCTGAGTGACGTCGAAGACAACTCGCTACCCGAGTTCTGCTCGCAGGCCTGTGCCTCGGCCGACCGACGCGGTGGCGGCGTCGATCCGGTGCCGAATCTGAACGATCGCCTGACCGAACCGGCCGACCTGGCGCGAAGTCCTTTCTATCGCTATCGCTTCACCCTCTTTCCTTCGTGATGATCCATTCCTTCGTGACGATCGGACCCTGGTAACGATGTCCATCGACAAACGGTCGAAACTCGTGGCGCGCGGTAACCGGGTCCGCCTGTCGGTCCTGCTGCTGGTCGCGCTGCTACTTGCCCGCGACGGGCGAGCCAATCCGTGCGTGGACGGTCGCTGCCCGGTGCCGACTCGGCCGCAAGGAAGTCGCGTCGCCGCGGAGCCCGCGCCCCAGTTGCGAACGGCAACCTGCCGCATCCTTCACGAGACAGGCCGCGGTCGCAGCTGGGGATCGGGCTCGGTGGTCCAGATCGACGCTTCCGAGTGCCTCGTGCTCACCTGTGCTCATCTGTTTCGCGACGGCGCCGGCACGACGCGACTCTGGTTTGCCGACGGAACGGAGCACACCGCCCAGCTGCTGGCCCGCGACGTGGGCGCGGACCTGGCCGCACTGCGGGTCGACGCCGATCTGACAAGCCGCGCACGACGTCTGGGTTCGACCGATCCGTCGGCGGGTCAGCTTCTTTACGGATGCGGGTTCGGGCGGCACGGCTCGCTGCGGTGTCAGGCGATCGCCGCGATTGGATATGCGCGCACGGCTCATGCCACCACGGCCGACACCTTGCTGGTCGGCGGCGCGTCGCGCCAGGGCGACAGCGGTGGCGGTGTGTTCGACGTCGAGGGGCGACTTGTCGCGGTGATCTGGGGGACCGATGAACGACGCACGATGGCGACGACGTTGCGGCGCATTCGACGTTTCTTGCGGTCGATCTTGCCGCTGCGGCGACGTCAGCCGCGGACCGCTCCGTCACCGCCTGCCGACGCATTGCCAGATCCTGCACTCGAGCGTCCTAATGCGGCGCAGCGCGGCACGAACCGGCAGATACTCGCGCTCGCCGATCAACTGGAGCAACTGCGCCGCCAGATCTCGGCCGGCACGCAACACGCGCAGGGCGCACAACGCAGTTCGACCGCGCGCCTCGACCGCCTGGCAGCGGCGCTTGCCGCGATTCAGGAACGTCTGGCCACTGGCGAGCGACTCGCCAAGGGCGCGGCGGCGGCGACCGTCGTGCGACCCACCGAGTGGCTCGTGCCGCTGATTTGCGGAGCGCTCGGCATCAGCGTCCCGCCGACGGCCGCGCTGCTGGCCCTTCGCGTGGCTCGTTGCTGGTTACGACGGCGACTGCGCAAACGTAATCGTCGTCGCCGGTCGGTTGACGACGTTGTAAATCGGCGACCGAAACCAAACGCTGCTGCGGCCGCGGCCGCACCGCGATGGAATGACGACTATGCCGAGCAGCTCCACTCCGTGATGGAATACTCGGGCGGTCGTACCGCCGCGCAAGACGCCACGCTGGGACGGGAATACGACCGCGAGCTGCGCCAGGCGGCGGCCGCCAGCGGTCATGGGGAGGTCGTCGACTTCGCCAACAAGGTGCTCGACCGCGTTGCCCGCCGGTTCGGCCGCATTCACGCCGACAATCCCGTTCCTTCGACGCCCGTTTCCGACTCGGCCTAGCCGGCCACTTGCTGCTGGCCACGCCGACGCGCCAACCAAACCCAAACCTTCGCAAATTGGAGCGACATCATGCCCGGAGTTGATACCTTTGCCGACGCGATCACCCGCTTTCGCAATCGCAGCGTCCATACCTATGTGGGCCACCTGCTGACGTTTCGCGGGCAGATTCTGCAGGACGGAGAGTTCGGAGTCCAAAGTGGCTGGGACACGGCTACGAACACCTTCATGCTCGAGTGGCTCGTGTCGCTCGACTTTCTGCGTCGCAAGATCACGCACAACCCGCAGGGAGTCGACCTGAAGACGCTCGAGGCGCGGGCCAAGGACCTGGGCGTCAACATTCTCGACAACGTGACCAGGCTGTCCACCGCGCCGGAAGGCGACGAGGTCGCGCGGCCGAGCGGTCGCGAGTTCGACTTGCCGTATAAGCTCGACGGCAGCGATCCGAATATTCCCACGCTCGACTCGATCGACTTGCGGAACGTCGACGCGCGGATGTTCGTCACCGCGCTCGATCAACACATTACCGAAGCGACGCGGCTCGACTCGCGATACGCGACGTACCGCATCACGCCGCGTGAATCGCTGATGCTGTACGGCTCGCTGGCCGAGCTGGTCGACATGTGCGTCAGCTTCGGCGGTGACGAAAACCGCTTGCCGATTCCGCACGGCGTACGTCCGGCCGAGGAACCGCGTGGCCCGACGGCCTCGCCCAACCGTGAGACCGGCTCGTCGACGAGCTAGTCGTGCCGCCGAGCGAGCACGTTCGAGCGACAACCTATTGAGCCCTGCGCAGCCAATGAACCAGGCCGACCAGCGGGAGGCCGGCATTTCCGCCATCACCGCCGCCGCGAAGGGCTCATTAACAACGCAGCCATCAATAAGGCCACCTTATGAACGATGTCGTCACCCTGGTCGAACGCCTGGGCGTCCCCGCGGCCTTCTCGTTGGCCGTCGTTTGGATGCTCTGGCGGGCCGGCCGAGCGGTGGGCGGGCTGTTGTTGACCCGTGCCGCTGCCTGGTTCGACTCGCAGATTGCCCTGGAACGTTCCCTGATCGAGCGGAACCGCGTCGAGGAACTCTCGCACGAGCGGCTGCAGACCGGTGTGGACAGTATCCGCTGCGCGGGCGTGGAGTTTTGCGAATTGGCCCTGGCGAGCAACGCCTGCGAGCAGCTCGGCGTCGAACCAGCTGACATTGAGAGAATACGCGACCGATTGATTGACAACTCCGCGGTCCTTTCCTCGCTCTCCGGACGCGGCCCGCACGCCTCGTCCTGATCCTCATCCCGTCCGACTCGCGCCGTTTGGAAAGGAACGCTTTCGTGACCAAGATCCGCGACCGCATCGTCGAGTTCCGTCGCGTGCCGGCAAGCTTGCTCGTACGCAACGAACGCAACTGGCGGACGCATCCGGAGCACCAACGTGCCGCGATGAAGTCGGTTCTGCGAGACATCGGCTACGCCGACGCCCTGCTCGCCCGACGTCTGGCGGACGGACGGCTCGAACTGATCGACGGTCATCTGCGAGCGGAGGTCACGCCGGACGAGGAAGTTCCCGTGCTGATCGTCGACGTCAACGACGAAGAGGCGCGACTCTTGTTGGCGGTTCACGACACGCTGCCGCAACTGGCGGGCAGCGACGACGAAAAACTGACGGAGCTGCTCCGCGACGTTGAAACGGCCGACGAGGCGATCAGCAAGCTCTTTGAAACGGTCGCCGGCGAGTCGACGACCGCGCTTTCCCTACGTCTGGGCGACGGCGGCGGCGAGAAGCTGAAGATCGAGCCGATGTACCACGTCGTTGTCGAGTGCGAGGACGAGGCGGATCAGCAAGCCGTCTACGAACTGATGCACGAGTCGGGTCGCCACTGCCGCGTCCTCACGCTCTAGCCCCACAACGAAGCGCCCTTCACTCCACGCGATCCGAGTCCCCAACCCAACTTTGCCATGCCAGCCGTCCAGGCCCAAGTCGAGTGTCCCGTGTTCCAATCGTTCCGCGTTGAGCAGGTGAGCGGGATGTTCGACGTACCGATCGAGTCGCGCGCCAAGGAGCGCTTCACCGCCAACGTCCCCTCGCCCGACGAGCCGTGGCAGATTGGATTGATCGTCGGTCCGTCGGGCAGCGGCAAGAGCACGATCGCACGACGAGCCTTTGGGGCGTCGGTGTACGAACGGGCCACCTGGCCCCGCGATCGTGCCGTGATCGACGGCTTCGGCAACGCACCGACCAAACAGATAACGCGGCTGCTCACGGCGGTTGGTTTCAGCTCGCCACCTTCCTGGATCAAACCGTACCACGTGCTCAGCGGCGGCGAGCGGTTTCGCTGCGACCTGGCTCGGGCGTTGTCCCTGGGAAGTGGCAACGCGGTTCGCGCTGCCGCTGACGAAACCAAGGCGTCCGATTCCGAGTCGCCAGCTGCCGCAGCCCCGCTCGTCGTGTTCGACGAATTTACCGGGGTGGTCGATCGCACCGTCGCCAAGATCGGATCGGCCGCGGTGGCGGGTGCCATTCGCCGCGGCCACGTGCGGTGCCGTTTTGTGGCGGTGACCTGCCACGACGACGTGCTGCGGTGGCTGGCGCCCGACTGGGTCGTGGACATGGCCACCGGCGAGCTGTCCTGGAGGTGTCTTCGGCGACCGAAAATCGAACTCGATATCCATCGTTGCCGACCTGGTATCTGGCCCATGTTTGCGCGTCATCACTATCTGAGTGGTCAACTCTGCCGGCCGGCCCGCTGTTACCTGGCGCTCTGGCAGCAGCGTCCCGTGGCCTTTGCCGCGACCGTTCCCCTCATTGGTCGTCGCGGACATCGTCGGATTACCCGACTCGTCACCCTTCCCGATTTCCAAGGAGTGGGCATTGGAACCCGGTTGGCCGAAGCGGTCGCGCAGATTCACCGCGACGAAGGTCACCGCTTGAACATCACGGCCAGCCACCCGGCGCTGATCGCCCACTGTCAACGATCGGCCTCGTGGCGCGTTGTCCAGGTGAGAAAGTCGGGTTCGCGCGGAAATCGTCTTGGCACATCGCACTATTGTGGATCGCCGCGGCGGGCGGTTGTTTCCTTCGAATATGTGGGTCGTGCATGACGGAACAGCGCGAGGGCGCTCTCGTGCGCCAGGAGGAAGAACGTTGCCATCTCGACGCAACCATCAAGGACGAACTCTGCGCCCTGATGCAGCTCGGATTTCGCCGCCGCGTCGCCGCCGTCTACGCTGGCACGACGGACCACAAGGTCTTTGCCGAGATGGAGCGCGATGCCGAGTTCCGCGGGCGCGTCCGATTGGCGGCACGAAGCGCCGAGGCACGGCTGCTCAAGGCGATCGTGGCCGCGGCGGAAAAGCACTGGCAGGCGGCCGCCTGGGCGCTCGAACGAATGCACCCGGAACGCTACTTGAAGACCGCTCCGGCGGCGGTCACGCCCGAGCAGCTCGAATACACCTTGAATCAGTTCGTGGAGATTGTCTTCGAACAGGTGCCCGAGCCGGCGCGTCGCGAGGCAATTCAAGCCCGTTTAGCCCAACTTGTCGACGAGCAACTGCCGACCGCTGGCGAGGTGTCGCGGTCGTGACGATCCCTGGCGAGTTTGGCGGTTTGCTCGACCTGCCGCGGCCGTGCGCGTACGGAATTGAGTACCTGTTCGCGAAGTGTGTTCGGCGTGCTATCGCAGCCTCGATGACGGACAACGATCAAGAACTTTCCACACGCGCGTGGGGCCGCCAGTTTCTGCCGAGTCATCTCGCAAAACCGGCGTCGTCGATGCACCGCTGGCTCGACGAGCAACTTGCCCTTTGCGACCGCCAGCGCGGCGTGCGGATCAACGTGATCGGACCGCGGGGCAGTGCCAAGAGCACGATCGCCACCCTGGTCTACGTTCTGCGAGTCGCCCTGGAGGGCCGCGAGCCCTATATCTGGATCGTCTCCGATACGCAGCATCAGGCGAGGCGACATCTGGAAAACCTCCGCGTCGAGCTCGTCGACAACGGGCGGCTCCGCGAGGCCTATCCCGACTCCGCCGGCAAGGGACCGGTATGGCGCCAGAGCGCGATCGTGCTGCGCAATGGCGTGACGATCGAGGGCTTCGGCACCGGGCAGCGAATTCGCGGCTATCGCCGCCGCGACGCACGGCCCACCTTGATTGTCGGCGACGACCTGCAAAACGACCAGCACATGGACTCGGCCCTCCAGCGGGAACATTCGAGCCGCTGGTTCCACGGCAGCCTGCTCAAGGCCGGCACGGATCGGACCAACATTCTCAATCTGGCAACCGCGCTCCACCACGCCGCGCTCGCGATCGAACTGGAGCAGACTCCCGGTTGGATCTCGCGGCGGTTTCAGTCGATTGTCGCCTGGCCGGAGCGCGACGACCTGTGGGAGCAGTGGGAGGCGATTTACCGGAACGTCGATGATCCGACAAGCAGCCAGCAGGCCGAGGAGTTCTACCGCGCCCATCGCGAAGAGATGTTACGCGGCTCGGAGGTGTTGTGGCCGGAGCAAGAGGATCTTTACGCCCTGATGCGGATGCGTGTGGAAAGTGGACACAACGTCTTCGCCCGGGAAAAGCAGAGCACACCGATCGCGGCCGGCACCTATGAATGGCCCGAGGAGTACTTTGCCGACCATATTTGGTTCGACGCCTGGCCGGTCGACCTCCGCGTGCGGACGATGGCGCTCGATCCGAGCGTCGGGCAGAGTGGTTCACGCGGCGACTATTCGGCGTTCGTCATGTTGGGTGTCGATGCGGGCGGCATCGTCTACGTCGAGGCGGAGCTGGCTCGACGTTCGACCGCCAGCACCGTGGCCACGGGCGTGGAGCTTTATCGGCAGTTCGGGCCCGACCGCTTCGGCATCGAGGCGAACCAGTTTCAGGAGCTCTTTGCCCCGCAGTTCGCCGCCGAGTTCGCCCGCCGCGGCATGCTCGCCGCCCGCACCTGGCTGTTGCGGAACACGACCAGCAAAGACGTGCGAATTCGCCGACTCGGTCCCCTGCTCTCGGCGCACCGGCTGCGTTTTCGCAGCCGTTCGGCGTCAACGCAGCGACTCGTCGATCAGCTCCGCCACTTTCCGCTGGCCGACCATGACGACGGTCCCGACGCCTTGGAAATGGCCGTTCGGCTGGCAACTCAAGTAACCAACAAGATCGACGACGGACTCGGCGAGCGGCTGCTCGTCGATTGACGCACGCGTGTGTCGGATCCACGTCGAGCGAAGTACCTACTCATTCAAACCATGACACGAAAGGAACGACACGATGATCGAATCGCGCGGCACCGAACGGGGAATTCTGGAACAGCTGCACACCCGACTTCGCGAGAGCTACGAAGAGTTGTTCGCCAACTACGTCGACCCGCAGGAACCGCTATTCGACGACGGCGAGAAGTGGCAGCCTCTGCTGGGCACCGCTGACGACGTCGCGGCGGCCCACGCGACCTATTCCACAGAAGAGCAGCTCCAGGCGATTCAGGCCGAAGCCCGACGTTTGGCCACCACCAACGAGTTCGCCATCAACGGACACGAGAACCGGATCAGCTATCTCGTGGGCAGCGGACATCGCTATCGTGTTGTTGCCCGTGACGAGGCGGACTCGTCGACGGAGTTCATCGCGCAGGCCCAGTCGGTTCTCGACCGTTTCTTGGACGAGAACGCCTGGGTTGCCCGGCAGCAGGAAATCGTGCGGCGACGCGATCGCGACGGCGAGGTGTTTCTGCGGCTGTTCACCCAGAGCGACGGCCGTACCCTGGTGCGGTTTGTCGAACCGGGACAGGTGGTCACGCCCCGCGAGCTCCAGTCGGATCCGTCCGTGCGGTTCGGCGTTCGCACGGAACCGTTCGATGTGGAGACGGTCCTGGCCTACTACGTCGACGGCGTGGCGGTTGACGCGACGGAAATCCAGCATCGCAAAGGACAAGTCGACCGCAACGCGCGGCGCGGGCTCCCCCTGTTCTATCCCGTGCGCAAGAACTTGCGTCGGGCGGAGAAGCTGCTGCGCAACATGAGCATCGTCGCGGAGATCCAGTCGGCGATCGCGCTGATTCGCCGGCATGGCGCCGGCGGCGACAGCGTCCAGCAATTCGTCGCCGACACGGCCGACCTGACCGTGACCGACCGGATTTCCGGACATCAGCAGCACATTCGTCGCTACGGGCCGGGGACGATTCTCGATGCCCCGGCGGGCATTCAGTACGACTTTCCCGCGGCGGGGCTCGACGCGGGCAGCTTCGTGACGATCATGCAGGCCGAGTTGCGGGCCATTGCCAGCCGCCTGGTGATGCCGGAGTTCATGCTCACTTCCGATGCTTCGAATGCCAATTATGCCTCGACGTTGGTGGCCGAAGGTCCCGCGGTCAAGATGTTCTCGCGACTGCAACACGAGTTGATTGCCGACGATCGCGCGCTCTTGCGCCGAGTGCTGGGGAACGCGGCAGCGGCCGGCGTCCTCAGCGAAGCGCGGCTCGGGCAACTGGAGATCCAAGTCACGCCGCCGTCGTTGGTCGTGCGCAACGAACGCGATGAAGCGGACGTGCATCGTATTGAACTGGAAAGCGGCATCCTTAGTCCGCAGACTTGGAGTGAGCGTCGCGGGCTGAACTACGAACAGGAGCAAGCCAACTTTGCGGCGCATCAAGTGCGCGGTTCGGAAGCGTCGTCTACGCCGACGCGCGGAAGCGCGGTGGAACATTTCGAAGATTGATTTTTTGGCAGAGAGTTCGTATACTCGTCTTCAATCATGGACAAGCAACTGCGACCACGAGCGAGCGCGTCGCAAGCCAACCGCACGCGACGAAAATTGGCCGAGGCCGCTTTGCACGATGTCCTGAACCAGTCGACGCGACCTGGCTTTTTCGGAAGCTGCTCCGTCGAGCTGACGATCAACGACGGAACGATTCAGAACGTGCGGCGGCGCGTCGAGAAGATCGACCGTGTGCTGCCATCCAAGAACGTGAAATGTAACGGCTGCTGATTCGCGAGTGAGCCTTCGGGCGCGATGCGAATGAACAGCGGGTATCGATAAGAGCGTCGCCGTCGGGCGATGTATCCATCCGAGCCCACCGTAGGACCATGTCGGTCTCGCGGTGGGCTTTTTTTGCGTCCCGTACACGCGAGGTGACCGAATGACGACAGCCCAAGCCGAACTATCAGACCCGGTCGTCGAGACGCCGAGCAAGCTTCGCACGCAGCGGCTCGAATCGAGCCGGGATCTGACAGAATATTGCGATTCGCGGGGCGTCGCGGTCCGCGTCGACCGACAGAAATCGCGGATCAATGGCGTCAAGATTCTCGGCACCAAGAGTCGCAACGGCCGCACTTACCGCCCGGATGCTCTGGAGTCCGCCGTCGAACTCTACGAAGGTGCGCCGGTCAACGTCAATCATCCCAAGGGCCACCCTGCCTCGCCCCGCGACTATCAGGATCGGATTGGCCGGATCGAGAATGTTGCGTTTCGGAGCGGCCAGGGTTTGTTCGGCGACTTTCACTTCAATCCCAAGCATCCGCTCGTCGAGCAACTGCTCTGGGACGCCGAGAACGCGCCGGAGAACGTCGGTTTCTCCCACAACGTGCAGGCGCGCGTCGTCCAGGAGAAGAAACAACTGGCCGTCGAAGCGATTACCAAGGTCAACAGCGTCGACCTGGTCGCCGAGCCCGCCACGACCAGCGGACTGTTCGAGGCGAAAGATCGCGCCGCCAAAGGCAAGATCGTAGCGGACGCGCGCGTCGAGTCCGCCTCGCTCTCGCTGCGCGAAGCCACGCGGGCCGACCTGGAACAACTTCGACCCGATCTGGTCGAGCAGCTTCAGGCAACGCACGCCACGGAACTTGCTGAGCTGCGCGAAGAACTCGACCGGCTGCGCGCGAGCGAGGCCGTCGCCCAGAAACGGGCCAGCATCGGCGCGCTGCTCGATGAGTTCAAGTTGCCACCGCCGGGCAGTTCTGATCCCCTCGCCCGCGCGATTACCAGCGACCACTTCGTCGAGTCGTTGCTGACCGCGCCGAACGAGACGGTGATGCGAGGTCTGCTCGAAGAACGGGCGGCGCTGGCCAAGCACGTTCGCTACGGAGGTGCCACGGGCGGCCCGGTCGCCTCGCGACCGCTCTGCCGCGAGCCGCAAGACGTCGAAGCGGCCGTCGCGCAACTCGACACTCCGGCGTTCGTCTCCGCGATCACCTGACGCCCCATCAACCATTGCCCCGTCCTCCGCCTGAGACAACCTCGGGCCTATCTTCCTCATCGAATTTACCCTGTCGAAAAGGAGCAACATTCCATGGCCAACAAAATGCGCTGGCGGTACGGCGACACAACGCCCGTGGTTCTCTCGGTCGATTCGGCCACCGCCATTGAAATCGGCGACCTCGTCTACCTCGACACGGACGACGCCAAGCCCGCCTCGTCCCAGGCCGACCAGTCGACCGAGGCCGCGAATCAGGAACTCTTTCATGACAACTTTGCGGGTGTCGCTTTGCAGGCCTCGCCCGCGGGATCCGCCGATCCGATTCGCGTGGCCACCACGGGCGTCTTTGAATTCGATTGCCCGAGCGGCACCTTCGAGGTTGGCGATCTCGTCGGCATCGACGAAGCGGCCAGCGGCACCGAGCTGGAAGATCAGCAGGTCGACGCGGTGACGGGTGAGAACCTGGCCGTGGGTCGCTGTGCGAAGCGCGTGCCGGTGGCGGCCACCAGCGTGCTGGTCGACATCACGAGCACGGTGTCCCACGGCGGTCCACAGGCGGCCGCCTAACAGTCCGCGGACCTCGACCAGGTCGACCGCAACGCATTCCAAGAAACCAAGCACGGAGAACAATCGTGAGCATCAAATATCGTGAACTGCGAAGACGATACGAGCTGGACGGGCCCGCCAAGACGACGGCCCATCTTCGCGAAGCGTTTCAGGCCGGCGACTTGAAGCCGGACGAGGTGAGCATCCGGGACCTCGCCGAGGCGCTCATTCCCGACGGGCACCACTGGGTCCGGCAGCTCGATCCGCGTACGGCGGGCGGCGTCAATCTTCTTGAGGCGGGCGACGGCGTCGACGTAACGGCTTTTCTGAACGTGACGGGCCAGGTGATCTACTCGAAGATTATCGAGGCCTTCACCCAAGAGGCGTTCGTCGCCTCGCAGTTGGTCGACACGATTCCTACGCGTCTCGACGGGGAGAAGATCCCAGGCATCACGCGGGTGGCGGACGACGTGGCCCCGGTGCATCCCGGCATGCCCTATCCGAATCTGGGCTTCGGCGAGGACTTCATCGAGACGCCCTCGACCACGAAGCACGGCTTCATCGTGCCGGTAACCCGCGAGGCGATCTTCTTCGATCGCACAAATCTGATTCTGCAGCGGGCCACGGAAGTTGGCGAGGTGCTGGGCCTGAACAAGGAGAAGCGGCTGCTCGATTTGATCATCGGGGCGACCAACAACTACAAGGCCAACGGAGTCGCGTACGATACCTACCAGGCGTCGGCGCCCTGGATCAACGTGCTGGGCAGCAACGAGCTGGTCGATTGGACGAACGTCGATGCGGCCGAGCAGCTGTTCGCCGACATCCTCGACCCGCACACGGGCGAGCCGGTGCTCGTGCAGCCGAACGCGGTTCTCGTCATGCCGGCCTATCGACTTGCCGCGCAGCGGGTCTTCAACGCGACCGAAATCGCGTTTACCGGCAACGCTTTGCCCACGACGACCACCGTGCCCAACCCGCTCGGCAGCTACCGCGTCGAGTCGAGCCGGCTGGCCTATCGCCGGGTGATTGCCTCGGGCGAGACGGCAGCCGACGCCAAGAAGTGGTGGTTCATCGGCGACTTCCGCCGCGAGTTTGCCTACATGGAGAACTGGCCCATCACGGTGACCCAAGCCCCGCGGAACAGCGAGGCCGA
>ERZ869936.1323-NODE-1323-length-18117-cov-3.860148_pt1 | contig 18117 bp, 17 predicted proteins | sample MGYA00520876_ERZ869936 | MGnify/ENA primary metagenome ERZ869936 (study PRJEB32218, sample SAMN09650985) | biofilter metagenome | isolation source: enrty point of leading RO module | place: Saudi Arabia: Thuwal, RO plant located on Red Sea | collected 2016-02-17 ...
CGCCGGTTTGCGCAGGGACGCATACCACTCGCCCGGCCCGAAGAACGCCCCGAGCGACGACGCCGCAAAGCAGGCCAGCAACCAGCCCGCCAACGCGAGCCAATTGCCGACAGGCCGCTTCGGTTGAAGGGTGGATGGCGTCATCAAACTGAATGTGGCCCGGGGAAGCGTTTCCGCAAGGCCTCAGCCCGGTATTGAAAAATGGATTCGACATCCCTGCGCACAAGCCAGCGATGCACCAGAAAATCAAACGGCACCGCGTAGCGCACATGGTCGGTGGCCAGCGTGCCGCCGTCGTGCGCTTCAAACAGATGCACGTGAATCCAGAGCCGATACGGACCACGAACCTGTTCATCCACGAATGTGTGCGGCGGGTTCCATTCATTGATGCGGGTGCGCCAGCGCAGCGGCAGGCCGCGCACCCGAAGCCGGTAATCGATCAAGGCCCCTTCGCGCAGCACGATCGGCGGCGGTGTGACGATGCGGAAATGCAGCCATGGCGGCGTCAGGGCATCGAGGTTGGCGGCATCGGCAAAAAAGGGAAACAACGCTTCCGGCGCGAGCGGCAACCACGTTTCCGTTCTGAATTCATGAACCTTCATTGTTGTCCATTCCCGGCAACGCAACCGCGATACCCTGGGAAAGTAAGACGGCCCCTGCCTTGCCGCCACACAAGAAACAAGCATCGCCGACTTACGGAGGGCGACGGTCACAGATCGCCGCTACAGCGGCATCGTTGCCGTTGGATTCGGCGGGGCTCATGCCTTTGGAAAAGTCAGCCGGTGTGTTTTCTGAATCGTGTCCCGCCACTCGTCGGAAAGTTTCGCCTGCGCGGCGAACTTCGGCCAACGCTTCACAGATGCCAGCACCTCTTCGAGGATCAGCGCGGCGCGGCCCCTCTTCATCAGCGCGGTCTTCGCGCACGCCTCAAAATCCTCCAGGGTGAAGCCGTCCCGTTTCCCGTTCAGCGTCATCTGATGCGTGGCGGTCCATGAACCCGAGGGATTGTAGCTGTAGGTCACGTCGAAGGCGGGCGCGAGCGTCCACTCGCCCTGCTTGTTCATCAGGAAGGCGATGTTTTTCACGTGGTCGTCCTGATTTCGCGCGACGATATTGAAAACCATCCGGCGACACTGCTCCTCGATTGCCGCCATTGGCAGCTTGAGCTGGCGGATCGTCATCAGGGCTTGCTCGTAGGAATAGGCCCCGGCTTGGTTGAAATCGAAATGCGCCAACGCGCAGAGTGATTGCATGTGCAACTTTTCGCCGTGGGTCAACCGGTCGAACCGCCGCGTCATGAAATGCCGCCGCCCGCCCTCCTCCATCAACCGGCACTCGGCCATCGTGATGCCCGCCGCCCTGGCCATCAGGTGATAGGCATACTCGATGGCCCCATAGCCTTTCGGATCCTCCAGCTCCTTGTCCTTGTTGCCCGCCACGCCGTCGAATTTCAGCAGCCAATACTCGAACCCCTCGCCCGCCTTGACCTGTCCCGAGCGCACCTCGTTGGTGTTCGGGTTCCACGCGATCACCGCCTTGGCTCGCGCGCCGCCAGCGGACGTGCCCACGCGCAGGATGTCGCGCAGCGCCTTTTCTTTTCCGGCTGCAAATCGCCGCGATGCGTCAACACCTCGCCCGCCAGGCGCACCAGCGCGTCCACTTCGATCTTGGTCGCCTTGCCCGGCTTTGGCCCCAGGGCCGGCGCAAACTCCAGTGCGCCCATGCCTCGCGCGCCCGTGTAGCATAGCCGCTCCACCGCATTGAAACTGGCCGCCGTGCGCCCCTGCGTCGCCAGCCAGGCGTCAATCAGCGCGTTGCCAAACCTGTCCGGCAGCGAATCCGCCAGCAATCCCGGCAGACCGTGAAAGGTGTTCCGCGGCAGCGCCGGGAATTGGTAAACCTGCTCGCTCAATGGCATCACCAGTGGCGACAGCTCGATGCCGCTCGCGGCAAACTCCCGGTCAAATTGGAACGCCGCCACGTCGCGCCCTTCCTCCAGCGCAACCGCGCCGATTGTCCGGCCCCAAAGCTGCACCTCCGCGATCATGACTCGTCACCCCACGTCCATTTTTTTGTCTTTGCGGGTGCCGCCTTTTTGCCCGAGGCGCGCTGGCGTTTCCGGCTCTGCCGTTTCAATTGCTCCATGGGACTGGACATCGCCTCCGGTATGAGGGCCTCGAAACGCTCCAGCAAGCCGAGCGTCCGGCACACCCGGAGGAAACCCGACAACTGCGTGGCCACGGCCCCGGATTCCAACCGCTGCAATGTAGGCTTCGAAATTCCCGCCTCGCGTGCGAGTTGGCTTTGGGTAAGGTTTCGTTCCAAGCGCAACCTTGCCAGGCGTTTGCCAAACTCAGCCAACACGGCATCATCGGTGGTGTTTAAGTCTATTTTCATAACGCATCGAATATGATGCCAAAAGGCGGAATATGCAATGTTTTGCATCATTAATGATGCATTGATGCTGGACTTTTTCTTCTTCGCGCTTACTTGCGAGGAATTCTCGACCTCTCCCGAAGCGATTCGCCCATATCAAGCCGGGCCAGCAGGTGTTCGAGATTCAAAGCCCGGAGAACAGAGACGAGATTGTGAAAGGTCGCCTGCCCCTTGCTCTCGATTCTCTCGATCGTCCGCTTGCCCACCACCGCGATTCTGGCCACATCCACCTGTCGCAGATTCATCTCCAAGCGTCTGGCACACACTTTGGCAGCAAACGACCGAACGATGAGTTCCGTTTCGTCGATCGGATTCTCCACGGGGGCTCTTACGAACGGAACTTGCTTATAGTTTCGCATCCGGCAGACGGCACCAACGATGTTCATGACCTCTTCAAACAGTGGGTAGGCAAAAAACTCCGTTCCGCCCTCGAACGGCTGAATCACTCGTTGATCGCCACATGCTTTGTGAAGTATGGATTCCAAGCTAAAGGCGTTTTCCTCAGTGCCGCAGGCAACTATCACGATCTTTTCCAGCCTGAACTCGTAGAAACACAGCAGTTGTGAAATGCGGCTCGAAGGCGCAACAGCCTTTCCCACTTTGAAGGCTTTGCAATTTGCGAGGGGCGCGATGTATACGAATGCCATGGTTGCTCTGGTCTCTTGCGCTGTTTTTTTTTGCCATTGTTTTCCGCGCGGTTGCCATTTTCAGGGAAAAGCTGAACGCAAGAGAATCGAACGCGGAAAAACGCGGCAAGGCGGTTTTCGGAAATAGTTGCCTTCGGCGAAGTTGAAGCCCCATTTTTCCGCTCGTCAGGAAAACGATTTTTCCCAAGACTTCCGCTCCATGAATTCAAGAAAGTGTCTTTCAATCCGGCGGCTGCTATGGTGCTTCATTTTATTGACGGCCACGCCGGGCTTCGCGGCAAATCCCGCGGCGGAACCCAAGCCCATCTTTGACGGCAAAACCTTTGACGGCTGGGTCGAGCGCGGCGAGGCCATCTGGGAAATCCACGACGGCGTCATCACCGGCAGGACCGGCAAGGGCGGCCACGGCTGGCTCTGCACCGAGCGCACCTACGGCGATTTCCTTCTTGAGCTGGAGGTGAACATCGAGAGCGGCAACTCGGGCATCCAGATCCGCAGCCACATTGACGCCAAGGACACCATGGTCGGCTACCAGATCGAAGTGGACCCCACACCGCGCGCCTGGTCGGGCGGGCTCTACGAGCAGGGGCGCCGCGCCTGGCTGCAAAACCTGGTTGGCAACGAGCCGGCCCGCGCCGCGTTCAAGACCAACGAGTGGAACCATTACCGCATCCTGTGCGTCGGCGATTCGATTCGCTCGTGGGTCAACGGCGTGCCGGTGGCCGATTACGTGGATTCCATGGACATCGAGGGCGTCATCGCGCTGCAAACCCATTCGGGCAAAAACGCCCGCGTCAACTTCCGCAACATCCGCGTGGCCGATTTGGGCCGCCGCCAGTGGAAGCCGCTGTGGAACGGCAAAGCCCTCGAAGGGTGGCACCCCATCGGCAAAGGCTCGTGGTCGGTGGACAACGGCGTCATTGCCGGACGCCATGGCGCGGATGAAAAAGAGTTCGGACACCTGATCAGCGACAAGCAGTTCAAGGACTTCACCGCGCGGTTGAAGTTCAAAACGGTGACGGGCAACAGCGGGTTTTATTTTCGCGTGGACAAGGCCGGCGCCAGCGGCGTCTCGGGATTCCAGGCGGAGATTGACCCGCAGAAGGACACGGGCGGCCTGTATGAAACCCACGGGCGCAAATGGGTCGCCCAGCCCGAGCCGGAAGCGGTCAAAAAATGGTTCAAGCCCGGCGAGTGGAACACGATGACCGTCTCCGCGCACGGCGGCCGGATTGTCGTGAATGTCAACGGCCACAAGACCGCCGAGCTGCGGGACGACCCCGGCCGCGCCGAGGGGCACCTGGCGCTCCAGCTTCACGGCAACCAGGACGTGGAGGTGTATTTCAAGGATCTTGAAATTCTGGGTGAGCCCGAGCGGGCGGAGGATGCCGTCACCGTGCGCAAGCTTGGCGACACGGTGCAGGTGGAGATTAGCGGCAGGCTTTTCACCGAATACCACTACGTGGATGTGCCCCGGCCGTTTCTCTTTCCCGTCCTTGGGCCGGGCGGCAAGGAAATGACCCGCCAGTTTCCCATGAAGGAAAAGACGGGCGAAGATCGCGACCATCCGCACCACCGCTCGCTTTGGTTCGGCCACGGGCCGGTCAACGGCGTGGATTTCTGGGCGGAGCACAAGAGCCACGGCCGGATCGTTCACGACAAGTTTCTTGAGATCGACTCCGGCAGGGTTGGCGTCATCAAGGCGCGCAACCGCTGGGTCGCGCCCGACGGCAGGCTCATCTGCACCGACGACCGGGTCATCCGGGTGCATGGCGGCGACAGCCCGCGCATCCTGGATTTTGAAATCACCCTTCAGGCGCATGACACCCCGGTGACCTTTGGCGACAGCAAGGAGGGCACCATGGCCATTCGCGTGGCCGAAACCATGCGCCTGAAACCCAACGCGCATCATCCCAAGGACATGCCCCCCGGCAGCGTTGTCATGAGCACCGGCGTCCGCGACGCCGAGGCGTGGGGCAAGCGCGCCGCGTGGGTCGATTACCACGGGCTGGCCGACGGCAAACTGATGGGCATCGCGATTTTTGATCATCCGCAGAACCCGCGGCATCCCACCTGGTGGCACGCGCGGGACTACGGGCTCTTCGCGGCCAATCCGTTCGGCGCGCACGACTTTGAGAAGCAGCCCAAGGGCGCGGGCGACTTCACCATCCCGGCCGGAAAAAGCGCCACGTTCAAATACCGCTTCATTTTCCATGAAGGCAACGAACGGGTGGCGGGCATCGCCGACCTTTATAAAAAATATGGCGCCGGGGAATAGCGTGGATAAAATAAACCGCCCCCGCCGCACGTCTGTTAACGCATCACGCTTATGAAATCCTTTTCACGCCGCTCCTTCCTGAAAGGCTCCCTGGCCGCCACCACAGCGCTCTCCCTGCCCGCCCGTTCCTGGTCGCGCGTCCTTGGCGCCAATGATTCCATCGGCATCGCCGTCGTCGGTTTCAACGGCCGAGGGCAGGATGCCCTGGCCAATTTCCTCAAGCCCGAAATGGGCACACGCATCGTCGCCCTCTGCGACGTGGACCGGGAGGTGCTGGGCCGGGAGGTGGACAAATTCAAAAAACGCGGCCAGGAGGTCGCCGGCTACGTGGATTACCGCCAGTTGCTCGAGGACAAGAACGTGGACGCCGTCGCGCTGGCCACGCCCAATCACTGGCACGCCTTGGGCGCCATCTGGGGCATCCAGGCCGGCAAGGACGTGTATGTGGAGAAGCCCGTTTCCCACAACGTGTGGGAAGGACGCAAGATCGTCGAGGCCGCACGGAAGCACAATAAGATTGTCCAGACCGGCACGCAGAGCCGGTCCAGTTTCGCCATTCGCGAGGCCGTGAAATGGGTTCGCGCCGGAAACCTCGGCAAGATGCTTTTGGCGCGCGGCACCTGCTACAAGCGCCGCGCCAGCATCGGCAAGGTGACCACGCCCCTGAGGATTCCCGACTCGATTGACGCTGACCTGTGGTGCGGCCCGGCGCCAAAGCGGTCCACCATCATGCGTTCGCGCCTGCACTACGACTGGCACTGGGACTTTGAAACCGGCAACGGCGACCTGGGCAACCAAGGCATTCACCAGATGGACATTGCCCGCTGGTTCCTGGGGGAAAACGGCTTGTCACCGCGCGTGCTGAGCATCGGCGGCCGCCTGGGTTATGACGACGACGGCAACACGCCCAACACCCAACTCGTTTACCACGGCTACAAGGTGCCGCTGATTTTTGAAGTGCGCGGCCTGCCCGAGAAAACCGGCTCCTCGGAGATGGACAAGTTCATGGGCTCGCGCGTGGGCGTGATCATCCATTGCGAAGGCGGCCACGTGCTGGTGCCCAGTTACACCAGCGCCATCGCCTACGATCGCGACGGCAAGGAAATCAAAAAATTCGACGGCGCCGACAACCATTACCAGAACTTCATCAAGGCCGTCCGCAGCCGCAAGCACACCGACCTCAACGCCGACATCTGGGAGGGGCACGTCTCCAGCGCGCTTTGCCACACCGCAAACATTTCCCACCGGGTGGGCCGCAAATCCTCGCAGCAGAAAATCCGCGACACGATCAAGAACAATGCCGAGGCCACCGAGACGCTCGGACGCATGCTGGAGCACCTGAAGCTCAACGACGTGAACCTGGACAAAACGCCGCTGACCCTCGGGACCTTCCTGCGCATGGACCCCAAGGTGGAAAAGTTCATCAATCATCCCGAGGCCGACGCGCTGCTGACCCGCGACTACCGCGCGCCGTTTGTGGTGCCCGAGCGGGTTTAAAATCGGTGTTGTAAGTTTTGGAAGCCTCGGTGTTTTCGGCAGGATTGGGGCTGTGGGGAAAAACAAGCCGGCAGGCTCGTCAGAAATTAGCCGGCGGTGGAGCGCGGCGACACCACCGGAAAGAACCCACCGAGCACAGCACCCTGGAATGGGAGCCCGACAGCCTGCCGGCGTATCGATGAGATTTCTGGCACCCATTTCAGGGTGCATACTTTTCCCACCTCGCACCGGGGGTATCGGCTTCCAGCCTCAACCCCCGGCTAATTTCTGGCAGTCCTCCAGACTGCAAAACAGATGCGCTTTCTGCGTTTATTCCACGAAAAAAAGCGAAGAGTTTATTGGCAGGAATTCACTGCTTGCGCTCGATGGCGATATCCACTTTCACGCCGTCGATGAGGCTGTTGTAAACGGGAGAAAACGAGGCCAGTGATTTGAGCTTCTCCAGGTTCTTTTCGTCGGTCTTCACCCTCAACTTCACGCGAATGGTGGTATAGCCCTTCGGCACGTCACTGGCCAGGCCGAGAAAGCCGCGCAGGTCGATATCGCCCTCCAGTTCGGACTCCAGTTCCTGTATCTCGATGCCGCGGACGGCGGCGTGGGCCACCAGGCTCGTCGTCACGCAGGAGGCCAGCGCGTGGAGCAGATGCTCGACCGGATTGGCGCTTTCATCCTGGCCCGCAAGCATGGGCGGTTCGTCCGCGTGCAATTCAAACGGCTGTTTATGGGCCTTCTCCTGCCTGGCGGCGTAGAAGCCATCCACGGTCGTGCAGTTGTGATTTGCGTTGATCCATTTGTTGGCAGCGCGAAACCGGCAACTGCCAAGCTGCGGATCTTTTTTAATCGCGTCCACGGTCTGCTGTAGCACATCCAGGTCGATGCCATTGACGTGGGCGCCCTTTTCGTCTGCGGTCATTGTTGCCATACAAATCTCCTTCCGGGGTTTTCTTAAATTAATCCGCGCGGCGAGGCGCATGAATAGGGGAAAACGCGCCTTCGCGATTCGAGCCTAACGCCCCACTATTGGTCATCCGAAAGCATGCTGGGTTGTCTCGGTTCCGGATCCAAGAAACGAGGGAAACGCGAACCCTGCGAGCGCCCACCTATATTAGATTGGAAGCGCCCGGCGAATCACTCCGCCTCCTGCACGGCGGTGATCTTTGCCGAGATTGCGGCGGGCTCGGTCACCAGCGCACGAAAGCCCCATTCCTGCGACGGTTCCAGGGCGGCGATGTAATCGGTGGCGTTGCCCACCGGATTCCCGGCGTCGTCGAGCAACTCCAACACAACCCGCACGCCAAACCGGCGCGTGCCAGCGGCGTTGCGAATATTCCCCACCGCGTAGCGCACGCGGCCCTCCCCCGCCGGCTCGACGTCAACGCGGCCCACTTCAAACTGGTTGAGCAGCCGGGGCTGCGGCGCAGGCGGCGCGGGCGAAGGTGCGGACACTGGAACGGGCTCCGCGACCGGACGGCGCGCGACTTTTGCTACAATAAAACCCGCCGCCAGGAGCAACAGCAGAATGCCCACGACGACCCGCCCGACTGTGGCCCGGCGCGGGGTGACCGCCAGCACGGTTTCCTGTCCGCAATGCGGGCAGGCGACCACCGCGCCCGCGTGTTCCCCGGGAAACTCAATGGGGCCGCCGCAGTGCCGGCAAGCGGTTTTGAGGTAACGCATGTCGTTCATTTGGCTTCTGGCTAAATAAGGCGGCCGGGCCGTGGGGCTGCCGCCCTTGATTGCCCTGCCACGGAGGAGATTGAACCAGAAACCCCGGTTAAAGTTGAAACCTTTCTGCCGCCGGCACGGTCAATTATAGTGAACAAACAACCAACGTGTTATGAGCGATTCATTTCAAAGCGGGCATTCGGCAAGGCCCGAGGATTTCTTTCTCACCCGCCGCCAGTTCCTGAACCGGTTCGGCATGGGCTTTGGCGCGCTGGGCCTGGCGACGATGCTGGGGCCGGAACTGGCGCTTCATGCCGCCGACACCTCGTCGCCGCTGGCCCCGAGGAAGCCGCCGTTCCCCGCCAAAGCCAAGCGGGTGATCCATATTTTCGCGCAGGGCGCCCCGTCCCAGGTGGACACGTTTGATCCCAAGCCCGAGCTGGCGAAGTACGACGGCAAGTCGCTGCCCGGCATGCAGGGCGTTGCGATGGCGTCGCCGTTCAAATTCGAGCGCAAGGGCAAGTCGGGCATCGAAGTGAGCGAGGTGTTTCCCAACCTGGCCGAGCATGTGGATGACATGACGGTCATCCGCTCAATGTACACGGACATTCCGGCGCACGACGTGGCCACGGTGTTTTTACACACCGGCTCGTTGCGCGTGGCGAGGCCGTCGCTCGGTTCCTGGGTCGTGTATGGCCTGGGAACAGAGAACCAGAACCTGCCCGGTTTTGTTTCACTGCGAACCGGCGGTGGCATTCCCAACGGCGGCCCGCAAAGCTGGTCCTCGGTCTTTTTGCCGGGGGTCTTCCATGGTTCCAGCATCAACACCTCTGCCCCCACGGTGGAGGAGATGATTCAACACATCAAAAATCCCTATGTGTCGGTGAAGGAGCAGCGCCGGCAACTGGACCTGATCCACCAGTTAAATGAACTGCACAGCCAGAACCTGCAAAAGGACGCGCAACTGGAGGCGCGGATCGAGGCGTATGAAATCGCCTTCAAGATGCAGGCCTCGGCCACGGACGCCTTCAATTACCAGAAAGAGCCGCAGGGCATTCGGGAGCTTTACGGCAACTCGCAGCAGGGCAGGCAACTGTTGATTGCCCGGCGGCTGGTGGAGCGCGGGGTTCGCTTTGTCCAAGTGTGGGCCGGCGGCTGGGATCATCACCAGGATATTGAGGAGCGGTTGCCGCAGCGCGCCAGGGACATTGACAAGCCGCTTGCGGCGCTGCTGGCCGACTTGAAGCAGCGCGGGATGCTTGAGGACACGCTGGTAATCTGGGGCGGCGAATTCGGACGCCGCCCGGTGCGCGACCGCAACGGGAACGACAACCCGGGCCGCGACCACAACAACCAGGGTTTCACCACGCTGATGGCCGGGGGCGGCGTCAAGCGCGGGTTCGTCTATGGCGCCACCGATGAATTCGGGGCCAAGGCCGTCACCAACCGGGTGCATGTCCACGATTTGCACGCCACGATTTTGGGACTGCTGGGCTTTGATCACACCCAGCTCACCTACCGCTACAACGGCCGGGATTTCCGCCTGACCGATGTGCATGGAAACGTGGTCAAGGACATCATCGCTTAATCGGGGGTTCAGCCATGCTTTTTATTTTTCAAAAACAGACGGAAAAGTCCGGGCTCGGAGCAGCGATCCTAAGCGCGCTTTGCCTGGCCACGGCCGCCGCATCGGCCAAGGAACCGAGCCGGACAGAACTGGAATTTTTTGAAAACAAAATCCGCCCCTTGTTGGCCGAGAATTGCTATTCGTGTCACAGCCAACGCAGTGAAAAAGGCCTCAAGGGCAACCTGTCGGTCGAGTTCCGCGAGGCGTTGCTTCGGGGCGGCGATTCCGGCCCGGCCATTGTGCCGGGCAATCCTGACAAGAGCCTGTTGATCAAGTCGTTTCGCTACGCCGATGCCGATTTGCAGATGCCGCCCAAGGGCAAAAAGCTTTCCGACTCGCAGATTGCCGATTTGGAACTGTGGTTGAAAATGGGCGCGCCCGACCCGCGAACGGCCGGCCAGGCCAAAAGCTACGGCAAGACCACCCGCGACCATTGGGCGTTCAAGCCAATTCAAAAGCCACCCGTGCCCACGACGCAACATGCGGTGTGGTGCCAGACTCCCGTGGATCATTTCATTTCCTCCAAACTCGAGGCCAACGGCATGAAGCCCTCGCCCCTGGCCGACAAGCGCACGCTTATCCGCCGCGCGACCTTTGACCTTATCGGGCTGCCGCCCACGCCGGAGGAGGTGCAGGCGTTTCTGGAGGACGCCTCGCCCGAGGCCTTCGCGAAGGTGGTGGACCGGCTGCTGGCGTCGCCGCATTACGGGGAGCGCTGGGGGCGCCACTGGCTGGACGTGGCGCGGTATTCGGACACCAAGGGCGAGGTTAACCGGCAGCGCGACGTGATTTTTTACCCGCATGCGTGGACCTACCGGGATTACGTGATTCGCGCCTTCAACGACGACAAGCCGTTCAACCGGTTTTTGCTCGAACAGATCGCCGCCGACAAGATTGTGCTGGGCACCAAACGATGGGATGTGGCGGAGCTGGGTTTTTTGACAACCGGGGCTCGCTTCAACAACAACAACAACGACATCATCAACGACCGCATTGACGTGGTGACGCGCGGCACGATGGGGCTGACCGTCACCTGCGCCCGGTGCCACGACCACAAGTTCGACCCCATTTCGCAGAAGGATTACTACGCGTTGCGCGGCATCTTCAACAGCACCACCGAGCCGCCCTTTGGGCACCTGGTGGACAAGCCCTCCACCGATCCCGACTACGTGGACTACGCCAAGAAATTCAACACGGTTTACCAGGAATTGACGCAGATGGAGTCGGTGCGGCGGAAGACGCGCGAGCAGCGGGAGCGCGAGGGCGAACTGCGCCGTGAAATTGTCCGGCTGGAAATGACCCATCCGGGCGCGCCGCCTCGGGCGATGGCGCTGTTCGACAGCCCCTCTCCGCGCGACTCGGCGTTGTTCATCCGGGGCGAGGCGGGCAACCCCGGCGAAACGGTGCCGCGCCGTTTCCTGGAAGTGCTGGCCGGCACCAACCAGCCGCCCATTCGCAGCGGCAGCGGCCGTCTGGAGCTGGCCTCGGCGATCATCCATCCCAAGAATCCGCTCACCCCGCGCGTCATCGTCAATCGCGTCTGGCAGCATCATTTCGGAGCGGGGTTCGTGACGACCCCCGATGACTTTGGGAACCAGTCCGATCCGCCGAGCCATCCCGAGCTGCTGGATTACCTCTCGGCCCGTTTCATGGAGGAAGGCTGGTCGCTCAAGAAGCTTCACCGCCTCATCATGCTTTCCAGCGTGTACCAGCAAAGCAGCGCCACCAACCCGCGTTACGCCCAGGCCGACCCGGAGAACCGCCTGCTCTGGCGCGCCAACATCCGGCGGCTGGAACTTGAAGCGGTGCGCGACTCGCTGCTGGCCATCGGCGGCAAGCTGGATCTCACCCTGGGCGGCAAGCCCGTCAACCTGGGCGCCACGCCCTATTCCACGCGCCGCACGGTTTACGGCTATGTGGACCGGCGCAATCTGCCGGAAATTTACACGCAATTCGACTTTGCCAACCCGGACCTCTCGACCGGGCGCCGCCATGAAACAACCGTGCCGCAGCAGGCGCTCTTCATGATGAACAGCCCGCTGGTGGTGGAGCAGGCCCGCAATTTGATATACCGGGATGACTTTTTGATTCTGGAGAACGATGAGGCCCGAATCCGGTTTCTCTACGAAGTCATTTACCAGCGCGAACCCACGTCCACCGAGACCCGCCTGGGCCTTCGATTTATCGAAGAATCGCCCGAGCCGGAAAAGATTCCGGTAGAGGCGCGCAGCCGGTTTGCCCAGCGCCAACGGCCCAACCGTCCGGGCATGCAGGCGATGTCGCTGGTCAACATACCTGATTTTCAGCTCAAACCCCTCGGTGCCTGGGAAAAATACGCGCACGCGCTGCTCCAGGCCAACGAGACCATTTTCGTCAATTGATTCGGAGGGCGATCAAGCGGGAACGTCCTTCGCTCTCAACGCGTCACGCAGTTGCCTGTTTGCTGAACCCATTGAGCCGGGTTAAATTGAATCATCGCTCAAGGGCTTATGTTTAAAACCGACACAATTCTGATTGTTGAGGATGACCCCAATGACCTTTTCTTCGTCAGGCGCGCTTGGGAGCGGTCTAAAAGTTCAATTGTTCTGAGGGAAGTTCGGGATGGCATGGAAGCCATGGATTACCTCGTGGGGGAGGGTTTCTATGCCGACCGCGCAAAATACCCGATGCCCGATTTGATCCTGATGGACTTGAAAATGCCCCGAAAAAGCGGCCTGGAAGTGCTGGAGTGGATGAAATCAACCGAAAACATTTGCCGCATCCCGGTGGTCATCGTGACCTCCTCGGAGATTCAGAAGGACATTGACCGGGCCTACGAGCTGGGCGTGAACGCCTACCTCATCAAGCCGGTGGATTTCGAGGAGCTGTTCGGGCTCTATAATTTGCTGAGTGATTTTTTTATACGGCGCGCCTGCAAGCCCACTGTCAAGGAGAGCGGCGTTCCTGCGTGAGCCGGCCGGCTCAAATCGGCCTGACAATTCAGGCACCACGAAGGCGGTCCATCTCTTCTGAGCGGTGTTGCAATTTTGGAGAAATGCCCACCGGATACTCCGCCTTGCGTTTCAGGCTTATTGACGGTTTGGGAAGCCGTTCCAAGGCGTTCACCGTGCGCTGGCGGACTTCGGCCAGCGAAGGCCATGTTCCCACACGTTTGCCGGCCCGCATCACGGGCTGAAGCATCGGCTCGCCCGCCAGCGCGTCCCCCTCCAGCGTCAGCGTGTCGCCCGCCGGAATGCCATCCGCATCCAATTTCCTGAAAACCTGTTTAGGCCCAGGCCACGTTTTCTTGCCTTCGGAATATTTCCGCGACGGCTTGCCGTCGTATTCCATCAGTTTGTAGGCGCATTCCAAATACGGCATGTCCCAGGAAGTGACCACACGGGTGCCGACACCAAAGCCGTCAATCGGCGCGCCTGTGGCGGTGAGCCGTTGCAGTTCATTTTCCTCAAGGTTGCCGCTGGCCAGGATGCGGACCTCCTTCAGGCCGCCCGCGTCGAGAATGGCACGGACCTCCCGCGCCAGCGCCGCCAAATCGCCGCTGTCCAGCCGCACCGCGCGCACGGCAATGTTTTCCGCCTTTAACTTAGCTGCCAGCGGAATCACTTTGCGCGCCGCCGCCAGCGTGTCGTAGGTGTCGAGCAGGAACACGACGTTGTTGGGATTGGAACGGGCAAAATGCTCGAAGGCCTCCTGCTCATCGCCGTGCGCCTGAATGAATGCGTGCGCGACGGTGCCAAACAGGGGAATGCCGAACTGTTTTCCCGCAAGCACATTGGAAGTCCCGGCGAAGCCGGCCAGGTAGGTGGCCCGCGCGGCCATCATTCCGGCCTCGGCCCCGTGGGTGCGCCGCAGTCCGAATTCCACCAGGTTTTTTCCCGGCGCGGCCAGCACGCAGCGCGCGGCCTTGGAGGCAATCATCGTGGAAAGTTGAAGCAAATTGATGAGACGCGTCTCCACCAGTTGCGCGATGGGCAGAGGCGCGGTGACGCGCAGGATGGGCTCATTTTCCCAAAAGAGCGTGCCCTCGGGCATGGCGTCCACGTCGCCATTGAAACGGAGCTGTCTGAGGGAATTCAAAAAGTCGGGTGGAAAGTTCTGCTCCTCGCCCAGCCAGTTAATTTCGTCATCAGTAAAATGAAAGTTTTCGAGAAACTCCAAAGCCTGCTCCAGTCCGGCGGCCACGAGGAAATTGCGGTTCTCGGGCAAACGCCGAACGAAAAACTCGAACACCGCGGTCCCGTTCATCTGCCGGTCAAAGTAACCTTTCAGCATCGTCAATTGATACAGGTCGGTCAGCAGCGCGTCGGGGTTGGTGTTCATTGAGCGATTGAAACTTCCGTGGAGTATTTTTCGCCCGGAATAAATCCGCAACGGAAAGCTTTTAATTATTCGGCGGCCAACTGCTCCAGCATGACGGGGCGTGCACCGGCCTGAAGCATCTTTTTTTCGGCAGTTATCCCGTCGTCGGGCTTCACGTTGACCGCGCGGCAGGCGTCCAGCAGCAACAGGGTTTCGAACCCGTTTTTCAGCGCGTCCAAAACAGTGTTCAGCACGCAGTAATCGGTGGCCAGGCCGCCGACAAACACGCGCCGCACACCCAGGTCGCGAAGCCGCTGCGCCAGGCCGGTGCCCTCAAATCCGGAGTAGGCCTCCTGCCGCGCGGTGGTGGCTTTGGAAACGATGATCGCCTTATCAGGCAGCTTCAGGTTTGAGGCAAATGAAGCGCCGGGGGTATCGCGCACGCAATGCGCGGGCCAGATGCCACCCTGCTCGTTGAATGAGTTGTGGTTTGGCGGATGCCAGTCGCGCGTGGCAATCACCGGAAGCTGTTTGCGCTCAAACAAAGCCAGATAACGGTTCAGCACGGGAATGACCTCATCGCCGCGCGGCACAGCCAGCGCGCCGCCCGGCAAAAAATCATTCTGCACATCCACGACAACGAGCGCGTCAGTGGACTGCAACCGGATGGGTTCCATGCTGTTCATTTGATTCACAGGAAAATGAGTCGTTGCCGTGTCTCACGCCACGGACGACTGTTTTTTGCGTCTGGGCCGCTTGCGGATTTCGTCCCAGAGCGGTTTCAGGTCGGCGTCGTGCAAGGCCATATCCCGGATGTCCGCTTCGCTTCCAATCTGGAACGCCCGATCCAGCCAGACCCGCGCGTCGTCCAAGCGATCCAACTGGCAGGCGTAACAGGCAAGGTTGAACGGGATCACCGGCTCCTCCGGGAATTTTATAAACGCCGGCAACAGCGCGTCCCACGCGGCCTGCAATCCGCCCTCGGGAACGCGCCGCAGGGCGTAAGCGCAATGCAGCCACCCTGAGGAGCGTTTGGGCGAAACACGCAGAATGGTGCGAGCGGCTTCCAGCGCGGCAGTCCAGTCCTTCTGATGAGCAAGGACCGCCCACCGGATTTCCAGCACGTCGGGATGGTGCCGGTTTCGGGCGGAGACCCGGTGCAAATCCGCGAGCGCCTCATCGGCATTGCCCAGTTCCAGCCAACCAATGGCCGCCGAACAATGGTGCGAATCGGGAGGTTCTATTCGTGACATTGGCATCAGTTTATTTCATTCACGGTGTCCTGAAATAAAATTCTGCCGAATTGGAAATGGCGCAAGTGGCTGTTATTTTACCGCAACTGATGAAACCCAAAGCCGCCAGCCTGCTTGAACGGGCCATTGAAATCGCCGTGCAGGCCCACAAAGGCCAGCGCGACCGAAACGGCGACCCTTATGTGCTGCATCCGTTGCGCCTGATGCTCCGAGGACGCACCGCAGAGGAAAAAATCGTGGCAGTGCTGCACGATGTCGTCGAGGACAGCGAGTGGACGCTGGAGCAGCTTCGCGCCGAGGGTTTTCCCGCCAAAATCGTTGCCGCCGTGGACAACCTGACCAAGCGGCCCCGGGAAAATTACACCAAGTTTGTCCGCCGCTCAGCCAGCCACCCCTTGTCGCGGCAGATCAAGATTTTTGACCTTGAAGACAACATGAACCCGCTGCGTCTGAAAACGGTGGACGCCAAGGCGCTGAAGCGCTTGAAAAAATATGTCCGCGCCTGGCGATTTCTCCATGAGCAAGACAACCGATGAAACTTGTCTTTCCACCTCAAATTTTGGAATTTCCTCCAACCTTCAATTTGCCATGAATCACATTGCCATCCGATTCCTGCCGGTTTCTGTCCTGCTGGCTGGTTTGCTATCACTGTCCGCCGCCAACTGGCCCGAATGGCGCGGCCCGACCGGCTCCGGCGTGACCAGCGAAGCCAATCTGCCCACCCAATGGAGCGACACGAAGAACGTGCGCTGGAAAGTGGAACTGCCCGACCGCGGCAACTCCACGCCTATTGTCTGGGGCGACAAAATCTTTGTCACCCAGCCCATCGAGAAGGAAAGCAAGCGCACGCTGATGTGTTTTGAGCGGGCGACGGGGCGCAAATTGTGGGAGAAGGCCGCGCCCTACTCCGAGCGCGAGGACAGCCATCGCACCAACCCGTATTGCTCGGCATCGCCGGTGACCGACGGCGAGCGGGTGATTGCGTGGTTCGGATCGGCGGGCGTATTTTGCTACGACCTCGACGGCAAGGAATTGTGGCACCGCGACCTGGGCAAACATTCCCACACCTGGGGTTACGCCGCGTCCCCGGTGATTTACAAGGACCTGTGTCTTTTGAATTTTGGCCCGGGCGAACGCAGCTTTCTCATCGCGTTGGACAAGAAAACCGGCAAAACGGTTTGGCAGGTGGACATTCCCGAGATCAAACCCAAGGAGCGCACCGACGGCTTTGCGGGGGACGCCAACGGGATCGTCGGATCGTGGAGCACTCCCCTGATCGTGAACGCCAACGGGCGCGACGAACTGGTAATAAGCCTGGCAGAATTCCTCAAAGGTTTTGATCCATTGACAGGCCAGGAGTTGTGGCGCTGCGGCGGGTTGAATCCCCTGCTCTACACCTCGCCCGTTTACGGCAATGGCGTGGTTGTGGCAATGGGCGGCTATCACGGCACCACGATTGCGGCCAAACCCGGCGGCAAAGGCGACGTCACCGAGACCCATCGGCTCTGGCAGGAGCCGCGCACGCCAAACCGCCTCAGTTCGGGCGTGATTTACAAAGGGCACATTTACGTCCCCAACACGCCGGGCATCGCCGAATGCATCGAGTTGAAGACCGGCAAGAGCGTTTGGAAGGAGCGCCTCCCCAGCATCGGCCCCAAGTCCGAATATTGGTCCTCCATGGTTCTCTCCGGAGACAACATTTATGTGCTTAACCAATCGGGCGACTGCGTCATCCTGAAGGCCAGCCCAAAATTCGAGGTCGTGGGTGTCAATGCCATTGGCAACGAGCTGACCAATGGTTCCCTGGCGGTTTCCAATGGGGATTTGTTCATCCGGACCCACAAGCACCTTTGGTGCATCAGCCAGGCCAAACAGGCGGCGAAGAAGTGATGTCATCGAAGTGCGCCAATGAAAAAAGACTTATAACAAATTGAACAACAAAGGGACAAAGGTGTGAAGCGACTCCTTTTCAATTTTTTATAACTTTGCCCCTTCGTTTCTTTGTTGTTGAGCCCAGCGTTGCTTCAACGCCCTTTTCGCTGTTCCAGCACATTTCGCAACCACGCATTGGCCCCTTCCAGATCTTTGAATTCCCCCTCCAACTGCGCCTCAAAGGCCTGGCTGAGAATCTCGCCAAACTCCGGCCCCGGTGACAGGCCGCGTTCGATCAGATGCCGCCCCTGCAAAATGGGCCGCGGCGCGCGGTTTTTCACCTCCAGCTCGGACGCCTTGACCAGCAGTTGCTCGACAAATTTCGGGACGTTGGCGGGGCGCGGCGGACGCCCCATGCTGTCGGAGGTGATGATGACGCAAAGGGCCTCGATGCTCGACGGCTCCAGGCGCTTGGCGAGGCGGCGCACGGAGCGGTCGCTCACCGTTTGCAAATGCGCCATGTGATTCACCACCAGCGGCAGC
>ERZ869936.1324-NODE-1324-length-18106-cov-18.152789_pt1 | contig 18106 bp, 12 predicted proteins | sample MGYA00520876_ERZ869936 | MGnify/ENA primary metagenome ERZ869936 (study PRJEB32218, sample SAMN09650985) | biofilter metagenome | isolation source: enrty point of leading RO module | place: Saudi Arabia: Thuwal, RO plant located on Red Sea | collected 2016-02-17...
CGGCTACTTGCACAGCACTTCGTCCAGGTTCATCAGTTGGTTTGTGAGCATCGTCCAGGCGGCCAACTCGGATTGATTCATGGCGTCGTCGGCCGGCATCTCGCCGACTCCGAGGAGCTTGCGCGCGTCTTCAGGATGCGCGTCGTAATGAGCCGACAGTTCTGTCAGCGAGTTTCGGATGATTTGCAGTTCCTCGGGGCGGAATGACCGCATGACGAGACGCTCGGAGATGAATTCGATACGACCGTCGAAATCGTCTCCGCCCTCCCGGATCGCTCGCTGGGCCAGATACTTGGCGGCTTCGACAAATTGCTCGTCATTGAGCGTCACGAGCGCTTGCAGCGGTGTGTTGGTCCGCTCTCGCTGGACGACGCAGAACTCCCGGTTGGGCGCATTGAAGATGTCCATGGATGCGGGAGGCGCCATCCGCTTCCAGAACCAGTACATGCTGCGGCGGTACAGGGCTTCGCCGGAGTCCCGTTCATAACTGCGGGTGTTGCTGACATTCATCGCAATCGCCTCCCACACGCCTTCGGGCTGGTAGGGTTTGACGCTGGGCCCGCCGATCGTGGGCGAGAGGAGCCCGCCGGCGGCGAGGGCATAGTCGCGGACCATCTCGGCGTCCATGCGGAACCGCGGGCCGCGCGAGAGCAGCCGGTTGTCCGGGTCGCGCTCCCTCGTCTCCGGCGTGAGTGCTGCGGACTGGCGGTAGGTTGCGGAGGTAACGATCTGCCGGAAAAGCCGTTTGACGTCCCAGCCCGACTCGCGGAAATCAACGGCCAGCCAGTCGAGCAGTTCCGGGTGCGAGGGGAGTTGCCCCATGACACCGAAGTCACCGGCCGTCTTGACGAGCCCGGTCCCGAAGACCTCCTGCCAGAACCGGTTGACGGTCACCCGCGCTGTGAGCGGGTGGTCAGGCAGCAGCAGCCACCTGGCAAACCCCAGCCTGTCGCGGGGGAACTCTGCGGGGAAGGGGGGCATTGCTTCGGGCGTGCCGGGCGTGACTTCGTCGCGACGCTGATCGTATTCCCCGCGATAGAGGACGTAGGCCATGGCAGGATCGGGTTTCTCCTGCATCACGTGGGCGATCGTGCCTCGTTTCTCGATGGCGCTCTGTTCCGCTTCCAGTTGGGCCAGAGCTTCCGTTCGAGCCTGAAACTCATCGTCGAACGTTTCCAGCCACCAGTGATAGAGTTCGGTCTGCTCGGCCTCTGTACGCTGGTCGGCCGACTTCGCGAGGAGACCGGCGAAGTGCGACACGCGAGCGAGCGTCGTGACTTCTCCCGGCGTCAGCGCTCGAGAGTAGATTCGCAGATCGTGCAGCCCGACGCCGCTGAGCGGAGCCGTCGTGTTGCGCTGCCCGATCTTGAACGGAACGGTCGTCTTGATCGTGCCTTTGAGGCCGTCCGCCTCAACGTTGGTTTCCTGCGGAACACCGTCATAGTAGACCTTCACACCGGCTGCCGTTCGGCTGCCGTCGTAGCTGACGGTTACATGCGTCCAGTCATTCGCCGGCGCTTGAGCCTTCGCGACGACCTTCACGGCATTGCCCGGCCAGGTGTCGACGATATGCGTCCCGATCTGCCGCCGCTGGATCCAGAAGTCCCATCCTCGATAGGCGTTCGCATCATCCATCCGGGAGCAGATTGCGGCAAAGCCGTCGTTGGCGGGGAGTTTGACCCAGGCGGCGCAGGTGAAGGACTGATCCTGCTCAAAGTCTCCGAATTCAGGCAACTCGCAGGCTGTCCCCTGCGGCTGAATCGCTTTGGAGGCCTGGCCGTCGACCCAGGCAGCCGACTCCGCCAGGGCGACTTCCCGCTTTTCGTCGTTGACTGTGATCTGTGTGACCCGTCCCTCCCCCTCGTCAAACGGGACGTGCAGCGCCAGGGACTGCGTGGGAATCGTCGCGGCGATTTCTGCGGCGTCGGCGGATGCCAGCCACTGTTCATATTCGGGCTTGGCTGCGGCGCGGCGATTTTCGATGCCCTGCCGCGCGGCGGGGATTTCCGTTTCCAGCGCCGCCCAGCGCTCGCGATCTTCCTCAAGCGGTACGTTGATAATGGGGGGCGTGTCCTTGATGTTTCCGTCCCTGGCGGCCTGGGTGGTGTTATTGAAGAAGGCCGCCATTTCGTAGAACTCGCGTTGCGAGAGGGGGTCGAACTTGTGGTCGTGGCACACGGCGCAGCCCGCTGTCATCCCCATCCAGACCTGGGCGACTGTATCGGTGCGGTCGCGGGTGTAGAGGACGAGGTACTCCTCGTCGATGATGCCCCCCTCGTTGGTCGTCATGTTGCAACGGTTGAAACCGGAGCCGATCAACTGGCTCAGCGTCGGGTCGGGCAGCAGGTCGCCGGCGAGGTTCTCGATGGTGAACTGGTCATACGGCATGTTCCGATTGAAGGCGTCGATGACCCAGTCTCGGTACGACCACATCTCTCGGAAGTTGTCGAAGTGAATCCCGTGCGTATCGGCGTAGCGGGCGTAATCGAGCCAGTAGCGGGCGCGGTGCTCGCCCCAGCGGGCCGATTCGAGCAATCGGTCCACATAGTTCTCGTAAGCGTCCGGCGACTCGTCCGAGAGGAACTCTTCCAACTGCACAGGAGTCGGCGGCAGGCCGGTCAGATCGAGGCAGGCCCTCCGCGCGAGCGTCCGGCGGTCCGCCTCCGGAGCCGGTTCGAGGCCTTCCGCTTCGAGTCGGGCGAGGATGAAGTGGTCGATCGGCGATCGGGGCCAGTCGGCATTCGTCGTCTCAGGCAGGTCGGGTTTCACGGGCGGGATGAGCGACCAGTGCGGCTCGTACTCTGCGCCTTGTTCGATCCACCGGCGCAGCGATTCTTTTTGTCCCGCCGTGAGCGATTTCTTCGTCTCGGGGGGCGGCATCTGCTCGTCGGGATCGTCGGAGAAGATCCGCCGCAGAATCTCACTGTCGTCGGGCGCGCCGGGGGAGAGCACGCCCATCTCGATCGCCGCATCGCGCTGGTCGATCCGCAGATCGGCCTGGCGGGAGGCGCTGTCGGGCCCGTGGCAGGCGAAACAGGCGTCGGCAAGGATGGGACGAATGTCGGCGTTATACGTAATCTCGTCGTCCCCCCACGCTGAAAGCGGCGCGGCCCACAGGGCCGCTGCGACGATGGCGACCAAGCGGGTGTGACGGTGAGCGAGACTGTGTTGGATCGATGGCTGATACATGAGCGTCCTCGTGTCGATGACGGTCGTCTTCTTGCGAACTCTCCGACCAAGGGTCGGTTGACCGTTCAGTAATCGGCCCCGTTCGTGTCGGAGTCGCCGTTCTTGACGACGCGGCTCCAGTAGCGCGTTCCATTGCGGATGTGTTGCGACATGGCCCGCGACGCCGACTTCGCGTCGCCTTCGAGGAGGGCGTCGACGATCGCCAGATGTTCGCGGGTCTCTTCACCGAGGCGGCGGTAGTCGTTGCGGGCCTCCTCCTGCTCCCAGGCGACATCGCGAAAGACCCGAAACAGCAGCTTGAGTCGGTTGAGTTCTTGTGCGAGGAAACGATTGCCGGAGGATGTCGAAATCAGGTCGTGGAGGCGGTCGTCGAGCCGGCGGGCTTTGTCGATGAACCGCGCGGCGCGGCCGTTCTTCGGTGTTTTGGTCGCAGCCAGTTCCCGCCGCAGGTCATCCAGTTCTGAAAGTTCGATGCGCCCGCACGCCGATCGCACGGCGGCGCATTCGAGCAGTCTGCGGACATGGGCGATCTCGGCGACGTCGCGGGACGTCACCCGTTGCACCAGCGCGCCGCGATTGGGAATCAGGTCGACGACCCCCATGCCGGAGAGGGCGATCAGAGCCTCGCGAATCGGGGTATGGCTGACGCCGAAGCGTTCCGCCAGTTCCCGCGTCACCAGATGCTGCCCCGCATGCAGACGGCCGCGAAACACGTCGGTCAGCACCGATTCGACAATCGATTGCCGAGTCAGACCGCGGTCTCGTGGGGAAACAGGCGTGGCAGTGGAAACCGACACAGGAGGGCTCCGGCGAAACAAGTCGCGCGGTTCGACGTGGAGTGGAAGCGGCGGGCTTGAGCGTGTTACGCTCCCTGCATGATAGAGCGGCGGCGGCGCAGAATCAACAGATTCTACAGAGAACCCATAGTATTCTATAGAATTGGTGACCGTGGTTTCGATCGACCTCTCGGGGAAAACAGCGCTGGTCACAGGGGGCGGGCAGGGCTTGGGCCGTGCGACAGCGACCGCTCTGCACCGCGCCGGCGCAAATGTTGCAATCAACTATTTTCCGGACAACGACGGCGTCAATCAAAGCCGCGCTGAAGAGACCGTGGCGGCGCTGGGAGAGCGAAGCGTCGCAGTTGCGGCGGATGTCCGGGACGCCGATCAGACGGCCGGCATGATCGGAGAGGTTCTGGACCGCTTTGGTTCGCTCGACATCCTCATCAACAATGCGGCTGTGCTGCGCGATCGGACGCTGCGGAAGATGACCGCTGAGGAGTGGCAAACCGTCATCGACACGAATCTCACGGGAACATTTAACGTCACTCAAGCGGCCGGTTCCCGCATCTCCGACGGCGGACGAATCGTCAACATGGCTTCCATCTCGGGAGTTATGGGCTTTCATGGGCAGGCAAACTACGCGGCGGCAAAAGCCGGAGTCATCGGCTTTACGCGGGTCGCCAGCCGGGAACTGGCGGCGCGGCGAATTACCGTGAACGCCGTTGCTCCGGGAGTTGTGCTGACCGACATGGGACAGTCGATTCCCGAACAGGCTCGGGAACAGATGTTGCTGCAGATTCCCCTGGGCCGCTTCGGGGAACCGGAGGAGATTGCCAGCGTTGTCCTGTTTCTGTGCAGTCCGCTGGCGGATTACGTCACGGGCCAGACGATTCACGTAAACGGAGGCTGGTGGGCGTGAGCCGGCGGATCGACCAACTGCTGTGCACCGCGGAGGAGGCGGCGGCGCAAATCCGCGACGGGGCGACCGTCGCGTGCGGCGGATTCGTCGGCGCAGCGCATCCGGAAGCGCTCACCGCCGCCATTGAGAGCCGCTTCGAGCAAGCGGGGGCTCCGCGCGATCTCACGCTCGTGTATGCCGCCGGACAAGGGGACGGAAAGACGCGCGGGCTGAATCATCTGGGGCACGCCGGACTCTTGCGAAAAGTGGTCGGCGGGCATTGGGGGCTCGTGCCTCGCATCGGCCGCCTTGCCATCGAGAACAAAATTGAAGCCTACAACGTCCCGCAGGGGGTGGTGTGCCATCTCTTGCGCGACATTGCGGCCGGGCGTCCCGGCTGCATCACGCACGTCGGCCTGGGGACGTTCATCGATCCGGAGAACGGCGGCGGGCGATTGAATGACGTGACGCCGCCGGGAGTCGTCGAGCGGATCGAGATCGCGGGCCGCACCTGGCTGTTCTATGAAGCCTTTCCGATCGACGTGGGGCTGATCCGCGCGACGGCGGCCGATCCACAGGGCAACCTGCTGATGGACGAGGAAGCGGTCATCGGAGAAGTGCTCCCGATTGCCCAGGCGGCCCGCAACAGCGGCGGGATTGTTCTGGCACAGGTCAAACGCCTGACCGACGAACCGGCCTCGCCGATGCAGGTCCGCGTGCCGGGGATTCTGGTGGACGCAGTCGTGGTTTCCGGTGAGGGAGAGCATGACCAGACGTTCGCGGAGATCCACAACCCGGATTACTACTCCCCGCGTCTCGGAACGGAGCAGCCGAGAGAGTCTATCGGCAGTCTGGCGACCGTGCGCCGCATCATCGCCGAGCGGGCATGCGACGAGTTGACCCCGGGGTCGATCGCCAACCTGGGGATCGGAATGCCGGAAGGGATTGCGGTCGTCGCAGCCGAGCGGGGCCTGTTGGAATCGGTGACTCTCACGGTGGAAAGCGGACCGATCGGCGGAATGCCGGCCGGCGGGCTCAGCTTCGGAGCGTCGGTGCACCCGTCCGCGATCATCGATCAACCGGCGCAGTTCGATTTCTACGACGGCGGCGGCCTTGATTTCGCAGCGCTGGGCGCAGCGGAGGTCGACCGGCACGGCAACGTCAACGTCTCCCGCTTCGGTGACCGGCTGGCGGGTGTCGGAGGCTTCGTGAACATCACGCAGACCGCCAAACGGCTCGTCTTCTGCGGGACGCTCACGTCAGGCGGCCTCGACGTCGCGATCGAGAATGGACGACTCACAATTCGGACAGAGGGGGCCGTCCGCAAGTTCGTTGACCAAGTGGGCCAGGTCTCCTTCAGCGGCCGACTGGCCCGCGAGCGCGGCCGCGAGGTGCTCTACGTCACGGAGCGCGCCGTCTTCCGTCTCATGGCGGAAGGGTTGGAGCTGATCGAGGTCGCCCCGGGCGTCGACGTCGAACGCGACGTGCTGGGGCAGATGGGTTTTCGGCCGGTTGTTCGTGACGTGAGAACGGTGGCTTCGGCAGTCTTCTCCAGTCCCGCTCATTGATGATGCATGGACGAATCGGTCGATTAGAGCAAATTGCTCTACCATGTGTCCGCGTCGAGCGGAATTCGGACTGTCGAGGCCGAGAATCCGCGAGACAGATCGCCAACGCTGCCTTGCAAAGCGCTATAAAAGCGATTCCTCGCGGATCGGCTCAGCAAAAAAACGGCTGCTTCACTTCGATTTCACGTGCGGTGAGGACGGTTACGGACAATAATCAGGTTCAACTGATGACTGCCCATCATTCGTAACGCTATGGCGTCCGAATCCAATCCGGCCCTCGTGGATTTGCTCAACCGCGCTCGCGGCGGGGATCAGGGTGCGCGAGATGAACTGTTTAACCACTGCCGCAGCTATGTGGGGCTGGTCGCGCGGACGCAGGTGGAGAGCTGGATGCGGGCCAAGGTGGACGCCTCCGATCTCGTGCAGCAGACGCTGCTCGAAGCGCATCGCGGTTTCGCGAAGTTCCAGGGGCAGACCGAGGCAGAGTGGCTGGCGTGGCTGAGGCAGATCCTCTCGCACAATACGGTTGACTTTATCCGCCGGTATCGCACGGACAAGCGGCGCGTGGGGCGGGAGGTGCCGCTCAATGTGCCGGGCAACGGGGCGCTCAGTTCTTATTTCCGCGACCCGGAAGGCGACTGCGAAACGCCGAGCCGGATTCTGGCGGAGCAGGAACAGGAGATCGAGTTGGCCAATGCGATCGCGCAACTCTCGGACGATCATCGCGAGGTGATTATTCTCAGGAACCTGCAGCGGTTGCCGTTTGACGAGGTCGCCGAGCGGATGGAACGCTCCCGGCCGGCGGTGCAGATGTTGTGGATGCGGGCCGTAAGGCGGCTGGAACAGATCCTGCGAAAGCCCGAGGAATGTCCCTGACCGATTCCCGGGCATCGACCGACCGCGACGACGCGGAGCAGGAGCAGCGGCTCTTCGCTCTGCTCGATGGCTATCTGGAGTCGGTTCGCTCCGGGGAATGCGACCCCGAATCGCAGACGCCCCCCGAGGAACTGCTCGAGGCGTTCCCCGAACTGGGACAGCTTCTGGATTGCATCGATTCGCTGGAGTCGGCCGGCCAGGAGTGGAATCCCCCGGAGGTGTCCTCGCCCTCAGCGGAATCGGGAGAGGATCAGGAGACTGTCTGCGCCGGCAGTGTTACGGGCGGCAGCAGCCTGCAGCAATTGCCGTGCAGGTTCGGAAACTACGAATTGCAGGAGATCATCGGCCGCGGCGGCATGGGGGTCGTCTATCGGGCGCGGCACGTTTCACTCGACTCGTTCGTCGCCATCAAGCTGATTCGGGCCAACCAGCTCGCCACTCAGGACGAACTCAAGCGTTTCTATCAGGAGGCGCGGGCGGCGGCAGGGCTGCGTCACTCGCACATCGTCAAGGTGCACGATGTGGGAGAATACGAGGGCCAGCACTATCTCGCGATGGATCTCGTTGAGGGTGATGACCTCTCCCAGATGATCGCGCCCGGTCGTCCGCTTTCAGGTGAGCGGGCCGCCGAGATCATGGCGGAAGTCGCTCGCGCGGTTCACTATCTGCATCAACATGACATCGTGCATCGCGACCTCAAGCCGTCGAACATATTGATCGACGCCAACGGCGAGCCGCACCTGACCGACTTCGGGCTGGCGAAGCTGCTTTCGGCCGACAGCCGGGAGACGACCACCGGAACGATCATCGGCACGCCGAGCTACATGGCGCCGGAGCAGGCGGGTGGACACTCATCACGGGTGACGCCCCTGAGCGACGTCTACAGCCTCGGGGCAATCCTGTATGAACTGCTGACCGGCCAGCCTGTCTTTCGGGAAGAGAACCCGCTCGACACATTGCTCTGCGTGCTGGAGCGCGAGCCCCAACTCCCTCGATCGCTCAATGCGGCGATCCCGACGGAACTTGAGCAGATTTGCCTGCGTTGTCTGGAGAAGGCGCCGGAGCGGCGTTACGCGTCGGCGCTGGACGTCGCTGAGGATCTTGAGCGGTATCTGCAGTCCGAGCCGCTGCAACTCCCGGCCGTCAGTCTCGGGCACCGGTTGCGGAGATGGGGCCGGAGAAAGCCGGCGTTCGCCTCACGGTTGCTCGGGCTGACATTCGTCGCCGTCATCGTGCAGGGCAACTATCTGATCGACGGCGCGGGAGCAGTCCATCACTGGTCGATCATGGGCGTATTGCTGACTTGGGGAGCGTTGTCTTACCTCCTGCAGCGGTTGCTGTCGGCCGACTACGCCCCGCGTTCTGTGGAATTCGCATGGGCGAGCGTCGACGCGGTTCTGTTCACCGCGCTGCTGCTGCTGGCGAACGGCCCGCCGTCGAGTTTGCTGGCCGGCTATCCGTTGCTGATTGCGGCTGCCGGGCTCTGGTTCCGTGTGCGGCTGGTGTTCTTCATGACCGGCGTGTGTCTGGCGGGATTTCTCGTGGTTTCGGCACTGCGCACGCCGCCGGATCAGCCCGGCCATTATCCCGGAATCGTCGGGGCGATCCTGCTCGTCATGGGTGGCATCGTGGCGTACCAGGTTCGACGCATTCGCGTTCTCAGCCGCTACTTCGAACGCCGCGCATCCCGTTAAGTGTTTCTCCGAAACGACTTACAGGCTTCAGTGGATTCCGTCGCGATGAGCGTTGTGCCGCGTCCAGCCTCGTGGCCACTCGAGTCCGCCGCGAACCGGCCCGCTCCCGAATGCGCAGATTCTCCGAGGGGTTCCGAATGATCGGGGACGCGACGGTGCGATTGGTCAACGTGGGTGGAATGGCGGGGGACCGGTGTTGAGGCGGTGTTGATTCGTCGTTATAGTGTGCCGTTTCGTGACTTACGGGATCAGTACCTTACAGAGGCGGACGTCGACGTGCGGTTTTCGTTGATTGATCGCATCGATGCCATTGAGCCTGGGGAATCGGTCACGGCGCTCAAGACTCTCTCTCTTGCCGAGGAGTACCTGGCGGACCATTTCCCCGGTTTTCCGGTGATGCCCGGCGTGCTGATGGTCGAGTCACTGGTTCAGGCCGGCGCGTGGCTGATGCGGCAGACGGAAGAGTTCCGTTACAGCGCGGTGCTGCTCAAGGAGGCGCGGGCGGTCCGGTTCAATAATTTCGTCTCGCCCGGCAAGACGTTGCGGGTGGAGTGCAAGGTCAAGGAGCGAGACGAGAAAACCTACACACTGTTGGGAAGTGGAACAGTTGAAGGAGCGTCCGCAGTCAGCGCTCGCCTGACCCTGGAACAGTTCAACCTGGCTGACCGCGATCCTTCGCTGGCGGCCTCCGACGAGCGACGCATTCAGAAACTCCGCGAACTCTTCGACGCTCTCTACCATCCGAAAACGGCGGACTGACATCGCTTCCCGTTGTTGCTCAGCCCAGGTTCGGGGACGGACGGCGCACGAATTCCAAGATACGAAAACGGTGCAATATGAGACTGGCAGGCAAGGTCGCGCTGGTGACAGGCGGCACGCGCGGACTGGGCAACGCGATCGTCCGCACGCTGGCCCGCGAAGGGGCCAAGGTGGCGTTCGTTTACCGCTCCAACAAGGATCTGGCGGACCAGGTTGTTGCGGATCTCGCAACCGACCAGCACGAGGCGATCGCGATCGCCGCCGATGTCAAAAGCAAAGAAGACGCCGATGCCGCCGTTCAGACGGTCCTCGACAAATGGGGGCGGCTCGACATTCTGGTGAACAACGCCGGCATCATCAACGACATGCTCCTGGCGACGATGAAGCCGGAAGACTGGCAGGTCGTCATCGACACCAACCTCACGAGTGTGTTTAATTTCTGCCAGGCCGCTGTGAGGCCGATGATGTCGGAGCGCTACGGCCGCATCATCAACATGTCCAGCGTTGCGGCCGACTTCGGCAGTTCCGGCCAGGTCAATTACGCCGCGAGCAAGGGCGGAATCCAGGGATTGACGAGGTGCCTGTCGAAGGAGATCGCGCGGCGGAACATCACGGTCAATGCCGTGGCTCCCGGTTTCTGCGAGACGGAGATGACCGAAGCGGTGCGGAACGCGGCGCCGACGCTCGCCAAGAGCATTCCTCTCAAGCGATTCGGACAGCCTCAAGACGTCGCCAACGCAGTTCTCTTTCTGGCCAGCGACGAGGCGTCCTACATTACGGGCCACGTGCTGACAGTCGACGGAGGATTGACGCTAGGGGCGATGTAGCAAAGGTTCCTGAAAACACGACTTCGGTTGACGGACCTGGCTCACCGGGGTCCGTGAACCGCGCAGGGCTGGATTCGGTGAGTCACGACGACAAGACAACGCCGCCGGGGTCGGCGGCTCATTACGAAACGGGAGAACGACACGATGCCGAGTTCAGAAGAGGTCTTCGAGAAAGTCCGTGAAACGCTGGTCGACGCGTTGGGAGTCGACGATGACGAAGTCACTCCCGAGGCGACCCTGATCGGCGACCTCGGCGCTGAGTCAATTGACTTTCTCGACATTGTGTTCCGCCTCGAGAAGAACTTCGACGTACGAATTCCGCGCGGCGAACTCTTTCCGGAGAATCTGGCGTCGGCGGAATCCGGTTTCGTCGAAGACGGCGTCGTCACCGACGCCGGGGTCGCCGAACTTCGCGAGAAGATGCCGCACGCCGACGTCGACAAGTTCGCCGAAGATCCCAAGGTCGAGAACATCCAGGAGATGTTCACGGTCAACATGATCTGCAAATTCATCGAAGCGAAACTGGCCGAGTCGTAGGGCCGGAGCTGCGAGTTGCTTGAGGGATGAGACCCGGTTGCCTCCAGGGACCGGGTCTCTGGCCGACTGCCTGACGCCGGGTGACGTATGCGCTGGTTCTGGATTGATCGTTTCGTCGAATTTGAGAGCGGCAAGCGCGCGAGAGCGATCAAGAACGTCTCCCTCGCCGAAGAGCATCTGCATGACCATTACCCCGGCTTCCCGGTCATGCCGGGTTCGCTGATGCTTGAAGGCATGGCCCAGACGGGCGGCATTCTGCTCGGTGAAACTCACAACTTCGAGCATATCGTCATTCTGGCGAAGGTCCCCAAGGTCACCTACCACAGTTGGGCCTGTCCCGGCGATACCCTCACCTACTCGGCGGAGCTGCTGGAGGTCCGCAAAGAGGGCGGGATCACCAAGGTCACCGCAACGTGCGGCGAGCGCCTGGTGGCCGAAGCGGAGATCGTGTTCGTGCATCTGGACGAGTCTTCCGGGGCCGCAATTCCGCAGAATGTTGATCAGAAGAACTTCGTGTTCGAACTCGGTCTGATGAGCATTCTGGACGTCGGCAAAGCGGGCGACGGCGACTCGGGCAAGTAGATCTCGATCCGGAATCTGCGGGCAGCCGAGTCGTGTTGAAGTTGGGGAGCGGGCAGGGCGCTTCGAAGCTGAACGACGACGGTATGCTCAAGATCATGCGGAAAGCATGTCTGCGAAGGCGCATCGGTGAACGCGTCCACCGACGTAGACCGTCCGAAAAAACGGACGGCTTGAGAAATCCGGAAGTTCGTCGGTCGGCGTGAAATTCCACCCACAATTGCTTTGAAGTCAGGCCGCTCCATGCGCTATGATAGACGCATACGGCAACATTGATGCGTCCCCCCGTCGCCTGCTGTGTGCGACGCCCTTGCCCCACCTTTCAAGGTTCACGCCCCAGAATGTCCTCTTTCTTCATTGATCGCGTCGGCGGGTTGACCAGTCGCTGCCCCCCATCGTGTGCGGCCGCCTGCCTGGCGATTCTCTTCTTGACGAACACCGGTTCGGGTCAGGCGCCGTCGATCACTGCGACGACGCCCCGCGCGATCGCGCCCGGTGAGACCCGCGACATTACAGTGACCGGCGGCAACCTGACCGGAGCGACCGAACTCTGGACGTCGTTCGGAGAACGCGCTCCGCTTTCCCCGGATGTCGAAAACAACGGCCAGGACGCCGGCCGAACGGTCTTTCGCGTTACGGCGCCCGCCGATGCAATCGGCATTCATGGAGTGCGCGTAACCACTCCCGGCGGAGTGAGCAGTCTCAAGCTGTTCGTCGTGGATGACCTGCCGACGGTCGCCGAAGCCGGAGGAAACGCGACGCCGGAAACGGCGCAGGCGGTCACGTTGCCCTGCGCCATCGACGGGTACGTCGACAACCTCTCGTGGGACTACTTCAAATTCGACGCGCAGGCGGGACAGACTGTCTCGTTTGAGGTTCTGGCGCGGCGGCTCGGCTCGCCGCTTGACCCGACCCTGACGCTCTACCGGTCGGACGGTCGTCAACTCGCCTCTCAGGACGATTCACCCGGCCTGTCGTCCGACTGCCAGTTTTCCTACACGTTCGAGGAGGCCGGCACGTACATCCTGCGGATCAACGACATCGCCTACGCGGGTGGGGGAAATCACATCTACCGTTTGCGGATCGGTGATTTTCCCTGTGTGAACACTGCGATCCCTGCGGGTGTGCAGCGCGGTGTGCCCACAACGGTGAGTTTCGCCGGCGCCCACGCATCGGAGGCCGTTCCCGCGGAACTGAACGTACCGGCCGACTTCCCCGGTGAATGGATCAACGTCGGCACGAGGCGTCCCGGCGGACAATCGAGCGGCTTTGTGATGGTCCACGTGGGCAGCGAACCGGAGTTTGTCGAACAGGAGCCCAACAACACCCCTGAAGAAGCGAACGCCGTCGCACTCAACATGAATTTCAACGGTCGTCTTGATCAGCCGGGCGACGTCGACCGGTTTTCCTTCGACGCGACACAGGGACAGCGGTTCGAGTTCACCGGCCGGTCGCGACGGATCGGCTCACCAACCGACTTGAAGCTCTTGATTTTCGATGCCGAGGGCAAGCAACTTGCCGTCGTCGACGACAACGGCACGGACGAAGGAGTCTTGAACTTCACCTTCCCCGCCGATGGGCGGTACACGTTGGCGGTGCGAGAACTCAACAACAAGGGAGGCGGCCGCTACGGCTATCGAGTCAGGGTCGCTCCGTACCAGCCTGGGTTTACGCTTTCTGCGACGGCAGACGTCGTCAACGTACCGGCCGGCGGAGTTGCGACGATTACGGTCAACGCCCTGCGGCGCGACTACGGAGGCGCCATCGATCTCTCCCTGCAGGATCTCCCGGCAGGTCTCACGTCGCTGCCGACGCGGATCGGTCCTGGAGCGACCCTCGCTGTATTGACTGTGAAGTGCGATCCGGGCGTCGCCGGCGGTTCGCTGACCCCGGTAAAGGTGGTCGGCACGGCTCGGATCGGGGAGGCGGACGTCACGTCCGTGGCGTCGGTGAGAGCGACGCTGCAGGGCATGTGGGCCAGCACGATCCTCGTACCGGGACAGCTTCAGGAATCGGTCGCTCTGGCGGTCGCTCCCGCGAAGCCGTTGTCGCTGTCGATTGAACCTGCCGAGATCGTTTTCGGAAAGGAGCTACGCGCCACCGTCAAGGTGATTGCGCAACGGGGCGAAGGGATCGATGAAGCGATCCAGTTGGCTGTGATTCCTGAACCGGGAGGGCTGCCGGCCAACGTGACCGCGGAAGTCAAGCCGATCGAGAAGGGGCAGAACGAAGTGGAGATTGCCTTCGTCGGCAACGAGAACGCTCCGCTCGGCCCCTTTACCGTTGTGTTGAATGCAACGCATACGAAAGAGAACGTTGCGACGGTCGTTCCCACGCCCGGGATCGGGCTCCGTCTGGAGGCCCCGTTCAGCCTGGAACCAAACATCCCCGAGCCGAAACTGGCGGCCGGAGGAGAGTTGAAGTTCAAAGTCAAATTGGCCCGCAACCCGGCCTTCGCTGGTGAGGTGAAGTTGGCGCTGGACCAACTCCCGGCAGGCGTGACGGCGCCAGAGGTCGTGATTCCTGCCGACCAGTCTGAAGCGGAGATCACTCTCACCGCGGCTGCCGATGCGGCGAAAGGCGCGGCCAATGGAATCGTCGTCAACGCCGTAGCGGTCGCGAATGCGAAGCAGACGGCAACCGCCGCGCTGCCCGCTGTCACCGTCGAATAGGTTACTTTACTTCCTGGGAATCGTTGCACCTGAGTCAAGTTTCAGCGGCGGGCGGGAGCGGGTTCCCGCTTCCGAGTGGTCGCTCGTACGGTTCGAGGCCCTGCCTCGTAGAGACGTTTTGAATTGCAGACACTACAATTGAAGAGCGGGATCCCGACGCCGTTCGGGTTCCCACAATCAATGAGACAGCTCATCGAGGAGTCGAGCATGATTCGTCACGGCCACAATCGCACATGTTTGCTGCGGTCAACCGTCCTCGGTCTGGCGGCGTTCGCCGCCTGCTGCGTGAGCAGCCGGTCTGAGACGTTTGCCCAGGAAACACCTGTGGGAACCCTCGACGTCCAACCCGCGGCCTTCACCCTCGCGTCCGCCCGGGCGCGGCAGCAACTTGTCGTCACGGGACAGTTCGGCCCTGAAGACATTCGCGACGTCACGGAAGAGGTCCAGTACGAATCTTCAGATCCCGCGGTCGTCACCGTCGAGGGCTCGCTGGCCCAGCCGGTCGGAAACGGGACGGCCGTAATCACCGCCCGGATGGGAGACAAGTCGGCCGCCGCCGAAGTCACGGTGACCGGCTTCGAAACGCCCTCTCCCGTGAGCTTTCACAACGAAACGCTCGCTGCGCTGACGAAGGCCGGCTGTAACATGGGGGCCTGTCACGGTTCACCCTCCGGCAAGGGAGGCTTCCGGCTGTCGCTCCGCGGATTTGATCCGCCACTCGACGTCCTCACCCTCCGCACCGAATTTCAGGGGCGTCGCACGAACATCGTCAATCCGGATGAGAGCCTGTTGCTCAAGAAGCCGCTGATGGAAGTGGCACACGGCGGCGGACGCCGACTCTACAAGGGCGACCCGGCCCATGTGGCGCTGCGGACGTGGATTGCCGAAGGAATGCGGCTGGATCCCGAAGACGAGCCCACACTCGATCGGATCGAAGTCTTCCCGAAAAAGCGGGTCTTCCACCAGACCGGCGACCGGCAGCAGGTCATCGTGAACGGTTATTTCAGCGACGGCAGCGTCCGCGATTTGACGCGCCTCACCGTCTTCAGTTCATCTTCCGAGTCGGTGGCAGCCGTCGGCAAGGGCGGCCTGGTAGAAAAAGAAGGCCGCGGCGAGACGGCGATTCTCTGCCGGTTCCTCGACAAGATGGACACGAGCTACATCACGTTCCTTGAAGAGGTCGAAGGCTTCGCCTGGAACGACCCGCCGGAATACAACTTCGTCGACGAGCGCATCAACGAGAAACTGCTCCAATTGCAAATTCCCCCCTCGGAACTCTGCAGCGACGACGAATTCCTCCGCCGCGCCTATCTCGACGCGACCGGCCGTTTGCCGACGATCGAGGAGACCGAGGCGTTTCTCGCCGACGTCGGCGCTGACAAGCGTTCCCGACTGATCGACGCGCTGTTGGAGACGCCGGACCATGCTGCATTCTGGGCTCTCAAATGGGCCGACGTGCTCCGGGTCAACAGCGGTAAACTGAATGCGACCGGCGTCGCGAAGTTCAACCGTTGGATCTACAACGGCGTGCTCAATGACCAGCCGATGGACGAGTTCGCCCGCGAACTTCTGACGGCGACCGGCAGCGTCTACGAGCACCCCGCCGCCAACTACTGGCGCGCCAGCCGCGATCCTACTGACGCCACCGAGACGACCGCCCAGTTGTTCCTGGGCATCCGCATTCAGTGCGCCAAGTGTCACAACCACCCCTTCGAACGCTGGTCGCAGGACAATTACTATGGAATCGCGGCGGCCTTTGCGCGGGTCGGTCGCAAGAACGGCCCGACGCCGAATGACGAAGTCATCTTCATGCAGGACAGCGGCGACGTCACCCAGCCGCGGACCGGCCAGACGATGAAAGTCCACCTGTTGCTCGAAGGCGATGTCGACGTGCCGGCCGACCAGGATCGACGGAAGGTGTTCGCCGAGTGGCTGACCACTCCCGACAACCCGTTCTTCGCCCGGGCGACTGTCAACCGCATCTGGGGACATGTGATGGGACGGGGCATTGTCGACCCCGTGGACGACTTCCGCGACTCGAACCCTCCCTCCAACGCAGCGCTGCTGGATGAACTCTCCACAAAGTTCGTGGAGAACGGCTTCAGCCGCAAATGGGTGATTCGCACGATCATGAACAGCGCAACGTATCAGCGCAGTTCGCGAACCAACGAATTGAACAAGGACGATGAGATCTACTTCTCGCACGCCTCGACCCGGATGCTGACGGCCGAGCAGTTGCTCGATGCGATTTGCGCCGTCACGGACGTCGCTGAAACGTTTCCGGGCGTCCCGCCGGGCACCCCTGCGACGCAGCTTCCCGAACCGCCGAAGGACCACTACTTCCTCAAGATTTTCGGTCAGCCGCAACGGGAAATGGCGTGCGAATGCGAGCGGTCGAATGAATCAAACCTCTCGCAGGCGCTACAGATGATCAACGGGCCGACAGTCCACAACAAGCTGCGGGACGACAACGGCCGCATCAACCAGATGATCGCTGCCGGAGCGTCCGACGAAGAGATCATCACGGACCTGTACCTTTCAGCCGTCAGCCGTCCGCCGACGACGGAAGAACTGCAGGCTTCCAAAAACCACATCGCCGCTTGCGAAAACCGGCGCTTCGGCCTGGAGGACGTCGGTTGGGCGGTCCTCAACTCCAAAGAGTTCCTGTTCCAGCACTAGAGCAAATTGCTCTACCGTGTGTCCGCGTCGAGCGGTTTTCGGACTGTTCAGCCGGAGATTCCGCGAGACAGATCGCCAACACTGTTTCGCAAAGCGCTATAATCATCGTGCCTGAGAAATACGGCGCGGTCTCCTCCACAGGGGCCGCGCCGTTTTTTTGTCGAACGCGTTCGTTTCGTCGCATCCGCAAGTCGGTCGTCGTGATTCGTGCCCGAGGCGATCATGAGCATCGCGCGAGCGGCAGCACACGGCCCGCCAGCGCCCCGCTGTCCTGCCCGATCCAGACGACTCACTCCGGCGAACCTGTCCCTTGACGCAGGAATCGAAGCGCGCCGGTCGGCACGTCCTTCCACACTTCGACGCCGCCCACCGGCCAATAGACTCGAAGTTCGTCGATCGAACGAGCTGGTCCGACCGCAAGCTGAATTCGCGGGTCATGACTGGCCTGGAAACTCTCCCCGGCTGGAACATGCGCCGCGTGGATTTCTCCGTCGACAACGGCGTCCACACGAACTGACAACGCCCTGCGGGAGGAATGCGTCCCGCTGCACTGCACCATCGCGCCCGCCTCACCCCGTTCCCTCTCATTCCTGAGCATCGCGGGAGGGTCGAGGAGATCGCCGACCACCAGGTCCGGATCAAAATCGTTGTCGATGTCGCCGTAGGCGGCCGCCCGTCCCAGCCAGGACGCGCGAAAGTAGTCTCCCGCGGAGTCAGAGACGTCGACAAACCGGCGGCCTTCGACGTTCTCGAGCAAACTGGGACGCATGCGGTAGGTTCCGCCCGACTCAGTGGCGTCCCAGAGGTGGCCGTTGGCGAAGTACAGATCGGGCCACAGATCCGCATTGAGGTCCCGCGCCACGATTCCGAAGTTGAGCATTTCCCGCGATGAGGCGTCGACTCCAAGTTCCGCGTTCGCCGCCAGAAACCCGTGCGGACCGATGTTTTCGAAGACATCGACGACCTCCTGGGCGAAGTTCGTGACGAACAGATCAGGGCGACCGTCGCGATTGTAATCACTGACCGATACTCCCATGCTGCTTCCG
>ERZ869936.1325-NODE-1325-length-18101-cov-18.650892_pt1 | contig 18101 bp, 14 predicted proteins | sample MGYA00520876_ERZ869936 | MGnify/ENA primary metagenome ERZ869936 (study PRJEB32218, sample SAMN09650985) | biofilter metagenome | isolation source: enrty point of leading RO module | place: Saudi Arabia: Thuwal, RO plant located on Red Sea | collected 2016-02-17...
AGCCGATCAGCAGCGTGCACAGCAGCAGGCACATGCCGATCATCCAGTTGATCTCGCGCGGCCGCCTGTACGCACCGGTGAAGTAGACGCGCATCTGGTGAAGGATCACCGAAGCGATCATCAGCGTGGCGGCCCACTTGTGCACGCTCCGGATGTACCAGCCGTAGTTGACCTCTTCGGTAATGCGGCGAACCGACTCGTACGCGGTTTCCGGAGAGGGCTGGTAATAGACCGCCAGCAGAATGCCGGTGACGATCTGCACGACGAACAGGTAGGCCGGCGTCCCGCCCAGGCAGAACCACCAGCGCCGGAGATGGTTGGGCACGGGCTCGTTCGTCACTTCGGCGAGTTCGACGCCGCTGACGGGAATCCGCTCCTGAATCCAGTTCCTGACTCCATTCATGGATCGGTCAATGGCTGTTCGTGAAGTCCGATGAATGGGGGGTGTCGATGACCGGGTGCCGACCCGGGACCGACGACGCTTGCGGGTGATTCAAGCCAGTCGATCCGTCCCTGCCTGGATGAAAAGCAGGTTGTTTTCGACCTTGAGTGGAAACTGCGGCAGGGGTTGATTGTCGTCCTTCGGGGGCCCGGAGAGGGGCTGTCCCGCCGCGTCGAACGCCCCGTTGTGACAGGGACAGAAAAACCGATCGTTCTGTGACTCCCAGTGTACCTGGCAACCGAGATGCGGGCAGATGCTGGACAAGGCAACAAAGTCGCCCGCGTTCCCATCGTCCTTCAACCGGGAGATGACGACCTGCTGCCCCCTGGGCGAGCGGAACAGGAGCGACTGCCCGACCGGAAACCCGCCGAGATCGGTAACGAACTGCCAGACGCCGGAGAAATCGCGGTTCGGATAGAGAAACCGGCCGATGAGTGCGGCAAACATGCCGTACCCCGCGGCCAGCCCGGAGACCATCAGAAATGATGCGAAGCGACCGAGGACGCGCCGACGCCCCGTCCGGTCTGCATTCTCCGCAGCGGAAAGATCAGTGTGCGCGTCCTGCGCTTCGTCCGGCATCTGTGTGGGCTTCCCGAAACGGAATCGATCCAAGCGCTTGTTGGGTCAAGCGACGGCCCGTCGTTTGCCAACGTGATGCGTCAGGCGAGATCACCGCGATGCGACCGCATCGACTCACAGTGAACAGCCCGATACATCATTCTCACCGGGAATGTGCATGTGGTAATCCATCGCTCTGAGAATGACAAGGCAAGATGAACGCCGGAAGCGGCGCTCCGTATCGACGCTCCCGTTCGAGTTGCGTGTACGCAATCCGACTTCGCCGGGCGACCGCAGCATGTGATCGATTACTTCGATCCGATGCCGGAACTTGTCTGAGCGGCAGGCGTCAGCGCGCGAGCGGCCTCATTGACGCCGGCGATCGGCAGTGCTGTCGCCGCGTTCGCGGCTCGGGATCGATGGGTGGGCTTGGGCGCCATGAGCTTACGCTCACGGCTATATGCTGGCGCGGCTACGCCGCTTAACGAGGCGCTGCTCCCTGACACCCATGGTGTTACTGGCTCGCGTGGGTGCGCCGCTGATGGTTGACGCGGGGACTTTTGCGCTGGTGCGCGATATACTGCGCAGCGTCGATCCTCCATCTCGAAGGGACCCCATCATGCTGCGCCGCTCGGGTATTTCGCGTCGTCGATTTCTTTCCAAGTCCGCTGCTGTGGGGACGGCCGCGCTGGGGTTCCCGGCGATCCTGAGTGCGCGGGCTGTGAACGAAAAGCTCAATCTCGCGTTTATCGGGGCCGGCGGACGCGGCGGAGCGAACCTGCGGACGATGACGTCGCAGGGACTGGTCGGCGTCAACGTGGTCGCGCTGTGTGACGTGAACCAGCAGAACCTGGAGCATGCGGCGGGACTGCATCCGCAGGCGCGGAAGTACACCGACTTCCGCGCACTCTACGATGACGACACGAAGGACATCGACGCGGTCGTCGTCAGCACCACCGAGCACACGCATGCGTACGCAACACTGCCGGCGCTGAAGGCCGGGAAGCATGTCTATTGCGAGAAGCCGCTGACGCGGGACGTGCAGGAAGCGCGGATCGTGGCGGAGACGGCAGCGGAGCTCGACGTCGCCACCCAGATGGGAACACAGATTCACGGCATGCCGAACTACCGCCGCGTTGTGGAACTGATCCACAGCGGGGCGATCGGGCCGGTAACGGAATGTCACGTGTGGGTCTCGCGGGCGTGGGGCCTGCAGAGCGAAGCGGAGGCGAAGGCCAACAACGACATCGTGTTCGTCTCAGACCGGCCGGCCGAAGGGATGACGCCGCCCGATTTTCTCGACTGGGACCTGTGGCTCGGACCCGCGCCATACCGTCCGTACCACGACGTCTATTTCCCGGGGCCGAAATGGTACCGCTGGTGGGACTTCGGCAACGGGACGATGTCCGATCTCGGCAGCCACTGGAACGATCTGCCGTGGTGGGCGCTCAAGCTCGATGCGCCGCTGACGATCGAAGCGATCGGGGATGAGCCGCATCCGGAGATCGCGCCGGCGTCGATGACGGCGATCTACGAATACGGGCCGCGGGACGACATGCCGGCCTGTACGGTCACGTGGCACCAGGGGACGCACAAACCGCAGTTGTGGAAGGATGGCGTGATCCCGCAGTGGGGCAACGGCGTGTTGTTCGTGGGTGAAAAGGGAATGTTGCTCTCGGACTACGGCAACCATGTGCTGCTGCCGGAGGCCGAGTTTGCGGATTTCGAGCGGCCGGAGCCGTTTATCGAAGATTCCCCGGGGCAACACCAGGAATGGCTGATTGCCTGCCGCGACGGCACGCCGACCGGGAGTCCGTTTGCGACGTACTCGGGTCCTTTGACCGAGGCGAACCATCTGGGGAACGTCGCATTCCGCGCCGGGAAGAAATTGGAATGGGATGCGGTGAAGATGCGGGCGACGAACTGTCCGGAGGCGGATCGGTTCTTGAGCCGGGAGCCGCGGGAGGGGTGGTCGCTGGGGTAAGGGACGGGCTTCAGTGTCCAGGCGACAACCGGTGTCGTCCTGGTAGACCAAGTGACCTGTTGGGTGCCACTGGCTTTGCCAGTGCGAACAGGAGACGATGATGGGACCGGGCAGAACCGGTGCTCAGGATCGGGCCTCTTATGTCACATCGCAAGCAGATCAAGCACCACCACGAGCCGGGGCACCTTCACGAATTCACTTTCTCGACCTGTTGCCGAAGGCCGTTACTCACGAATGACACTTGGAGAGAAAAACTGGCCGCAACGCTCGACGTCTCGAATCGGGAGTTTCGGTTTCAACTCGTGGCGTTCGTGTTCATGCCCGAACATCTTCATCTCCTGACATATCCTCTGGATGAGCGGCCGCGGTTCGGAGAGTACCTCGCTCACATCAAGCAGCCTTTTTCGAAACAGATCAAAGAGATTCTGGTCGAAAGCCATTCCCGGTTGCTTGAGCAACTCACCGTTCAAGAACGTCCGGGCAAATCCTGCTTTCGATTCTGGCAGGAAGGTCCCGGCTACGACCGCAACATCACGTCGCACAATGCGATTGTCAGCGCAATTGAATACATCCACGAAAACCCTCTCCGTCGCGGACTGTGCAGAAGGGCGGTCGACTGGAAATGGTCTTCGGCTCGGTATTACCTGAACGTTCCGCCCCGACAACAGGAAGCGAACCTGCCGTTCATTCACGGCCTGCCGGACGGTGCACTCGATTAGCCCCCGCATCGGCACTGGCAAAGCCAGTGGCACCCGACGGTTGGATCGATTGGCGGAGTCTCACAGTAGCTCGTTGACGTTCTCCGGCGGGCGCCCAAGCACGGCGCGGTTGCCTTTGACGACGATCGGGCGTTCGATGAGCTTGGGGTTCTCGACCATGATCCTGATCGCCTCCTTGCGCGACAGTTCTTTATCACCCAGGCCGAGTTCCTTGTAGACGGCTTCGCCTTTGCGCATCAGTTCTTGCGGTTCGAGGCCGAGCATCTTCAGCAGGCCGTCGAGTTCCTTCTGTGTCGGCGGGGTCTGCAGGTACTCGATGACTTCCGTTTCTTCGCCGGCGTCACGGATGAGTTCGAGCGTCTGCCGGCTCTTGGAACAGCGCGGGTTGTGGTAGATGCGGATGGTCATTGGTCGTCGGGGCAGGACGATTTCAATCGGAGAGTTTGCGAACGGTCTGGCCGACTTCGATACGGCCGGGCTGTGTGACGCGGGCGTAGATGCCGCGGAGGTTGAGTTCGCGTCCGACGTCTGAGTTGACCCAGAGCATGGCGTCTCGCCCGAAACGTTCGATGAACTTACGGCAGCCTGTGTGAGGCTCGGCGGTGATCTCGATGACGGCTTCGCCGATGGCGAGTCGCGTGCCGGGGGGAAGGTTCTCAGTGGAGAGATCGAGGTCGAGATAGAGTTGGTCTCCGGCGAGTTTCCAGCGGTCGCGCTCCTGGGCGATGAGCGCGATCGTGCGGGAGTTCATCAGCGTGAGCTGAGTTTCGACGCGAGGTGGGTCGCCGGACGACGCCGCGCCGTTGGGATTCCAGCAGTCGCCGGCGAGGCCTTCGGCATCGTTCAACTCGCCGGTCTGGAGTTCTTCGCGCCGTTCCGATTGTGGTCGCCGAACGATTGAGTCGAGACGCCCGGAGTCCTGTGGGGACTGGCGGATCTGGTCGAGGCCGGCGTTGAGTTCGTCGGTGTTGAGGTGCTGCATGCGGATTGCGTTGTCGTGTTGTCGGCTTGGGAATGGTCCCGAATCTATGAAGGAGCTTTCGCCTCGGAAACCATACTCGGCGATCGTCGCCGGCCAATGTAGCCGACTCGCGAATCGGTTGGCACTCGTTCACGCGCGTGCCCCAGAATCGCGAGCGCGAGTAAATCGTGGTTGGGAGAGAAACCGGGCCTCTTGCTTTCGACGTGCGCACATGCGACTCGCGGAGCGAGTCGCCAACGGTCAATGCCGCAGCACCCGGCGGAGGAGCAGGTAGCCGGCGAAGGCGAGGGCGGCGTTGCCGATCCACATGGCCCACATGGGGTCGACGTGGCCCTTCTTGGACTGGGCCATCATGCCGAGGACGAGCGGGTAGTAACCGGTCGTGATGGGGACGAAACAGTAGAGGAAGCTGGTAAGAAAGCGGGCCTTGGCCTTGAGGACGGCCAGCGGCGCGCCGACCAGCACGAAGAACAGGCAGCTACAGGCCATTGCGTAGCGGCTGTGAATCTCGGTGTGCATGCGGTCGGTTCGTTCGTCGATATCGGCGAGCAGCCGCTTGCGGCGGCTCTTGGGATCGATGAGGGTTTCAAACTTGCCCTGCGTCATGGCAAAGGCGGCTTCAATGGCCATGCGTTCGTCGGCCCGCGTCCTTTCGAGAGCGACCGCATCCAGTTCGCGGTTGATCTGCCGAATCGGGAGGTGCCGGGGCTGCGTCTCGTTCTTGGAAGACCTCCAGCCAATCCTGCGGGTCTCTTCGCGGTTGATGTAGATCTTCTGCCGATTCGGCAATTCGATCGTTCCCCGACTCAATGTCACGAGAATCTCGTCGTTTTCGGGATCGAGGCGGATTGTGGCTTCGTCGGCCCACATCGTGGCCGCCTGGCTGTCGCCGCGCTGGTACTGGAAGACAGGACGCTTAAGGACGCGTCCTTCGACCGATTCGACCGTTACGTGGAGCCCACTGCGGCGGTCGCCGAACTGGCGTTCGGTCCTGAGCCGGTCGAGAACGATTTCCTCCATCGCCTCGACGACGGTTCTCTGGATGTTTCCGACGGCCCAGGGAATCGCCTGATCGATGAGGATGAGGCTGAAGGCGCTTAGTGCGGCGCCGATGACGAAAGACGGCCAGAGCAGCGAACTGACGCTGATGCCGGCCGCTTTGGCGGCGGTAATTTCCAGGTCGCCGGCGAGTCGCCCGTAGACGATGGAGACGGTGAGGAGCAGCGCGGCGGGGATCGTGAAGGGGAGGAGACTGGGGACGATGTAGGGCAGGATGCGGATGAGCTGCATCGGCCCCAGGCCGCTCTGACTGGCCTGCTGGAAGACGCCGACGAAGATCAGCAGGACGGTGAGACAAAGCACGACGAACGTGAAAATCCGCAGCACTTCGGCAAAGACGTATCGCTGCAAGAGTGGGATCTGGAATCTCATACGTCTCACGCCGATGGCACGGTTCGATCGCGAGGGGCCTGATACGCGACGGCGCGGATCTCGTCAATACGACTGCCGCGCCGGAAAACTGGGGAAACTAGGGGGATTTGGAGGGATGTTCGCGATGGTCCCGGTCAGCAGGCAGAGGTTGCCGGTTCGGAGCGGACGTCAGAACTGGCAAGCTTTCCCCCAAGAGCACGCCGTTCTGAATACGGCGAATTCCGCCGCTTCGGGAACCGGTGCCGATGGAGGAGTGCGGGGCGGTGGTCGAAGATGAAGAACAGGTTGGTCCCCCCGGGACCGGCGGCGGGTTCGCGATGATGCGGATGGTCGATCGGACAGGAAATCGAATGTGGGACAGAAAGGCGCAATCGCATGGATATCGTGCAGGGAATCAGTGACGATCAACTGGCGCTGCTCGGTTGCGCCGGCGCTCTGCTGGCGGCGTTTACGGTGATGGGCGTCAGCTACCACGTCGGTCGGTTATTGCGGGGCGAGCAATCTTCGACGACTTCGGGGCTGTCGCGGGCCATCGTGCCGAACGTGGAATCTCAGCGCGCCGAGGCGTCGCAGCGGAGAGCCGCGTGAGATAGCGCGCAAGGCTCGCTGCGGCGGAGGCGCGACCGGAAGAGACCGTCCCCGTTGACCGTCTCGCGAGGCAGGGTCTTGCCAGCGGCCGTGAGGGCCGGATATCCTGAATGGAGACGGAAACTCGAGCGTTGTTCCGGTTCCGATGAGTTCGATGCGCCGGCCGGACGGTTCGCGAGACGAGTTCGGCAAGCGCCGGGCGACGATCTGAATCATCGATTGATGACGGCAGGTTTGAGATGGAACATCAGTGGGTTGAGCGGAAGGCTTCCCACAGTCATTGAACAGAGAACAGCAGCGGGCGCGATCATCCGGCGGAGGCGATCCGGGCGATTCGTCCGGCGAGAGATCCAGTGGGAGAGCAAGTCATGCGACGATTCATCAGACGCCGTTGGAAGCCGGCGGCATTCGGGACGGGTATGCTGGCGGTCGGGTACCTGCTGGGGGCGGTCGGCGCTTTCGACGCACGGCAACTGCCTGCTCAGGACGCCGACCAGTTTTCGGTGACGTCCGATACGGCTGACAAGATCTATGCGGCCGATCGCGCCCTGCGGGAGGCGGCCGACGCCCTGCGGGGCGAAGGGAAGTATGAAGCGATCACCGACGGTGTGAACGCCTTTCTCGTGCTGGGCGGCGGCGGCAATGCGCGGGAAGACCTGGAGAACGGCGCGGCGGTCGATCCGGAGACGTACGCAGCCCTGTATTCGGGCCAGGCGATCCCGGAGATTGCCGACTATCTCGACTACGACGATCAAAACCGGCTGACTTACAACGGACAAGTTGTGCGGATGTATCCGAAGTCGCGGTTACGGAGGATCTATGCGGAACGTTTAAAGCTGGTGGACGATGCGTTTCGTCCGGATGCGTTCTGAGGATTCCGGCGGCACAGTCCGGCGATCTGGAACTCGATGCGAGTCGTCTCGGTGAATCGGCGGTTTGGGGAGTTTTTTCAAGCGAATTTCCTTGGGGGGCGACCGAGACAGAGTATACAATCGACCTTGCGCCGGGAGCGATGCTCCTCGCGCAGCGGTATGATCGGTACGACTGTTCAAGTCGAACTTCATTTCAGCGGCATCGATCGGAACGCGCCAGCCGGCAGGTCTTGCGGGCTGCGGCGTTCCGGTGTGACTGAACTTTCGGGAGTTGTGACATGCTTCGCGTTCCGAACCACGGCCTGACTCTCGGCAGCACAATCGCCTGCCTCCTGTGGGCGGGTGTATTGGCTCAGTCCGCCGAACCGGACCAGTCTCCGGCTGTTGTGCACAGCTATACGACCCCCCAGGGCGAGACTTACTTCGCGATCGGCCTGCAGGGAGAAGAGCTTCCGAATCGTCCGCAGCCGCACGATCACGTGATTCTGGTCGATACGTCGGCCAGTCAGATCGGTGAGCACCGCCTGCAGTCTTTCGCGGTTCTGCGCGAGTTGCTTGAGTCGCTGCCGGTGAACGACCGCGTGGCGGTCTCTGCGGTGGACCTGACGTACGAGTCGCTGACGGAGGGCTTCGCGGCGCCGGAGAAGGCTCTCGCCCAGGCCATGCCGCAACTCGAGTCGCGTTTCCCGGCGGGGACGACCGATCTGCCGAACGCATTGCAGGCCGCGCTGAGGTCGATGCGGGGCGATCGGCCGGGCTCGGTGATTTACATCGGCGACGGAATGAGCATCGCGAATCTGCTCGAGAAGGGCGACCTGCAGTCGCTGATCTCCGAGTTCCGCGGCCGCGAGATTCCGGTCCACAGTTTTGCAGTCGGCTCGAATACCGATCTGCAACTGCTCGGTGTTCTGGCCCAATGGACGGGCGGGGTGGTCATGACCGACAACGCCGACGATCCGGAGCAGTCGGCCGAGACGATCGGCCGGGAACTCGCGCGAGCCGTCGATCTGCCGGTGGTGTTCCCCAGCGATCTCCGCGTTGCTTCGAGCGGCGTCGCCCTGCTGCCGAACGAACCGCTGCCGCTGCGGAGCGACCGGCGAACCGTGTATCTGGGCCGCGGCGCGGCGGGAACGAATGATTCGGTCCGCATGACGGTCAGCTTCGACGATCAGAAGCGGACGATGGAGTGGACGATCCCGGCCGCCAGGTACACCCGGGAAACAACTTACATCGGTCATCTCTGGTCGCATGCCGAGCAGACGGCCGGCCTCGCCAATCCGCTGGCCGGCGACGTGATGCTGGCGGCGGCCCGGCAGAGCTTCCTGAACGATGTCGCCGTGATGGAGACCCAGGCCGAAGCGGCGCTCGCCCTCGGCCGGATGGAGGACGCCGCGCGGATCGGAAACGAGATTCTGCGGGTTGATCCTGAGAACGTGCGGGCGGCGACGTTTATCGACCCGCCATCTGATCTGCCGGTGCGGACGATCGCCCAGGCGGACGATGAGAATGCTCCCCCGCCCGCCCCGACCCCGGACCCCGATCTTGAGGCGCGGGAAGGCGAGAGCGAGAGCGACCTGCTCGATGTCGTCGAGCAGGAACGCCGGATCCGCACCCAGAGAATGCAGACAGCCGTGGAGAGCGGGATCGAGACGGCTCAGCAGGCGCTGCAGGAGAATCCTGAGTTCGCCCGGGCGACACTCGAGGACTTGCTGACGCAGTTGAAGGCCGACAACCGGATCAATGCGGAGGCCAAGGAGCAGATGCGCCGCCGGGTGGAGCAGGAACTCGCAGGGGTCTTGAGCCAATTGGAGAGCCTGGAAGACCAGCGGCAGCAGTACAACCGGAAACTGGCCGTCGAGGAGGCGCAGCGGCGGTTGCTCGACGCCGCGATGCAGGACGACATGCGAATCCAGGAATTGACCGATCGCGTGGTGTCGCTGATCATCGACGCGTATCACGGCAACACCGCGGCCTTCGAAGAAGCGGAAGCGGTCGGCCGGATGATTGAAGATCAGCGGCCGGGAACAGCGATCGGCACGCAGAGCGTGTTTCTGCCGGAGGCGGCCGGGCAGCTTGACAAGGTCTACCGTCTGCGTCTGCTGCGTTCCGACCGGTTTCTGGCGACGCTGTACCAGGTCGAACTGTCGCACGTGCCGTTCCCGGATGAGCCGCCGATCCGTTATCCGCCGGCCGAAGTCTGGCAGTTGCTGACGGAGAAGCGGCGGAAGTGGAAGTCGGTGGACCTTCACCAGAACAGTCCGAACGAGCAGCGGATCTACGAGGCGCTGGAATCGACGACCACGTTGGAGTTTCCCGGCAACCCGCTGCGGGACGTGCTGGACTACATCTCACTGGTTCACAACTTCCCGATCATTATCGACGAAGAGGAACTGCAGAACGAAGGTGTGACGCCGGACGAGGAAGTGAACCTGGTTCTGACCGACATCCGCCTGCGGAGTGCTCTGAAGATTCTGCTGGAGAACGTGGCGGGCGTCGAGTTGGCGTACGTGATTGAAGACGAAGTGATGAAGATCACGACGAAACTCGTTGCGGACGACAAGATGCAGACCCGCGTGTATCCGGTGGCCGACCTGGTGATTCCGATCCAGACCATCGGCGGCGGATTTGGCGCCGGCGGCTTCGGCGGCGGCGGCCTGTTCGGCGGCGGCGGCGGTGGCGGGTTCGGCGGCGGCGGGTTCGGCGGCGGCGGCTTCGGCGGCGGCGGCGGCTTCGGCGGCGGCGGCGGTGGCTTCGGCGGCGGGTTCTTCAGCGTTCCCGACCCGGAAAAGCCCGCTGATGCGCAGGCCGGAGACGTCTTCGATGCAGCGGCGGTCGATCGCTTCAAAAAAAAACCGGCCGCAGCGCGGTAACTGAAGAGACTGGCGAAACTGGGCAAGAGAGAGGCGAGGCCGAGCGGTCCCGCCTCTCCGCCCCTCGGGATTCTGTCTACTCCGCCAGCGCACGCGCAGCGAGGCAGACGAGCGAGGAACGGCAGCAAGAACAGGCCGTTCCCTTCCCGGACTGGCGAGGACGCAAGCCGGAGGAGGTGTGGCCGGCCTATTTTCGCGAGAACCGTCCCACGCCGACCGCGGTCCAGGCGCAGATGATCAAGCTGCACAGCGCCGGCGAGCATGAGCATGTGATCTCGGCGCTGCAGTCGGCCGTGATCAACGGGCAGTCGCAGCCGTGGATGTATGAAGTCCTGGCGCTCTCGATGGAACTGGCCGGCCGACCCGCCGAGCAGATTGAGCGGGTCGTGCACTCACTGAGCGATTTCGGCGGCGCGGACTTCCAGAGCATGATGTACTCCGCGGCGTACCTGGCGCGGCTTGACCGACGGGCTGCTGCCTTGCGGTTGTATCAGCAGGCGGCCAAGATCGCGCCGGAACAGCCGGAACCCTACATCCTCGGACTCCCCCACGCGCGGCATCTGCGCGACGCGGACGGCGTCGAGTGGGCGGCCTGCGGAATCCTGCGATACGGGTGGACCCGCGACTATGCAGCGCTGCAGCGTGATGCGGAGAACGCGGCGCTCGAGGCCGAACAGGGCCTGCGCCGGTCGGGGCATGCCGAGCGGGCCGACTCGCTGGCAGCGGCGGTCGCCCAGGCCCGCCAGCGCGATCTGCTGATCCGGCTGGAATGGAGCGGCCGCGGCGACCTGGATTTGAGCGTCGAAGAGCCGGTGGGAACGATCTGCTCGTTCGAGAACCGGGATACGGCCGGAGGCGGAGTCCTCACACACGACGGATATGGACCGCAGGCGGAAAACTGCTACGACGAGTACGTCTGCGCCTACGGCGCCAAAGGCGCTTACCGGATTCGGATCAAACATGCCTGGGGCACGATCGTGGGCGATCGGGCCCGGCTGACCGTGACGCGACACGTGGGAACCGATCGCGAAGAATCGCTTCAGAAAACGATTGTGCTCGACCGGCCGGAGCAGGTGGTGCAGGTCAATCTGCCCGACGGCCGCCGCACAAAACTGAAAACTGTCGCCACGTTTGATCTCAACGCGCGATTCGACGCGGCGGAGTTCGTTCGTCATCAGGCTCCCGAAAGGACGGGGCGGGATGGGGTGAGGCAGGCGGCCCTCGAAGAATTCGAGCGGTCGCGGGACGAGCGCGTGCGCCGCGCGGGAGCGGTCGGATTCCAGCCGGTGATCGCCGTGATTCCGGAGGGAATTCAGTTGACGACCGGTGCGGTGGTTTCCGGCGACCGCAGGTATGTGCGGATCAGTGCGTTTCCGGTGTTTTCGAACATCACAGACGTCGTCCAGTTCAGCTTCGTGGGCGGAGCCGGCGGCGCGGCGGGAGGCGGTGGCGGAGCGAACGCGCCGTGAGTTCGCGCCAGTGGCACGAGCGCCCATTATTTATCAAGAATTGCACCACACAGACACAGAGTCCCCAGCGCGGGCCTCCGGCCGAAACCCAACCGGAGACGAATCGACAGGGAGCGGCGAAGCCGCGCCAGCATGTAGCCGTGAGCGCAAGCTCATGGAAAACTTCTTGGTGTTCTTTGTGCCTTTGTGGTCGTCCAATTGAGCACGCGAACGCTAAACGGGCTGGCAGAATTTTCGCACCACGCACACCCAATCTTCTCAGTGCCTCGGTGTCTCCGTGGTGAATCATCCGGGCGTGCGCACTCGCCCGGACGTCACGGCATCCGGATCAGTCCGGGCGTAACGTCCATGTCCAGCGACCCCGCCTGACCGCGCTCCAGCGCTTCCCAGGCGATGGCGGCCATCGCCGCATTGTCGGTGCAGTATTCCCCGGGCGCGAAGTGGACTTCGGCCCCGATCGAATCGACGGCTGCGCCGAGTTTCTCACGGAGTCGCCGATTGGCGGCGACGCCGCCGCCAACGAGCAAGGTGGAGCGATTGCACCGCCGGAGCGCCTGCCGGCACTTGGCCGCCAAAACGTCGACCACAGCCTCCTGAAAACCGGCCGCGACGTCGGCGCGTCGCTGTTCGGTCATGGCAGGGGTCGGGCGGTCGTCTCCCGGGCGGCCTTTCACTTCGTACAATACGGCCGTTTTGAGGCCGCTGAAGCTGAACTCCAGTCGATCGCTGTGAATCATCGGCCGGGGGAAACGGATCGCGTCTTCCCGCCCGTTGCGGGCGGCCTGCTCGACGGCCGGTCCGCCCGGATAGCCAAGTTCGAGAATGCCGGCGACCTTGTCGAACGCTTCCCCGGCCGCGTCGTCGATGGTGGTTCCCAGAAGCTGAAATTCGGCCAGCGAACGGCAGTCGTACAAGTTCGTGTGGCCGCCGCTGACGACCAGGCCGACGGCGGGAAAGATCTCGGTCCCCGCGGCGAGCCGGCAGGCGTACAGGTGGGCATGGACGTGGTTGACCGGAATGAGCGGCTTGTCGAGCACCCAGGCGAGCGTCTTGGCGGCAGTGAGTCCGACGAGCAGCGAGCCGACGAGGCCGGGTTCGGAGGCAACGGCGATCGCGGCGACGTCACAGAGTGCGACCTCCGCCTCGCGAAGCGCCGCATCGATGACCGGCAGGATGTTCTCGACGTGGGCCCGCGACGCGATTTCCGGGACGACGCCGCCGAACCGCTGGTGCAGGCTGTCCTGCGAAGCGACGACATTCGAGAGGACGCGACGCTCGCGGTCGATCACCGCTGCGGCAGTCTCATCGCAGGAGCTTTCGATGGCCAACAGGTATGCCACCCGCCGCTCCTCCCAGGAAAGGATCTCGCCTCGATAACCAACCGGTCGCAGGCGAGCGGCCGGGCGTGAGCCGGCAGTTGGGCCCGACGCCCGGCGGGCGCGTATCGTCCCGGGCGCCGTCACGTGTGAAGAACTCAGGCGGCGCGGGTCAATTTCATGCGGACGAGAGGAATCAGATCGCGGTCGAGTGCTGCGCCTGCGCCTTCGTCGTCGGAGTCGTCGCTCTGTTTCTTTTCGTCTTTTGCTTCCGTCGCTTTCTCCTCATCGGCGGGCCGGTCGGGGGTTTCGCCCGTCAGTTCACCCGTAATGTACTCCACCGCCCTGTCCAACTGAGTGTCGACAAAGTCCGCCCCCGCCGGTTCATCGACTTGCGGCAGGTCTCGCGCGCGGCGGTACTCCTGATAGCGGGTCACCTCTTCCAGTGAGAACGCGACCTCGAATCCTTCGTTGGGGGAAACACCCCACTCGTCCTCTTCGGAGGCGTCGGGGAAGCGATGGATGTTCTTCCCGCTGGGCCGGTGATAGCTGGCGGTGGTGAGCTTGAGCGCGCTGTCCCCGCCTTCAAGTTCGATGACGTTCTGCACGCTCCCCTTGCCCCACGACCGCTGCCCGATCACGACGGCCCGTTCGTGGTCCTGGAGACAGGCGCTGAGGATCTCGCTCGCCGAGGCGCTGAAACGGTTGACGAGCACGGCCATCGGGAAATGGGAGTAGGTTCCGAACCGCTTGGCGTACCAGCTTCGCGGCCGGCTGTTGCGGCCGTCGGTGCTGACAATCACACCCTCTTCGATGAACATGTCGGAGATTTCGATGGCTGCCTGCAACAGGCCTCCAGGATTGAACCGCAGATCGAGAATCAGCGCCTGCATGCCGTCGTCACGGAGGCCGCGGAGCGCTTCCCGCATTTCATCAGCGCTGCGCCGCGTGAAATGGGTCAGGCGGATGTAGCCGATCTTCCGCTCTTCATCGAGCATGAAGTTCCAGGTGCCGTCGGCGTTGCGGGTGTCCCCCAGAACGGTGTCGAGCTGGATGATGTCCCGGGTGAGCTTGATCGTTTCGATTTCCTCGACGTCCGGATGCTTGACGCCGACGGACACTTCCTCACCGGGAGGGCCTTTGAGCATTTCAACCGCCTGTTGCAACTCGCGGCCTTCCGGGAAGCCCTTCACCGGTTCCCCTTCAATCTCCACAATGCGGTCCCCGGCGCGGATTCCGGCGGCATAGGCGGGACTGCCGGGCAGCGGCGTGACGACTTCGATTTCGCGGTGTTCGGCGTCCCAGTGCACCTGGATGCCGACGCCTCCAAATTCCTGGTCGATGACCTCTTTGAACTCCGCCAGATCGTCGGGGCTGATGTAGTCGGAATAGGGGTCGAGTTTGGCGAGCATGCCGCGGACGGCCGCCTCGACGAGTTCCCGGCGGTCGATGTCTTTCACGTAGTTGCGGTCGATCTGCTCGAACGTGTCGACGAACACCCGCATCAGTTCGTAATACTCTTCGCTGTCGGGCTGCTGGTCGGCCGCCGGCTGTTCCTGCCCGGCCGGCGCGTCCGGGGCTTCGTCCTGGGCGCGAGCCACGGTGATCCCGGCGGAAAACGCGGTGATTCCAATGGCCGCGATCCATGCCATGCGTTGCAGCGCCTTGTCCATCATGCCGCTCCAGGTAGACTACGGGTCGAGAATGAATAATCGCACGTGGCGAGCGTCTTGCGCAGCGCCGTCGCGGTGGAATGTCTGGGCCGCCGCGCCGCGCGCGGTTTGCAGGTTGCAGTTGCGTTTCTCGCAACTGCCGGGCCCGCCCAGCCGCATGGAATTCTAGGGGAACGATAGTCTGCCAGCAAGATGCGACGCATCGGACCGGCTGCGTTGGATGAACGACTTGAACGTCAGCGACGAATGCCGTCTGCTGGAGACCCTGCAGAGCACGCCGGCGATCTTCATGGAGATCGGCGGATCGGGCGCTGACGAACTGTCGCTGCAACGCCGTTTGCGGGACCGTTATGACGCGGATGTGGTGCGGGCCGCTCTGACGACGGCGGAGTTGCGGCGGCGGGCGGCGGGAAAATTCTCACTCGCTTCCCGCATGTGGTTCACCCGCCGGGGGCTGGAGCAGTCCACCGGGGAGGCGATCGCCCGTCACAAGGCGGAGCGGTTCCCCACTGGCGAACTGGTCCACGATCTGTGCTGCGGCATCGGCGGGGATACGATCGCGCTGGCCGGTCGCGGCCCGGTCCGTGCGGTCGACCGCGATTGCGCGAATACGATGCGGGCCGCTTTGAACGCAGCAGTTTACAACGTCGCCGGCTCGCTCGATGTCGTCTGCGGAGACGTCGCCGGGGAGAACCTCGACGATTGCCTGGTGCATCTCGATCCCGATCGGCGGATCGGCCGGGAAAGGCGCGCCAGACGAGTCGAACAGTACCAACCCGATCTGACATGGATTCGGGAGATGATGCAGCGGGCGCGGGGAGGAGCGGTCAAGCTCTCGCCGGCGGCGGATTTCGCGAGCGCGTTTCCGGATCGCGAGGTCGAACTGGTCAGCCTCCACGGAGAATGCCGCGAGGCGACGGTGTGGTTCGGAGCGTTGGCCGGGCTCGCAGCGCGGCGGGCGAGCGTGCTGCCGGCAGGGGAGACGCTTCTCGCCCTTCAGAACCCCGCCCCGGCCGAAATCTCCGCTCCGGGAGACTTTCTATTCGACCCCGACCCGGCCGTGGTCCGCGCCGGTCTGATCGACGAGCTGTCCGCAAAGCTCGGCGTGCGGCGCCTCGATGCGTCCGAAGAATACCTGACCGGTAATGAGCCGGTGGCGTCGCCGTTTGTGCAGACGTTCCGGATCGAATCGGTGCATGCGTTCGATACGAAGGGGCTTCGGCGGGTCGTCCGGCAGTCGGAGATCGGCGAGCTGGAGATCAAGGCGCGTCATACGCGGGTGGACGTCGAACGGCTGCGCAGGCAGTTGCGTCCTGACGGAGCGCTGCGGCGGACGCTGGTGATCGCGCGGTGTGAAGGAAAAACCCGCGCGATCATCGCCGAGCGTTTGACGAACACCGGGAAGTCGGCGGCGTTGAATCGGTCCGGCCGCTATTCCTGAACTTCCCGGAAGGAGAAGAAGTCGATCGGGACGAGCGTCTGGACCGGTTGGGGCCCGGCCGTCTGGTTGTAGGGAAAGCCGTACATCGCAACTTTGCCCGAATTGAGTTCCGCGACGAAGATGCCGCCGTTGGCGGGCGTTCCGCCGCCGCGCTGCGGAATGGCGACTCGTCCCGGAACGATCGCGTACTGTGCATTCTCCGAGACCTGAAAGTCGCGTGCCAGGTTGCGAACGTACATCTGGTTGAACCGGCCGGTGTTGGTGCTGTAAGCGCCGCCGACCAGGCGCCCTGTGACAAAGTCGAGGACGAACACGGCGTCGCTGTTCCCGGCCGTTGTGTCGGATGTGATCAAGGCGATCTTGCTGGCGCGGTCGACGGAAGTCGCCTGGACCTGTTCTGTGGGCCAGTAGAGGGAGACGGCCACTCCGAATACGGCGCCAACGACGAGCCAGGCGGCGCGGCTTTCAAACAATCGAGATTTCACGGCGGAACTCCTGCTGACGGGAAACTGCGAGGTGGAAGTTTGTCAGGTCGTGATCGTTGATATGCGGAGATCTCCCCGCTGGCTGACATAGCTAATATTATCCGATTCGGCAGATCCGAGCCAGAGGCGATCGATGGGCAGGGCTCCCTTTCGTTTCGTGAAGAGCGGGGCCTCTCGATGCGACTCTTTGGCGGCTGCGAAGCGGTTCAACTTCTTAAAGGACACGAACTTGCGGCCGGTTGTAATCGCCTGCGTCCGGCAGTATTCTGACTTCACGCCCAGGTCGCGTCACGCAAGCGCGCCCCCGATGCGCCCTCAATCGAACCAGCAGCCGGTCAGGAGACGAGGATGGAAACGACCAATGGATCGCTGAACCGCAAGCTCCGGATGGGACTGGTCGGCGGGGGACAGGGGGCCTTTATCGGCCGCGTCCATGCCACGGCCGCTGTCATCGACAACCGGGCCGAACTCGTCGCGGGAGCGCTCTCGTCCGATCCGGAGAAAGCGAAGGCGTCGGCGCCGTCGTACGACATCAAGCCGGACCGCGCCTACGGGTCGTATCAGGAGATGCTCGAATCAGAGTCGGCCCGGCCGGAGGACGAGCGGATCGACTTCGTCAGCGTGGCGACGCCGAACCATACGCACTTTGACGTCGCCAAAGCGGCCGCCGAGGCCGGCTTCAACGTGATGTGCGACAAGCCGATGACGTTCGATCTGAAGCAGGCCGAGGAACTCGCCAGGGTCGTGGAGTCGACCGGCGTGGTGTTCGCAGTGACGCACAATTACACGGGAAATCCACTGGTCCGGCAGGCGCGGGAGATGATTCTGGCGGGCGAACTGGGCGGGATTCAGGCGATCCGCTCATCCTACATCCAGGGGTGGCTCAGGACGCGGCTGGAGCAGGAAGGGCAGAAGCAGTCGGCCTGGCGGACCGATCCCAGCAAGTCGGGCGCGGCGGGCTGCTTCGGCGACATCGGCACCCACGCCTACAACCTCGCCCGCTACATGACGGGGCTCCTGCCGCAGGAGATCTCGTGCCATCTGAAGACCTTCGAAGAGGGCCGCCGGCTGGACGACTACGGGACGGCCGTGATCCGTTTTGACAACGGCGCACTGGGCACCGTGACGGCCAGTCAGATTTCGCACGGCCGGGAGAACGATCTGTTCATCGAAGTGGACGGGACGAAAGGCGCGCTGCAGTGGCGGCAGGAAGAACCGAATGCCATGACGGTCCGCCAGAACGGAAGGCCCCACCAGATCTACTTCCGCGA
>ERZ869936.1326-NODE-1326-length-18097-cov-12.976610_pt1 | contig 18097 bp, 14 predicted proteins | sample MGYA00520876_ERZ869936 | MGnify/ENA primary metagenome ERZ869936 (study PRJEB32218, sample SAMN09650985) | biofilter metagenome | isolation source: enrty point of leading RO module | place: Saudi Arabia: Thuwal, RO plant located on Red Sea | collected 2016-02-17...
CAAGACCGCCGCTTTCGACCACTCAGCCATCTCTCCATATTGATTTGCTCGGCTCGCTCACGCTTTGGGGCCCACAAGACCCAAAGCTCCGCTCGCCTGCGCGGTCGCGCTGTGCGCTCCCGCTCGTGCCCGCCTTCGGCGCGCACTCCCTGATTTGCTCGGCTCAAGAGCCATGAGCCCCAGTACTATACAAAATTTCACTCCAGGCCACAAGACCACATTGATTATATTACTAAGTATGATTATCGAGCTTGTATAAGCCAAAATTTAGGATCCGTTAAAAATTTCTTCATCCATCATCATTTATAACAACATCGAAACATAACCATAAAATATGAAGAATAAACACAAACTCATCCTCAAATTAGCCAACCTCGAGATCAACACCCAGACTCGGGAAGTCACTCGTGATGGTCAGCCTATCAACCTTCGCAAAAAAGAGTATGAACTCCTAGAATTTCTAGCTCGAAATAAAGACAGAGTCCTCAATCGACTCACCATTTTAGAATATGTATGGGATTATACCTCCAGTATTAAAACCAACACACTCGAAGTGCACATTGCGGCCCTAAGGAAAAAGGTAGGCTCGCAAAATCCATGCCAAATCTTCCAAACCGTCAGAGGCTACGGATACAAACTCTGCGATGCTCCAGATATATCAAATCGTCGCAGCGACGTCGCAAACGAATACAGAGCTTAAAGATTCTTCAAGTATTCAATCGCAGCATCAAGTTGCGGATCGCGCTCCGCTTCATAATCTTCATCGGTCATCTCCACTTCAATATCTGGGGTAATACCAACGTCATCAATGTTCGTGCCATCTGGCGTAAACCATCGCGCAATCGTCAAACGAATACTTGATCCATCTGAAAGTTGGTCAACCTCTTGCACACTTCCCTTTCCAAACGAAGTTTCCCCAAGGATAATCCCCCGCTCGTAATCCTGGATCGCCCCAGCAACTATTTCCGAAGCAGAAGCCGATCCATCATTAATTAAAACAACAATTGGAACATGTGGTAGGCGAGGTGCCCCATCGGTGTAGAGCGTCTCATCATCACCAGCATTGCGACGTTTAATGGTTACTGCCTCTACCTCACCCTCCAAAAAGTCAGACAAAATATCGACCGCAATTTCCAGATATCCACCACCATTATTACGAAGATCTAGAATGAGCCCCTTCGGTTCACTCAAGAGAATGTCATTCATCTTTTCTTCAAACTCTGGCGTCGTGTTATCATTAAATTGATAGACGCTCAGCCAGAAAATGCCATCTTCTGGTTCTTCAAGGTAAACACTTTCAATATTGATTGTGTCCCGGATGATGCCAACATCAAACGGCTCATCCCGACCTTCACGCAAAATCGTAAGCGTTACTTTTGTTCCGCGCTCACCACGAATATTCATGATCGCATCAAAGAGTGTCATCTCTGCAGTAAGATTTCCATCGATTTTATACACAATATCACCTGGCAAAAGACCAGCACCCTCAGCTGGAGAACCTTTCAAGGGGGTCACCACAACAAGTGCCTGTTCGCGAACCGTTAACTCAGCACCAATCCCTTCCAAGCGACCATCCAAACTCTGGGTGAACTCCACCGTTTCATCCGGATTCATATAGACAGTATAAGGATCTTCAAGCGCAGCAACCATTCCATAAATAGCGCCGTACACCATTCGTTGCTTATCCAAAGCATGATCATCAATATAGTTGTCTTCCAGTAAATCCCAAACATCCCAAAACACATCCAAATCGGCTTTTGCAGCCCCAGGTTGAGCAATCAAAGACGAAAACGCAGCAACCGGCGAAACCTCTTCCTGCTCAATACCAGACTCAGCAGAGCCTTTCAAAATATAATAGCTGGCGCTCTCCCATCCAAAAAGGAAGATGATCGCAAAAACCAGCAGAGCCTTTCCAAACTTTTTAAACTTCTTCATAAGTATATTATGACATAAAAATCACCATCAATCTATGGTCTTCTGAATGAACTCCAAAGCCGTTGCCTTCCGAGAATCATCATCAATCTCAATTTCCAAGGCTTGAAAAACTTTTGGCCCCTTTGCTACCTCAATTTTGAGCGGCATTTGTGTCAGAAAGTGCTGGATCACGGGTTCAATTTCAGCGCCAATAACGGAATTCAGTGGCCCAGTCATCCCCACATCACTCTGAAAAGCCGTTCCACCATCCAAAATTCGCTGATCCGCCGTTGGGATATGTGAATGTGTTCCTACTACAGCACTCACACGCCCATCCAAATAGTGGCCGAGAGCACATTTTTCAGAACTCGCCTCCGCATGAAGATCGACAAAAATCCCATGCAATTCCTCACCTTCATGCTCTTTCAAAATTTTATCCACCTCACGGAAAGGACAATCCAAATCTCCAGGCATAAACACCCGCCCCATCACATTAATCACCAGCAATTTTTTCCCAGCTTGGCTCTCAATGACGCGAAAACCATTCCCCGGAACCTCATCTGGATAGTTCGCCGGCCGCAAAAGTGGGTAGTCAGGATCCGCCAGATGGTCCAGAATCGTCGCATCTTTAAAGATGTGATTGCCAGATGTGAAAAAATCCACGCCCACCTCTTGCATTTCTGTCACATTCGAGTGATTCACACCCTTTCCATGACGCATATTCTCGGCATTCGCAATGACCAGATCAATTGATCGATCCTTCTTTAAGTCCGGAAGAATCGCTGACACAGCATTACGCCCCGGACGCCCATAAATGTCTCCAATAAAGAGGATTTTCATACAAAAATTTTAGGCAGGGATCACCGTAACACAAAAAACCTATAAAATCCTAGAAAAAATTTATTTTGCGATTATATTTTCACAATGTAGATGATGTACGATACGGCTGAAAAAAGGGAAAAGAAAGGCCTTCAAAAATTACCCTTGACGGGTGAGTGTACACTCACCTATCATGCAGTCATACTCTTAAATTTTTAATCATGTCAGATTCAAACGAAAAGAAAAAAGCTGTTGCTCTTGCCCTGGAGCAAATCGAACGAAGCTTTGGGAAGGGCGCCATTATGAAGCTCGGGGAAGCGCAAAAAGTACAGGTTGAAACCATCCCAACCGGATCCATTTCACTCGACATGGCTCTCGGAGGAGGAATTCCACGCGGACGTGTGGTAGAAATTTTCGGACCGGAAAGTTCTGGAAAAACCACACTCACCCTTCATGCGATTGCAGAAGTTCAAAAGAAGGGAGGGCAAGCTGCCTTCATTGATGCAGAACATGCCTTGGATCCTGAGTACGCCAGAAAGATTGGCGTGAATATTGATGAACTATTGGTTTCACAGCCAGATAGCGGAGAACAAGCACTCGAAATTGTGGATAGTCTTGTTCGAACCAACGCCATTGACCTTATTATTGTCGATTCAGTGGCGGCTTTGACTCCACGTGCAGAAATTGATGGAGAAATGGGAGATGCTCACATGGGACTTCAAGCACGTTTGATGAGCCAAGCACTCCGAAAGCTCACCAGCACTATTGGAAAAACCAAGACGACTGTGATCTTCATTAACCAGCTTCGCATGAAGATTGGTGTGATGTTCGGAAACCCAGAAACGACAACAGGGGGTAACGCACTCAAATTCTACTCTTCAGTTCGTATGGACATCCGCAGTATCGGTAAAATTGAAAATGGAACAGGAGCCGATAAAGTGGTCAATGGAAACCGAGTTCGTGTGAAGGTGGTAAAGAATAAAATTGCTCCACCATTCCGAATTGCCGAGTTCGACATCATGTACAATAGAGGAATTTCCTTTACAGGAGACCTTATTGACCTTGCAACGAAGTATGAAATCACACGAAAGAGCGGAGCATTCTACTCATATAAAGAGTTGAAACTTGGTCAGGGGCGAGAAAACGTAAAAGATTTCTTAAACCAAAACGACAAAGTATTAAAGGAGTTGGAAAAAGATGTTCGAACGCACATTTCTTCACTTCGTGATGAAGATTCATCAACACCAAAGACTTCAGAGAAAGCTGAAGAAAAGGAAACAAAGAAGACTGCGGCAAAAAAGTAAGTAATCAAAACTAAGTGAAAGAAACTCCCAAAAAAAAGCTACTCGATTACGCCGTGCGACTCCTCGCGCGGCGTAATTATCATTCGGTGCAACTACGAAAAAAGCTTACACAAAAAGGAATCGGTACGAATGAGGACATAGAAGAAGTTCTATCCAAATTAGAAGAGTATAAATACATAAATGACGAAGCATTCATTGAGTATTACATTAAGGACCAACTCACATTACGCCCTCAGGGAACAAGGAAAGTCAGGACAAGACTGTTTCAAAAGGGCATTCACGGTGACACGGTAGAAAAGGAACTGGCAAAATATGAGGCCACAGAGCTAGATCGGGCAAAACAAGCAATGCACAAAAAAGAGAAAACCCTGACTGAAGAATCAGAATTTAAACGCAGAGAAAAAATCTTCCGCTTCCTCATTAGCCGTGGTTTTACTATTCCCATCGTTAAAGAGGCGCTCGCCAACGAGCGGAGCTAGACTGCCGCTTAATCACTCTTCTTCTTTTTCGCCTCGTGCAGGGGATCATGGACCTCTTGAACCTCTTTCATATACTTGTCGATCCGGCCTTCCAACAGTTGAAAGGCAGATTCATCGATCTTTCCATCCTTCAGTTTGCCTTCGATAACATCCTGCAAACGATACAGTTCCGCTTCGCAACGCTTTGACTTGGTGCGGAATGAATCAAAAGTATCATCAATTTCGCTCATAAGATGAGAAAGCGATTTCTTTTTCTTCCGTCCAGCAAAAGAAAAACCAGAAATTGCTAAAACCACACTCAATAAACCGGCAACCAGAGCCCAAAATTGAACCCAATATTCAGAGAGCCAGCCACCCAAATCATCAGCCTCTTTATTCTTTGCCGCCTCCTCTGCGGCCGCCGCCTCTTCTGCTTCTCTCAACTCTCGTTCAAGTGCCAATTGTTCGCGACGCTTCAGCAGCTCCTTAATCTCTTCCAAAACTTCATCCTGTTGACCCGGCGGAACAGATTCCATAGCATCTTCAATCTCTTCCTCTGTTGGCTCTTCGCCTTCAGCAAGTGTTGCCTGCATAGCTTCAATTATGGAAGGATCAATTTTCTGAAGAGTAGGAAAGCTCTCCACTTCCTCATCAGTAACGGGTTGCATTCTCAATGCAGATGAATTAATAGTCATGGTTTCAACCTGCGCCATGGCAACCTGAAAGCCCAACAGTGAAACAATCAGAGCCGCAACCAGAAGCTGCAATCGAGTTGTAAGAAATGTGTTTTGCATCGGCGCCATCATACCTTTACAATTTTTTTACATCAAGGTATAGTAACATCGAAGCTGGATTCGGATAGGATCCGGCCATTTTTAAACACTAAGATATATTTATGCAATCACAGTTTTTGGCAGCAATAAACCAATTATGTGACGAAAAAGGGATTCCAAAAGACCGCGTTTTGGAAACCATCAAAGCCGCACTTCGGGCTGCCTATAGAAAGGATTACGGGAACCGCGATCAAAACATCGAAGTCGAACTCAACGATAGCGCAGAAGGAACTGTCGTCTATCTTTTAAAGGAAGTGGTCAAAAAAGTAGAAAATCCAGAACAAGAAATGACCGTTGCTGAAGCCAAGAAGTATAAAAAAACTCCAAAAGTAGGGGATACCATTAAGATCGATGTCACACCTTTGGAGTACGGACGAATTGCTGCACAATCAGCAAAGCAGGTGATCATTCAACGCATCCAAGAGGCAGAAAGAGACATTATGTACGACACTTTTAAGGACCGCGAAAACGAATTGATCAATGCTCTTGTTCATCGAGTTGAAGGGAACAATGTCTATGTGAACTTGGACAATAAGATCACAACCATGCTTACACGTGACCAACAAATCCCACGAGAACGATACTACGGAGGACAACGACTCAAGCTCTATTTGGACAAGGTGATTAAAACCACCAAAGGTCCGCAGCTTCTTATTTCTCGAACACACGAAAGCTTGGTGCGAAAATTGATGGAGCTAGAAATCCCAGAAATCAAACAAGAATTAGTAGAAATTAAAGGGATCGCCCGCGAACCGGGAGTGCGATCAAAAGTTTCAGTGAACTCCAACGATCCGAAAATCGATCCAATTGGCTCATGTGTTGGACAAAAAGGAGTGCGTGTAACGAATGTCATGGATGAGCTGAACGGAGAGCGCATCGACATTATTCAGTGGAGCGAAAACATGGAAGAGTACATTAAGGCCGCGCTCGCCCCAGCCAAAGTGGCACACCTAGACATCGACGAAGAAGGAAAGCGCGTGAGTGTTTACGTCCAACCAGACCAACGCCCGCTTGCCATCGGTAAAGAAGGGCAAAACGTCCGCCTGGCATCACGCCTCGTCGGCTACGAACTCGACATCATGGACATCGGCGACCTCAGCGAAGAGGATGCAGCCAAGATCAAACCAGAAGTCGAAAACGTCGCCGAACTCGCAGAACAAGTGGGGCTCGCGCCAGAAATCATCACGAAGCTGGAAGCAGCCAACCTTACACAGGTGGCCCAGCTCAAGGGACTTTCAGCCAAAGACCTCACCGGCCTCGAAGACCTCACCGAAGAGGAAGCCCAAGCTGTCGTGGAGGCAGTGAAAGGAGTTGCTTAATCGCGCGGCGAACAAAGTGAGCCGGACGAGTAAGTACGCAGAGCGCGCTTAATCGCGCGGCGAACAAAGTGAAGGGCCGAAGGGTCATGCTGCCGGACCCACGTAGTGGGAGCCGCTCCGGACGAGTAAGTACGCAGAGCGCGCTTAATCGCCACATATAACAAAACATCAAAAAAGCGCGCCCATTCGGGCGCGCTTTTCAATATCCATACAAATCCTACAAAACAAGAGCTCTAAAATTTTCCAACGCCTGCTCACATTGCTTCAAAAAAGCCTCTTTATTCCGAAAATCCCCATCCGGATACTCATGGTGAACCTTAAAAGTACACCCTCCTTCAGAAACATCGGCCCGCACCTCTTTTGGAAGAAAATCAAAATAATGTCCCGGAATATCAGTAAAACCTCTCGTCAAGCCATCCTTTCCAACTTTCAGAAAACGCATGAAGTTCTTCGCTCCAAGAAAATCATTCAACCGGCCATCACTCTTCATCTCTTGGAAAGATGAAAACTCATCACTAAAAGAAAACGCCACAGGACAAACACTGTCACCTTCTTGAAAGAGCGATTCAAAATAATGAGAAAGACTCTCTGCTTCAGGCAAAATATATGTGGTCAATTCATCGCGTATAAGATGGGCATCTGCCGCAAGCTCATCGAGCTCAACAGGTTCGCGCTCTGATGCATCGTCCTGATCAAGTCCCTTTTTTTTGTCCCACATCCGTCGCCTTTCAGCTTTTAAAACTTCAAGCATGCTTTTTTTATTATTGTTAAATTCAACTCGTTGTTCGTTATTCCAAGATGAAGGTTGTAGCTGTGTCATGTGTAATAATTATACAATAAGATTATAACATATTATTGGGCAGCATCGGGAACGGTAGCAGGTATGGCAGAGTCAGCAGCAAAACCATCGGTGACTAAGTCTTGTATGGCCTTCAACTCTTTGGCCACATCATCCATCGACAGAGTTTTGTCCAAACCGTCAGTAGCCACTTCAAGTTTTTCATCAAGCGCATCAAGATCCTTCCCTTGTGGATTTGCCTGTGCATCATCTAAATCTTTATTCATCTTTGTAAAATCAGGGACATCCATCATATCTTTATGCAGTTTTGCCAATCGTTCCATAATCTGTCTTCCATTGGACATAGGTATTTGGTCAGGATTGAGCTGAACATGGTGAATATATTCACCGAGCATGACACCAAACTGCCCCTTCGATATCAGTCCCGCAACTTGGGGTGGAGGTTTTTGCCCAGGGTGATAGGTGGCCCAGGCAAGAGTCGCCGCAACATGATTATCAACCCCTCTATTATAAGACGGGGTCATCGGTATCACCGAATTATCCGTTTTATTGTAAAGCTTGGAAAATCCGAAGGTGTTGTTATTTTTATCCTGGCCAACACCAAGCTCTACATCAAGTTTTTTTACATCAGAAAATGGGATACAGTCTAAGTCTCCAATAACGGCTCTTGGTTTTCCATCAACGTTACCCACAAAAATATTATGCGGTTTAACATCAGCATGAATACGCCCCATCTTACTAAGATTATGAAGACCGGTGGCTCCATCGGCAAGGAAGCCAAGCGACTGTTCAAGCGGCATTCGATGAAGCATATACCCCCCAATTGCTTCTTTTCTACTCCTCGGCTTAAATCCTTTTGGAGGTGAGTTTAATGAGGTACCAGTTTCACCCTGTAGGGGCTTAAGTGCTTGCGTAATCATGACGGTTTCACCCATGTCATTGACACCCACATAGAGTGGTTTCAGAACGCCAGCACTATCTGGACTACGCATAATGTCACGGAGTGTATCGATCTCCCGTTGCATTGAATTACGAATGGTAGGGTCAGTAGTATCATGATGCGAATGAATTTTTTTCATTGCTCCCTCAACAATTTTAGGCTGACCTCCAGAGGTTGCACCCTCCACTACGTAACAAAGAGTAACCCCACCAAGACCACCTTCTCCAACCTTTGCTTCTGCATTTTCATAGATCCGTGCAGGAGGTTTTCCTTCACCCTGATCGATTTCTTTAAAGTCTCTTTTTAAGACTTTTTCAACAACAACATCTGGTAAATCAGCAGCATCGGGAGAAGACAATATTTTAAGGTCTTCAGGTCTATAGCTGAACTTTTCACCTGGCTTTTGAAGAATCTTTTGCACTCGTTCATGAACTTCAGGATTCGCTTTTTCCAAGTTTCCCATCGCTTCTGCCTGTTGAGCAGGAATACTTTCTCCTCCATCTGCGGACTTCACTGCCGACTCAGGAGCTGACTGACTTCGCTTTGCTGCTGGCGTGTCCACGCCCGTCTTATCAAAATTCGGATTGGTGGCTCCTGGGTCTGGAGCTTGTTTCGGTTGATTAACATTTGTAGGAGCGTCATCCGGATTCTTTCCTTGAAAAACAGTCCCTTCTTTATTCGATTGCGTCCTCTGTTTCGGTGTTTTATTCCCATGAACCTCAATTTTTTCACCTGGCTTTGGAGCATCCGGTGAAACGAGTGTCTCATCATGTGGTTTCTGAGGTTTTACGGCCGGCACAGTCGGCTCATCATCAACAGCTTTACGAACATCCGGGCCCTCTTTTTGAGAGAGTTTCTGGATTTTTTTACGAGCTTTTTCCGGCAAAACAGACAGCACTTCAGGGGTGAAATCCTTCATAACCTTGCCATTAATGGCCACATGCCCATCGGGAGTAACACGCGCTGAACGAATAGAATCAGGATTATCAAACGTAACACCAAACTCCACCTCCGCTTCGGATGCAACCAGTTTATGATAGGCCTCTTCAACTTTATTGCGACGTCCGCCCATCCCCTCAACCTTACTGTGACCCAAATGCATCCCAGTAGAGGTAATCGCATTTTCAAGCAACGCTCTCAGCATAAAGCCAGTATCAACATGTTCTCCATGGCCTTTCGCATAGAGACTTGCGGCTTCAATCCCTGTACCAGCAACACCAGACATCGCTTCCATGGCAACGAGAGCCTTCATCCCACGCTTCCCACCTGCTTGAATAGCTTTTCCAAAGAGTTTATTTCCACCCATTCCAATACCTCGGAACGCTAATGCTTTAAAAATGCTCTCGGCAAGATTCGCAGTAGTAATAGGCGTTGATTCACCAGTAATGATTCCTTCAGCAACAGTACTTCCTCCAAGAAGAAGCGTTCCTTCCACTGTGACACTCAAAGCTCCAGCCCCAACTCGTGACAGAATCACAGCACGCTGCATCTGCGGAGTAAGAGCTTTCCATGCCTGCGTTCCAAATTTAATTGCCTGCACACCACCCTGTTCAATCGCAACAATCGCTGCTTCCGCTCCAACAGCTCCACTACGGACCAACAAACGGGTTGCAAGAGCACGGAACGCCACCTTTCCAATCTGCGCCCCTGCGGCCCCAGCCCCAAATCCAATTGGAAGCGTGGCAATCGTCAACGCAAGATTCTCTTTGGCAGCATCACAAAACTGATCATACTCCTCTGCATTCATATACGAATAATTCCAGGGTTTATACCAAGAAGTATCAACATCCTCTTCATATGGAGACCAGTTATTGTAAAGACTCAATGCCTCATGGGAGTCAGCCATACCCTTACCAGTCATGTGGTGACGCAATTCCCGAGAATATCGCTTTTGGAGCCACATATTAAAGACAGCTTGCTCTGCCTGTTGTTGTAGCAAAGCCTCAGAAACTCCAGGATTATCTTTTTTGAACTCTGCCAAATATGCTTTCGCAGCCTTTCGGACATTGTCCATAATCATCTTATTTCCAAGCATCTCTTGCATCACTTTTTCCTGACTCACCTCTTGAGCAGCTTTCCGGTATTCTGCAGCAAGCGCTTTATCTAAATACTCCCGAGCTTTGTTATAGCCTCGAAGATCACGAAGTTCTTGCGCGAATTTGATACAAGTTTTTTTTCGAACCTCTGGATCGGTCGAATTCATGCCTTCATAAAGCTCCGAATATTTATTAATGAGATTATTTTCGGGATCAATGGCATTCTTTTGCAAATACAAGTGTACTTTTGCCTTCATGGTGGCAAACTCACTATCATAATCAATCAACTCCCCCTTCTCGACTTTCTTCTTAAGGTCACGAATCCCATTCACAATAATATCGACCTCCGGCCCCGTAATTCTAAAATCAATCTTTTCACCACCAGAGCCATACTGATCCTGAAGATCTTTCTTCTTCCAATACTTCACATCCTCAAGGAGATCATCCAGCTGCTTCACTTTGGACAAACCAATAAGGTGGAGAACATCGCGCGCCTGACTAATTTGCTCTTTGTGGAGTTCCTTATTGCCACTTCCTTCAGCCCATTTCACATAGGCATTAAGATTTTTTGCGGCACCATTGATGTCCCCAGCCCCATACTGCTTAATCCCTTCATAGAACTCCCCAGAATATTTTACAAGAAGGATCTTTTCCTTTGCATCGGTAATAGCAGCGGAATTCAGTTCAAGCTCTTCCGCAGAAAAAGTTTGACCAACATATGCTTCAAAGGCTGCGATCGCCTCAGTATGCTTACCGGCAGCCAAAAGTTGTAAACCTTCAGCATATTTCTTGGACTTCTCTCCCAACACTTCAGAAATCTGATCAAAGTTCCCAGTCGACTTTGAAAGTTCAATCATAGCCTCTTGCGTCTCGGCCTTCACCGCTTTCTCATCTCTTGAAATAATGCTCTCAACAGCCATGCGCACTTCCTGTTTTTTCTCTTCAGACAGAGCATCATAAGCAGCATTAAACGTATAAATTTTCCCATCCTTCTCTTCTCCAAGGAACGTTACATACGTAAAAACATTGGCCCCCACCTCTCCAAGAGACGCCATACTTTTTCGCGTCTGACGATTCACCTCAATCTGACGAATTCGATCATGAATCTCCTGAACCTTTTCTTGAACTTGTTTGTAAATATCCCCTTCAAGTTTGTATTGCGTTTCACTATTCGCAAATGGAGAGACCGTCATCTTGAGTGTCAAATAGGCCGACATTAAAGCTTTTTCGTTTTTTTCATAATCTTCCAACTCTTTCCCACTCAAATCGGTACGCCTTGAAAGAGGTTCATACTTACTCCACAAAGGTCCAACAGTGTCCTTTTCCGCAGCGGAAATATCGGCAATCATTTTTGTTGCAGCAGCGGTAAGAGCAGTTTTTTCAGCTTCTTCAAAACCATCTTGCAGTGTCTCGAAGTTAGTTTTTGCCTTCCCAAACTCCGTCTCAAGATGCTTATACAAATTGTTGATATACGCGTACGAACCTTTCTCCATATCATCAAAAATTTCTGAATGTGCCGTTGTTGGATCAATCTTTTCAGCTTGAGCCTCAGCAGCGCGAAGGGTGTCGATCGACGGATTACTCTTAACCTCGGCAACAAGATTCTCATATGTTTTCACTGCCTTAAAAAAGTCATGAGCAACAATATGACGTGCTGTCGGCCCTAAGGCCAATTCATCCTTTTCTTCTCCAACCTTTTTCATCAAATCCTGATATCGTTTTACAACCTTTCGCGAATATTCACGCGACCCAGCAGTGCTCATGAATTTGGGACCCAGCCGATTCAAGTCACCCAAGAGCTTTTCCTTTGCAGAGAAGATATCGAGCGGATCTTTCGATCCCTCGCTACTATTCAACTTATCATTTGCCTTCTCGTATCCCGGCAGATCTTTGTCGTTAATCTCCTCCAAAACCGAAAAAGCCTTAACAGATTTCTTGAGTTGTCCCAGCTTTTTATTCAAGTCACCACTCAGTTCTTTCATGCTAGGAACCTTTTCGGGCTTCCCATCTTTGGCATCCTCATGGGCTTTAATAATTTCACGTCCACGATCAGCCATCGATCCCAACTGCCCAGCAATCTCACCTGAAGCTTTAGTCAAATAAGCCTGAGCTTCAGCAGATTTTAGTTTGCCTGCAGCCGTGGCCATCTCCCGCTGCCCAGCATCAACAGCATTTTTATACGTAGCACGATAAGCAGAGATCTCTTGTTTCGCAGCAGCAGGGCCTTTAAGACCTTCAATCTCGCCTTGCTTCACATCTATTTGTCCTCCAAGTTTTTCACTCATGAAAGATCATCAAGTTGTTGTTCCAGTATCTCTTCAACATTTTCCCCTTCATTCTTCTCTTCGATTTCAAATGCCTCAGCTTTCATCTTCTTAATCTTTGCTTTCAGTTCCGATAGATATTTTCGATCTTTATCCTCCGCCAAAGCCGCTTCAACATACTGATCAACCACAACATTCTTCTCCTGAACCACTCGGATTACTTCATCAAGCATTGGATCTGGGAGTGTTTCGGCGCTCTCTAACCAGAAATTTTTTTCTTCTGGAGGAAGGAGAATGCACCGTTCTATCTCCTCTTTGAGGAGCCTCTCTTTTTGTTTTCGATTCGACATAAAAAATCAAGTTCAACGATATCCAGTAATTATAGCATTTTTCAGCCATTTTTTCCAGTTTGGATAGACAAGAAAATCCTAAGAGAAAGCCTTAAAGAAAAACCGATTTTATGGTAGAATATACGGATATAGTTAGATTTAGGGATTCATGGACGACAACACTCAAAACCAGCAAACATCGCAGCAGGCAGGGGTGCAAGCCCCAGAAGCAGCAGCTCCACCAACGCCAGCTGAACCAGCCCATCAAACACAACCAACGGTTTCTCCGGAAGAAAAGTTGGGGAAAATTAATCGAGAAGCGAAGGAAAAAGCAGCTTCTCAGCGTGCGCGAGAGCTGGGAATGGCATACATCAACATTGCTACTACGCCTATCAATCCAGATTTGCTCCACATGATTGACCCACAAGTGGCGCGAAAAGTACTCATTCTTCCATTCCACAAGCTTGGGAAGAAAATCCGAGTGGCGGTCGCAGATCCTCAAAATCCAGAAACACTCAAAGTCATCGATCAGCTCAAGCAAGAAGGATATGCCATCAATGTAAATTTGGCATCTGACGACGGCCTGCGCGAAGCTCTAAAGCTCTACGACTCCGAGCAGTACGTGGTTAAAAAAGAGATTGAAACCAAGCTCGATGAAGAAAAAATTAAAGCCTACGAAAAAGAGATTCAGGATCTCAAGTCACTTGAATCAAAACTGCCGGATCTCACTTCAGAAGAAGCGGTCTACTTGATCAATGTTGGCGCGCTCAAAACCGGCGCATCCGACATCCATTTTGAGCCTGAAGAAAATAATGTCGAAATGCGATTCCGAATCGATGGTATGCTCCACAGCATTTTCCGCATCGACAAAACCACTTTCACCAATATTGCCAATCAGATCAAGTATCAGTGCAAGATGAAACTCAACATCTCAAACGAGCCACAAGATGGTCGCTACAGTTTCTTGGTCAACGATCGAAAAGTCGACCTTCGTGTTTCGGTCCTTCCAACACAGTTTGGAGAAACATTTGTATGTCGACTTTTGGATAGCGAAAGACATGTAGCCAGTTTTGAAGACATGGGGTTCACCGGAAAAGCTTTGGCGCACACCAAACAAATGTTGAATATCAAGCACGGCATGATCCTCATCACTGGTCCGACCGGATCTGGTAAAACCACTACACTTTATCAGCTCCTTGAAAAATTCAGCAACGAAAGCAACAAAACCATTACGCTTGAAGACCCAATTGAGTATCACTTGAAGGGAATATCGCAAAGTCAGATCAACGAAAAACGTGGTTACGATTTCGCCAATGGGCTCCGCGCAATCCTGCGACAAGATCCAGACGTCGTCATGCTTGGAGAAATCCGTGACAAAGCGACTGCCGAAACCGCTGCACAAGCAGCCCTCACAGGACATGTTCTTCTCAGCACCCTTCACACAAATAGTGCCATCGAAGCCATCCCACGACTGATCAATATTGGTTTGCCTCCATTCATGGTCGCGCCTGCCCTCGACACTATCATTGCGCAGCGTCTCGTTCGAAAATTCTGCCCAGCATGCTCTCAGCCAGCAAAAATCAGTGAGTCAAAAAAGGCAGAACTTCAACAAAAACTCGACCTCATCAAAAACATGCAACCGAGCCTCAAATTGGAAATCCCCGACGAGCTACCATCCGCACCAGGATGCAACGTCTGTAGTCACACTGGGTACAAAGGCCGAATTGCCGTTGTGGAAGTTTTGGATGTCGACAACGAACTGAAACGACTCATACTGGACAAATCCAGCTCAACAAAACTTATTGAGGCTGCCCGCAAAAAGGGGATGATGACTATGTATGAAGATGGTGTTATCAAAGTCATTCAAGGACTCACAAGTCTGGAAGAGGTGCACCGCGTCACTGCTATTTCTGTCTAGTCAATTTCATCCACTTTCCTTGTTGTCGCTGCACGGCGCCAGCCATTTCAAGCAAGCTCAGAGAACTCACAATCTGCCCTGGGTCCACTTTCAATTTTGAACACAAATAGCCCACATTCGCTGGGCTTTTCCCTATCACATCGAATATCTTCTTGCTCAGATCATCTTCTGGGAGCTCTTTTTGCAATCCCAAATCAGCTAAGAGTCTTTCAATCGAAGTAATCGGAGTCGCCATATCTCGCTCAATCAAATCCAAACATCCCCGTGACTGCACTTTATCCACATCTCCCACCAACGCATACACATCACGATTCTGATCAAATGCATGTCGTGCCGTAATCAGTGCACCAGATTTGGCCTTCGCCTCAATCACAATCGTTGCCCGACAAAGTCCAGAAATAAGCCGATTTCTCTCAAGGAATCGATATTTATGTGCGCTATCAAAATGTTCATATTCAGAAAGAATGGAACCACCACACTCCACAATTTTTTTAGCAAATCCGGTATGGCTGGACGGTGTCACTCTGTCTACACCCGACGCCAGAAATGCCACCGTTGCTTTCCCTAAATCAACAGCCGCTTTATGAGCCAAAAAATCTACGCCAAAAGCCAATCCACTCACCACTACAACCCCACATTCAACTAAGCTTCGCGCAATATCATAAGCCATCCGCCGCCCATAGGCTGACGGCACTCGAGTTCCCACAATCGCAATATAGTCAGCATTATCGTTCAGCGGAGCACCCCGCAAGTAGAGTCGCTTCGGAGTGGGATGAATCTGCTGTAAAGGCAATGGTAATGATCTCATCATAAAAACAAAAAAAAGCTGCTACACACCAAGCGTAGCAGCTCAACATGATCGTTTCATAAATTACAAATCACGATCGTAATATCGCGCATTAACCAAAACATCCAAGAGCCGAGATCCAAGTTCCTTAGAAATCTCACCCTTCTCCACTCGCATAGCTACATCATATCGTTGAGTTCCAATATCATGTGAACTCATTTCTCCGCTCATTGCCAATTTCCTCATTGCCTCGACCTCTTCATCCTCAGTCGAAACCTTTACCGTTTCTTGAATCTTATCACGAGTTTCCCCAACCGCAGCCGGAACCTGACATCCCGAATCACTCCACTCACGCTTTAATTTCCCCAAAAAGCCTTCCGGCAAAGGCGGAGCATCATTAACCGGTCGTTCATCCGGTGAAATTTCCAAACGTTTTACAGCCATAAAAAAGGTGGTTAAAAAAGGAAAGCATTATAATCGCGCCTACCCAAATTGCAACATTTTCCCACCATCAAAATGTCCCTTGCTCTTCAGTCGAATACCAGGCTCCTTGGTCACTTCACCAATTACCTGCATCGGGATTTTATGCTTCTTCATGGCTTTCTCAATCGTCTCCACATCATTCGAAATCACCAACATGCCCATACCCATATTCCATGTTTTATACGCCTCCGCATCCTTCACATTGCCCATTTCTTGAAGCTCCAACATAAAAGGATGAGGAGCAATCAGGTTTTCCAAAGTTGCTCCATAATCACCCAAAACCCGTCTTAAATTCCCAGGAATTCCACCACCAGTCACATGTGCCAAAGCCTTCACTTTTGCTTTCCGAGGCTTTTTATATCGACCAAGAACATCCAGCAGCGCAGCCGAATAAATCAGCGATGGAGTCAAAACCACCTCCCCCCACAACTTCGCTCCTCGTTTCTTTTTTATCCAATTGGCGCCAAACTTCTTTTTCAAAATATATCGCACCAAACTAAAGCCGTTCGACCGGAACCCCTTACTCTTCAAAGCAATAATTTTATCGCCTGGCTTCACATCTTTTCCAGAAATAAATTTCTTTTTCTCCACAATTCCCACCGCCGTTGAATTCCACGAGTTTCCCTTCATTAAATCCGGTAACTCCGCAATTTCTCCACCAGGAATTACCACTTTTTGCTCCTTACATGCCTTCAAAAGTCCGTTCATCATGGGCTCAATAGCCTTTGCAGAAACTTTGTTCGTGTCCACTGTATTCGTCACTGAAACCGTTTCCGCACCAACACACACGGCATCATCAATCACCATCGCCAGCAGGTCATAACCAAGTGTGTCGTACTTTTTCAAAGCATCCGCCACAGCAATCTTTGAACCAACCCCATCACAATTCTGAATCAAATAAAAATCCCCAAAATCGAGCGCTCCACTAAAGCCACCATCCTGAATAACCGGCTTTCCAAAAAGCCCCTTTCGCGCATCAAACGTCTTTTTCGCGGCCGCATACGCCAGCGCACTGCACTTATCGCCTTCTGCAATATCCACGCCAGACTGTTTGTAGGTTGCCATTCAAAACAATTAAGATCGATACCCGGCAGACTTTTTATCACTCACAACCTTTCCATCATCCAGCTTCACCACGCGCTTCTTAATCGAATCCACAAGGTGCGCGTTATGCGTGGTCAAAAGGATCGTAGTCCCGCTATCATTAATCTTTATAAGGAGGTCGATAATATCCTGAGCAGTATCTGGATCCAAATTTCCAGTCGGCTCATCTGCCACAATCATGCTCGGATAATGCACCAACGCGCGTGCGATGGCCGTTCGTTGTTTTTCGCCACCAGAAAGCTGATGCGGGAACTGTTTCTGTTTCTTTGAAAGCCCCACAATCTCCAAAACCTCTTTGACTCTCTTTTTAATGTCTGATCGATCAAATCCACAAACTTCCAGCGCAAAAGCCACATTTTCATACACATTCTTCTGAGCCAACAACTTATAATCTTGAAAAACCACACCAATCCGTCGCCGAAAATACTGAAGCGGCCGTCCTTGCAGCCGATTCACCTCGTATCCATCAATCTTAATACTCCCGCTCGCAATCGGTTCAGCACCAATCAATGAATACACCAAAGTCGATTTTCCTGCTCCAGAAGGACCGATAAAAGTCACAAATTCGCCTTTCTGAATCTTCAGGTTAATCTTGTCCAGAACTTTGCTACGGCCATACTTTTTCGAAACGTGGGAAAACTCGATCATAAATCAGAATAATAACACTCAAACTATAGTGCAAAAAGGGACGATGTAAAAGGAGGATTTTCAGGAGCGCCGCGCTAGCATGATCATCCGCTCCAGCGTTTTTGCCAGGCTTTCGCGTCGATTGCGCCGGCGATTTCGTGGT
>ERZ869936.1327-NODE-1327-length-18094-cov-5.688896_pt1 | contig 18094 bp, 12 predicted proteins | sample MGYA00520876_ERZ869936 | MGnify/ENA primary metagenome ERZ869936 (study PRJEB32218, sample SAMN09650985) | biofilter metagenome | isolation source: enrty point of leading RO module | place: Saudi Arabia: Thuwal, RO plant located on Red Sea | collected 2016-02-17 ...
AGGGCGTCGAGGCTCCCGGATCGACAGCGAGTCGACCTTCCATGCGTTTCTCGAGAAGGAGTAGGATGCGGCGTCGGCCGCCTCCCGAACTGCCGAGCCCTCAAAATAACGGAATCGTCCGTTTCACGGGGACGAACGAGTCGCTACCTCGGATGAACAACGTAGATGGATCGGCGCGAACGGGACAGGCGCCCGACCGGCGGAAAAACGGCCTGTACGCACACTATGACGAGCAGTCTATCCGCACGTCCTGACACCTCATGGACTGCGGATCACCTGCGGACGACCTCTCCGGACAGGGGCGGTGTCGTCACCGGGTCTCGCCTGGCGCCTACCCGGGCTTCGAAGGCGTAGCCCAAACCCAGGAGCGTGGGTTCACTGAACGGACGCCCGAGAAACGACATTCCCACGGGGAGCCCGTCCGAGGTGAAGCCGGCAGGGACGATGAGGTCGGGATAGCCACTCAGGTTGGCCAGGTTCGTCGCCGAGGGGACACCGCCTCCACCGCCTCCGCCCACCCTCGACGGCCGACTCGGCGACGTCGGGTACACCACCGCGTCGAGTTCACCCTCGTCCATCAGGCCGGAGAGGAGCGTCCGCACCAGCTCCAAGCCGTGCTCCTTCATGGCGACGTACTCGTAGTCCGTGACGGAGCCCGACGCCTCCTCCTGCTGGAAGAGACTCCACCGCGACGGATTCGGTTGTCCCCCTTCCTCGGTGGCCGCGACCACCGCTTGGGATCGTGCCACCAACTCGGCGAGTGTCTTCGGATAGGTCGGTCCCAGGGTCGCCAGGTAGTCGGGGATCTGCCGCCGGAACTCCCTCCAACGGATGGTCGTGTACCACTCCCCCCGGGCCTCGAGAAGCCAGTCGGGGACCCGGACGTCGACGAGAGTGGCCCCGGCCTCGCGCATGGACTGAAGCGCCGCTTCCATGACCCAGTCCACTTCCTGATCGCCGCCCATGAACTGACGAGCCACTCCGATGCGCGCCCCGGCCAGGGCATTCTCGTCGAGGAAGTCCGTATAGTCGTCGACCCGACGCATATCGGCCTCTGCCGTCGCCGGGTCCGCGTCGTCGGATCCCGCGATGACGTCGAGCATCGCCGCTATGTCATGGACGCTCCTGGCCATGGGACCGCCCGTATCGAAGGACAAAGCGAGCGGGATGATCCCATCCCGACTCACCAGCCCCAGGGTCGGCTTGAGACCCGCGATGCCGTTGGACGTCGCTGGGCCCCGTACCGAGCCGCCTGTATCCGTTCCGATGCCGAGTTGCGCGAACGAGGCTGCGATGGCGGCTCCCGTGCCTCCAGAGGAGCCCGAAGGGGAGTGCTCGACGCTGTGGGGATTCCGGATCCACCCCCCCACCGAACTCATGGTCGGGCCCGAAGCGAACTCGCTCATGTTCACCTTGGCGAGGATGATGGCTCCGGCATCGCGAAGCCGCCGCACCAGGAAGGCGTCATCGGGGGGCACGGAGCCGGCGAGGAGTACGGATCCCGCCGTGGTGGGCATGTCCCCCGTGTCCACGTTGTCCTTGAGTACCACGGGAATGCCGTGGAGAGGGGATCGGGCACCGCTTCTGGATCGCTCCTCGTCGAGCTCCCGAGCCCTGGCTTCGGCCTCGGGATTGAGCCACAGGACCGTGTTCAACGCCGGCCCGGCCCGGTCGTACGCCTCGATTCTGGCGAGGTACATCTGAACCAGTCGCTCCGCCGTGAGGGTGCCTGCGTCGAAGGCGGCCTGAATGTCGGCGATGGTGGCGTGGGATAGCGGCGTCTCCTGGGCGGGCGCAGGGCCGGCCGATAGCGCCGTCGCCACGCCGGCCGACACGAAGAGGACCGCGACCCTCCCCATCCACGCGCCCCGGCTCATCGCCTGACCTGCGTCAGCTCCCGGATGATCTCCCGGAGCTCTCCGGCCTTCCCGGCAGCCTCGAGCTCCTCCCACATGAGTCGGACCAGCTGAGCATCCACCAGGCCCGGTGGAGACCCGCCCGACAGGCTGCTGGACAGGCCCTGGTCCTGCCGGAAGTCGTCCACGGCGGCGGCGATCTCGTCGTCGTAGAAGGAGGAGGCGCGGTCCCGCTCGAGCTCCTCCGCCTCCGATCGGTAGTAGCCCAGAGCATGCATGATGAGCTTCACCTGGAATACGTCGTTGCCCGACGGTTGGCTCAGCTCCCGAAACCCCAGCGTGCCCGAGACCGTGTCGTAGATGCGCCGGACTTCGGCCACCGGGGTGGGGTGCTCGCACACGTTGATGTGGACCGTTTGCCCGTCCGCCCGGCGGGACATCCCCTCCCGGGGATCGGCCACGATGACGGCAGCGGACTGTACGCGTCCGGCTCGACGGTCACCGCCCACGACCTGACCTGCCTGGAGCGCCTCGATGAGCCGGTCCGCCAGGTGCCGGCCCGAGCCTTCGGTGGCCTCGAAGCTCTCGGCCACGGCATCCACCACCTCAGGCCCCACCAGCACGTTCCCCTGGGCCGCATAGTTGGGACCCGACCGGTGCCCCGCCCAGAAGCCCGGGCCGGAGCCGGTGTGCTGGGCCGCCGTACCGTCCACGGACACGACCCCCACCTGCCGACGCTCGCGGCCCTCGTCACCCTCGGTGGCACGGCGCAACGCCTCCTGGGGAGTAAGGCCCGTCTCCAGCATGTCCAGAAGCTCGGCACCGTACTCGGTGCGCGTCGACGCCTGCGTGGCCACGGCCCCCACCCCCGCCCTCACCCATGGGACGCCGTTCCCGACGCAGGCCACCCGGGTGGTGACCGCCACCCCCGACTCTCCGGTGGCCGGGTCCACCGCCGCAATGGAGAACGTGTGGAATACGGGCTCCCCCGTGCCCCAGGAAGCAGGCTCCTGGGAGATCGCGACGCTCGGCCGAACCGCCATGACTGCGGCCACCGCGAGAAACGTCAGGAGGGGGACTCGGGGATGAGGCCGGGAAGACGGGGGGGTCGTGGGGGCGTCGAGCATCGGCGGCGTTCCGGGGGGAGGGAGTTGGTGCGCGGACATGCGCAGCTTGTTGCACTCGAGGCCCTCCGGCAAGCCGCGCCAGGATCCTCGCCAGGGGCCGGTCGAGGCCCTGACGTACCCTCCGAAACCGGCAACCCGGCGTCGAGCGAGGCCGCCCCCTCTGAAGGTCCGGCCCACCCCATCCGTAGTACTCGCGAAACCACGGGCGGAAGAACGGCTCCCGCCCTATGTTGGGTGCGACGTTCACACGCGAGCACGGAGGACAAGAGGCCATGGGCCTATTCGACAAGATTCGTGGCGAGTTCATCGATATCATCGAATGGACCGACAGCAGCCCGAATACCCTCGTATACCGCTTCGAGCGCCACGGAAACGAGATCAAGTACGGCGCCCAGTTGACCGTTCGTGAGGGCCAGAACGCCGTCTTCATCGACGAGGGTCAGCTCGCCGACGGCTTTCCTCCGGGCATGTACACGCTGGAGACGTCGAACCTCCCCATCCTCTCGACGCTGAAGGGGTGGAAGCACGGCTTCGAGAGCCCCTTCAAGGCCGAGGTCTACTTCGTGAACATGCGGCAGTTCACGGATCAGAAGTGGGGCACCAAGAACCCGGTGACCATGCGTGATCCCGAGTTCGGACCGGTGCGGGTCAGGGCGTTCGGAACGTACGCCATGCGGGTCGACGACCCCGGGAAGTTCATCCAGGAGATCGTGGGTACCGACGGGCACTTCACGACGGACGAAGTCACCGATCAGGTGCGCAACGTGCTGGTCGCGCGATTCTCCGACGCCATGGCATCGTCGGGGATCCCCGTCCTCGACATGGCCGCCAACTACGACGAGCTGGGAGAGAAGCTCAGCGATCGGGTCGGCAACGACATGGAAGGGTACGGAATCGAGCTCCGCACCCTCCTTGTGGAGAACATCTCTCTTCCGCCGGCCGTGGAAGAGGCCCTCGACAAGCGCACCAGCATGGGCGTCCTCGGCGACCTGGATCAGTACACCAAGTACCAGGCCGCGGAAGCCATCGGAGACATCGCCAACAACCCCGGATCCGGCGGTATGGCCGCAGGGGGCATGGGCGCGGGCATGGGCTTCGCCATGGCCAATCAGATCGGTCAGGCCATGCACCAGCCGGGGGGCCAGCAAGGCGGACAGCAGGGAGGGGGCCAGGCCCAGGGCAGTCCGCCGCCTCTGCCGCAGGGTCTCCAGGTCTATGCGGCCATCGAGGGCCAGCAGGCCGGTCCCTTCGACGAGGCGACCCTCAAGCAGCTCATCGGATCGGGCACCATCACCCGGGAGACGCTGGTGTGGTCGCAGGGCATGGCCGATTGGACGAAGGCGGGCGACGTGGGAGCCGTCTCGAAGCACTTCGACGCCGCGCCTCCGCCCCTGCCGGGAAGCTGACGGGCGACGAGCCCGAAACGGAGGCCGGATGACGTCCTCGGTGGGCCATCGCAAGAGGGCCCGGGGCTCGTGGGCCCGCCCGCGTCGGCGGAGGCGCTCGCGAGGCCGCGACCCGGGCAGCGCACGTGGATGAGCTGACGACGCCGCCCACGAGCGCCGGAGCCCGCCAGTTCCCGTGCTCGTCGTGCGGAGCCAAGGTGGTCTTCGCTCCGGGCACCGATGCCCTGGTGTGCCCGTACTGCGCAAACGAGACCCGCATACCCGCCTCGTCGGAGGGGGTGGTCGAGCAGGACTTCCTCGAGACTCGCGCCGAGACCCTGGGAGAGGACGCCGCCACCGATGAGGTGCCGTCCGTCCGCTGCGAATCGTGTGCTGCCCTCGTGGAGCCCTCACCTTCCCACGAGTCGTTTCCCTGTCCGTACTGCGGCTCCAGCATCGTCGCCCGGGAGCTCTCCCAACGGCTCATCAAGCCACAGGCCGTCCTCCCCTTCACCGTCGATCGCCAGACGGCCACCCGTCTGTTCAGGAAGTGGATCGACAAGCTCTGGTTCGCGCCCAATGCGCTGAAGAAGATGGCCCGGCTCGACGGGCGTCTTCAGGGGCTGTACACGCCGTATTGGACGTACGATTCGAGCACGCTGACGCGCTACACCGGCCAGCGGGGCGAAGAGTACACCGTCACCAGGACGAGGACCGTTCGTCGGGACGGCAAGATGGTGCAGGAGCGGTACACCGAGGTACGGGTTCGCTGGTATCCCGCCGCGGGTACGGTGGCGCGGTCGTTCGACGACATGCTGGTGGTGGGATCGACCTCATTGCCCCGCTCTCTGGCGGAGGAGTTGGAGCCCTGGGACCTGGAGAACCTCGTGGACTACGCCGACGAGTATCTCTCGGGCTTCACGGCGGAGCGGTACCAGGTGGACGTACGGGCAGGATGGGAGCGGGCTCAGGAGCGGATGCAGCCCCTCATCGAGTCCGACGTCCGACGCGATATCGGAGGGGACCAGCAGCGCATCCACACCCTTCGCACCTCCCACCGTGACGTCACCTTCAAGCACGTCCTCCTCCCCATGTGGATCTGCTCGTACCGCTACAAGGAGCGCATCTACCGCTTCCTAGTGAACGCGCGCACGGGGGAGATCCAGGGTCAGCGCCCCTGGAGTTGGGTGAAGATCGCCCTGACGGTGCTCGCGGTGACCACTGCGGTGTTCCTCCTGGTATCGTATGTCTCACGCTGATGGCGGGCAGGCGCGGCGACGGGTTCGCATGGAAGACGAAACAGTGGAGCCCGCTCTGCGTATCACACGAACCACTTTTCGCGGACCGGTCGCCCGCCAGGCCTCCGGCCCGCGTTGGTGCGTCAAGACCAATCGTAAAGCAGTGCTGCTCGACCCCTCGGCGGACGCCGTAGGGTCACCACTCGAGAAGTGAGAGGATGTAGATGAAGCGGATGTGTTTGACTCTGGCCACGGCCTTCGCCGCCGTGGCTGTCGCCGCGCCTGCCGGGGCCCAGTCGTTCGGGAACTCCCTGCTGGTGGGTGACAACGTCATCGTGGTCGGCGAGCCGGCGTACGACCTGCGCTCGGGCGTAGCGTACGTCTTCCAGCGCGACGACTCGGGCAACTGGGTCCGCGCCCAGCGCCTGGAGCCGTCCGACGCCGAGAACGGCAACCGGTTCGGCATCCGCCTGGCCTCCCAGGACGACCTCCTCCTCGTCTCCGCCACCCGGGCGGACGGGGGAACGGGCGCCGTCTACATGTTCGAGAACCAAGCCGGCACCTGGATGGAGTCCGGTCGTCTCGTGACGTCGGACCGCAGTCCTGCGGACAGCCTCGGGAGTGGGCTCGCCATCGACGGCGACTGGATCGCCGTGGGCACCATCGCCCACAACGGCGCCCGGGGGGCTGCCTACACGTTCCGCCGCCAGGGCGACACGTGGGTCGAGCACTCCAAGCTGGCGCCTCAGGGGCTCATGCCCGAGGACCGATTCGGCAGCCACATCGCCATGGAGGACGGCCGCATGCTCGTCTCCGCCGGATCCGCCGGCGGTGGACAGGGCGCCGTCTACGCCTACCAGTACAACCCGCAGACGGACAGCTGGCAGACGCAGGGCCAGCTCCAGGCCCCTCAGGTCGACGAGCAGACGGGCTTCGGCTCGGACGTCGCCATCGCCGACGGGATCGCCCTGGTGGGTGCGCCCGGCTTCCTCGGTGGCCTCGGCGCGGCCCTCATGTACGTGGGTACCGACGAGGGCTGGCAACTCGCCACCTTCCTGACCCCCTTCGAGACCACCGGCGGTAGCGCGTTCGGCGCCTCGGTGGACTTCGACGGACAGACGGCCATGATCGGCGCCATGGGCGCCGGACGGGGCCAGGGCTCGATCTTCGCGTACACCCTCGACCGTGAGACCCTGTCGTGGGACGCCGCCAGCCAGATCCGATCCGGCGAAGGCGGCCAGGCGTTCTTCGCAGCCACCGTCGCCATGGGTGGAGACCTCGCCATCGGCGGTGCCCTGGGCGCCGACAACCAGGCCGGCGCCGCCTGGGTGGTTGAGCGACAGGGCGACGCCTGGACCGCCACGCAGCGCCTCATCGGCGACGTGCTGGGCATCGACGCCATCACCGGAGACGAGGTGCCGTGCTCCGAGGACGGCGAGGCGGCGCTCTTCGAGTGCGAGTCCGTCGACCTCCTCGCCTTCCTCCCCCTCGGGGAGATGGGCGCTGATCGCGGCGTCGGGGCCAACGACGTCTGGGGTTGGACCGATCCGGAGACGGGTCGCGAGATCGCCCTCGTCGGAATGACCAACCAGACGGTCTTCGTGGACGTCTCCAACGCCGGCAACCCGGTGTACCTCGGTCGCCTGCCCAAGACCGAAGCGGCCAACGCCGCCGTGTGGCGCGACATGAAGGTGTACGACAACCACATGTACGTCGTGGCCGACGGCGCCGGACCGCACGGGATGCAGGTCTTCGACCTGACCCGCCTTCGCGGCCTCGACGGCTCCAACCCGCCGACCTTCGAGCCGGACGTGCTCTACGACCAGATCGCGAGCGCGCACAACATCGTCATCAACGAGGAGACGGGGTACGCCTACGCAGTGGGCGCCAGCGCCGGCGGCACCACGTGTGGCGGTGGTCTCCACATGATCAACATCCAGGACCCCAAGAACCCGACGTTCGAGGGATGCTTCCAGGACATGACCACGGGGCGCCAGCGGACGGGGTACTCCCACGACGCCCAGTGCGTCGTGTACCACGGTCCCGACGAGGACTACCGGGGCCGTGAGATCTGCCTTGGATCCAACGAGACCGCCCTCTCCATCGCCGACGTGACGGACAAGAACAACCCGGTAGCCGTGGCCATGGCCTCCTACCCCAACGTTGCGTACTCCCACCAGGGTTGGCTCAGCGAGGACCACTCGTTCTTCTACATGGGCGACGAGCTGGACGAGAGCGGTGGCAACGTCACGGCGACGAGGACGCTCATCTGGGATCTCCGCGATCTCGACGATCCGGTGCTGGCCGCCGAGTACCTGGCGGACACCAAAGCCACGGATCACAACCTCTACATCCTCGGCAACACGATGTATCAGTCCAACTACACGAGCGGACTGAGGGTTCTCGACATCTCGGACCCGGTGAACCCGGTACCGGTGGGGCACTTCGACACCGTGCCCTACGGAGGCGATACGGCCCAGATGGACGGATCGTGGTCGAACTACCCGTACTTCGAGAGCGGCATCGTGGTGGTGACGAGCCAGAGCGAAGGCCTGTTCCTGGTTCGGTACCGTCCGCGGACGATCTCGCAGTAACATGCGGCCCCTGTTCGCCCTCGCCTTCTGCGTGACCGCGGCGTGTGGGGGAGCTTTGGCTCCCCCCGCGCCCGCGGCGGCGCAGGACTACCTCTACGTCGCCAGCCAGGAGGACGTCACGGTCGCCGTCATCGACATGGCGACGAACCGGCTGGTGGAGACGGTGGATCTGAAGGCGCTGGGCTATTCGCCCACGGCGAAGGCTCACGACACGGCCGTCGATCCCGACGGCTCCCATTGGTACGTGTCGCTCATCGCGGCGGGGAAGGTCCTCAAGTTCGACCGGCAGAACCGACTCGTCGGGGAAGCCGACTTCGAGACGCCGGGCCTCATCACCGTGGATCCGACGTCCGACCGCATGTACGTCGGTCGGTCCATGGCGGCGGTGAACCCGCCCCAGCGCATCGGCGTCATCCAGCGCTCCACCATGGAGATGGAAGAGGTCGACGTCTTCTTCCCACGGCCTCACGCCATGGTCGTGGATCCGGCGACGGAACGCTTCTTCAGCGCCAGCCTCGGGCAGGCCAGTGTGGCCTACGCCCCGCTCGGTGCAGAAGAGGTGGACCTCGTGACCCTCGAGACCCACCACGACATGGCGGGGATGAGCGGGGGTGAGCACGGCGGCAATCCCATGATCGTCCAGTTCGGCGTCTCGCCCGGCGGCGACTGGCTGGTGGCGACGGGTCAGATGAGCGGAGAGCTCATGGTCCTCGACGCCTCCGCAGCAGAACCCACGCTGGTGCGCTCGGTGGACATCGGCGGACAGCCCTGGCACCCCACCTTCAGCCCGGACGGAAGGGAGATCTGGATCCCCCGGCAGACGGGGAACTCGGTGGCTATCGTGAGCACCGACTCGTGGGAGGTGACGGAGGTCATCGAGCACCCGGCTCTCGTGGGGCCCCACGGCTCAGCCATATCGCCCGACGGCCGGACCATCTACGTGTCTGCCCGCAACGAGTCCGGTGCGTACCGGGGTACGGGGGAAGACCCGAGGCCCGGAACCGTCGTCGCCATCGACAGGGAGAGCCGGGAGGTGGTGGCGGTCATCGAGGTGGGGCGGTACGCCGCCGGTATGGACGTCGCGCCTCGTCGATGAGGCGCGACGCAGCAGGTAGCGGGGTGGCGGCAAGGCTGCTGGCGGTCGCCGTCGCCGCCTCCCTCGTCGCCGGATGCGCCGCCGGGGCGGCGGGCACTGCTTCCATGGGTTCCCGAGGGCTCGGGGGTGGCTCTACGGCCGTGGATGTCTCCTCGTTCGTGCGCCTGGTCGAGGCCTTTCCCGTGCTCGACGCCGACGGCGTAGCGTATCCTCAGCCCTTCCTGGGCGGCTTCAACATCCCCCGGCCCCAGCTGGTCGACATCGACGGTGACTCCGACGACGATCTCTTCGTCCAGGAGGAGTCGGGGAAGGTGATGTTCTTCGAGCGCATCCAGGACGGTCCGACACCGTTCCTCTGGCGGACGGATGCGTACCAGGATCTGGCCATCGGCGAGTGGTACCGGTTCGTCGATCTGGACCGGGACGGTGACCCCGATCTGCTGGCCGAGCAGCCCTTCAGCTACGTGCGGTACTACCGCAACGTGGGCGAGCGGACCCGGCCGCGATTCGTGGAGGCCGAGGACAGCCTGGAAGACGCGGGGGGCGAGCCCATTTTTTCCGATCGGCAGAACATCCCCAACGCCACCGACATCGATTGCGACGGGCAGATGGATCTCTTCATCGGACGCCTGACCGGGACGGTGACGCGCTACGAGGAGTCGGGGACCGACGCCCAGGGAGCGCCACGCTTCCAGCACATCACCGACCGATTCGAAGACATCGAGATCGTCGCACAGATCGGGAGCAAGCACGGCGCCAACACCATGGCCTGGGGAGACGTCGACGGCGACGGCGACGAAGACCTCTTCTGGGGTGACTACTTCGAGCCCGGGGTCCTTCTCCTGGAGAACACCGGCACGTGCCGTTCGCCGCCCCTCCGGCAGGAGCCTCGTGCGTCCCCCGTCGCAGACCGTCTCCTGACCAGCGGATACAACGCGCCGGCTCTCGGTGATGTAGACGGCGACGGCGACCAGGACCTCCTGGTAGGGGTGCTGGGCGGGGCGTACAACCCCAACACCACCACGGCCGACAACTTCCACTACCTCGAGCAGCGGGCCGACGGCAGCTTCGAGCATCGGACGTCCCGGTTCATCCGCACCCTCGACGTCGGTGCCGAGAGCGTGCCCGTCCTGGTGGATCTCGACGGGGACGGAGACCGCGACCTTCTGGTGGGCAACAAGATCGAGCAGGACGACACCCAGAACGGAACTCTGACCCGCTTCCTCAACGTCGGGTCGGACGACGAGCCCCGCTTCCGGATGGACGGTGACCTCGAAGTAGGCGGCGGCTACCACCTCATCCCCGCCTTCGGCGATCTCGACGGCGACGGCGATCTCGACGCCATCATCGGGACGTGGCAGGACGCCCTCCGCCTCCACATGAATGGGGCCGATGACGGCTCCATCGACCTCACCGTCAGCGACTCGGCCTTCGTCACGCTCACGAGAGGACGGAACGCATCGCCTGCCCTCGGAGACATCGATGCCGACGGCGACCTCGACCTCTTCGTCGGTGAAAGCTCGGGCGCTCTGAACTTCTACGAGAACACCGGCAACGCCGGCGCGCCCGAATTCACCTTGGTGAGCGACGAGTACGGTGACTTCGACGTGGGGCGTCGCTCCTTCCCCGTGCTCCACGATCTCGACGCCGACGGAGACCTGGATCTGGTGGTCGGGTCGGAGTCGTCGGGCATCCACATCTTCCGGAACCAGGGGACACCCACGGCACCGGACTTCGTGGAAGACGGGCGCTTCGAGGTGGACGATTTCGGCTTCGCCGCCCCCGTCTTCGCCGACCTGGACGGAGACGGGGACGACGACCTGCTGCTCGGCGGGGGGCGGGGCGGGCTCTGGTACTACGAGAACCGCCGCTGATCCCTGGAGATCGCCAGGTCAGTCGTCCGCCCTCCCTCCGCGTGGGGCCCTCCTGCCCCGCGGTCAGCCCGTGGGCCGACCCTCCCGATCGAGGAGCGTCGGCTCACCGAGCCCCAGCGCCGCCAGACGATCGAGCTGCGTCGCCGCGTCTCCCACCACCAGCCAGATCATCTCCTCCGGGTCGAGGTAGCGCTCGGCCAAGGCCTGGACCTCTTCCACCGTCATGGCCCGCACGTCGGCTTCCTGCCTTAAGAGATAGTCCGCGGGGAACCCGTAGGCGCTCATGCTCGCCAGCAGGCCGAGCTTGGCCCCGGCGGTCTCGAAGGCCCTGGCATTCGTCCGGAGGAGGAAGGACTTGGTTCTCTCCAGGTCTTCCTCGTCGAAGTCGGGCCCGTGTGACTCGACGATGCTCTTGATGAGGTCCAGCGCCTCGTACGTCACGTTGGAGCGGACGGACGAGGAGATCTGGAAGGGCCCGGGGTCCCGACTGCCCGAAAAACCCGACCCGATTCCGTAGGTGTAGCCCCGCTGTTCCCGGAGTACCTGCGTCAGCTCCGATGCGAAGCCACCTCCGCCGAGGCGGAAGTTCATCACCGACGCCGGATGGTAGTCCTCGTCGGTCTGGGCCAGGGCCAGGTAGCCGATTTGCAGCACCGACTGGCTCGAGCCCGGAACGTCCACGAAGTACAGACCGGCCCTCTGGGGATCCCATGCCGGGGGCTCCGGCATCTCCGGTGCCGCCGGGCCCGTCCACTCGGACGCCATGCGCTCCGTTGCCGACACGACCTCGTCGGAGGTGACGGCGCCGGTGACGTGCAGGGTCGCCACCTCCGGACTCAGCGCCATGGCGTAGAAGGCCCTGAGATCGTCGAGGGTGATGTCGTCGATGGTGTCCAGGTCACCGAGACCGCTCTCCGCCCGGATGTGGTCGCCGTACAGCAGGGTCTGGAAGACGTCGGAGGCGACGGCGCCCGGATTGGCTTGTCGCTGCTGGAGGGCGTTGACCACCCGCTGCTTCGACAACTCGAACTCGTCGGCATCGAAGCGGGGCTCGAGGAGGATCTCCTGCACCAGGGCCATGGTCTCGTCGAAGTTGCGGGCCAGCGCCCCGCCGCGGATGGAGAAGCTCTCACTTCCCGCGGACACCGAGATGGAGGCTCCGAGGAGGTCGATGGCCGCCTCCAACTCCTCGGGCGTACGGTTGGCGGTCCCTGCCGTCATGCTCTGTGCAAGAAGGTTGGCCACTCCCGTCTTGCCCCGCTCCTCCAGCAGTTGGCCCCCCTCGATGCGGAGATCGAACTGGACCAGAGGGACCTCACGGTCGTCGATTCCGAGGACGGGCACACCGTTGTCCAGCGAGGTGCGCCACACGGAGGGAGCCGTCAGCGACGGAGAGGGACCGAAGGGCGGCTCCACCGAGCGGTCGATGGCAGAGGGGGTGCGCTCGTCTCCTCGTGCCACCTCGCCGATCTCCGCCTCGGCTCCCATGACGATGGGCTCCTCGACGACGTCCGCACGCTGCGCGCCCTCCAGGGCGAGTGCGGCCTCTCCCCGGGGCACGAAGCTCGTCGCCACATGGGGCCGACCCCTGATGTACTCACGGTACACACGCAGGACGTCGTCCTCGGTCACGGCAAGGAACCGCTGCAGGTCCTCTTCGACGAAGCCAGGATCGTCGGCGAAGATGTTGTACTGGGCGAGCTGGAAGGCCTTGCCGAGCACAGAGGAGAGCCCCGCGTAGAACGAGGTCTCGTACCCGGCCTTGATTCGCTCCAGGTCTTCGGCCGACACCCCTTCCTCTTCGAAGCGGAGGAAGGCGTCTTCGATGGCCGCCGCGACCTCGTCGAGATCCATGCCCTGGTAGGCCCGGACGCTCAGGTCCCAGCGCCCCGCGAGCTCCATGTTCCGCTGGAAGGCCCCGACGCCCGGGGCGACCTCCGCCTCCTCCACCAAGACCTCGTAGAACGGCGATGACTTCCCGTCGGTGAGCACTTCGGCGAGTACGTCCAGTGCGTACGCGTCCGGATGGTAGAGCGGGACCGTAGGCCACGCCATGGTGAGCATGGGGACCCGGGCGAAGTTGTCTTCGTGGACGAAACTCCGGGTCTCGGCGAGGGCGACCTCGGGCACGTCGGGTGCGTCGGGCGTCGGTCGGGCCGGAATCTCGCCGAAGTAACGCTCGATCCAGGCCTTGGTCTGCTCGACGTCCAGGTCGCCGGCCACGACGAGCGTGGCGTTGTTGGGCCCGTACCACTTCTCGTGGAAGTCCACGACGTCGGCGAGTTCGGCCCCCTCCAGGTCGTCCAACGAGCCGATGACCTGCCACTGATACGGATGGCCGTCCGGATACAGGGCCTGATCGATGACGTAGTTGGTGTGGCCGTAGGGACGGTTGTCGACGCCCTGACGCTTCTCGTTCTTGACCACCTGCTTCTCCTTGGCCACCACCGACTCGGTGACGGTGTTGATGAAGAAGCCCAGCTTGTCGGATTCGGCCCAGAGGGCTTTCTCCAGACCGTCGATGGGAACCACCTCGAAGTAGTTCGTGCGGTCGTTGCTCGTGGAGCCGTTGGTGGAGCTCCCGATGCGCGTCATGAGCCGGTCCAGACCGCCGGGACCCAGGTTCTCGGAGTCGAGGAAGAAGAGGTGCTCGAAGAGATGGGCGAACCCGGTCTTTCCTTCCAGTTCCCGGGCGGAGCCGACGTGGAACGTCATGGCGACAGCGGCTACGGGGTCCGACCGGTCGACGTGAAGTACGACGTCGAGGCCGTTCTCGAGCTCGTATCGCTCGTAGTCGATGGAGAGATCGCCCGGGGTTTCGCCTCCCCCGCACGCTGCCACCACCATCGTGGCGGCGAGCGCCACCGATGTCCCAATCCCGTTCACCACCGCGCGCACACCACGTCCAGCCATGATCTCCCCCCTTCGGTTCAAACCTCGCCCGTCGAGACCTTCCGGAAGATCTCGAAGGCTGCTTGTACGTTGCTCACCGGCACTTGGATCCACTCGTCCCACGCGTCGGGATGGGCGTCCGCTCGTTCGATCAGCTGCCTGGTGAGCCGACCCAGGAGCTCCCGCAGATCCGGCGCCGCCAGATTCATGCGGGGCCACATCCCGGCAATCACCCTCAACGACGCCCGGGTGCGCCCCACGTCCTCGACCAGTTCCACGTCGGTGAAGAAGGGCCCGTGGATGGCGCCGAGGAAGCAGCGACCCAACGTGTCCACGACATCGTCGTCCAGCTTCCGGAGCAGGATCTTCTGGGACTGGTACTCGAGGACTCGACCCAGGAAGGTCATGAGTGGATACACGGCCTCGCCCAGGCGATCGAGGACGATGGGAGGCGAGTCTCGTGGGTACAGATACAGCCGGTCGAAATGCTCGTCCTTCTGAGCGACCTTCTCCGACATCTCGGGGGTGATCCAGTCGTAGCCCACGAGATCGGTGAACGTGACCATGTCGTGCGCCGCCGCCCCCACCACCCGTGCCAGGCGCCGAGGAGTCACCAGGTAGTGACTCCCGTCCGTGGCCTCGATGCGGACGGCCGTCCCAGCCCCGGCGAGGACATCCTCCTCGCCGTGGGGACTGCGTGCCACCAGGTGGGCATTGAGGCCGGTTCGCGTGGCCTCGGCCTCCTGGAAGATCTCCACCAACTGCTCCGTCAGGAGCCAGTCCACCATCGTCATGGTCGGGCGCCTGCTACGGTAACCCGCGGTGGGGCGCCGCGTAGAGGGTGGGGCAAGCAGGCCGCGCCTGAGCCATCGGGCGTACTCCCATGAGTGAGCTTCTCCATCGTCCGCCGACCCTGACACAGAGTCGGGATGGAAAGGTCGAAATAGCGCGCCCCCCTGACCAGACCCCGCCTTCCGAACCCGTGCCCCGCCGCCTGCTATCCGCGCTCCACCGCCCCGTTCCCTTGCCGCTCCGCCGCGCCCCGTCTAGTGTCTCGCCCGAAGGCCCCCTCCCCTCCGCTTCAGCCACCCGACGGTCTATGAGACTCCGCGCCCCTGCTCCATTCCTTCTGCTCGTCATGGCCTCCCTCGCCGGAGCGCCTGCCGCTGCCCAGGACCTCCCCTCGGTCTTTCTCGAGGAGCTCACCTGGACCGAGGTCCGCGCCGCCATCGACGCTGGGACGACCACCATCATCATCCCGACGGCGGGCACGGAGCAGAACGGCCCCCACATGGTACTGGGCAAGCACAAGTTCATCATCAACTACGCATCGGCGATGATCGCCCGCGAGTTGGGCAACGCGCTGGTGGCGCCGGTGGTGACCTATGTCCCCGAAGGCGACGTGAACAACCCCACCCGGGGCCACATGTCCAAGGCGGGCACCATCACGCTCCCGGAGGAGTACTTCATGAAGCTCCTGGAGTACGCGGCCCGGAGCCTGGCAGTCCACGGCTTCACCGACATCGTCCTCATCGGGGACAGCGGTGGCAACCAGAACGGCATGGAACAGGTGGCCGCCATGCTCAACGACGAGTGGGCGGGCGAAGCCGCCCGCGTCCACTTCGTCGGCGATTACTACGGCAACAACGGCTTCAGGGAGTGGCTCATGGAGCAGGGAGAGACCCAGGAGACCATCGGCGGTCACGCCGGTATCTCCGACACCTCCCAGCTCCTGGCCGTCGACCCGAGGCACATCAGGACCGACAAGCTCGCACCCGGCGGTGGTTTCCCGGACAGCGGAGTGTCGGGTGATCCCACCCGGGCGTCGGTGGAGCGGGGCGTGCGAGGCATCCGCTTCAAAGTCGACGCCGCACTGAACCAGATCCGAGAACTCATGGAGTCCCGCCAATGAGACGTTTCACGTACGCACTTGTCGCCCTGGCGACCCTTCCCTTCCTCGCCGGCTGTTTCGGCGTCATGCGGGCCCCGGTGCCCGCCTCTCACCCCGAGCGAGAGGCCCTCGACCTTCGAGGCGTCGTCGTCGTCCAGGCCGGCAACGAAGACGGCGAGGTCGTCGAGTTCGCCGAGGTGCACGACCTCACCTGGACCAACAGCTCCCTGTCGTTCGTAGCCGACGTTCCCCGGGGTCCGGGCAGGGTCGAAACCGTCACACGCCTGGTGCCCATTACCGAGCTCCAGTCCGTCATCGTGCGGAAGTTCGACGCGGGGAAGACGTCGGCCATCATGGGGGGCGTCCTGGTGGCCACGTTCGCGACCATAGCGCTCATCCTCACCGGGGACGGCGGCATCTACACGGGCGGCTGATCCGGGGCGATCAACGCGCCCGGGTCCAGATCAGCACGACACCACACCCGCCCACCGAGTCGAACTCGGGAGGCACCTGAGATGCGCGTGCGTAGATCTCGATGGCCTCGATCTCCACGGCGTTCACCCAGTCGTCAGGCCGCACCGGGGCTGTGACACCGTTCGCCACGATGTGGCGGTCGATGTAGAGGGTGGGGAAGCACGGCTCCGCCCCCGTCCGCATGAAGATGGACGGATTCTGCATGACGTCGGGTCCGGTGAGCGGCCGGGTGGCGTCTACCTCCACGCGAGGGACCATCTGGAAGATGTCCGCGACCTTGCTGCTGCCGGACCGTTGGATGTCCTCTCGGCTCAGGAAGACCCCCGGAGCGGTAAGGACCCGATCGTAGAAGCCCGACCGCTCCAGCGGAGTCATGTTCCGAGCGGCCGCGACCTCCACCGGATCAAGCTCGATGGGCTCGGGGGTCAGGCCTACCCGGACCTCCACGACACCGTCCGATCCGAGCTCGAAGAGCCCGTCGAGTAGCGTCTGGTAGCCATCGCGCCGGACAAACAAGAAGTAGACCCCTCCACTCGGGGCCTCGAGCTCGAAGACGCCGCCGAGGCTCGCCAGGTCCGCGGCCACCTCACGGCGCCCCTCCTCGAGGAGGCTAACCTGGGCCAACATAACCGGCTCGCCAGTGACGGCATCCAGGACCGTGCCCTTCAAGGTCTGTGCGTCCAGGGCCGGAGCCATGGCAAGGCCCGTCGTCACGGCCAGAACCAGCCCTCCCGGTACCACCATGGATTTCACGACTCACCTCCGTTCGGCGTCATTCTACCATACGGAGGAGTCGGCCCACAAATACCGGCGCCCGGCGGCTGCACACAAAAAAACCTGCCCCCGCCGGCAAGCGCCGACGGGGGCAGGACCTACACCATCACGTTCCGATCAGCCGCAGGCTGGGTGGTCCGTGACGTTGGGGTTGAGGTCGCACTCGACCTTCGGGATCGGGAGGCACGACACACGCTGTGCAACAGCGTCGGCACCCGGCACGTTCTTGGCCAGGAAGCCGCCCGCGAGGAACGGGTGGTCCCATCGCATGATGTCGTACAAACGCCGGCCCTCGAGCCACAGGGTCGCGTAGCGCTCAGCATCGAGCATCGACCATGCGTCCCACTCTGCATCACCGTCCATGGCGTAGTGCGGGTACTGGTCCCGGAAGTCCAGGGTACCCACCGCAGCAGGTTCTGCGAGCGGAGGCAGGCTGGCATCGGCGTAGGAAGCCCGAGCCATGTTCAAGTACATGGTCATGCCCGACGCGGCGCTGATATCGCCCATCATGAGCATGGCCTCGGCCTGGATCAGACGCATCTCGACGCCAGAGGCGCGCGGGATGTCCGACCCACGGTCGTCGTACTTGTCCTGACGGTAGTGCGCCGTCAGACCGTCGGCACCCTGGTGGGCACCTGAGCCAGACGAGCACCCGAGATCATCGACACCCATGCCCGGATCCGGATTGGGCCGGCTGGTGTCAACCCACTCGCCGCACCGCGTGTACGCCACGCGGATGTCCATGGTGGCATCGTACATCTGCTGGGCCTGGGTGGTCCAAACGCCGACCTCGGCGCGACCGTGCGTCTCCTGCCACATCAGGTTCTGATTCGCCTGAGGGTGGTAGATCGCGTAGTCGAACCACTGCTCCGTGCCGCCGTTGTCGAAGAAGT
>ERZ869936.1328-NODE-1328-length-18083-cov-17.907089_pt1 | contig 18083 bp, 13 predicted proteins | sample MGYA00520876_ERZ869936 | MGnify/ENA primary metagenome ERZ869936 (study PRJEB32218, sample SAMN09650985) | biofilter metagenome | isolation source: enrty point of leading RO module | place: Saudi Arabia: Thuwal, RO plant located on Red Sea | collected 2016-02-17...
TAAACTTCTGTTTGGGAACGCCGATCTGTTGCGGACGGTGTGCCCAAACGGAAGTTTGGGCACAGGGGGCAACCGCACGAACCACGAGACGTAATCTGGGACTGTTGATTGATGGGACGCACACGCGACTCGCGGAGCGAGTCGCCCACATGGGTGCTGCCGCGAGTCGTCAGATCATGAAGTCGGTCTTCTGGCCGAGGATGCGGTCGATGAGGTCCTGGGGGAAGTCGACAGCGGGGGCTTGCTCGTCGTCGAGCATGTCGGTTGGATTGATGCCGCAATAGATCGACCAGGGGCCGAGATGCCGCCAGCGTCCGGCGCGGGGGGGTTCGTTGGGCAGAACGGGAGTGGTGCAGCGGTTGCAACCGATGGTGGTGAAGCCCTGCTCGTGGAGCGGATTGATTACGACGTTGTGTTCGGCGATGTAGGCGTCCATCTGCTCGTCGGTCATGTTGGCGAGGGGATTGACCCGCAGGACGTTCATCTCGACGTCGACGGCGACGATGGGACACTCGCCGCGCGCCCCCCCTTCTGCGCGCCTGAGGCTGCTGATGAGGGCGTCCCGTTCACCCTTCGTCGCCAGCAACGGTTCAACTTTCCGCTTGTGGCAGCACTCCTTCTGGCCCTCGACGGAAAGGTACAACACGCCGTGCTGCTCCGTCTGTTCGGCCATCGTCAACTCAGGATGGAGCGTGTGGACGGTCAATCCGTATTCGTCCGCAATCCGGTCGCGGGTTTCGAGCGTCTCCTGGAACATCACGCCCGTGTCGACGAAGAGCACGGGGATGTCGAGCTTGAGGCGCGAAATCATGTGGCAGATCACGCTGCCCGCCTTCTGCATCGCGGAGATCGCGGCGAGGCGCGCGCCGAAGATGTCGACCGCCCAGCGCAGAAGATCGTCGGGGGTGCGATCGTCAAAATTCCTGTTGATTTCGGCCAGTTTCGCCTGCGTCAAACGCGGCATCAGGGATTCCCGTGGTGAATATCGTTTGCGAACTCTGTGCGAAGCGCGAGTGTAGCATGAGCGAATTTCGGCTGACAATCGACGCGTTCCCGCCGGTCCGATAACTTCTGATGAAAGGTCGAACCCTTATCTGAGTCCCACGATCCAATTCGACGACTGCTCTCATGCCTGACGTCTATGTTCACCAGCACACCGTTCGAGAAGACGAAATCGATGGGCAGGGCCATGTCAACAACGTGGTGTTCGTCCATTGGATGCAGGATGCGGCGGTCGCGCATTCATCGGCTCAGGGGTGGACGCCGGAGCGATACCGGGACGAAGGCATCGGCTGGGTGGCGCGTTCGCACTTTATTGAGTACCGCCAGCCGGCTTTCGCGGGTGATGAAATCGTCGTTCGCACGTGGATCGGCGACCTGCAGCGGGTCTCGTCCCGCAGGATCTACCGCATTCTGCGGGCCGGCGACGATGCACTTCTTGCTCGTGCGGAGACTAACTGGGCTTTTCTGCGGCTGGGCGACCGGAAGCTGATCCGGATACCGCCGCACGTCGCGGAGGCGTTCCCGGTCATCGGGGAGAAAGACCCGCGCGAGGAGTCATAGAGCGGTGCGGGAATGGGCCGCAGATGACGCGGATTTGGCGGATGACCGCAGATGCAGCCATTGCAACGGCTGCCTGCTCACGTGATCTGCAAGAGACGGAGTTCATGTGCCGTCTCCTCTTCAACCATCCGTCTCTTTTCGCCCGAAATCCGCGAAGACCCGCTCAATCCGCGTCATCCGCGGTCGATTCCTTCCGCTCATCGGTCTCAAATCAGCAATCCCGCCACGCAGGCGGTGAGCCAGGAGGCGATTGCGCCGCCGGTCATCGCCCTGAGGGCCAGTTCGGCCAGGTCGGCTTTGCGTTCCGGTGCGATGGCGCCGATGCCGCCCAGTTGGACGCCGATCGAGGCGAAGTTGGCGAAGCCGCAGAGCGCGTAGCTGGCGATGAGATACGTTCGCTGCGACATCTGATTTCCGACCTCCATCTCGGCGAGATGTGAATACGCGACGAGTTCGGTCAGGACGATTTTTTCTCCGAGCAGGCGCCCGAGCGGCGCCGCTTCGTCCCACGGCGCTCCCATGCACCAGGCCAACGGGCGGAATACGAAGCCGAGGATCTGTTCCAGCGACGTGGCAGGAACCTGGACTTGCCATGATGTGAAGGGAACCCCGAAGGTCGGTCCCCAACCGAGTAGCGCGTTCACCAGTGCGACGAGCGCCACAAAAGCGATCAACATGGCGGCGATGTTGAGGACCAGGGTCATTCCGTCAGTCGCTCCGTCGCCGACGGCCTGCAACACGTTTCTGCTGCGGCGCTCGGGCGAGATTTCGAGCGTCCCGGCCGTCTGCGACGTTTCCGTTTCGGGATAGAGGATCTTCGCGGCCACAATCGCGGCCGGGGCGCTCATCACCGAGGCCGCCATCATGTGGCCGGCAATTTCGGGGACGTCTTCAACCAGGAATCCCACGTAGATCGCCAGCACGCCTCCGGCGATCGTCGCGAACCCGCCGCACATTATGCAGAGCAGTTCTGACTTGGTCATTCCCGCCACAAACGGGCGGACCAGCAGCGGCGCCTCGGTCTGTCCGACGAAGATATTGCCGGCAACGCTCAGCGTCTCCGAACCGCTCGTGCCCATGGTCCGCTGCATCACCCAGGCGATGCCTCGCACGATGAGCTGCATCACGCCGAGATGGTAGAGCACGGCCAGCAAGGCGGAGAAGAAAATAACCGTCGGCAGCGTCTGAAACGCCAGGTTGATGAGGGGCGACTCGACCTCGTCGGTCACGAACGAGCGCAGGACAAAATCCGTGCCGGTCTGCGAGAAGCCGAGCAGTCGATTCACGGCGTCGTTGCAGACGGTGAAGAACCGTTCGCCGATTCCGGTGCGGAGGATGAGAAACGCGAACGCGAACTGCAGACTGAGGCCCCACACCACGATGCGCAGCCGGATCTTCCTGCGGTTGTTCGACAGCAGCCATGCGATGCCGAGCAGCACAATGATGCCGATCAGTCCCTGAAAACGGTTCATCGATGGTCTCCTGATCCGGCTGCGCGTCGTGGCCCTGTCCGGTTCAGCCGGTCGCGTCGTCGCGCACGAAGCGATCGGGCAGCAGGTGATTGAGCGACGTTTCCCGGTCCAGCATGCCGCTTTGTGCATCGATCAAGAGGACAGGAAGGTCGTCACAGAACTCCGCCAGCACCTGACGGCAGGCGCCGCACGGCGAGGCCCCGCCGCCTGTTGCAACGGCGATTGCGGTGAACGTCTGGAGCCCGCGGGAGATCGCTCGATAAGCCGCCACCCGCTCGGCGCAGACCGTCAGTCCGTAGGAACCATTCTCGACGTTGCACCCGGCGATGATCTCGCCTGAATGGCAGAGCAGTGCGGCCCCGACGGCGAATCCGGAGTAGGGGGCATAGGCCTTATCGCGGGCTTCCAGAGCCGCTTGAACCAATCGCTCGCGCAGATCATCCGTCACGCTCACCTCCTGGAACGCGAATATGATGGCCAAGCCTGCGATCGAGTGCCAGCGCAATCGCGTCGTTTCGGGGCGGCGTCAGGTCGATCGTTCGACCGGAGCGAAACTTCGGGCCATTTCTGCAACCCGGTCGATCGCCTGCACCATGCGTTTGCGGTCGATCTCATGGACATCGATCGGGCGTCCGATTTCTTCGAGCATCGTCACCGTCAGACGGCCGCCGAGGTGCTGGCGGAACTCCTCCAGTCCTGCGAACAGCCGCTCGGAATTGTGCAGTTCCGGATGATCGAGGGGAAGACCGAGACGCTGGAGGCAGTTGACGACGCGCTCCGCGTCCGCTCGGGGAAACCCGTGAACGAGGGAGGAATAGACGGCATCGACGGCGACGCCGATGGCGACGGCTTCGCCGTGCCGCAGTTCGAAGTTGCTCAGCACTTCCAGTTTGTGGGCCGACCAGTGGCCGAAGTCGAGCGGCCGGGCTTCGAGGGCTTCAAACGGGTCGCCTCCCTGAGTGATGTGCCGCAGGTGCAGTTCGGCTGATCGCCGAATGATTGGGGCGGCCGCGTTCATGTCCCGCAACGAAATGGAGTCAGCGCCTCGACAGATCTTCTCGAAACAGGCTGCATCCTTCAGCAGCGACACTTTCACCGCCTCGGAAAATCCACAGACGAAGTCACGATCGGGCAGGGTTTCCAGGAGGGACGCATCGTTGACGACCGCCCACGGCACGGCGAAGGTGCCGATCCAGTTCTTCTTGTCGAACAGGTTCACGCTGTTTTTGACGCCGACGCCCGAGTCGGCCTGGGCCAGCGTCGTGGTCGGCAGCCTCACCAGACGGATTCCGCGGTGCGAGACCGCCGCCGAGAGGCCGACCGCGTCGAGCACGGCCCCGCCGCCGATGACGACGACGTAGCTGCGGCGGTCGAGATCGGCCGCGTTGATGCATTTGAGCATCCGCTCGAGGATGTGGACGTCGTTCTTGACGTCTTCGCCGCCCGGCACGACCTGGATGTTGCCCGGCATCCAGATTCCGCCCTCACTCGAATTGACGAACCGGCGGATCCGGGTTTTCAACTCCGGCTGGGCGTTCGCGACGTGTTCGTCGACCCAGAACTGCACTCGTGCCGGCCGATCTCCGGACGGTTCAAGCAGATTGAGCAGCACGGACCGGTCGCGGCCGAACACATCGGTCGTGAACCGCAACCGATGGACGAACGGGACGGTGAACGGGACGTCCAGGCTGACGTTTTGAGCGGAATCGGGCATGTGGCAATCGGAAGTTCTTCGCGGCGGGGCGGACGTGCGGCTGATTTTCACTGCCGAGAACGACCGCGATGCGGAGAGTGCGCTGTCAGGACTCTTGGTGGGCGTTGGTGAAACTACAGATTCGCACGAAACTCTGCGGGATTCGCGCTCCCGTGAGAACCCTTCAACCCGAAGACTCTGAACAGACGAACCAGGAGTCTTGGTGTCTCTCTAATTGTCAGTCACGATCGCACTGATTGCAAGCGGCCGATTGGCTGGGGTACGTTGGTCGCCACACGAGCTTGTTTTGACTCGTTGCGAAACAACCTGCCGGAGGGGTGCGATGACCGAATTGTGTTTTCTCACGGCAAGTGAACTGGCCCGGCGAATCCGCGAAAAGGAGCTGTCGTGTCGTGAAGTGATGGAGGCGCATCTGGTACAGATCGACCGCGTCAATCCGAAGGTGAACGCGATCGTCGAACTGCTACCCGACCGGGCCATGCAGGGCGCAGCCGAAGCCGATGAGGCGATCGCCAAGGGGGTCGAACCGGGGCCTTTGCACGGCTTGCCAGTCGCACACAAGGACCTGGTCGAGACCAAGGGCATCTGCACGACGTTCGGTTCGCCGATCTACAAGGACAACATCCCCCGGGTCGACGCGCTGATCGTTGAACGGATGCGAGCAGCCGGCGCGGTGACGATCGGCAAGACGAACACTCCTGAGTTCGGCGCCGGCAGCCAGACATTTAACGAAGTCTTCGGCGCGACGCGAAACCCGTACGACCTGACCAAGACCTGCGGTGGAAGCAGCGGCGGCGCGGCCGTGGCGCTTGCCTGCGGCATGCTGCCGATTGCGGACGGCAGCGATACGGGAGGATCGCTGCGGAATCCGGCCGCGTTCTGCAACGTGGTCGGCTTTCGTACATCGCCCGGGCGGGTGCCGGTGTGGCCGAGTGAGGTAGGGTGGTTTCCGATTTCCGTCCAAGGGCCGATGGCGCGCACCGTGGAGGACACGGCATTGTTGCTGAGCGCCATGGCCGGCCCCGATCCGCGCTCTCCGATCGCCCTCAGCGAACCGGGCGAACTGTTTCGCAGTCCGCTGGAGAGGGAATTCCGCGGCGTCCGGATTTCGTGGAGTCTGGATTTCGGCGGCTTGCCGGTTGATCCTCGGGTCACCAAAACGATGGAGGCCCAGCGCGGGGCGTTCGAATCGCTGGGATGCATTGTGGAGGAGGCGCAGCCGGACTTCTCTGATGCGGACGAGTGTTTCAAGGTCTGGCGGGCCTGGAGGTTTGAACTCAAATTCGCGGAACTGCTGGAATCCCACGCCGATCAGATCAAGGAGACGATCCGCTGGAACGCCGCCGAAGGGGGCAAACTGACCGGCCCGCAGGTGGCGCGGGCGGAACGGAAGCGCACGGCGCTCTACCACCGGGTGCGAAAGTTCATGGAGACGTATGAGTTCATGGTGTTCCCGGTCACGCAGGTTCCGCCGTTTGACATCGAGCAGCCCTATGTCGAGGAGATCAACGGCGAGAAAATGGAGAGCTACATCGACTGGATGCGGTCCTGCTACTACATCACGGTCACGGGGCTCCCGGCGATCAGCGTGCCGTGCGGCTTCACCGACGACGGCCTGCCGGTCGGGCTGCAGATTGTGGGACGGCATCAGCAGGATTTCAGCGTGCTGCAACTCGCCCATGCGTTCGAGCAGGCGACCCGATTCTGGAAGTCGCGCCCGGACGTGGCGAGCGCTGAGACGAATTGACGCGTTGCTGATGCGCCGCCAATCGGGGGGATGACACTTCGAACAGCGGTGTGAATCCTTGCCAATCGGCGGGCGACGATCTACGTTGCCGGTTATGAAACCACACCGCCTCTCCCCGATCGTACTGGCCGCCGCAGCATTTCTGATGCTGGGCGCTTCGTTGTGTCGTGCGGAACTCCGCGCCGGGGCCGTCGTCGTCGATGTGACGCCGCCGAATCTGCCCGTCCTCGTCAACGGGAGCATGGTCTCCCGCACGGCCGATCAGGTGAAGACGCCGATTAATGCCCGCGCCATTGCGCTCGACGACGGCAGCGAGCGGATAGCGATCGTGGTCGTTGACAGTTGCATGATGCCCCGTCCTCTGCTGGATGAGGTCAAGAAGCTGGCGGCCGACCGGGTCGGCATCGCCGCCGACCGCATCCTGATCGCGGCGACGCACACGCACAGCGCGCCGTCGTCGATGGCCTGCCTGGGGACGAACGCCGATCCGGAGTACGTCCCATTCCTGCGCGGGAAACTGGTGGAGGCGATCGAGGCGGCGGCCGCGAATCTGGAACCGGCCCGCGTCGGCTGGGCCTCGATTGATGCAGCCGAATACACGGCCCTTCGCCGCTGGATCCGCCGGCCGGATCGGATCGAAGAGGATCCTTTCGGAAATCCGACGGTTCGCGCCAACATGCACGCCGGGCGCAACTGGGACGACGTGATTGGCGAGTCGGGTCCGGAAGATCCCGAGTTGTCATTGATCTCGTTGCAGTCGATCGACGGCCGGCCGATCGCAGTGCTTGCCAACTTCTCGATGCACTATTTCGGCGATCAGGCGCTGAGTGCGGACTATTTCGGCCTGTTCTCGAACGGACTGCGGCACGAGTTGTCTCCTGAAACGATCGACGGCGTGCCGCCGTTCGTCGGCATGATGTCGCACGGATGCAGCGGCGACATCTGGCGGCGCGACTACACACAGCCGATTCCGTCTGCGGAAGAGGACTTCACGATTGAAACGTACGCCAACGGATTGCTCGGGCTCGCCATCGAGGCGTACCACGGCATCGAATACGACTCGGACGCCGACCTGTCGATGGCTGAGGCGCGCATTCCATTGAACTACCGCGTGCCGGACAAGCAGCGGCTCGAATGGGCGCAGCGGGTGGCCGCAGAGATCGGCGACCGGCTTCCCGAAACCGCGACCGAAGTTTATGCGCTGGAACAGATGATCCTTCACGAACGGGAGTCGACGGAAGTTGTCGTCCAGGCGCTGCGGATCGGGGACATGGCGATCGCCACCACGCCGACTGAGACCTACGCACTGACCGGCCTGAAGATCAAGGCCCACAGTCCGCTGGAACAGACGATGGTGCTGGACCTGACGAACGGGGGCGACGGTTATATTCCGCCGCCGGAACAGCATCGGCTGGGGGGATACAACACCTGGCCGGCGCGATCTGCCGGACTGGAGGTGCAGGCGGAACCGAAGATTACGGAGACGGCAATCCAACTGCTGGAGCGAGTCACCGGGACGCCTCGGCGGGCCGCCCGGCAGAGCCGGGGACCGGGGGCCGAAGCAGTCCTGGCGCTCAAGCCGGTCGCCTACTGGAGAATGGACGAGATGGCGGCGCCCTGGGCTGCCGATTCCTCCGGGCATCACCGCGAGGCGCTGTACGAGGACGGCGTTGTCTATTATCTGGAAGGCCCCCGGTCGGACGTCTTCTGCACCGATGGGGAGGTCAACCGCGCGCCGCACTTCGCCGGCGAGCGAATGGCCGCTTCGGCCGCCGGCCTGGGCGATCAATACTCGATTTCCATGTGGATCTGGAACGGAATGCCGGTCGACGGTCGCGAAGTGGCCGGCTGGTTTCTCTCTCGCGGACGCGATTTCAGACTCGACGTCTTCGGCGACCACCTCGGGGTCGGCGGGACGAGCGGTCACGCGGGTCGCCTCATCTTCCTGCATGGCGGCGACGATGACGTCGGCCAACTGGTTGCCGGCGAGACCGAAATTGAGCGATGGACCTGGAATCACGTGCTCTACGTTCGGGACGGAGAGACGGTCCGCGTTTATTTGAACGGGAGCCTGGAGATTGAAACGAGCGCATCGGCGGAACGGCTGACGGACTTGCCGCGACTGTTCATTGGCGGACGTTGCGACAATCGGTTCAACTGGGAAGGCCGGATCGACGAAGTGAGCCTGTTCGACCGGGCGCTTGCCGCTGATGAGGCAGGTCAACTTGCGGTTGATTAGTTCCCGCAGCCATACATGCCGCGGTCGGCGATCGATCTCGTCAGAATCAAATTCCCTCGACGCAAACGCATCCGCGGCCCCTGGTGAACTCGGCAATCAACACGAATCCGGATGAACTGACGCCGACGAGTGCGCCGGAACTCGCCCGCATGGTGGAGGAGAACGCAGCGGGCCGGCGGCGGCCTCTGCTTCCGGTCGGCGGCCGCACCGCGCTGCAATTCGGTTATGCAGCGACGGAGCCCGTAACGATCGTTGCCACAAGCGAACTGTCGCGCGTCATCGACTATCCCGCCCGCGACATGACCGTGACGGTGGAAGCCGGCCTGCGGGTCGAAGAACTGCAGAAGCTGCTGAAAAACGAGGGCCAACGGTTGCCGGTCGACGTCGCCCAGGCGCACCGCGCCACTCTCGGCGGCGCAATCGCGACCAATACCAGCGGGCCGGGCCGCTTCGGGCATGGGACTCTGCGGGATTACGTGATCGGGATCTCGGCCGTGGACGGGACCGGACGGCTGTTCTCCGCCGGCGGACGTGTCGTCAAGAACGTGGCCGGGTACGATCTGTGCAAACTGCTGATCGGTTCTCTGGGCACGCTGGCGATTATCACGCAGGTCACGCTCAAACTTCGGCCGCTGGCGGAGAAGCTGCAGATCGAGTGGATCACCGTCGATGCGCTCGACCGCATCGACGACGCACTGGCGAAACTGCTCGCTTCACAGACCCGTCCGGTTGCTCTCGAAGTGCTGAATCCGAAAGCGGCGTGGCAGGTGCGCTCCGAGTCGCAACAGGATCTGCCGACCGACCGGTTCGTGCTGTGCGTCGCGTATGAAGGCAGCGAACGAGAGGTCAACTGGCAGGCGGAGACGTTGCGAAACGAATTGGCGCGCTCGGAACTCGCCGAGTCGACCAGCCTGGCAGGCGATGGAGCAAAAAAGCTGTGTAAGGCGTTGATTGAGTACCAGGCGGCCTCCGACGACCCACTCACGTTCCAAGCGACGCTGCCGCCGTCGCAGACGATTGAATTCGTCGCCGCCGCCACCGAGGCGGGGATCGCGCTCCAGGCGCACGCCGGCAACGGCGTGATTGTCGGCCATCTGGCGGATGACTGCTCATCGCCCGAACAGGCGCTTGCGATCCTCACGCCGCTGAGACGTCTGGCCGAAAGGTCCGGAGGGGCGCTGGTTGTGCACAACTGTGAACCTGAATGGAAGCTGGCATTGCCGGTCTTCGGAACGCTCAGCGCCCCGGCGGGCCTCATGCAGCGGATGAAGCAGGCGTTCGATCCGCACAGCTTGCTGAACCCGGGCCGTTTCGCCTGAAGATTCCCTGTTCGCGGCCCCGGTTCTTTTCGCGAGGCGGCCGTCTATAATCACATCGAAGCAGAACACGCGCGGCGGCAACCAACCGCTCTCGTCGCAGCGCGATCACAGAATGAGACGCGCATGCCGCACGATTCATCGAGCACCACCGATTCGCCGATCACGCAGCCGCCCCGGATCGGCGGCTCGATCGACTACGACAAGTTCCTGGACTGCGTCCATTGCGGTCTGTGTACGGCCGCCTGCCCGACCTATCTGGAAACCGGAAACGAAAACGACAGCCCGCGCGGCAGAATCTATCTGATGCGCGCCGTGACTGACGGCCGCGTGGAACTGTCTGAGAAGATCTCGCGGCATCTCGACCTCTGTCTCGACTGCCGCAGTTGCGAAACGGCGTGTCCCTCGGGCGTCCAGTACGGCCGTCTGATTGAGCCGTTTCGCGTCGAGATGCAGACTAACCCGGCCGCGGCTGGACAGAAAAAGTCCGGCGGGTGGTTTCAGCGGTTCGTTTTGTATGGCCTCTTCCCCTATCCGAAGAGACTCCGCTGGGCGCTCGCCCCGGCGCGAGTGATGCAGATGCTGAGACTCGATCGCGCTGCTCGCGCGATGGGACTCTTTCACCTGTTGCCCGACAAACTCCGACGCATGCAAGCGCTGCTTCCGCCCCTGCGTCCGCGCGGGCAGCCGCTGCCGGATGTGCTGCCGGCCAGGGGGCCGCGTCGCGCGCGGGTCGCTCTGTTCACAGGCTGCGTCGCCGATGCCCTGTTTCACCATGTGAACCGCGCCACGGCGAGCGTGTTGCAGGCCAACGGTTGTGAAGTGGTGATCCCGAGCGAACAGGCCTGCTGCGGGGCGATTCACTACCACAGCGGTGCTGGAACAACGGCACTGGATCTCGCGGAGACGAACACGGGCGCCTTCGACGTCGATTCCGTCGATGCGGTGATCGTCAACGTCGCCGGCTGCGGGTCGATGCTGAAGGATTACGCCCACATGGCTCATGAACTGCGGCCGGACGACGAGTCACTCGCCGCGAGCCTGGGCCGCTTCTCGAACAAGGTCAAAGACGTGGCAGAGTTTCTGGCGGAACTCGGACCGGTCGAACCGGCGAACCCGGTGCCGCTCAAGGCGACCTACCACGACGCGTGCCATCTCGCACACGCCCAGCGGGTTCGCGAGCAGCCGCGCAGCCTGCTGGGGATGATCCCCGAACTGGAATTCGTTCCGCTGGTCGAATCCGACATCTGCTGCGGTGCGGCCGGCAGCTACAACCTGATGGAAGGCGAAATGGCCGATCGGCTCGGCGCCCGCAAACTGAATCACATCCTCGCCACCGGGGCGGACGCCGTGGTTTGCGGAAACGCCGGTTGCACACTGCAGATTCAGGCGCAACTGAAGGCCGCCGGTGCGGATATTCCGGTCGTGCACCCTGTAGAACTGCTGGCCCGCGCGTACGGGCTCGGCGAGTAGGTGAGTGACTTGTGGGCACCATGTGACTCCACCTCGGGTAGTGTCATTTCACTCCGCGCATTGTTCACACCTTGTGCCCAAACTTCTGTTTGGGCACACCCCGCATTGTTGACCGGCGTTCCGGGATTGAGGTTCGGGAACGAGGATCGTTTCGATTTCACGCGTCGCGCATCGCGTCCTCGCTGCTACAATGGCCCCATGCCAGGCAACTCATTCGGACAGGCCTTTCGGATCACAACGGCCGGCGAAAGCCACGGCCCGGGGAACGTCGTCATCATCGACGGCGTTCCGCCGGGGATTCCGATCTCGGTGGACGATCTCCAGATCGATCTCGACCGGCGCAGACCGGGACAGAGCAAGATCGTCACCCAGCGGGACGAACCGGACGTTCCGGAAATCCTGTCGGGGGTCTTCGAGGGACACACGACCGGAACGAGTCTTGCGATTCTGATTCGCAACCGCGATCAGCGAAGCAAGGATTACTCGGCGATCAAGGACGTCTACCGTCCCGGCCACGCCGACTATTCGTTCGACGCCAAGTACGGCTTCCGGGACTATCGCGGCGGCGGACGCTCCAGCGCCAGGGAGACGACGGTCCGCGTGGCAGCGGGCGTCGTCGCCAAGAAGCTGATTGAAGCAGCTTTCGGCGGGCGCGTGACCGGCTACGTGGTGCAGGTCGGCGACATTCGGGCCGACGTCCCCGATCCGGCGGCGGTCACACTGGAACAGGTGGAGCGGTCGGTCGACGGCTCACCGAACATTGTGCGCTGTCCTGATGCGGCGGCCGCCGAACGGATGATCGCCCTCATCGAAGAGTGCCGCAAAGCGGGCGACTCGATCGGCGGCGCTGCCGAGATTGTTGCGACCAACGTTCCGCCCGGTCTGGGAGAACCGGTCTTCGACAAGCTGAAGGCCGACCTGGCCAAGGCGCTCTTCAGCCTTCCGGCGGTGCTGGGGGTGGAATACGGCATCGGCTTCGGCTGCGTGACGATGCGCGGCAGCCGGCACAACGACGTTTTCACTGCGGAACCCGCACCGGGCGGCGGCGAAAAGCCCGAGGTCTCAACCGAAACCAATCGGCACGGCGGAATGCTTGGCGGCATCTCGACCGGCATGCCGATCGTCCTTCGCGCCGCGGTCAAGCCGACCAGCAGCCTGCCCATCGAGCAGCAAACCATCAGCAAAGACGGCGAGCGAACGTCGATCAGCACCAAGGGCCGTCACGACCCCTGCCTGCTGCCGCGATTCGTCCCCATGGCCGAAGCCATGATCGCCATCGTCCTCGCCGACCACTGGCTCCGCTGGCAGTCCCAATGCACAAACCAGTAGGACAGAATCTCAACCTGTCCCCACTCACACGAAGCATCACTGCCCCGGACGATAGCTCGCCTTTCCCGGAATCACGGTCGGGATTGCCAACAGTTTCGTTCCGCAGGCGACATAGAGCGTCTTCAGATCCTTGCCGCCGAAGGTACAGTTCGCGATCGTGTCCTCCGGCGTCGCGCGGAACGCGAGCAGTTCTCCCTCCGGAGAGATGACGTGAACTCCCGGCCGCGTGTCGAGCGTTTCACTCGTCCCGCGCGTCTCGTGCAGGCCGGCTGCGACGTACAGGTTGCCTTCCGAGTCGATGCACATGCCGTCCCCGCTGCGACCGGGATAGAAATCGATCAGCACCCGCTCCCCTGACAGTGAACCGTCCTCGTGCAGGTCGTAGGCTCGAATGTCGCGGTGATGATCGGCGTCGGGATGCGCCTCGATCAGGTAGAGTGTCTTCTCGTCGGGGGAAATCACGATTCCGTTCGGCATATGGACCTGCGGCCACTTGAGCAACTGAGCAACGTTTCCGTCGGGATCGATCCGGTAAACGGCGTTCGGGTTGCCCTTCTCCGGATCCTCAACCCCCGGGCGGGATGTGAAGTAGATGCGCCCCTGACTGTCCAGGCACAGGTCGTTCGGCGCGGCGAAAGGAAACCCGTTGTACTCGTCCGCAAGAACCTCGATCTCGCCGCTCGACATGTCCTGCCGCGTCACGCGACCGGCGCCTCCTTCGCAGCAGAGCAGGTTGCCGTCGGGATCGAAGTAGAGGCCGTTCGTCTCGTTCGTCGCGTCGCGAAAGACCGACAGCTCTTCGCTCGCCGGGTCATACTGCAGAATCTTGCTGACAGGAACGTTGGTGAAGTAGACCGTTCCATCCCGCGCAACGGCCGGTCCTTCGGTAAAGACCTCGTCGTCTTCGACCGTCGCCAGCACTTCGACCCGCCCCAGATAGTCACCGCTACTGAGGCCGGCGTACTTGTCATCGTCGGCGGCTTGCGTTGGCAAAGCCGCGATGACCGCGGCGGCCGTTGCCGCCACGAGGCGGCGTACACTCAATCGGAAAGGCGCCGGAGATTTCAAGAGTTGCCGTCCTTCAAGTTGCACAGGGAGGTTTTGAGATGATTCAGCAGAACTGTATCGGGCCGCTTACGCCGTCGCCGTCGCCGGCTCGGTATGAGTCGCCCCTTCAGCCTGGCCGGCGAGCTGTTCCACCTCCGGCAGATTCCGCGCTGAGACGCGGGGATAGGCGTGGTGAGCGTCGTGCCAGACCAGGATCGACGTCATGTGGCGACCCAGCCAGCAACCGAACAGCCACGGGTAAGCCTTGTCGATCCGGCGAAACCACCTTGCGATCGGATCACCTTCGGCATGCAGGCTGCGGTGGAAGAAGAAGTCGGCCAGCCCCACCATCACGCGCAGTGAAACGAAGTACACCAGAAAGACCCGCCAGTTCCACAGCAGCAGGCCGACGAAGACAGCCACGTGAAACAACGCCTCCAGATAGTCCCGCCAGGTAAACGATTTGTGGTACAGCCGCACGTACCGAACGGCGGCGACGTCGATGCATCCGACCGACTTGATCGCCGCCAGCCAGGCAGGGCCGTCGACCAGGTATCGCTCCGGGTCGTCCTTCGTCCCGACAAACCGATGGTGGTCCAGATGGTTGCGGCGATAACCTTCGTACCCCATGTGATAGATCGATTGTCCGGCCGGCATGTACCGCACGATCGGGTTCAGATCGGTGGCCCGGCAGGCGTGAATCAGCTCATGGGCGTTCAGTTCAAACCGGATGTAAAGCAGCGGCGCGATCAGGAGCACGGCTGGGTGCAGCCAACCCTGAAACGCGCAGATTATCAGTACCCAGATCAGAACCAGACACAACGTCGCGGAGATTTCGAGCCGCCTCAATTCGGCCGGGGTCGTCCATGTGCTGCTGGGAATCTGTGCGGTTGCCGCGTCTGTGACCGATTCCGTCATTGTCCCTGCACCTCAAACCGCAGTCTCGAATTCGACGTGGGGCCGCTCATCCCTGGCGCACGGCGTTTTCTCGCTCCACGGCTGACGCCGCGGAACCGGCCGGTGCGTTGATGCCGTGCGGTTCGTTGGCCTGATGAGCCGCTTCAACGCGACGCACGTCGCCGGCCAGCGTCGCCACCGGCCGTTGTCTCTCAAATTCCGTCGGCCGGGCCGGCTCGACGTCGGCCTCGGCCCCGTCAATCCGGTCCATCCAGTGGTGGAATCCCCCGCCGCGGGCCCGCGACAACAGATACCGCGCGGCCAACCGGGGACGCCCCGGGCCGAATCCCAGCACATCCATCAGCATCGGCAGTTGCGGCAGCACGCGGGCGTGATCCCGGAGTTCCGGTTCCCGGATAAACGACAACAGGTAGCGGATCACGAAGGGCTGGTCAATCCGTGTATCGAGGTGGACCGGCGACCCAGCCGGAGGATCGTAGCGGCTGTTTCGAAACGGATGCGGGATGGCATCCATCATCCGGCGGAGTTCGCGCGCGATCTCCGCAGCAGGTCGCGTTCGGTCTTCCACCAGGGCGTGCATCCGTCTGGTCGACTCGCGCCACGCTGGGAATGCGGCGCCGTACAACATCGGATTGTCGGCCAGGAACTCGGTTCCCACCGCCGCCGATCCAAAATACTGCAGCACGCTTGAATGCGTGTACACCCGCCAGAACTGGCGGAAGACCTGAAAGTCCCGGAACGACGCAAACGTCCCGCCGACCACCCGGTCCATGTGCTCGAGTTCCGTGAGGAAATGATCTTCGACAGGCTGGAAACGGGCTGCGGAAAAATCACCGGTCGCCAGACATCGGGGCACAATCGCGGCGAACCGCGTGATGAACATCGCCGACATCAACAAACCGGTGCTGTACAACGGATCGATGAACCCGGCCGCGTGCGGAGTCAGCACGAAACCATCGCCGACTATCCTGGTCGATGAGAATTGCACGCGCCCGGTGCGCACGAGCGGCCGGATCGGACGCATCTCGCCCAAGTGGGCGCGAATCGTGGGAAAGCGATCGATCCAGCTTCTCAGTTCGACTTCCGGGTCAACCTCCCGGTCCAGTGGAAAACGATTCGGGTCGATCTGAAGTCCGACACTCGTAATCCCGTGGTCGAACGGAATGACCCACAACCAGCCGCCGTCGAACACATGGTGAACCGTTCCTCGGTCTCTCTCCCGGCGAAAGCGGTACGGGCGATCGACCGCCTCGTCCAGCGGCTTGACGCCGCGAAAATGACCGAACAACGATCGCGAACGGGTCGTCAGCCGCGTCTGCTTCTCCCGCAGCCCGAAGCGCGCCCCGAGACACGACGCGTGGCCGGATGCATCAACGACCAACTGCGCGCGAACATCCCGCTCACCGTCGCGGGTCGCCAATCGGACGACGGCCTCCTTCCCATCGTACTCGAACGCTTTGAGTTCCGTCCGATCCGAATAATCGACCTGGTACTTCGAAAACCGCGACACCAGAAACGCGTCGAGTTCCTCGCGCAGCACGTGCACGTCCGGACCGATCGGCGGGCGCACGGTGTCGAGCACCAGTTCCTCACCGTCGCTCATCGGCTGTCCGGCTCGATGATAACCGAACCAGAAGTGCTGCTTCGGATAGCACGTGATTCCCAGCCGCCGCAAGCCGAAGTAGTGCACAATCTCCGCCAGTTCCGGCACGTCGTGCTCCTCGGCGAGCCGCCGCAGGAGGAGCGTTGTCGTGGGCAGCGTCGATTCACCGATGGCGAAGCGGGGGTGCGCCCCCCTCTCGATCACCAGCACGCGCACACCCATGCGGCCGAGAATCAGCGCCAGCATCGATCCGGCGACGCCGCTGCCCACGATCAGAATGTCATAACGGTCTTGCATCATCACCACCAGTTGTCAGCGCCCGCCAACCTGATGATGACCTGCACGCCGCAGTGGTTCAAGCGACCACACCACTATGAGTGAAACCCCGCACATCACGCTGACCTGACTCGCGTCCGTTGCATGTCCTCGCTCACACCCTGCAACCGATGTGCGAAACTCAGTATGCTCAACACCGCGTGACGCAGAGCCGCAAAGGCGTCGCGTTTTTTCCCGCGCGAGAGTGGCGGAATTGGCAGACGCGCTGGATTTAGGATCCAGTGGGGAAACCCGTGCAGGTTCGAGTCCTGTCTCTCGCAATTCAGGGTGCGCGACGCACGGGCGATCAGCGCACACCGTCGTCCTGCATCTTCAGGGAGAGCGCATCATGACCTGCCGTTCATCGTTGGTCCCGTTTCTGGCCGGTGCTGTTGTGGCAACCGTCGTGTGGTTTGCGGCCGGTCTCGCGCACGATTCCACGCCGCACGTGAGCGCCGATGTGGGAGCGCCCGTGCAGGAGGCAATTGTCCTCGAACAGACGGCTGCGGCCGTCGCCGCGAACCTCGCGCCGGTCCCCGACGACGGCAAGCTCAGGATTATCTGCTTCGGCGCCCACCCCGACGACTGCGAACTTCGCGCAGCCGGCGTCGCCGCCAAGTGGGCCGGGCAGGGGCATCACGTCAAATTCGTTTCCCTCACGAACGGCGACATCGGACATTGGCAGATGGCCGGCGGCCCCCTCGCTCAGCGGCGAACAGCCGAGGTCGAGCGCTGCGCCGAGATCCTCGGCATCGAGTCGCAGGTGCTTGATATCCACGACGGCGAACTCCTGCCCACGCTCGAGAATCGACGCACCATTACGCGACTGATCCGCGAATGGGACGCAGACATCGTGATGTGCCACCGGCCCAACGATTATCACCCCGACCATCGCAACGCCGGGCTGCTGATTCAGGACGCGGCCTACATGGTGATCGTCCCGTTCTTCTGCCCCGACGTTCCCCCGCTTTCGAAGAACCCGGTCTTCCTCTATTACGAAGACCGCTTCCAGAAGCCGAATCCCTTTTCGGCCGACATTGTGGTGTCAATCGACGACGTCCTCGAAAAGAAACTGGCCTGCACCGAAGCGCTGGAGTCGCAGTTCTACGAAGGGGGCTGCTGCAGCGGCACGACCGAACTTCCGCAGACGCCCGAAGAGCGCACAGCGCGGCAGCAGCAGGTCGAGGACGGTTTCCGCCGCCGCTTCGCTCGCACAGCCGACCGGTTCCGGGAGGAATTGGCCGAATGGTACGGAGAGGCCGCAGAGGACGTCGGCTCAGCGGAGGCTTTCGAAATCTGCGAGTACGGCCGTCAGCCCAGCAAAGACGAACTGCGGGAACTGTTCCC
>ERZ869936.1329-NODE-1329-length-18026-cov-5.323187_pt1 | contig 18026 bp, 12 predicted proteins | sample MGYA00520876_ERZ869936 | MGnify/ENA primary metagenome ERZ869936 (study PRJEB32218, sample SAMN09650985) | biofilter metagenome | isolation source: enrty point of leading RO module | place: Saudi Arabia: Thuwal, RO plant located on Red Sea | collected 2016-02-17 ...
GATCTCAAGAACTCATTGAATGAAACACCATAGGCGTCTCTAAACAGTCCGCTCAACGAAGCAACAGCCTTTCTTCCGTCTGGAGTGTTGGGGTCAATAGTAACTTCACCTATAGATTGATCATTAACATTCCCAAGTCCAGATAGAACTAACAGACCATCCGCTGTAGCAGTTATAGATGAAGGGACTCTAGACACCTCTGTGTCAACCAGTATGGTTTCTGGCTGACCCTGCTCTTCCGCCCTAGGGTTTTTTATAGATTTCTTTGTGAGAGAGTCAGGCAGGAACGGAGTAATGTCTAACTCGCCATCAATCTCCTCGGCCAAGAAAAACACGCCATCTCTTAACTCAGAAAAGCCATCTCCTCCTACCATGCTAGGGGCTACAGTTATGGTTTCTTGCAGCGGTTTAATGCTGTCAAACAATGCCCTATACGCTAAAGCTTGGTTTTTTTGTCTTGCTGTAGCGCTCATCTTTTCCTCTTCTTCAGGGGACCTTCTCAGCCCTACGCCCTCAACAGCCTCATTTATATACTCAGCAATCAGGTCTTCATCGGTATAGCCTTCTATAAACGTTACTTGGTCATCATTATACAGGTCAGACAGCTCAAGATTATTTCTTCTAGCCTTGTCAATTCTGTATTTATTTTGAACAGACCTAGGGTTGTTGTTCCACCTGTTCCTAGCAACGCTTTCTACGTTAGATTGATCTACCGCTCTATTTGAGGCATACTCTGACCTAACGTCCATAAAATCACCTGGTCCAATCTCTGGCCTCCAGAACTGGTCGGGCTGGTTTCTCCAAACGTTTTGGAAAAAATCGACACCCTCTTGCATAACGTTTCCATCCTGATCAAGGACATTGCCTATAATCTGTCGGTTGCCAGCCTCCCCTAGTATTTCTGCGCTTGCGAAAGCTCCCTGCTCCCACGTTGCGTTTCTTTTATCAAGCAACTCCTCGTTTCCCGTAAACACGGTTCCGTCTTCACGGTCTGGATTAAGTATACTTTGCTGATAAGATTGCCTACCAGCTGCGCCTGTCTGCCCCCATCGCTTCATCTCACCATAAACGTTGTTGATAAAAGCGATATCAGAAATTAATTCGCGAGAACTAGAATAAGAGTTTTCTGAGTTTGGGTCTAAACTGTTTGCAAGCTCCGTTTGAAGATCTTTTAAAAGCTTAGCATCACCAGAAGCAAGTCCAGATACATCAAAGTCGTATATGTTTTGAAGCTGTTCAGTTCTAAACTCCCTGTTCTTTTGTTCTTGAGCTATTCTTTGCTCAAAGTTAGCAGCCCTTTGTCTTTGGATAAGACCAAGCTGCTCATTCACCATCTGCGAATAAGTCTTCCCTCCGCCTCTTTGGGGTAGTGAAGGAACTTGACTAGAGGGTCCGTTTGCCATTATGCTTCGTTAAATTGTGGTTGGCTAAAGACATTGCGAACAGCTTCGTATAGAGCCATAAGCTGATCCATAGTTGGTTCTTCACCAGAATCCACAATTTGCTCGATGCCTTTGTATGCCATGCTAATCTCCTCCCCTTGTTCTGGGTTGAGGATATATTCTCCGCCTGTAGCTTCAGCTTCTTTTACACCTGTCTCCTCGTCGATGATAGCCTTCTTGTTAGTGCTGTGGTCGAACTCCCCTTCTAGCTTTGTGACTGGGGCGTTCATCCCACCCTCTTCGAGGATAGCGATAATAACGTCTTCGTTCATCTTACCGCCGTGACCGTACTTTACTCTGCCGCCTTGAGCCGCTGGTAGCCCTCCACCCAAAGCGCCCAACAACGATCCAACGCCTCCTCCAGCATCAGAAATGGCAGAACCCAACGCTTGTTCTCCAGCGTTAATCGCACCTCCACCGAGCCCTGCAAGCCCTCCAGTCGCAGCTGCAATACCGATGTTCGCAAGCCCGCCTATACCAGCTGCAATTCCCTCTCTTCTCGCTTGTCTTGCGTCAGCAATGTTCTGACGTGCTTGAGCCCTATCCGCCAGGGCCTGCTGTCTATCTCCCTCCAGCAAATTAAGCTGTAAATTCTGCTTCTTCTCAAGCGCTCCCTGCTCCAAATCGGCTAGCCCCTGCATGGCCTTCAGCTCTCTCCCCAAGTCGGCTTGCTGAGCAGCCAGAGTAGCCTGCTGAGCTCTCGCTGTAGAGGCTCCAAGGCCTCCAATAAGTGCTCTTGGATCTGTAGACAAAGCCGCAAGCTCAGTAGCCTGTATGCCCTGCATAGGCGATAAGTCTGTTGGTCTGATACCAGCGGTGGCGAGGTCTCTCTGCGCCTGAGCAATGTCAAACTCAAAAGCATCTAGCCCAGCCCTAGCCTCTTTCCGTCTTTCTTGCGCTTTTCTTTTTTGATTTCTTGCTCTTTTAGCATCTTTTTTAGCTCGTGCAGCGTCAGCAAATCCACCAATAGCTTGAGTCAATCCAGAGATAGCTCCGCCACCAGGGATTAAGCCTGGTATAGCTGTACCAAACATATCTCTTCCCCCTCCTGCTGGATCAACCCCAGTTAAAAATTGTTCTAAGTTAAAGTCTCCGTTCGCCATAGTCTACAAATTTAAGAATTTTGAGTTAAACGCGCTGCGGAGCTAGAGAAGGCGTAGTCTACGTTTACAGAGTGAAGCTCCAAAGGTTCTCCATCTGCGAAGCATTCAAGCAAAGCTTTGAGATACGGACCCCTCATACTATCTCCATTTATATCTGCTGGAGTAACAGCGAATATACCCGACGCATTAAGAAAGAACTCTTGCAAGGCAGTAAACCAAACGTTAGCGGGTTGTGAACTGGGCGCCTGATTCAAGCTCGACGGAGAGTTAATGATGATTGTCATAACCCCATTCTCTATGTTCGAGATAGTTATGTTCCCGCCAACAGGGTCTACAGGGCTAAAGTCATAGAGGACACCGCTAAGAGAGTTAACAAAATCACTAAAGGTGTACATGCCGTCGCTTAACGGAAAGGTTGCACTTTGAAAAAACCCAATGGCCTCCACGCCGTCTCCGAAAGGCGTAGACAAAAAAGAAGAATAGCTAGCTTCGTCTAACGGCAAATCTATTGATATTGTATATACACCTTCAGCCTGAAAAAATTCTTCTGAGGCTTGCGCTATTTCATCTTGAATCTGTTGTATCCCCTCTTCAGAAAGCAGTATAGATGGGGCTGGGACTACGTTTGCGGTAGAATTGGAAACAGATTTAGGAAGTTCTAAATATTTAAATCCTTCTTTGTCATTTAAAGATGCGAGCTGAGATTCAGTTCCTTGATTGTTTTCATCATCGTACTCGCTATTAGAAGAAAATTTAGTTCTCCATGATTCCCTGTTTGTCTCTAATGAAATGCTATTGAAGACTTTGACTTCAGACGGAGACTCGTTAAATGACACCTCTAAAAGAGAAGGGTCTGAATCACCATTGTAAAAACTATTTCTTATAGGGTTTTTGTCATGAATCCAAGCCTTGTTTGTGTCGTCTTTAAATGACAGCATCTGATCGTCGCAGTTTGCATAGCAGGTCGGGACAAAAGAATACCTTGTCGTCCATGCGTCTTGCCTTTCAGAAAAAGCAAACGTCACATTAGGTGAATCTAAATCAGTTACTGGCATCAGTGCTATTGTTGAAACGCTAAAGTATTATAGGAGTAAGAACCATATCCTGAAGAAAATCCAAATCCGAATACTGATAAAAACAGTAGTAAATCCGCAACGCTAATCACGTAATCCTGGTTTGCGTCTAGCTTTGCCTCCGTCTTGATGTATTGCGCTAGCTCAAAGTATTCACCGACGGTCATGGTTCCGTCGTTGACAATCCATAAGATTGCATCCAAAGAAGAAGGCCCCGCTAAGATTGGCTCTCCGCCTGGGATTGGAGGGTTGTTTATAAATGCTGATTCATCAGGCTCAAGAGTGTCATTAAAGTTTGAAAGTAAGGATAACAACTCAGGGAGGGCAATGCCTGAAAATTGATCTATATTAAGGAGAAATTCAGTTTGAACCTGAGAGCTCAATACATAAAACTCCTCTACGGTTAAATCTCCTCTGCTTAAAATATAGTTGACAGCATCTTGTACGTTTACGAAGTTTACTAATGGAGAGACTGGCGGTGGCAAAGTTCCTGGCTGTCGCTCTTGAATCTCAAATATAGATTCGTCTGACTTGTAGTCTGTACCGTAAACACTAAGCATTTCAATCAAGTCAGCGCTACCAACGTTTCCGTCGCCAGTGCTGTCAAAACGATATTTTAAAAGCAAGTCGCTGTCTGTAACTTCCAACAAATTAGAAACATCATCGAATGTGGGGTGACTAGTTGGGTCAGAACCGTTTCCAAGATCCTTTAAGTAGTCTATTGCTAATTCTTTGCTCATGGCTTGTGGTGATATATCCGACTCATAAAAGTCATTAAAAGCTTCTGTAAATTCAATGGTTATTTGTGAAACATCAGACGGGGTGAGTGATGGGTCTTTCGGGGGCTGGTCAACAAATTGAACATTATATGGAGTGTCGTATTCTTCAAGGTTTTGAATAGACAACAAATACTCTTCTTTAAGGGGGTCAAAGCCTCCTACGGCTCTAACCTGCCCTGCGTCGATTGCACGATTTATAGCAGCCCTGATGAAAGAAGAGATGCCTTTTGATGAGATATCTTCAGCGCCACCGCTTCTTGTCCACCTGTATACCTTAGACGTAGCCTTATTGCAGAAGTAAACTTTATCGCCTGAGTCGTATACCGATGATGGGTCAGTGTCGCACCCTGAGTCTCCAGGATAAACTATAGCTTCATTCAAAACTTCAGTTGATGCAATAATCTGTTGAGTGCCTGAGGCGCTTGATAAAATATTTTTATCAACTGGGACTATACTTGTTTTGTCTCTTTGAATAACAACGATGTATTCGCTGTGATCGGCCATATAGAATATGCCCCCATATCTCTCAGACAAATCTTTGAAGTTTGCCAAAGAAGCATTGAATGAAGAGTAATTTACTTTATTTCCCTCTGGGTTTGTGCGATCAGAATATGTTATCGTTGCCTCCCTTCTTGTTTCAGCAGAGTCTTCAAATATTACGTTGGGCCGTCCAATAAAAGAGTTGTCCGACCTAAACAAATCATTAGCAGATTCAGTTTCGAGCAAAACAGAAACAAAATTTGACTCTGTTAAAACATCGCTAGTGCCCCCAGCAGTATCTAGTATTATATCCTCAAAAAGACCGAATTCATCGTTTCTAATGTTTACGGGAACTGGCCTAAACCAAACATCACCTTTATTAATTTCTATTGTGGGGTTGCCTTCGTTATCACTGTAATCAACTTGGTGAACAAGCTGTCCAAATGTTTCTGACAATGGATCATTGTCAAATAAAACATCATACGTATCGCCTATCTCGTAATAAATAAGCTCGTCTACGTCTCTATCTTTTTGAGGGGTTCTCAACTCTATAATGCAGTTGTGGCTCCAAAGGTCAGATTGCGCGAATACATCTCCATGAGTAAACCCAAAAGCGTTTGGATTATCCTTTAGAATAACAAAGTCGCCTTGAGCGTTTTCGGGGACAACTTCGCCAGCTTGAAACAAAGGGTTATCAACGGCGCCCAGTTTAACAAGGTCAACTACTTCAAACTCATACTTATACGGATACTGCCTAGAAAGAGTGAATCCATAGGATATGATCCTTAATTTATCGCCTGGCGAAAACTTGTAAAGGTTGAGACCTCCTTCTGGAGTTCTTGCACCAAAAGCGCTGACATAAGAAATAGGGTGTCCCTGCAAATAATTTAAAGAAACAAATATGTTTGAGTTTTCTTCTGATATCTCTTGACCCGCGTTTTTTGTAAACGCCCCTCCAGCTGAATACTGCACAAAGTCAGACACAGTGGTATTACCAGAATAAGCAATTTTATAACTATGAGCCCATGAAGGCGGCTCATGGTATAGCTTTATTTTAACGTGGGCTGGACCATGCAGATTCGGGCCCCTTTCTACAGTGCTGTACCCCTCTATAAATACCGTGTCTAAATGATTAACAAAGCCGTGTCGTCCCCTTTCGTCATAATAAATAATTCCGAAATCGTGATTGGCCTCGGTTTTAAACGACCTGTCAAATTCGTAGAGCCCCTCTCCAATAATTACAGAAATACTTTTGATTTCCACATGAGGATGAAGGCGGTTGTAGTTTACAGACTCAGGGTCCAGGATGCCAGGTTCGTCGGGATCTTCAAAAGGCGCAGGATAAGAAGCCTCTAGAACGCCATCAGTGCTGGGTTGACTGATAGAAAGGAGGGGCATAGAAGTAACAAAGCTCTCTAAGTCCGTTACTAAAGATCCCGTATAAAACGTTGTAAAAGCATAATTAAATTGCGAAGGAATACCTGTCTCCTCGTCGATAAATTGTCCCAAAGGCTGTACGCTTACTGACCCCTGAAAGTAGTTTAAACTGTCATCGTAAGCGTTGCCACTACCACCGCCCCTAGCAGGACCCCCACCAGGACCACCCTCTCCATCCATAAGGCAGTATGTAATTGGCGGTGTAATTCCAGTTTCTTCATCGAATCCTGTATCAAGAAGCAAAATGTTTCCATTGTAATTACTTGCCGCCTGTGTAGCTAAACCAGGGATGTCTAAATATCCTAACTGCAATAAGAAGTTTTTTGCCATCTCTTGGAGTGCGGGATCGGCAATTGCAGGATTAGAGGAGTTATTGTCATTAACATTTAAATCTCCTAAACCGTATTCCTCAGTAAAGTCATCCCAAGTTGCTGGGTTGATAGGGTTAATAATGTTAAAAACTTTATTTGTTTTTATAGCTACCCAGCCGCTAGACACTTGAGTCGGAAGCAAAGCTGAAACACCCCCCGATTCTGCAACGTCGAGAAACGTTGGTATTTCATGGACACACCCAATCAACTCAACATCTTTGACTTGAAGAATGCCGATCATTATATGTCTTCTTGTCAAAGTCTGCGTAAGAGCGGTATCTGATGACGGTTTAGCACATTGAAACCGAAGGGTAGCCTTATTAACTATGAAGTGGCCGACTGGAACCCTTTCATTAACGGGAACAGTATCTACTGATTCGAAGTCTGCATTTTTGCGCTTAACAGAGCAGATAAGCTTGCTTCTATAGTCTTCGGGTTCTGGGATATTTCCCGCGTATGGCTGACCAATTATCTCTCCGTCCTGTATATTTAAATCAAAAGAATAAGACGGTGTACTATCAAAATTTTCTAGCGCTTCGAAGTCTGCGTTTGCGGTCTCTGATGATGGATCGAAACCATCCAACGAAAAACCCATAGACGCTAAATATGCGTTCAGTAAAGTTCTGTCGTTAAGGTTGTTATAAGTAAGGCAAGCCTCAAGGGCGTTAGCCACGGCAGACGCGCCATTTCCGACTAGGTTATAAATACACTTTATCTTGGCTTTAAAAACTAATGTGCCCCCCTGAAATATTAATGGGTTGCCAGCGCTTGTGCCAACAGAAGCTACAACACTTCCGCTACTAAAATAACCAGGAAAGTTAGTCCCAAGATTAGTGGGGACATCAAACCTCCAATTCAGCAAGGGATCGTTTACTTGAGTTCCAGTCCCAAAAACATTTCCACCATTTGCATCTAAATACTCTGATCCAGCATCTTCATCAGATTGGTGGAAAGAAGTCTCAAAATTAGCATTGTTAAAAAGAGTGTTTTCTCCAAACTGTTCTTGAGGTCCTAGTTGCCTAGACTGATGGTAGCTTTTATTGTCTTTAAACTCGTACAGATGCCAATTTTCATCTGGGGCTATTGTGAGTTTAAAGTCTATAACTGTACCCGAAGATATATTGCTTGGCAAATCGGAGCAGTCGAGCACAAACCCTACGGTTTTTGCATTTTTCTTACCCTCCGCGTCCGCATCATAGCCCGTTGATGTAGTTGATGAAGTTTGTCCCAAAGACTCAATGCTGGGCTCAACCTTAATATTGAAACTTTTAAAATCCTCTCCCCTCGGCCTATATACAGCCTCAACAACAGCATTTGTTTTTACGTTGTCGAACCCATCTAAATAATTTCCATACATCATCCTGTTTGAAATGGCTGCCTGAGATACAGCATTTCTTGGAACAGAATCAAACTGTTTATTTACTTCGTCCGTACTAACGCCTCTAGATATTTTGTCGTTATAAAAATTATAGGTTTGAAAATCAGAATCAATTAAATCATCTATCTCATCTATAATGCCAAAGTTGCCTGCCGCTCCTTCTTTAGCCAGGATGCGTATCTCTTTTACCTCTTCAATATTTTCAGATGGTATGTTAAGAACACACCTGTTGAATTGAGAATGATCAATATAGGTCTGAGAGCCTTGGTTTAACACAGAGGGAGGAAACGCAACATCAGAGTATGGAGAGATGGCAGACTCAATACCGTCTTTGTAGATGTATTGATACGCAAACTTAAATCCGCCAGATCTTGAAAAACCACTTACAGACCTGCTAGGATCAAAATCAAACTGAAACGTTATTGGCTCTAGAGGCACTCTAGGGCAAGCACATATAAAGTCTGACTCCGCATAGATATTATTGGGGTATGCTTGAGAACCAGAGAATTCAGAAAAAGCTCTATATGCGTTTAGCTTACGAGGCTCATTTACACCATCGGTAAAATATATAAGAACGTCTTTATCAAAGTTATCCCCTAAATCATCAAGCGTTTTTGATGCGCTTGTATAAACTACATCAGCCTTTACAAAACCATTTTGAGGAAAATTAAACTGAGCGCTTTTGTATATCAGCCTTATAAAAGGTCCTTGAGCCTCACCTCCTGAAGCCGTGTTTAAAATATCGTTTTTATCATAAGCCCAAACGCCTTGATTATTGGCGTTGTTGCTATAAACAAAGAAATACGTAATGCTATTCTTTACATCCTCAACAGATCCTATAACCCTGCAATCACCTGGAAGCTCTTCTCCAGGGTGTATCGAAACCTCCTCGTTACCCCTGATGTTTTTCAGCACGCCGTCGCCCGAATCATTTTTGACGCCTCCAGACAGGCCCTCGTTATCAGGACCAGAATAAAGATTCAAGGCATCCAACATGGACACCTTGTTTATGATCTTAGAGTCAGCGTCTGAATTTAAGATCCTTGGTATTCTTTTATCTACAGCCATTAGTATTTAGGCGCTTGCATAAAGTTCTTACGAATCGTCCTCAACGCTTCATCTTTTGTAAAGTTGCTGAGTCGAGCGTTGGCCTTTCTTCTTTCATTATAGAACTCAGCCCTAGCCCTAGCCTTTTCGTTAGCTGGGACAGAAGACTTGCGCTCAATAATTTTGTAATACATGTAGCAACGTAAAGCCTCCTCTGCGTAAACGTGCACCTCTGGGTCTGAAGACCTAGCTTCATCAGCGATATACTCTATAACCACCTCGCTAACATCGCCGTTGGCTTCTATCTCAATTCTGTTTTGCTCCAGATTTACTCTGTAGTCACCAGGCAGGTGCCCGCCCCCTGTGCCATACAGCCTCCCCATGCCGCCTTGATACAAGTAGTTCTCAAAGACGTAAAAATCTAAGTTGTCATCTACACTAGAAGAAGATGTGCTCGTAGCACTTTTGCTTGACTCAACGTCAGAAACTTTGTTTGCTGGTATGTTTAACGGGCCGCCCTCGCTGTCAAAAGAATTAGCAACAGCTGTGTCTGAAACCTCAACGGCAGGAGATTTTCCGACTCTATGCATGGAATGGTTGATGTTCTTGTTTTGACCGAGAACCCTTATGATTCCATTTTCATCTACAACTCCGATTTTTGACAAATCAACAAAGTCGTCTGGAAGTATGATAGAGTCGTTAGGTTGAATCTCTCTCTTTAAAGACTTTATCTTCTTGCCCAAATCAAACCCTATCTCTCTAATACCTCTGAGCGCAAAGTTTCTGATAGCAGAATCTGATGCGTTGCTCGCATAGTCATCACCGTCTAAAGTGATTATAAAGTCTCTAATTATCTGACTTAATTTTACCTTGTTGAATGCCATTATTCAGCCGCTTCTTCTTGAGTTGAAAATACAGACACCTGTTGATCTCTAAGTCTAATTCCAATTAGCTTAGCCATCTCCATAACCACCTCGTTTAAACAATGAGCGGGGAGCATAAAGTTCCTAGAGTTAGCAGCGTTAAAAAGCTCTAATGTCTCTCCAGTGTAGTCTACGACATTGAAATCATAGAAAGGGGGATCCAGACTTATCTCTCCGCTACTATTAAAAGATGTTGGTTTAGCATAGTAAGTCATGGTGACGAACTCTACGGTCTGCGGAAATATCTCTATGTCCAAAGCCGACACGAAAGCTACAGGGAAATCCTCTGTAGGATATGAAAGATTACTACCTATGATTCTTTCAATCTTTTCTGGATCGTAAACTATCTCACAGGTCGTCAAGACTTTACCAGATGATGCTGCATAGGAAGCGGTAAGGGCGTTGCCCGTGCTTATAGAAATAAGCTTAGAAAAATCAGACGGTTTATCTAGTAGACCACCCTCATAAAAAAGATCTTGATTAGATTTTTTCGTGCGAATGAACAAAGAGAGATCCTCTTCTTTCTGCTTTCTAACAGACTTATCTCTACCTGGGTCAAAGTTTTGCCTGCTGATACGCTTAGCATCAACCAGCTCTGTAAACAGCTCATTGTAGATGTTCATTTGAGCCAAAGCAGCAAATGAATTAAACACTTGCGGTGTAATAAACCCCTTTTGCTCTTTGTTCGCTAGGTCCCTTAAAGCCGTGTATACTTGCAATACGCTAACCATAAAGCAAATATACGAAAAACAAATGGGGCGTAATTAGTAGCTAATTCTTGTAGAGGTAGCCACCCTGCTAGTAGATTTAGTAGATTTAGTTGATGTACCTGTAAGCTTGCTTCTCTTGCCGCCATACACGGAGTACAGCCGAGCAGCTAAGTTTGCAGCCTCACTAGCTCCTATGTCAGAATTTATAACTCCAAACCTGTAAAGCTGCACCCGCTGTGTGCTTTGAGCACCTCCAACCTCTCCTATAGAGCCCAAAAACAAATCACCGTCCGTCCTAAAGTCAGAGCTGTTTGTAAGATCAGGATCTATCTCAAGTGTTTTTGCAGGTAGTTTACCAATAATGTCTCCGTTTCTGTTATGCAAAAACATATTACCAAGTATGTCTCTACGAATAATGAAAACGTGATTTGCATCATACCCTTTAGCGTCTGGATCAACGTCTGGGAAAGCAAAAGACTTAGTTCCATCTTCTGTGGATGTGGTATCTACAAAGGCTGGATAGCCAGTCAAAATAGTAGTGCTAACAAGGGCAGCAGAATCTGTTTTACTATGCCTTACAGCAAATATGTTTTTGCTTTGACGCATGGTATTACCTCCATCAAACTTACCGTTATCAGACGGGACACCACCAAAACCAAAGCCACCGCCGCCAAGATCACCATACAAAGCTCCAATGCCGTAACCCGCACTTCCAGCTAGCGCATTTAAATTTACAGCCACATAGATTGTGTAATCTTGCTTTATCTCAAAAACATTGTCTAGATTAAAAGCATTAGTGCTTCCAATACTCACTGATGGCTTAGTTAATGTGTCGTCACCACCGCTTGCAAGTTGAGTCCTAGTGGCACCCGACTGCTGAGAAAGATTGTGATCTAAACCTGCTGTGCCTGAATTCTTCCAAGAAGTATTAGGTGTGTTGTGAGTTTGAACCAGGTTTTCATGATTGTAATCAATCACGGGAAGCTCGTTAAAGAAGATCTCAGCTATTGTGTTCTGGAATTCTCTTTCTTGCCCTCCAACAGAAGGCTGCTTGTTTGTCGTCTTTACAGGAGCAGAAGAAATAGCAGGAAGGATATCATTAACGTCTTCAACAATAACCTCCCTAAATGTAGATTCACTAGACACCACATCAAACTTCATGATGTTTTTAGGCGTTTTCCTAGACATAAAGTTTACGATCTCTTCTATCAAGCTCGCTTCTTCACCTTGCCTACAAGAAACTGTTATAGTTGTTTTAAGCAATGACTCTCCCTGCTCTAAGGCAGCCTCATCAAAACCGTTGCAATCTTTAAAGGTAAACCTCACCTTTCCAAGTTCAGAAGTAATGAACGTCAGATTTTCAGACGGTATCGCTATGGTGCTTACACCAACACCAGTATCTGAAAATAAAGCGCTAGTTGGAGACTCTATCTCTCTACGGAAAAAGAAGAACTTTCTGTCCATAAAGCAAATATACGAAACAAAAAAGCCACCTTTCGGTGGCCTTTTCTTTATGCTAGACGTTCAAGCCGTTCCTCTAGGGACGACAAGACGGAGGCGCCTTTTTCTGTCAAACAGAATCTAACCATTACATCTAATGGATCTTGACCCACGGGTACCGAAACGATTAGGCTGTTGGCGTCAAACCAGTATACACCATTAGACTTTACATTAATGATTTGATAGTCTGCCGCCTGAGTTACAGTCGCTCGACATTGAACTTGCGGTGAATCAAATGCCTCCATAAACTCACTGGGCTTGCTTTTTGCAATGCGCAGTAAGTTAAATCTGATTTCAGTGGTTGGCTGATTAATGCCTACTTTGAAGTATAGGGCTATAGGTAGCAGCTCATCAATGCTTTTGTCGCGCACCATCATGACCGCTTCGTTTACCAAGAACTCTTTATTGAGCTCTTTTTCAGCATCCTTTTTCTTGTTCACTTCCCTAAAGACAGATCCTCCATTTGCTTGGTTTTGCGGATGAGCCTCTATAAACTTTCTTAGGTTAGGCTTTTCCTTTGGGACAAACAGTCTACCGTCACGAAAGGCTACAGATTCACGACGTGCGTTGTCTGATTGCTCATCTCTAAAGATAGACTGTTCATTAGGGCAATACCTAATCTCTCTTACGCTGTCCGTTTCTTTGTCGTATATGGTGACTCCCTTTTGCGGCAGCATATACACAATTCCTCCACCGCGAACAATCTGATACTCTTTATGCTCGTTAACCTTTTCTTTTCTACGGATTGGAGCTTTCTTCTTTGCGGGGGCAGCAGGTGCTACTGCCTGTGCGGGTGCCTGGGCTTTTTTAGGTCTCCCAGGAGACTTCTTAGTTTGTGTAGTCATATTAAATTGAATTAGTAGTGCAAATATAATGAAAATAAAAAAGGCCCCCGAAGGAGCCTTTCTTATAACACATAAAGATATTAGTCTCTGTTTAAGAAGACTTGTGCGCCAGTTCCGTTAGGATCGTCGGTTCCAATCCAACCAGTTACTTGCCATTGACTGTGACCTGAGCCATCATGCTTTACAGCAACGCAACGCACGTAAGAGCCTACCTCTCCAGCGCCATTAGCTTCAGTTCCCGTCAAGTTAATCTGGTTGTCGTCAGCGCCAGCAACTAAGTAGAAAACACCTCCGTCTTGCGCCGTGCTAGCACCCCATGCACCATTGATACCAATGCCTAGAGCCCCCACAAAAACGTCACCAGTTGTGTCGTCAATGCTTGCAGTCAAGATGTCAATACCTCCAGTATTCTCTGTTCCAATAAAGAACTCGTAGTACGTGCCAATATTAGTAGCAGTAATTGCAGGAAGCGTCAAAGTAGTTGCCGCGTTAGAAGCAACATTAACTGTAAAGATTGTTCCAGATTGAGCAGCAGTCAAAGCATTGGTTGCTCCAGTCACATCTTCAACTTTTCTTTTTGGCCCTACATCTCTGCCAATAGCAGCGACTACAGATCCTGAAGTTCCTACGTTAGTAGAAATATATTTTCCGTCCTCGTCATCTGCAACAACAAGAAACTGATCCTTTCCAAAAGCAATAGCATTTGAAACGTCCTCCATAAATTCTTTTTCCTTATCGGTAGCGGTAGTAATCGTAATTGATACGTTACCGTTTACCTTGTCGGTAAGGAATTCAAACACAACGGTGTTAGCACCATTGTGGTTCATTGATTGTAATGCTTCTACTGGAAGCGTAACAGCATCATCAGCAGCGGCATTAAAGTACAAATATTTTGCAGCCATTTTTTTTTAGTTTATGTAGTAAAACAAATCATACATGGTAAAAAAGTAGGGCCGAAGCCCCCTTTCTCATAATAGATTATTCGAAGACTCTAAACACAAAAGAAACTTCAGCGTCCATGTTAGTGGTAATAGCATGGTTGCTAAGTCTAAACCTAAATTGGATAGGAGTGTTCTCAGTAACAATCTCAGTAGCTCCTTCAGTCGCAGCGTTTCCAGTAGCAAAATCACGAGTAACAAATCCAAAGCCTGTCGCTGTGGATGAGTCATAGATTGTGTTTACTGGAATTGTTCCTGGATCATCAGAAGCCGCATCAAGAATGTTGTCATTTGTGTCAGCATCGCCATTGTTGTCAACAATGTTGTCAATGTCCGCATCAGTTCCAGCCTCGAACCCAATGCTACAACCTGTAGCAATAGAAGGGGCCTTAAGGATTCTGATGTAAATTTTTTCTACAACACTGTTGGCAGGTTGGTTCAAACCGAAAGTTGGGCCAAAACCGTTCTGTGTCAAAACGTCTCTTGCGATGACTCTTGAAGAAACTAGTTGAGGTCCTGGAAGTGTTTTGTTAATGCTCATAATAAAAATATTATGAAGCTAAGGGGAAGGGCCGAAGCCCCTCCCTTTCACTTCAGGTTAATTATCCCTTGATGAGTACGTGCTGATTAGCAGCGCGGACACACATAGCAATTTCAGATCTGTAGTGGAATACAGCCTGGTCAGTACCTGCGTCGCCGTTGTTGGTGTGACCCAATACGCCGCCACCAGTTACCCAGTGCTCCATTTCACGAGAGTATCCGTTTGCCTCTTTGTAGTACATAGCCAAAGCAGGAGCCTTAGATCCTGTTCGTGGGTCAGCCACTTGAGACATAGGGCACATAACGCCTTGGAATGCTACGCCAGCTCCAGCCAAAGTAGGATCGTTCAACAATCTCCAGTCGTGCTTGTGGAAAGTGTAACCACCGCGAGTGAAGCTCTTGAATCCAAGCTGTACAGCCATGTCAGGAGAGTTCTGGAATGCACCGAACTGACCTGGGAGACCAGCAGTAACGCTAGTTGCGATACCAGATGCAAGCATGTCGTCGATAGCGAGGTCTTGCTTTCTGTTTACGTACATAGCGTACTCAGCAGGAGCACCTTGACGGTCGAGCTCGATGATGATGTCGTCAAACTCAGCGAAAGAATCGAGAGGGTTAGCATTGGCGTTGCTCACCTGAATACCTCTGTCTTCCAAAGCCGCGAAGTAACCTTCAGTACCAGCGATGTCTTTAGCTACGGCAGTAGAAGAGTCAGACTGCTTTTCACCAAACAACATGGTCAGCTCACGCTGATCTTCAAATCGCTTACGAGCATTAGCTTCCTCGTACATGAACCAACGGAAGTCACCGCCTCCGATGTCAATCCATCCGATGTTAGTTGCTTGTGAACCATTGACTTCGTAACGACCCTTCACAATCGCAAATGGAGACTGACGTCTCTTGAGGTCTTGAGTTACAAAGCGGTTAGGCTGATCAGAACCCTGAGCGTACATATTACCTACGACGGCAAAAGTCCCGCTACTAACTGGGTCAGCAGAAGAGAAGGCTGCACCATCCAAACGGACAACAGTCACCGCGTCACCATCCAAAGTAGAGGTTTCTGTTCTTTGATCATCAGTCACCAAGTATCTAATTCCATTAGCGACATTCATAATGATGTCGTTGTTTTGCAAGTGCTTAATGGTAGCAGGATCTTCCGTCGAAGTAGTTTCCGCACTTCCATCAGGGACAAACACGTCACTCTGGGCAGAGTTTTCGTCCAAAGTACCAACGATGGTTCTGTGACGACGACCGATTTCCCACCAATCAACTTGATCGGCAGTTCCACCAGCGATAATGGCGCCAGTCATTTTCATGAATCCAGTGATACCTTGATCACCGTAAGTCTCAACAAGTTGAGGAATTACAAAATCCTTTGTAGGATCTAGCAATGTATCAATCGTAGTATACTTCTCAGGTGTCAGTCTATACTGAGCACCAGATGCTGTATGGTCTACGGTTGTAGTAGCTGTAGTAGCCATAATTTTTTAGATTTTAAAAGTTAGTCTGTTGGACTGACTGCCGAGAATATTTTTTAGCTGGTCAGCCAACGGGTTGGTTTGTTGGTTTTGATTCCCTTGCTGCGGAGTTTCGGTAGAGACATTGGCCGCTGTGTCCACAAGTGTTTTTTGTCCGTCACCCAATCCTCTGGTGTAAGCAGACTTAACAATTTTGTCAATGTTGTCAATGACAGCCATGTGAGACGACAGCAAGTCGTAGTCCCAACTACCGTCCTCACGAACGTAGGGATCAAAAAACTCGTCGAGACGAGCCTGTTTGTCCTTAAGTTGACTTCTGTAGTTGTCATCCAAACCGAACTCTAAGAGGTTGTTATCACCGAGGTCAAACTCTAGACCTTCAAGGGTGTCAACTTCTTGAGCCATGTTTGCAATCCACTGCTCATCAATTAAAGACTCTTGAGCTTCATCCTGAATCTCAGGGGCGGAATACCCTTGTCGGATATCCTCAATACTGCGACGAGCAGTATCCCCATCAATCTTAAGTTGAAGCTTAGCAAGATTAACTTCGTCCTCTGAATAAAGGTCTGAGTCAATCTTGTATTTGCTATTCACCAGCATGTTAAGCTCATCGTAAGAAAGGTTAGGGTGTTCATTCGACAACTGAATGCGAATAGCCGTCATATCATCCATACCCTCTGGATTCAATGACTGGAACCTAAACCAATCTTCTGGTGTTCGACCTGTTTCCTCCACAAATCGAGCAATGGCTTCGACACGTTCGTCAATAGCGTTAGTTTCTTCTTGTACCACAAAGTCGTCGAAAGAATTGATATCTCTTCCGAGTCGTTCGCTCATAAATTCCATAACCGCTTGTTCCAAATCAGCATCGCTGTATTCTGGCTCAGCCTCAATGGTTTCTGCTTGAGGCTGTACGGCTTCTTCTACTACGGGAGCCGATTCCTGCACGGGTGGCTCCTCAGTAATTGTTTGTTCAACGGGCTGTTCTGCGACAGCTTCTTGTTGTTCTACAGGCGCTTCAGTTGTAGTTTCTGAAGCGGAGTTCATAGATGCAGCAAGGTCTTCAGGATTACTGAAGACCTTCATTCCTGCAATCTCTTCGATTGGAGTTTGTTCCATTTTATTTAATTAAGTGATGTTTTATTTTAAGACCGCGCCAGATACAAAATAGCTGCATTGCTATCCGTAGCGTCTACTTCAGTAAACCTTCCGTAGACGGTTTGACCTGCGGCAATTTCTAATGTGACCGTTTTGGCATCGCCATCTACTTCAAAATATCCTGCGGCCACCCCATTGGCCAGATCACCAGCACTCCCATCAACGACAGCAGGATAAGGCAATCCCGTATTTGGGTTGATATACTTAACAACGTTAGAAGCACTAGCGGCATCGATATCTACGTACTCGTACAAACCACTACCCTTAACGGTGAACGTACCTCCAGTTGTAGTGCTTTGAATTGCAATAAAAACCTTTCCAGAGGGCGCAGAAACCGCTCCCTGGTTTTCATCAATGATGATAATGCCCCCCTTTCCTAAGTAATCGCTTGGATGTGCCATGTCTTATTTATTAATCTACTCCAGTCCCCGTGAATGGAACAGCTGAGTTATCGTTACCGAATACACCGTACTCGACCATCGTGTCTACCTTGGTAGCATAAACTACATAAGCTTTGTCCACTGCAACGGGGACAAAAGCAAACTCACCGCCTCCGATCTTGGCTACAAGACCATCAGAGTCGCTGTCGTTGTATACGTAAACGTATTGCTCAAGCTCAAGTTCAAGGTTTTTTACGTACAGGTAAGCTCTTTCGTTGCACTGATTGGCAGCGTAAATACGAAGAGCAGTGTTATCGTGATCGGTAGCTTTTACTTTAGCTCTGATCAAAGCGCCAGAGTCGCACGTAAGATCAGATACGGTAACCAACGCCAACGCGCTTGTAAGCACGTCAGCACTATTCAGGCTGAGTGAAGCGCGTACTG
>ERZ869936.1330-NODE-1330-length-18011-cov-6.657218_pt1 | contig 18011 bp, 16 predicted proteins | sample MGYA00520876_ERZ869936 | MGnify/ENA primary metagenome ERZ869936 (study PRJEB32218, sample SAMN09650985) | biofilter metagenome | isolation source: enrty point of leading RO module | place: Saudi Arabia: Thuwal, RO plant located on Red Sea | collected 2016-02-17 ...
ACAATCCGGAGGGTCGCTGGCGCTGTTACGACTGGGCGGAACTGGAGAAGCGTGACAAACTCGACCTCGACCTGAGCTGGCTGAAGGACGAGTCGATCGACGACGGCTCCGACCTCCCCGAACCCGACGAACTGGCCGAAGACATGATCCGCGACTTGCAGAACGCCCTCGAGCTGCTCACGGAAGTCTCCCAAGTTGTCACCAAGCGCCCCTCCTGATGTCCGAGCCGGAAACCCTCGATCCCTTCAAGTTGCCGCACCCGCCCATTGTGGAAGCGGTGCTGGACATCGATTGCGACCTGCCGCCGGGCCTGGACTTCGCGATGGTTGAAGAGGCGATGGGGGATGCCCTCAAGCAGGCATATCCGATCCGGCGGAAACGGCTGGTTCACGAAGCCAAGATGGACCTGAAGCAAGGCGAGCAGCCGAAGCTGACCGCACGGCACGGCTTGGCCGCCGTGCAATTTGTGGCTGAGGACGAGAAGCAGATCGTCCAGGCCCGTCCTGCGGGATTCTCTTTCAATCGCCTGGGACCCTACGGCTCTTTCGATGAGTATCTGCCCGAGATCGAGCGATGCTGGGCCGTGTTTGTGGAAGTGGTTCGACCGGTGCAGGTTCGGAAGCTGGGACTCCGTTACATCAACCGCATCCCCATCCCTCTCGAACACGGTACGGTGAATCTGGCCGACTATCTTCGGGTCAGTCCGAACCTCCCCGAGAGATCGGGCCTCCAGTTCGCCGACTTTTTTCATCAGCATCGGGCTGGGGACCCGAAAACCGGCAATAAGGCCAACATCATCCTCGCCAGCCAGCCGCAGGAGGACGGGTGCCTGCCGCTTCTGCTAGACATCGAGGTCTTTCGGGATGAACGTCTCGAACCGGCCCCGTTGGAAAATTGGCGGGAAGCCATCGAACAACTCCGTTCGCTGAAGAATCACATCTTCGAATACAGCCTAACCCAGAAATGCCTGAACCTGTTTCAATAATCACCTTTGCCGGCGTCGCAGTGCTGGGAGGTGCGGGTTGCCTGCGGGAAACGCAGTCCCGGTCCAGCGGTGTGTCGGACCAGGCCGGTTTTGTCGCGGAGACCGCGCGGTCCCTCGTCGCGCGGAACGACCTCACGGCGTCGATCATCGGAAATCGCGCGGAGGTCATGTCCGAGCTGTATGAATTGGCAGATGAGCATGCCGAACCCGGGTGGGACGGTGCCGAGGCTCCGGCGGTCTCGGAAGCCGTGCTGGAGCGCGCCGCCGAGCTGATTGCAGCGTTGCCTTCTTCGGTTCCCAATCCCGAGCTGGCGGTCGATCCCGACGATGGAGCGATCGCCTTGGAGTGGAGCGACGGTCCCCACCGCGTGTTCTCGGTGAGTGTTGGCGAGTCTCAACGCATGGCCTGTGCCGGCATCGACGGCACCGACGTTTGGCACAATGTCAGCCGCTTTGATGGTGCCACGGTTCCGCAGTTCGTGCTTCAGGGAATCCAGAAGGTGATCGGATGAGCCAGCTCCCATCGGGCCTCTCCGCAGAAGTCGATAGTGCCGAGCCGCTGGCGCGCTACTGTACTTCTTCGAGCTGGGTCGCGAAATCCAAGGGTAGGGTCAAGTATCAGGCGTTCCTGCCTGCCCCGGACGATGATACCTCGGTCTATCGAAACGAGGGGATGTCGGACGAAGAACTTTGGGCACATGCCGACCGCTATTTCGTGAATTCCGAGGGCGAGCCCTACCGGCTCCACGGAGCGGCAGTCGTTCGGGCATCGACCGTGACTGACTCCGGAATCCATGTCATCCCCGATGAAGGACCACTCCGCCATGCAAATCTGAGAGGCTGGCCGCTCGACGACGACCTTGAACTTCAGAAGTCGAAGCGGAAGGCCGTGGCGACCCGGATTGCTTCGGATGCCAAGTGGCACGCGAAGGGATAGAGACGCTCCCTTTCACCCCAACGGCGCGAGGAGCTTGGTGAGGACGCCGGGGTCGGTGGTGGCGGACTTGGCGGCGTCGGCGAGGAGGGCGTCGGCGAGCTGGCTCTTCTTCGCCTGGAGCTGGTGGATGCGCTCCTCGACGGTGCCCTGGCAGATGAGCTTGTGGACGAAGACCGGGTTCTTCTGGCCGATGCGGTAGGCGCGGTCGGTCGCCTGGGCCTCGGCCGCCGGGTTCCACCAGGGGTCGTAGTGGATGACGGTGTCGGCGGCGGTGAGGTTGAGGCCGGTGCCGCCGGCCTTGAGGCTGATGAGAAACAGCGGGATCTCGCCGGTCTGGAAGCGTTCGACGAGTTCGCCGCGGTTCTTTGATGCGCCGGTGAGCATCAAGTAAGAGATCCGCCGTTTTTTGAGATGCGCGGCGATCAGGTCGAGCATCGAGGTGAACTGCGAGAACAGCAGGATGCGCCGGCCTTCTTCCACCAAGGTGTCGAGCAGGTCGGCGAGGTAGTCGAGCTTGGCGGAGCCGGCGGCATCGGCCTCGATCTTCGATTCGTTCTCGAACTTGAGCAGCTTCGGCTCGCAGCAGATCTGGCGCAGCTTTAGCAGGGCCTCGAGGAAGAGCATGTGGGAGCCTTCGAGTCCCTTGATCGCGATCGACTGGCGGACTCGCTTGTCCATGGTCGCACGGACGGTCTCGTAGAGGTCCTTCTGGGCGGTGTTGAGCTCGATCGGGTGGACGAGGATCGTCTTGGGCGGCAGTTCCTTGGCGACCTGGTCCTTGGTGCGGCGGAGGATGAGCGGGGCGACGCGCTCCTTGAGCGCCCGCTGGCGGTCCTCGTCGCCCTCGTCCTCGATCGGCTTGCGGAAGCGGCGCTTGAAGTCCTCCTGCCCGCCGAGAAAGCCGGGCATGAGGAAACGCATCAGGCTCCACAGCTCGCCGAGGTGGTTTTCCACGGGCGTCCCGGACAGGCAAAGGCGGTGGCGGGCGTCGAGCTCGCAGGCGGCCTTGGAGACCTTGGCGGCCGGATTCTTGATGTGCTGGGCCTCGTCGAGGATGACCAGATGGTACGAGTAATGCCGTAGTTTCTCGATGTCGCGCTGGAGCAGGGCGTAGGAGGTGAGGACGAGGTCGGCGTAGGGGATGGAACGGAAGTATTTCCTGCGCTGCGGGCCCTCGAGGACGAGCGGGGTGAGCGACGGGGCGAACTTCTTCGCCTCGGACAGCCAGTTGGGCACGACCGAGGTGGGCGCGACGACGAGGGCGGGGGTCTTCTCCAGTTTTCCGGCGTCCTTGGCGGCGAGGATGTGAGTGAGGGTCTGCATCGTCTTCCCGAGGCCCATGTCGTCGGCGAGGATGCCGTGGAGGTCGTGGGCGGCGAGGAAGTGCATCCAGTGGAAGCCGTCCCGCTGGTAGCTTCGCAACTCCGCCCGGAGGGCGGCGGGGACATTAGGAGATTGGAGATTCGGAGATTGGGGGCTGTGGAGCGAGCGGATGAGCTGCTCGAGCCTGGCGGGCGGGGAGAACTTCTCCGGGTCGTGGTGGGCGAGGGTGGCGGCGTCGAGGGGATGGAGCTTGAGCTTCGAGCCCTTGAAACGGCGCGGGTCGATGAGGGCGGAGAACTGCCTGAGGATGCGCCGGATGCGGTCGGCGGGGAGCTGGAGGGCGCGGCCGTCGTCGAGGTGGTGGAGGAAGCTGCCCTCGGCGGGAAATTCGAGCGTGATCTGGTCGGCGCCGCGGTCGAGCAGGTCGGCGAGGATGGGCAGCAGGTCGAGTTGCTTGCCGCCGACGTCGAAGCCGACCGACAGGTGGAACCACGAGCCGCCGGGGTCGCTCTCGAGGCGGTAGTCGATGGCGTCGGGATCGATGGGGATGACCTCGTGGCCGACGTCATCGTCGAAGCCGACCGTCCATCCCTGTTCCTCCAGTTGCGGGGTGCCGGTGGCGCGCAGCCACGGCCAATATTCGTGGAGGGTGCCGTGGGAGGGGAACCAGATGGCGGCTGCGCCGGGAGATTGGAGATTGGGAGATTTGGATATTGGGGATTGCTTCTGATCGAGGGCGAGGAGGAAGCGGAACTGGGCGTGGGAGGCGAGGGAGGCGAGGCCGAGCTGCTGGAGCTGGAGGATGGCGTTCATCTCCGCGGCCGGGTCGCGGACGAGGATGGAGCCGTCGGGCAGCGGCTGCTCGCGCAGGCCGGGCTTGCCGCCGAGCGGAGTACGATGATCGCCGTAGACGACCTCGGGGCGGGCGACGATCCATTCACCAGTGTCCGGGAGCTTGAGAGCCTGGAGCAGCAGGCGGACGACCTTGGAGTCGGTGGATTCGCGGGCGATGCGGAGGTGGAAGGATGGCGGATGGAGGATGGTGGATGACGACGCTGCGGGAGCGGGTTGGTTCATGACCGGGACGGTCATGCCACTGGCGCCCACGGGCTGATCCAGGAGCGGGTCGAGCTTGCGGGGCTTGGAGGCCGCCGTCAGGAGGGCGGCGGCGTGGGGGCACCAGGTCCGGATGTCGCAGGTGCAGGTGCTTTCGAAGTCCCAGCGGGGGCCGTCGTGCCAGTGATCGATCTGACAGCTCTCGCCCGCGACCTCGGCGCGCAGCGAGAAATTGTCGTCATCGGCCCACTGGCCCTGCATGCCGCGGACGCGGCCCTTCAGCTTGCCGCCGACGAGCAGCACCTCGTCCTCGAAGCGATCCTTCCACGCCTCGGAAGTGAAATGGTCGCGGATGTCGGGATCGGCAGGCACGGTCGAAAGCGGGGCGACGGGATAGCGCGCCTGCGGCGGCTAGTCCAGTGTGCGCCTCGGCTGCGGACTACTCGACCATCGGCCTGACCGGCTTTTCGGAGCCCTTCGATTCGACCGGATACTGGGCGTCCGCCTCCTCGAGGGCCTTCGCCATGGCGGCGATCATGCGCCTGCGTTCGTCCGGCCTCTCGGCGGCGAGGTCGTGCTGTTCGGCGTGGTCTTCGGCGAGGTTGAAGAGCTCGCAGCGCTCGCCGGCGGGCCGGGTGTAGTGGTAGATGAGCTTCCAGTCGCCCAGTCGATAGACGGTGAAGTAGCTGCTGCGGTGGGGGTGCGGGAAATGCATCAGCCATTCGGTCTCGCGGTCGAGCTTGCCGCCGGCCAACGCGGGGGCGAGATTGTCGCCGTCGACGGGTTCCTCGTAGTCCACTCCGGCGACATCGAGCAGCGTCGGGAAGATGTCGGTGATGTCGGCGACTTCGCGGGAGAGCATGCCGGCGGCGATGGGCAGCCGATTCTGGAGCGGGTTGCCGGCATCGGGTTTCGCCCATGCGGCGATGAAGGGGACGCGCATGCCGCCCTCGTAGTGGGTGCCCTTCTTGCCCCGCAGCGGGGCCGAGCTGGCGACCTTGTGGTCGGGGCCGAGCGGCGCGTCGCTGCCATTGTCGCCGAGGAAGACGACGAGCGTGTCCTCGGCGACGCCGAGCTGCTCGATCTGGTCGAGGATCCGGCCGACCGAGGTGTCCATGCTTTCGATCATCGTGGCGAAGACCTTCGCCGGTCCGGGCACTTGGGCATCGGCGTAGTGATCGAGGTATTTGCGGTTCGGCTGGAAGGGGGCGTGGACGGCGTAGTAGGCCATGTAAGCGAGGAAGGGCTTTTCGTCCTTCACCGCGTCGGCGATGGCGGCATTCATCTCCCTGGTCAGCGCCTCGGTCAGGTAGATGTCCTGGCCGTGGTGTTTTTCCAGATCCGGCACGGCGCGGCTCTTGTTGCCCTTGATCCACCCGAACCCGTCCTCGCCGTAGTAGCTGCCGGGCTGCCCCCAGGAACAGCCGGCGACGTTCACATCGAAGCCGAAGTTGTTAGGGAACTCGCCGAAGGCACCGATCGGCCCGAAGTGCGCCTTGCCGACGTAGATCGTATGGTAGCCGGCGTCCTTGAGGAGTCCGGGCAGGGTCTGGTCGTCCTTGGTGATGCCTTTCCACTTCCAGTCCGGCGGGCCCAGCGGTCCGCGGTTGTTGCCCTCGGAGCGGATCCACTGGGTGGTGTGGTGCCGGGCCGAGCTTTGGCCGGTCACGATCGAGATCCGGGTCGGCGAGCAGACGCTGTTGGCGTAGAAGGTTTCGAAACGGACTCCCTGCTTCGCGAGCCGCTCCATGGATGGAGTGCGGTAGAGGCGGTTGAGCGGGTGGGTCTCCGGTTCGCCTTTCTCATCGGTGAGGAAGGGGACCGATGTGTCCATCAGGCCCATGTCGTCGACGAGGAAGACGAGCAGGTTGGGGCGCTCGGCGGCCGTGGCGGAGAGGGTGATGGCGAGCAGCAGGCAGATGAGCAGTCTCATGGGACGGACGTTACGTCAGCGGTGTGCCTCCGCTGTCAGGCCCGATCCGGACACGGCATCGCCGTGTCCATCCGCTCGCAAGGCATCGCCTCGCGCCACCCCTCAGGGCTTGCGGTCCGGCGGAGCCAGCTCCGTTTCCCAGGCTTTCCACAGCTTGTCGGCCTCGCCGGGGGTGATCTCGCGATCGGCCATCAGCAGGCGGTATTTCCGGTGCGCGACGGCGGGCTCGGTGAGGGGCAGCGATTTCCCCACCACCGGGTTGAAGTTCACGAAGGGTTCGCCGTGATGCTGGTCCGGTCCCCAGACGCGGAGCCGCTCGGCTTCGCCGCCGCCCATCGGAGCGGCGCTGAGGACCAGCATGGTGGCCTTGCCGGAAGGGGTCGGTCCGCCGACCATCACCCAGCTTGCCGGCTGGTGGTTGGCGTTGGTGCGGTCGTGACCGCCGCTGCTCAGCATGCGGCTGTTCTGGCCGGTCCAGACCGCCGGTCCACGCCACGAGAAGCCGCTGTAACGATAGGCCGAGACCAGGACATCGACGCCCTCGGCGGGTGTCTGGGTAATCCCGATGTCGAGCTGATAGGCATCGTCCTCGAGGCGGGTGAATGTCAGTGCCGTTTCCTCGCGGAGCACCGGGCGGTAGTTCTCGCCGTCGCGGATCTCGTGGTGGTTCAGCGTGCGGACGACGACCTCGTCGGACGACTTCCGCATGATCTCGGCGGCGGCGGCCATCTGTCGTCCTTCACCTGCCTGGAGTTCCCAGCAGTTGTACTTTTTCCCGCCGATCTCGAGGTGTTTCCACGGCCACCAGACGCCGAAATGGTGGAGGTGGTCGGACGGCTGGATGTTGGTCAGCCCGAATCGGGACGGCGTGGTGAGCGGATGGATGAAGGCGCTGGCGGCGAACTTCTCGCCGCCCTTGGGCTCCTCGATCGGGCCGCGTTGCCAGCCGAAGACCGTCTTGTCGCGGTCGCGGATTTCCAGGCGCGCGTCGCTTTCCACCACCTCGAAGGCGGCCAGCGGTCCGACCAGGGCGAGGAGGGGGGCGAGGAAGAGGATGGCGGGGGCGTTCATGGCGGGAAGTGCGTTGGCTTCAGAGCGTCCACGGTTCGCGGGCCGGAAAGTCGAGCATGCCGGCGGCTTCCGGGTCGTCGAGGATGGTCTCGGTTTCCGGGTCCCACTTGAGGGTGCGGCCGCCGAGCTTCATCGAGATGTGGTGGAGCACGCAGACGGTATTGGAGCGGTGGCCGACCTCGACCGGGGCGATCGGGTCCTTGCCGGCGCGGGCGGCGGTGAGGAAGTCGAGCATGTGGTCTGAGCTTTCGTAGAGCTTCACCTCGGCGTCGGTCGGCCGGCGGCGGAGCAGTTCCTTGTCGCTGCAGTCCATCTTGCCGCGGGAGCAGTAGGCCCAGCCGTCCTCCATGATGAACTTCACGCCGGGATTGCCGTTGCGCGAGACGAGCGTGACGCCGTCGGCGTATTCGGCGGTGCCGGAGTAGCCGACATGGACGTCGAACAGGCCGCGGTCGGGGAAGTCGCCTTTCGAGGAAACGGTGGTCGGCCCGGAGTCGGTGTCGCAGCCGATGCCCCACTGGGCGATGTCGTACATGTGGGCGCCCCAGCCGGTGATCATGCCGCGGCAGTAGCGTTCGCGCTGCAGCCACCCGGGGCGGCTGAAGCCCTTCTGCGGATGGACGCCGGCCTCGGTGTAGGGAACCTCCGGCGCGGGTCCGAGCCACATGTCGTAGTCGAGGTTTTCCGGCACCGGCATCTCCTTGAACTCGGCGCGGCCGCCGTCGGTGGGCACCTCGACCTCGATCGTCTTGAGCTTTCCGAGCCAGCCGTTGCGGACGATGGTGCAGATCTGCCGGAAATAGACGCTCGAGCGCTGCTGCGAGCCGGTCTGGAGGACGACCTTGTTGGCGCGCACGGCCTCGACGAGCTTCTTCCCTTCGCCGACGGTGTGGGTCAGCGGTTTCTGGAGATAGATGTGCTTGCCGGCCTTGGCGGCGGCCACGGCGATGATCGCGTGGGTGTGGTCGGGTGTGGAAATCGTGACCGCGTCGATGTCGTCGCGCTCGAGCAGTTCGCGGAAGTCCTGGTACTCGTCGATCTTGCCGATGGCGATGTCGCGGCTGTCGTAGGCCTGCTTGGCCTCCTTAGCGGCGTTGGCGGCCCGCTTGGTATCCACGTCGCAGACGGCGACGAGCCGGGCGTTCGCCTTGAGGCCGGCGCCGATGGCATTCTTCATGTCGCCGTGACCCATGCGACCGGTCCCGATCGAGGCGACGCGCATCATGTTGGAAGGGGCCTCGGCACCGAGCAGTCCCGAGCGGAGGACCAAGGGTGCGGAGCCGGCTAGGGCGGCCGTCTTCAGGAACCGGCGGCGGGAAGAATGAAGTTCATGCATGGCTTGGACAGGATTTGCGTCTCGGGGGAGATACGCAACGCGGGAATCCGATCTTCCCGATGCTGACAGGATGCGGCGCAGTGGGCTGGTTTTGCTCGATCGGGCCGCGCGGTGTCGTAGGAAGGAGGCCATGAAATCCGCTTTGTTCCCCCTTCCGGTTGTCCTCGTCCTACTTGCCGGCCTCGCCGAGGCCAAGCCATTGACGCTCGAGGCCGTGCGGGTCGGCTCGCGCATCGACGTCACCGCGGGCGGGCGGTTCTTCACCAGCTATCGCTTTGCCGACGACGAGAAGTATCCGTTCTTCTTCCCGGTCAATGGTCCGTCGGGCGCGGGCGTGACCTCGATGCGCAACGGGCAGTATCCGCATCACAGCTCGCTGTTCTTCGGCTGCGACCGGGTGAACGGGGGCAACTACTGGCAGGAGGGACTCGATCGCGGACGCATCGTTTCGCAGGGTCCGGAGATCGTGGAAGCCAAGGGCGGGCAGGTGGTGATCACGGACCGCTGCGTGTGGCAGCGGTCGGAGGGTCGGCCGATCCGGGACGAGCGGCGGATCGTCCTGAGCGCCCCGTCGGCTGATGTCTACGAGATCGACTTCGCCATCACCCTCGAGGCGCTGGAGGACGTCGAGATCCCCAAGACCAACCATTCGCTGTTCAGCGTGCGGATGGATCCGGACCTGACCCCGGCGTTCGGCGGGGAGATGGTCAATGCCGAGGGCGCCAAGGGGGAGAAGGGGACCTTCGGCAAGCCTTCGCCGTGGCTGGCCTGTCACGGTCCCCGCGGCGGCAAGCGGGAGGGGCTGGTGGTGTTGCAGCATCCGTCCAATCCGGGCTATCCCTCCCCGTGGTTCACCCGCGACTACGGCTTCCTCTCGCCGACCCCGATGTACTGGCCCGAGGACGGGAAGAGCACGCGGCTGAACAAGGGCGAAAAGCTGCCGCTGCGCTATCGGGTGCGCATTTTCACCGGCAAGCCCGACTTCGCCGCGTGGTTCGAGGATTTCGCGAAGTGATGCCCGTTCACCGGTTGCGGCCGGGACATTTCGGATCATTTTGCTGGCCGTCGGCTCCGCGGCTTCGCTATCCCGTTCGCGCGCAGGGGGCGGCCGGGTCCGCCCCGAACCTCAAACGACCGTCAGAACCATGGGAAAAGTAGGCATTGGCTTGAATCTGGAGGCGATCCGCACTTCGCACAAATCCTTCGAATGGGGCGTCGAGTTCGCGGCGGATCTCGGCTACGAATACATCGAGCCGATGGTCCACTGGGGCCGGGAACTGCTCAGCGAGGCCCGGTATTTCCACAGTGTCTCGATGCTCGACGATCCCTTCCGGATCCGCGACAAGGTCGAAAAGCACGGCCTGAAGCTCTCGGCTTTTTCCTCGCACAGCCAGGCGTCGAAGCCGGAGATCGCGGTCGAATACCTCAAGCAGGCGTCGCGTTTCGCGGCCGAGGCCGGCGCGCCGATCATCAACACCCACGAGGGCCACAAGCAGCCGTGGACGACCGAGGAGGAGGACTTCGTGCTGATCAAGTATTCGCTGACCGAGGCCCTCAAGGTGGCCGAGCGCCGCGGGATCAAGATCGGCTTCGAAATGCACCAGACCTACTCGCTGAAGCCGGAGCTCTACGACAAGTGCCTGAACCTGGTCGACTCGCCGAACCTCGGCGCCAACTTCGACACCGGCAACGCCTACCTCGGCGGCGAGGATCCGCACGACTGGCTCGAGCGGATCAAGGACCGCGTGATTCACATCCACGCCAAGGACATCTCGGTCGAGCAGTCCGACGCCGAGCGCGGCAAGGTGATGGGCACGGCGGTCGGGTGCGCCTGCGGCGAGGGCGTGATCGACTGGCAGCGCGTCGTCGACATCTGCCGCTCGGTGCCGCAGGACATCGTCCTCAGCGTCGAGTGCGGCGCCCTCGACGAGGCCGAGCGCAGCATCGAGCACCTGCGGTCGGTCATCGGGTGAGGCCTCTCAGTTCCCCAGCGCCTTCTCGATCGCGGCGACGACCTCTTTGCTGTCGGGCGTCTGCCGCGGCTCGAAGCGGGCCAGCGGCTTGCCGTCGCGACCGATGAGGAACTTTCCGAAGTTCCACTTCACGTTGCCGGGAAAGGCGCCGTCCTTGCCGGTCAGCGCGGCGTAGAGCGGGTGTTGGTCCTCGCCCTTGACGTGGATCTTCTCCATCAGCGGGAAGCTGACGTCGAACTTCGTCTGGCAGAACTCGAGGATTTCCGCGTGGGTGCCGGGTTCCTGCCCCATGAAGTCGTTGCAGGGGAAGCCGATCACCACGAAGCCGCGATCCTTGTATTTGTCGTAGAGTGCCTCGAGGGCCTCGTACTGCTTGGTGAGTCCGCATTTCGAGGCGGTGTTCACGACCAGCACCACCTTGCCTTCGTAGTCGGCGAGCGAGGTGTCCTTGCCGTCGATCGTCTTGAACGGGATGGCGGTGAGTTCAGCGGCGGGGGCCACGGCGATCTGGGCGGCGAAGAGGGAGGTGAGCCATTTCATCATGGGCGCAGGCTAGGCGCGGAAGCCCGGGCTGCAAGCGGAGGATTTCAGTACCACCACGGGCGGTAGGGGCTCCACAAGTCCGGGGCAACCGAGCCCTCCGGGCGGCCGGCCCGATCATCTCGGGAAACGAAAAGGCCGCGTCCCCGAATCGGAGGCGCGGCCGGGAGGGACGGAGTCCGGTTACTGCCGGTTGCCGGCGGTCTGTTCCTTGCTGGCGGACTTCTCCTTCCGGTCGCCGGACTTCTTGTCGCGGCTCTCCAGCTTCTTCCGCAGCTCCGTGATCGTCTGCTCGTGTTTCGCGACGACGGCCGACAGTTCCTTCCGCAATTCGACGGCGCCGGCCAGCTTGCGCCGGGCCTCGGCGAGTTGCTGCTTCCGGGATTCGGATTCCTTGCGGGCTTCCTCCAGGGTCGATTTCGCCTCCTTCAGGCTTCCGGCGGCGGACTGCTTTTCCTTTTCGAGAGCCTGGCTGGCGATCTGAAGTTTCCGGTCGGCCTCCGCGAGTTGCTGTTTCGCGCTGGCCAGTTCGGATTTCAGTTTCGCGATCTCCTTGTCACCCTGCGCCTGCTTCGTCTCCATCGTCCGCCGCGCCGCCTGTTGTTGTTCGCGGAGCTGGTTGGCGGACTTTTTTGCTTCGGCGAGCTGGTTGCGGGTGTTCTCCAGTTCCTTCGTCACCTTCTGCCGCTCGTCGTCGGCCGCCTTGAAGTCCCTCCGACTCTTGCCGATCTCGGCGCGGAGCTGGCGGTTGTCTTCAAGCAACCGGGCCTTCTCGCGCGGTACCTTCATCTCCTCGCGGAGCTGGGCAAGTTCGGCTTCGAGGGAGCTGAACTCCTGCATGGTCTTGTCGAGCCGGTCGCGGAAGCTGCCGAGTTTTTCCTGGGCCTCGCTGCCGATCGCGAGCTGGCGCGCCCGTTCGTCGGCCTTCTGCTTCCACTCGGAAGCGGCCTTCTCGAAGGCCGCGGCCTTGTGCTTCCAGGCGTCATTGAGCTTCCGGCTCTCGGCCAGTTCCTTCTCGAGCGCGGCGATCCGGCGGTCCTTGTCGGCATTGGCCTTGCGGCTGGCGGCGAGTTCCTCGCGCGCCTGATTGCGCTCGGCGACCGTCCGGGCGACCTGCTCGTGGGTGCGTTCCAGCGTTTTCGTGATCGTTTCGAAGCTTTCGCTCAGGGCTTCGCGGGTGGCTTCCGGTTCCTTGTCCGCAGCCCGGGCGGTGAAGGAAGATGCGGTCAGGGCGAGGACGAGGATTCCGGCGAAGAGCGGGGTGGGTGACGGGTGTTTCATGGTATCAAGTGTGGTGGGACAGCAACCGTTCGTAACGCGATATCGGAGAGGGTTCAAAGGGAATCCCGATCGAGCGCCCCGTGCCGTGCCGATTGAACGATCGGATTCACGCTGGCCGTAGGGTCAGCCACAGCTAATCTGACCGAGATGAAGAAACCGATCCACACCGCCACCCGCCGTGATTTCCTGAAACGCTCTGCCGCGTTCGGAGCCCTGAGCATCGTGCCCGCCTCCGTGGTCATGGGCACCCGCAGCCGGGCGGCGACGGTTTCTCCCAACGAGAAAGTCCGGCTGGCCGCGATCGGCATCGGCAACCAGGGCGGCGGCGACCTCAAGATCATGGCCGACTCGGGCCTCTGCGAGGTGGTCGCGCTGTGCGACGTGGATCTCGAAGGCAAGCACACCCAGGGTTCCCAGAAGGCCCATCCGAAGGCCAGGCGCTACACCGATTTCCGCAAGATGTTCGACGAGATGGCCGACGACATCGACGCGGTGCTGATCGCCACGCCGGACCACGCGCACTTCTGCATGGCGATGCTGGCGATGTCGCTCGGCAAGCACGTGTATGTCGAGAAGCCGCTGGCCCACACCTTCGGCCAGTGCGAGCGCCTGATCGCGATGGCGGAAAAGAGCGGCGTGGTGACCCAGATGGGCAACCAGGGCCACTCGGGCGCGAACTATTTCCAGTTCAAGGAATGGACCGAGGCGGGCATCATCAAGGACGTGACCCGCATCCACGCCTACATGAACAAGCCGCGCCGCTGGCACGGCTGGGGAGCGACGGTGAAGGAGTATCCCTCCGAGCCGATGCCCGAGGGCATGAACTGGCCGGTGTGGTGCGGCCCGGCGCCGGTGCACCCCTTCAGCAGCCGGCTGCACCCGCAGGAGTGGCGCAGTTGGTATGACTACGGCTCGGGCGCCTTCGGCGACTGGGGTCCGCACATCCTCGACACCTGCCACCGTTTCCTGAAGCTCGGCCTGCCGACCTCGATCACGGCGGTCAAGCGCGAGGGGCCCAACCCGCTGGTCTTCCCGCAGGCCTCGACCATCAACTTCGCGTTCCCCGAGCGCGACGGCATGCCGGCCTGCGACGTGACCTGGTTCGACGGCAAGGGCAACGCGCCCGAGGTGCCCGAGGAACTCGGCGAGGTGAAGCTCGGTGCGCCCGGCAAGGTCATCTACGGCAAGGAGCTCACCTTCCAGGGCGGGAGCCATGCCTCGACCCTGCAGATCCTGCCGCGCGAGAAGTTCATGGAAATGCGCAGCGAGTTGCCGAAGGTCAACACCAAGGCCTCGAACCACTACGCGAACTTCCTGCTGGCGTGCCGGGGCGAGGAGGAGGCCCGCTCGCCCTTCAAGGTTTCCGGCGAGCTGTGCCAGGTGTTCAATCTCGGCATCATCGCCCAGCGCCTCGGCGGCGAGCTGACCTTCGACCCGAAGACACGCTCGATCACCGGCAACGCGGAGGCCCAGGCGCTGCTCGATCCCGCACCGCGCGAGGGCTGGGAGGAGTTCTACAAGCTCTGAGCGGTTCCGCCGGCTTCGGGTTTGCTCAATCGTCCCAATCCTCGGTGGGAAGGCCGCCGAGGAAAGGGACGTAGGCCATCAACATCGCGATCGTGAACAGGCCGATGTCCAGGCTCACGGCGGCGATTCCGAGATGCAGGACCGCCCCGGTGAGCACCCCGGCTTTCCGCGTCACCGGGATCCACAGGAGGATGGGAATGGCGATCTCGATCAGGTTGGTCAGGTAGGTCGCGGTCTTGAGCCATCCTTCCCATTCCAGCACCCACGGACCGGCGAAGCGGCTGTGGTGGGAGAGCAGGTAGTAGCTCAGGAATTCCCCGTTCCTCCAGAAGCGGTCCCCCATGCGCTCGAAGACCGCCTGCCAGTAGATCACCGCGACCTGGATCTGCAGCAGGACCAGGCCGTAGCGGGGCAGCATGCCGGCCTCCCACCGCCCCAGCGGGGCCTTGCGGCGGCTCCGCCACAGCCGCCGGGGCGTCCAGTCCGCGCCGAGGGGGCTGAACAGGAGGATGAAGCCGAAGTTGGTCAGGACGAAATCCCAGCCGGTGGAGGCGAGCGGCGCCCGCTGCACGGTGACGACCAGCACCAGAAACACGACCGCCAGCGAGGCGCGCGCCCATTTTCCCCAGAGCAGCAGGATGGCGGCGAGGATGCCGGCACCGATGATGAGTGACGGCCACCACGGCGGATCGATCACCAGCAGCGACGGCAGATGGAATCCCGGGTTGAAGGACCGCGCCGCCTCCTCCGGGATCAATCCGCCCGCCCCGAGGAGGCCGTTCCGGTAGGGCCAAAGGTGGATCAACTGGCACAAGGCCGCGGCCGCGAAGGCCACCCGGGTCCACGCGTAGCGCCTCGCGTCCACCGGCTTCAGCCAGATGCCGCGATATCCCTCTTCCTCCTCAATCATCGGCCACAGGAAATGGACCCGCTTCGCTCGTCAGCGTGGTCCAGAGCCGGCCGTCCTCACGGCTGCGCTCGAAGGACCGCGTGGGTTGCGCCGCGATCCTGATGGTGAACCGCACCACCTCGGGGTCCGCGCGGCGCAGGGCCCGCGCGGCCTGCGCGACGTAGCCCTCGAAGAACTCGTCCGGCTGATCGCAGATGCGGTTCAGGGCATAGTGGTTTCGAAGGGCCCGCTTCCCTTGCAAGGGTTTCAACTCCGGAAGCAGCGCCCCGAAGGTCCGCTTTTCGCCGGACGCCGTCTCGCCGATCAGCTCGACCTCGTAGCTGCGGAGGTTTGGGATGGTCCTGAACATGTCCCACCGCTGCCAGGTCCCGGTGGTCCACCGGATGGCTTCGACCGACTTCCCGGCGTGGCTTCCGCCGGACCCGGGAAAGATCCATCCGGCGACCAGCACCGCCAGCCAGGCGGAGGAGAACAGGACGATCAGGCCCGACCGCAGCCTCCTGCGCGGCGGGGGTTTCTTCCCTGATCGATCATCCATTCCTGTGCATAGATCGTCCCGAATCGGGTGGACAAGGAAGTTCGCCGGAAGCCCGGTCGGGCGACGTGGGCGGATCGAGGCCCGGCCCGCCGGCGAAAGGAGCCGGTGCCGCGAAAGGTATTCCGGGTTGTTCGAGCCGCCGCCGGCCGGCAGTCTTCCGCCCCTGCTCATGAAACGTCGATCCTTTCTCTCCACCACCACCGGCGCCCTCGCCGCCACCGGTGGCTCGCTGCCGCTGTTTTCCATCGGAAAACCCGGCCCCTCGGCCAACAGCAAGCTGAACGTCGCCTTCATCGGGTCCGGCGGCTGGATCGCCCAGCAGCCCTACAACCAGGGCTGCAAGGAGGAGAACCTCGTCGCCTTCTGCGACGTCGACCGCGCCGTCTGCGCCGAGAACATGAAGAACTGGCGGACCGACCAGCCGTTCTTCGACGACTTCCGGGTGATGCTCGACAAGATGCACAAGGAGATCGACGCGGTGGTCGTCTCGACGCCCGACCACACCCATTTCGCCGCCACGCTCGACTGCACGGAGCGCGGCATCCACGTCTACACCCAGAAGCCGCTGACGCACCACATCCGGCACTGCCGCACGCCGGAGACGGCGCGGCAGCGCCCCAAGGTGATGACCCAGATGGGCAACCAGGGCCACGCCGGCGACGGCATCCGCCAGTCGGTCGAGGCGGTCCGCGCCGGGGTGATCGGCGATGTCGCCGAAGTCTACTGCCGCAACGACGGCCCGCAGATGGGCAACGACCACTTCGCCGACCCGGAGACGATGCCGCCGCCGGAATCGCCGGTGCCCGACACGCTGGCCTGGGACCTGTGGCTCGGCCCGGCCGAAAAGCGTCCGTTCTACCGCGACTACCTGCCGAAGAAATGGCGGTCGTTCTACGATTTCGGCAACGGCATGCTCGGCGACTGGGGCTGCCACACGCTCGACACCCCGGTGTGGGCGCTCGACCTCGACCCGCCGACCGTCGTCGAGTGTCTCGACCGCAAGCCGTCGCTGGACGGGGTCATCCCCGCCGGCAGCCGGGTGCGCTATCATTTCCCGGCGAAAGGGGACCGTGGGCCGGTGACGCTGACGTGGTTCGACGGGCCGCAGGACTGGAGCCAGGTCGGGCGCATCGACAAGTTCGGCGCCGAGCATGCCGCGCACCTCGGCCGCGCCTGCTGGATGATCGGAAGCAAGGGCCTGCTCGGCTGCGGCACCCATGCCGGCGCGCCGCTGATCCTGCCGAACGAAGTGCGCGCCGCCTGGAAGGAGAACCCGCCGGAGGAGACCATCGCGCGCGTCGAGGGCGGCCCGTTCCGCGAATGGCTGCGCGCCATCAAGGGCGAGGGCCCCGAGCCCGGCTCGAATTTCAGCTACTCCGCCAAGCTCACCGAGATCATCCTGCTCGGCGTGCTCGCCCAGCGCTTCAACACCCGGATCGAGTGGGACGCGGAGGCCGGAAAAATCACCAACCACCCGGAACTCAACGCCTTCGTCAAGGAACCGGTGCGCGAGGGCTGGTCATACGGCGAGAATCTGTGAATCCGCGGATCCACCGAGAAATCGGTAGCATCTGCGGCTTTTCTTTTCCGCCGCAGGCTGAAAGCATCCCGCCCCGGCCAGCGTTAGGTGCCCCGCGCCAGCCGGCCTGAAGATTCCCGCCCGACGCCACGTATACTGCCCACGAAAGCAAGGTTCGCCCTGCAAACCGCAAATCGTAGGAAGCTCCGCGTTCCCATTTTCCCGTTCTCATCCGCAACCTCACGTCGATGAATACCGAAACCGAATCCAAGCCCGACAACCTCGCCCTCACCTACGCCGCATGGCTCACCCGTCTCTGGCTCGCCGTCCGCGCGATCCAGACCGGTGTCGAGAAATTCGCCGGCACCGAGAAGGTCTCCCAGGCCGTGACCATCGACGGCAAGCCCGACCCCTACGGCATGGAGGTCGAGACCGTCGACAAGTTCTACGCCCTCGGCAACTACCACGGCGTGCCGTCCTCGATGTACGAGAAGTTCGGCAAGGAGCCGCTGATTCCGGATTTCTTCCTGAAGTTCTACGACTTCATCCTCGGTCCGGCATTGCTGGTGCTCGGCCTCACCATCCTTCTCGGCATCGCCAGCCGCACCTCGCTGTTCCTGCTCGGTGCCCTCTACATCAGCCTCACCTGGGGCCTGATCCTGCTCGGCGAACCGGGCAACTCCGGTGTCGCGTGGCTCGCGGCCCACATGATCCTGATCGTCTGGGCGCTCTACCTCGCGCCTCACAACAAGCTCTGCCTCTTGAAAAAGTGGTGATCACTGCAAGGATATCGGCATCATGAAAGATCAAGCTTCTCCCATCACCCGGCGCCGTTTCATCGGGAATACCGGTGCGGCTGGAGCGGGTCTGGCCCTCGCCGCCCCCGGCGTTCTCAAGGCGGCCACCGACGACTTCAAGGGCGACCTCATCCACGTCGCCTTGGTCGGCTTCGGCAAGCAGGGCGAGGTGCTCTTCACCGCCTACAGCCCGGAGCTCTACGCGGCACAGGAGGAGTACCTGCAGGCCCTGCGCAGCCAGGCGCGGGCGCGTGAGACGAGCGCCCCGGAGCGAGCCGACTACCT
>ERZ869936.1331-NODE-1331-length-18011-cov-6.303520_pt1 | contig 18011 bp, 12 predicted proteins | sample MGYA00520876_ERZ869936 | MGnify/ENA primary metagenome ERZ869936 (study PRJEB32218, sample SAMN09650985) | biofilter metagenome | isolation source: enrty point of leading RO module | place: Saudi Arabia: Thuwal, RO plant located on Red Sea | collected 2016-02-17 ...
CCCCGGGGCTATCGACTCAACGTGGAGCCAGAGCAACTCGACCTACTCGAGTTCCAGGACACAGCTGCACGAGCGCGAGATGCGATGTCGGCCGGAGACCTCGACAAGGCTTCTCGACAATTTCGAAGAGCGCTCGAATTGCCGCGCGGGGCATTGCTCGCCGATCTATCGGATGAAGACTTCGTATATCAAGAGACGCAGGCGTACGAGCGGTCACTCATCTCGGTCATGAGCGATGCCTACGACTGTGAGCTCCAGCGGGGCCACCACGCCGAGATTCTCGGAGATCTGCAGCGTCTAGTGTCGGAGAATCCTCTCGATGAGAGGCTTTGCTCGCTGCTGATGATCGCCCTGTATCGATCAGGCCGACAGGTGGAGGCTCTTTCCACGTACTCAACGCTACGGAAAACCCTCGCCGATGAGTTGGGAATCGAGCCCGGGCCTGAGATCCAATCGCTCGAACTGAAGGTCCTCAACCATGATCCTGTGCTGGCGACAGGGTCGTTTCGTAGCCACATCGACGAGGTCCCGCCCACCGTGACCAGGTCATCGCGGATACGGTCGGAGGCATACTTAACCCTGGATGGCTCCCGGATTCCACTGAGCCGGGTCGTGACCACCATCGGCAGGCTCCCCGACCGAGCTGTGGTCGTCCACGATCCGGATGCCAGCCGTCAGCATGCCGAGATTCGCCGAACAGCCGAGGGCCATGTTCTAGTCGATGTCGGGTCTACCAATGGCACCACAGTGAATGGCAAGCGCATCAGCACTCACTTGCTCGATTCGGGTGATGAGATTGCCATCGGCGACACCGTCATCACCTTTCACGCCGAAGGGCGATAGGTCTGATTGAGCTCCAGAATTTGCGACCTCGGGTAAGTCCCTACGACATCTGCCTCCCGAAGTCATGACTTGCTGATCCGAACGGGAACTTGCGGACTAACTGCTGCAGGCAGATACGGCCACACTTCCTCGGGGTATGTGAGGGCAGGAACGCATACTGGCCACAAACAGATCTGAGATCCCGCCGGTATCACGAAAACGTCTATTTCTGGGCCGAAGACTTGGTCGGTCAGAAGTCACAAAGTATCTACAACCTTCTATGTGTCGTTTGCTGACGCATTGGGGGACGCCCAAGGTGACCTCAATCCCAAAGATAGATGATCATCAGACCGGGCTCAGCAGCGCACGCTCCGCCACGCCCTGATACCCTCGAATCAGGGTGAAGCATCCGGTAGGTGCACAGTAAGGGGGGCCTGTCATGGTCAGTCCCATGACTTTCACAACATGCCATCGGACTGACGTGGCGGGTGGCGCCGTCGCCGCTTGCCTGAGCGAAGGCGAGATGCGATGAGCGTCCAAGGCCTGCGACGGGTCGCTGTCGTCCTCGAGCAAGTGGTGACCGACTTTGGCCGGCGTCTCATTGAGGATCCTGCCCGGCTCCGAGGTTTGCTGACCGACACCCTGGGCGCCGAAGCATCGCAACTCCACGAGGCAATCGAAGCGGTGGTGCTCGCTGCTGAACTTGGCATTGCGCAGGCCGCACTCGACGAAGTCGATAGGCACAGCCTGATCGCACAACTCGGCGATGGTTTCGAGGATCCCGACCTGGCTTCCGCAGTCGTCGATGCTTGGATATCGGCGCTGGGGATTCAAGACAGGACCCCGACGGATGGCCCGACGGTCGCACCCCCGCCTCTTGGCCCAGGGAGTGGCATGCCATCGTCGCCTGCGACGGCCACTCCGACCGAGTTGCCGCCCCCAGCAGACGATAAAAAGAAAACGGTGCCCGTTGTTTCTAGCTCGACCGCCGATGCACCTCCCGTCACGATGAGAGATCGTCTGACGTCCGCCGTTTCCGAGCGCAAGGTGGCGGTGCTCTCCGTGGCCGCCTTCTTCGTCATTGCGTTGGCCGGCGTCGGCGCTGCTTCTTTCTGGGGTGGTTCGCCTTCGACGACGACCACAACCGAGGTCCACGACACCACGACGACAGTTGATGACACGACCACCACGACTCTTGCCCCGCTCACTGCCCTCGCTCACGACGAGCAAATCACCAGTTGGGGCGCCACTATCAACCGTACATGGGAGATAGTCGACGATCAGTTGGTCATGAGAGTCTCTGCCTCCTCCGCGGACGAGGCCATCTCCGGAACAGTCTGGGAGGTCTTCCCGGATTCGCTGGGAGTGGACGCGTCGACACTCGGCTTTTCCGAGTCGGCCGTTGTGAGTGCGGTTTATGCCAACGATTCAGTCGTCCGCCTCGTTCTCGATCTCGGTGTCAACACCGATTGGGAACTGGAATACAGCATCCCCTTGCCCGAGAGTGCAGAAGAAGACCCGACGTTCCTGGAGTCGCTTCATGAGGAGTGGAAGGTCTCGATGGAGGAGTTCCTGGCTACTCCGCGGCCTAGCCTCGAGCTGACTTCGACCGCCCCTGTTGGGAACAAGGTGACTATCAATGGGAAGGCTACTCCCGGCGCCGAGGTCCAGATCAACGGGGCGATAGTCGAGGCTTCGGACGACGGGACCTTCGAGTACACATTGACGCTGCAGCAGGGGACGAACACGGCTCTGGTCCGAGCCATCGACTGGGTGCGTGGTCAGTCGACAGAAGAAGAGCTGAGCTGGGAGTACACCACGACTACTACTTCGAGCACCACCACGACGACCAAGGCTCCGCCCCCACCTTCGAACAAGGCACCCATCGCCGTCAATGACTCCTATGAGGCCGATGACGACGGGTCGGGGAATGGCTGGGACATAGGTCCCCTCTGTAACGACTCAGATCCCGATGGCGATCCTTTCTTCATCACGTCGGTTACCACATCGGTCGGCACCGCATACGTGCAGACGTTGGACAACCACTGCAAGGGCAACGGCGCCGACAGCAACGCCATCAGGTGGGAAGGTGGCGGATACCTGGGCACTGTCACTTTCACGTATGTGATTTCGGATGGAGAGGCGTCGGCCAGCGCGACCATCACCTTCTGTGTCGAGAGCCCCATCAATCCGGTCTACTGCCCTTGACGGAGCCCCCCGCAACCGCCGTGACCCCAGTCAAGCACCCGGGTACGACCTGGCTTCTACTCGAGGTCGATGAAAGCGACGCTGGCAGCCGGTTCCTGAACCCTGGAGACCGACTCGTGGCGGGCAGGGGAAGTACAGTCGACCTGACCCTGCGGGACCCGGGCGTGTCACGACGGCATTTTGAGGTCGAGAGTCTCGGAGATCAGCTTGCCCTCCGGGACCTCGGCTCCAAGGGAGGCACCTTTGTCAACGGTCGACAGGTGTCCGAAGCGACCTTGGGCCCAGGCGATCGTATCGAAGCCGGCTCCAGCGATCTGGTCGTTCTCCAGGTTCAGGCGAAAGTTCCCAAGGCCGAGCGCGGGGTTTTGGAGGTTGTGCACTACAGCTCGGGGCAGCCAGGGGCGCGCGTGGTCATCGATCGTCCTCTTCTCATCGGCAGAAGCACTGACTGCGACATCGTGATCGACAACACTCGTGTCTCTCGCCGCCATCTCGAAGTCCGGCCAGGCGAATCGAGCCCGCTACTCGTCGACCTGGCTCCAAATAATCGTGCCGATGTGAATGGGCGACGTCTCACAGGCCCTCGCCCGCTGAGCCCCGGAGACCGGATCCAACTCGCAGAGGTTGATGAGGTCCTTGTGATCGAATCGCCGCAGACCGCCGTAGGCCCGATTGCGGTGGAAGTTGTCGACGAGGAGGGGCAGGCACTTGCCGTAGAGATCGACGCAGGAGTGGAGTCGAATGTGGCTGATGTTGCCAACAGGGTTCGCGAGTTCGTTGGGCATGAGGGGCTCTCGAAGGTCTGGACGCTATATCAGGCAGAGTCCGGGGTGATCCTCAACCCCTCGAATCGCTGGGCTGACTCCGGAGTGCGTCGCGGCGACAGCCTTCTGCTCCTGGGGCTGGATGAGAGCCCGGCAGCCTCGACTCAGGCCGTCAGGTTCGGGCCTCCCCGGGTCACGCTCAATCAGCTTCCGAGAGCCGTGACTCCCCCCGAGGCACGTCGCGTGCGGACCCCTCGAGCCCCGGAGACTCAGTCGCTTCGGGGACGCGGCGTCAGTTGGCAGATAATCGGAGGGCTGGGGATCATTTTCGCCGGGATCATGATGGTCTTCATCAACCCGAACTACGCGCCGTTTGCCGTCATCGGCGGAGTGGTCGGCGTCATCTCGGTTGGGTCGGGGATAATGGGGGAGCAGTCTCGCCGGAAGTTCGGCGTTCGCCAGTTCCGCGAGAAGATCGAAACTCTCGACCAAGAGTTGCACGAGCTCAGAAAGGCGCAGGGGATTGCTCTCCACCAGGTCAACGCGTCGCCGTCCAAGGTGGTTCGATGGGTGTCCGAAAGGAGTCGGCGTCTATGGGAGCGCCGTCCGCATGACCCTGACTTCTTGCGCCTGCGCATCGGGCTGGGCACGAGGTTGTCTCTTCTCGACATCGACGACCAAGCCCTCATCAGTGACAGTCCGTTCGTCTCCGAGGTACGGGAGCTACTCGAGCGCCACCGATTCCTCGAGAATGTACCCGTTCTCCTGCCCTCACCGGAGAAAGCGCCGATCATCGGAATAGTTGGGTCACGTCGAGATGTGTTCGAGGTTTCCTCGTGGCTTCTCCTGCAGGCGGCTGCGCTCCATTCTCCGGCCGACCTGAGCGTCGTCGTTCCGGCCGTCAATCAGGACTGGTTGTGGGCCCGATGGCTTCCCCATCTCGAGTCTGCCGATGGTGTCCAGTTGACCTGGAACGATACGGACGCCTCTGCCCTTGCTCGTAAGCTCTCGACCGCGAACACCGGCTCCGAGGCCCGAAGTGGGCTCAATCGAGCGCAACAACCTGAACGCTTGGTAGTTGTCCCTCACGGCGCCAGTGAGATCTTCGCCGATTTGATGGCCAACGACTCGGGAGGAGGCACGCTGTACCTGGTACTCGCCGATCGTGCTTCTGATCTACCGAACCGAATAGACGCCGTTGTGTCTTTGAGCGGCGAGACGGCTTCGATCGAGGGCCCAAACCCTGATGGCGCCATTGGCCCAATAGTGCTTGATCGAGTCTCTCCTGAGGTCGCCGCTTCGATGGCGCGCCGGATGGGCAGATTCGAAGACGCACGTAAGCCGGCGCGGGCCGCTTCGAGCCAGCTCGGCCTTCTCGATCTGATGGGCGTCGCTGATCCCTCTGACTTCGACCTCGGCTCTCTCTGGGCCAACAACCATGCCCCGCTCTCGGCAGTGGTGGGGACGACGTCGGACGAGAGCCCTCTCGTGCTCGGATTTCGCAGCGACGGGGTCCATGGCGTGGTGGGGGGAACCACTGGCTCCGGCAAGAGCGAGTTCCTCCAGACACTCCTCATGTCATTGGCATTGACTCATCGACCCGATCAGCTCAACTTCTTTCTCATCGACTTCAAAGGTGGAGCAACGTTTGCAGCCCTCTCTGGTCTACCCCATGTGGCCGGGGTGGTCACCGATCTCGAGAAAGATGCTTCGTTGGCCAACCGGGCATTTACCTCGCTAGAAGCCGAGATGGCTCGTCGAAAGAAGGTTCTGGACTCGGCGAGGGTGCCCGGCTTGATCGAGTACGAGCGTCTCCCAGAGGCGGGAGCGAACCCCATGCCGGCCTTATTGGTCGTCATCGACGAGTTCGCTCTGTTGGTCAGACAGCAGCCCGAAGTGAAGGAGAGGCTCGACCTAGTGGCGACGCAGGGGAGAAGCCTCGGTGTCCATCTCCTGCTTGCTACGCAGAGTCCCTCGAACGTGATCACACCATCGATCAGAACCAACACACAGGTGTGGATAAGTCTCCGGGTCGTCGACGATTCCGAGTCGACTGAGTTGTTGGGTCATCGTGATGCAGCGCGAATCCCTCCGGATCGGCCCGGGAGAGGCTTCGTCCGGTTCGGGGGATCTCAATCGATCACAGGCTTTCAGACAGCAAGGATCGCGCGACCCATAGGCAAAGAGGCACACAGCGCTGGTGTGACAGTCCGCACATTCGCAGACATTCCACCAGCTGAAGTTTCTGCAGAACCCACACGAGTTCCCGAACAATCTGGGCGGGTTGTTACCGAGCTCGAGGTCGTCTGCTCTACCGTCGCCCGGCAGGCCAAGGAACTCAGAGAAGATCCCGCCAAGCCCCTTTGGCTAGACCCCCTCCCTGAACTCCTTCCGGCTCCGACTACATCCGACGGCTTGATTCACGAGCCAGGAGCACTGAGAGCCATGGTCGGGCTGCGCGACGACCCAGCCCGTCACATCCAAGAGCCGTTTTCTGTCGACCTTCGCAAGGCTGGGAATCTCTTGGTTGTAGGCACGCGTGGTACTGGCAAGTCGAACACAATTCAACAGATTGCCTTCGATCTAGCGGATAGGAACTCCCCTGCGGCCCTCCATCTTTATGGAGTCGAGAGTGGGACCGGCTCCTTGAACCGGCTGTCCGATCTCCCCCATACCGGAGCGGTCGTTGCGGGCGGTGACAGAGAGAGGACCTATCGACTGTTCGGGCGTCTCGTTGGTGCCATGGAGAAACGGCGTGAGAGCCTTGCCGCTTCGGGGTTCAACGACTTCGAGAGCTGGCGACGAGGGTCAGCTGAGCCGGAACCGTGGATTCTGCTGGTGATAGACGATTACGCCTCGTTCAAGGAAGTTGCCGACGGATCCGGATTCGGTCTCCTCAATGAGCAGCTGATTTCACTGGCTCAGGGTGGACCTTCTGTAGGGATTCATCTGATCATGACAGCGACCCAGTCGTCGGACATGAGGATGAACCTCGTCAATCTGTTCGGGTCACGGATCCTGCTACGCCAGGTCGATGCCGCCGATTACAACCTATTGGAGCTCCGGCTGCGTCCGGGCGAGCTGCCTCCCGACATCCCGGGAAGGGCTCTGGTTGCAGGTGGTTACGAGGTACAGGTCTTTCATTCGCAGGAGAATCGGACGGCTTCAATTCGCTCCTCGTGGGATGGTGCCGCCGGTGGCCCCGAACCAATAGCTCGGCTCCCTGTGGAAATCGAGATCGGAGCACTGACGGGGGATGGAAGGGTCGGTCCAGTGATCGGAGTAGCTGGGCCCGAGCATGATCCACTCGTGTTGGACCTGCATCGCATGGGACCCCATTTGCTCATCGTCGGAGAGGGACGTTCGGGAAGAAGCACCGCCCTACTGACCATCGGCGAGGCGCTTGCCGACTTGCACGCCGATGCGCTGTTTGCGGTGTTTTGCCCACGGCCCAGCCCGCTCCAGTCCCTAGCGGTTCAGGGGAACCAACTCGAGGTTGCGGTTTCTTACGACGAAATGTCTTCGATGCTCGATGAGATCAAGGATTCGAGTCGACGGGTGTTTCTCCTGATCGATGATGCCGAATCCGTCCCGACCGAGGTGGGAAGTCAGCTTGAGCCAATTCTTCGCAACGCAAGGCAGACGAATCTCGCGAGTTTTGTGGCCGGCCGAACTGCCGACATCAGCCGCAGCTTTGAGTCGTGGAGTCGATATCTTCTCTCCCTTCGCTCCGGCATCCTCCTAATGCCAGCACCAGATTCAGGGCATGTCTTCGAAGTGCGGCTCCCCCCGAGCCACGTAGCGATGACCCCGGGGCGTGGCTTCCTTTGTGACAGAGGCGAGGCGACTTTCGTTCAGTTCGCCCTCCCTTCGTCGAATCATCGGCCGGACGTTCGCCCCAACTCCGAGGCTGTTAGAGGAGACGATGGCTAATCGCACCATGTTTGACCTTCTCCCGTACTTCGATGGTTGGTCCGTCATCGGGGCATTCGATCACGACGGGCTTTTGGAGCTCCGTCTGGCGAGCGGTGTCGTTGACGGGCCGAAATGGGTCAACTCCCACGGGCTCCTCTTTGTCAACGGAACCGCTGCCGGGAGCGGGCTCTCGATAGGGGCCAAAGTCTCTGCAAGCGAACGTGACGTTGCTCTGGGCTCTTGGCAGGTCGACTCGTCGACCCTCCTTGCGGCCCAGATGCTCGAGAGCGCCATCGTCGTCGTCGACGACCTGAAGCCCGACCCAGTTGCGAACCCACAAGAGTGCGCTTCGGAGATCATCGAATCGGGTCGGCTTATCTGGCCAGCCACCAGCGAGGTTCCAGACGAGTTGCGCCGGGTCTCGGTTTTGGAGGGGATTACGAAGGTGGCCTTGGTCAGCCCGTCCCTTGTTTGCAGTGTTCTAGTGGAGTCTGACGAGTCGGTCATTTGGGACACTTTCCTCACCCCCTTCGGTGCTCTGGAACTCGAACGCGCACCAGAGCGCATGCGACCCGTTGCGGTGTCCTACCTCCCGGTCTCCGATCTGCCGTCGAGGCTCAGACATCGGACAGGTCTCTCTCGGCTTATGGGGCCATGGCAGCCGGTTTGGTGCGACAGGAAAGTATCGGTGCGCACCACTTTCATGGACGATTCCGGCCTGGTCGCCGGAGCCCTCGAATGGGAAGAGTCATCTACTGGTGAGATTTCCACAGAAGCCGGCGCACTTCCGCCAATGGGGCTCTTGTCCGAGCTGTTGAGAATGTTGCCCGGTGGCGACGTGAACATCGAAACGGCGAGTAAGAAACCAGTAGGGGGCCAGTAGGAGGGATAGAGACAATTGGGATGACAGTGATCTGGTGAACGGCCAGACAGAGAAGAAGGAAGGACAAAATGTCGGAATTTCGTATCGACCCGGCGCAGCTAGATGCAAGCGCCAAGCGAGTGGCCAACCACTCGACTGAAGTGATGTCTCGCATCAGAGAGGTTCAAAAGGAAGTCAGCGACTCCCAAGCCTATTGGCAGGGTGCCGCTCGACAGCGTTATGACTCCCTCATGGAGCGCTGGCAGAAGTCAGCAGCCGCAGTGCAGCGCGACCTCGACGAGACTGTCAAGGCGTTGCAGGACGCGGCCCGTGACTACGGCGCCGCCGAGCAAGCAACAACCCAGCGGTTCAGCTAGGTCGGAGACCCTGGAGGTAGTCATGGCACTCATCAGAGTCGACTACGCCGCTCTGTCCGCAGTCGCCGGCCGCTTACAACCATTGCCGCAGCGGCTGGCGGCTGCCCAGCAAGAGATACTGGCGGCGAGGGCCTCTTCAATCCATGTGGGGGATCCTGGTGCAGTTGCCGACACCGAAGAGCTGCTCCGACAGCTGGCGCGACTCGTTGAGATCTCGAGCCAAGCCACTGCTGGCATGGTGAGAGCTCTCGGTGCGGCGGCGGCCGACTATGCGACTGCAGAGAATGTGGTTGTGAGGTTCGACGGGTGATCCCGGTTCTCGCTGAACCGCCTGGTGACCCAGCCGGGATCAGACTGGCTGCGGAGCGCCTTTCTTCTGCTGTCGTCGAGGTTGCCGCCGTTGCGAAGCAGATGGCAGTGGTCGACGAACAGGTCGCGACGGTGTGGAGCAGTCAGGCCCAGAAGGTGTATTCCTCGCTGTCATCACTCTTTGAAGAAGTCATCTCGGGCTCGTCGCGGGTTGCCTCCAGTTTCACGGCCGCCTTGCGGCGTCATGCCACGATACTCGAAGGCTGTCTGGCAGAAATTCGGGATTGCCGTCTCCGAATCGACGATCTCGTAGCTGCCACACCTCCTGGCGTCGCACCGAACCCGGCGGTGTTGAATGGTCTGTTGGCCCGGGCCAACGATGCGTACCAACGGGCTCGTGTCTCCGCTCAGGAGTTGTCTTCGACCGCTACGGCGCTGATCGGCGGTGCTGGGGACTCGAGTGCGTCTCTTACCGGCGGCAGCGCTCAAGCAACCTTCGTCAGTCACGCCCATTCCGCCGGCCTGGCGTCGACCCATCCCAGCGCTGGTGCTTTCGACGCGCAATCGGCTCAGATTCAGGCGCAACTGAACGGTGTCATGTCGAACATGCTGGGTCTGGTCACCGGCAACGGATTCTCATCTCCCTTCACGGTGGATCCGGCAGCGATCGCCACACACGGGCAGTCGAGTGTGATGGTCGACCCGAAGATGCTGGCTCCGACGATGCTTACCTTCCCGGTCACACCGACATCGGGCCAGCTAGTCGCCACTTACCCCGGCTCCGACCCCAGCGCTTTGCCTGAGAACCTCGTGATGGTTGCCCCGCCCTACTCAACGCACGGGACCGGGACATCTCTAGCCATCCTGGTCGACACGTCAGTGCGGGCGAATCCTGCGAATCCGGCATTGGCTATGAGTCAGCAAGATTCAGCCTACGAGTTGGCGATGATCTCCATCAATCAGCCAATGAACCCGCAACTTGAGCTCTTTGTCGAAGACCCGGGGCCATTTGAAACATGGTCTGCCAACAATCGAATCGACCTAGACCGTGACTTTGACAGTCATAATCCCAACGATTGAAGATCTGCTTTCGGCTCATGTCGAGCCGATTAGGCCGACCGTAAGAGATCGGTAGGGACCAAGTGTCACGCTTTCGTCGTCCGACAAGGAAGACTTCGCAATGAATTCAATCTCTTGGCAATCACCATCCGGCGATCCGGCCCTGATTCGAAGCATGGGGCACCACCTCAGCCGTGCAAGTGAAGGGATGGCTGGAACAGCATCGGAGCTTTCGGCCAGCAATTCCGAGACAGCCTCGGTGTGGACCGGCAAGTCACAGCAAGTGTTCTCCTTGTTGACCGAGACCATCCAGAGACTCATTGCCGGCAGCAGTGCGATCGGATTGGAGTTTGGTCAGGCCCTGGTTAGGTACGCCGAGACTCTCGAAAGGTGTCAGGAAGAGGCACGTCTCGCCCGCACGCGATTTGAGGCGCTGTCGTCGTCGCCCACCGCTGACCCCGCTGTCATCTTCTCGATTCTTTCCCAGGCCAGAGCGGCAATCGCTGAAGCTGAGGCCGCAGCCCGGTCCCTGTCCGCAAAGGCCCTGGAGCTGATGGGGAGCCCTGGCAACACAGCTGCGTTGCACTCCGCCGCTGACGAAAACAGTGCTTCGTTTGTCAGCCAGGCTCATGCTCTCACATGGACCGGTGGGACTGGGCCGGATGGGGCCTTCGACGCAACTGCGGCACTCGTGAGCCATCAACTTGACTCGGTGCTGAATTCGCTCGTTCCTCAGTCCAACAGGTCGGTTGTCATACTTCCGCCGGGTAGAACACCACATGCAGGCAGTGCGATCGGAATCGCCTTTCCACCGGCATTCTCGACCGTGTCGGGTTCAATCATGCTGAAACCCGGCGTGGGGACTGGTGGAGGTACGTTGCTGCTGGGTCCGACCGCTCCCTTGGCCAATCCGCCTGCAATCGCCGTACTGGCTCCCGGAATGGGTCCTGCGCCGACCAACATTGCCATTCTGCCTCCGGTTCGGGATCTGACAAGCGAATACTTGCTCTCTGATACCCCGGACTGGGTCAAGGAAGAAATCGCCGAGTACGAGGCATACCTCAATTCACCCGAGTACGAGCAGAACTTCAACAACACGATGGACGGTGGCATCAACCAGTCGATCGCCGAGTCGACTGTCATCCACGGGATGGGACGCATTCAGGACATGACTGAGGCCCGCTGGGACGCACATCGGGAAACCTGGGCCGGCGTCGACTACGACTACAGCGGCGACATCGGTGATGTGCAGTTTTGAGAGTCGATCAGCTTTGGCTGTAAGCGTCATGTAGGCGGACGATAAGCCTTGCCATCGACACTAAACCGAAAGACGAGCCAGATGTCAGACTTCAAGTTTTGCCTCGGTTTCTCCGAACGAGAAGACCGTACCCGGAACAAGTCCAAAAGTGCGCCCGGGTCCGACAACAACCTCGTCAGATTCTGGAGGCTTCACTTTCCACGATCCATCACCAACATTCTTAAGGCCCCAGACTTCCCGTTCCGGATGCTGAACCACTTCGGCGACGAGGGTTTCGAAGTCGTAGCTAGGGATCCTCGCCACATGGTGGTTCCACAATCTGGTGGCGTCATTGATGACAACCCAGCGGCCGTCTCGAAACGAGAGCCTCATGGGAGATCCGAGCTGTCTGCCACACGCCCAGCAAATCTGTTCGTCGACCTTGGGGTCGAAGAAGTTTTCGGCTCCGCAGCGACTGCACAACATGATGCTGTCCTCGAGCCGCGCCATGGCCCTTTGCCAAATGCTCTCACGGACCCTGTTGTTCCCGTCGAAGACACCTTCGGTAAAAGTGGCGGTGAAGAGGTCCCTCACCCTGGTGGTCAAGGTCATCCAGTTCGCATGCATGGGCCCGTGGTGGTCGGGATGGGGTCGGTTGCTCTCGTCGGTGGGATGGAACACAAAAATCGGATCGCTCCCGAACATCGCGGTCTCCGCATCCTCGTCCCAACTCATGAACTCGAGTTCTCGCTTGCCGAGGAGCGGATGACCAACGACGAGGATGTAGAAGAGGAGCACAGAGAGGGACCACAGATCGGTCACGGTGCTCGGCTCGGCTTCACCTCGAACGATCTCCGGGGCCATGAACTTCTTGGTTCCGAGAACAGGAGACGGGGATCCGTCGTCGATTGCCACATTGTCGTTGTCGCAGATGAGGGTGCGTCCGGTGGCTGGGTGGAGAAAGATGTTTGCGAAGGATATGTCGCGGTAGCACAAGCCCTGACTGTGAAGATTCAGAAAGGAGTGAGCCAACTCACGGCAGAGGGTCGTTCGAATCGCCGAACGAACTTCGACCCGACCTTTGAGCAGCGATGCGAGAGTGACGTAGTCGCTCGGCCTAAGCGGCATCAGATAGCCGAAAGCAGGAAGGTCGTCGATTTCCACGAGCTCACTGGGCCAGAGAAAGTTGGAGTTGGGCGCACCCCTCTTGACGAGGTTCTCGATCGCCCGACGCTGTTGCTCGGTTCCGGTGCCTGGGAAGTACCACTTGAGCGCTTGCGACGCGCTTGTGTCGTTCAGGCTGACCTCGAAGACCGTCCCCTGCCCTCCTTCGCCGATGAACCTCTCGACACGCGCCAGGCGACCTGTGGACGGAAGGTCTATTTCTTGGCCGACCTGGAACATCGAGTCACCTGCCTCACCCGGGACGGCGATCTTTCCCTCGCCCCCTCGGCTCCGGAGGCAGCATAATGCCTGCTTTGTCACGGAGGAGCAGATGAGTAGTCGGCCCGGCAACACCCTGGCCCAAAGACCCTTGCACTTTTTTGTGCTGGCGGACTGCTCAGGGTCCATGGCCGCGGACGGCAAGATGCAGGCGCTGAACAACGCCATGCGAGAGACCATTCCCCATCTCGTAGATGTCGCCGACGCCAATCCCCACGCAAGAGTTCTCGTGCGTGTGCTCGCGTTCTCGACCGGCGCCAGGTGGCATGTCGAGACACCAACTCCGATCGAAAGCTTTGCATGGGCCGACCTGCAGGCAGACGGCTACACGGATCTTGGCGCAGCGCTGACGCTTCTCGCCGAAGAATTGAGATCCCCGCCCATGGAAGAGCGCTCCTTACCGCCGGCCATCGTGCTCGTGTCCGACGGCATGCCAACCGATGACTATCGCAAGGCGTACAACGCCCTCCTCGATGAGCAATGGGGATCTAGGTCGGTGCGGCTTGCCGTTGGAATCGGTCGAGATGCAGATCGAGAGATGCTCAACGGTTTCGTGAGCAGTGAGGATCTCGGAGCAGTCACAGCCAACAATCCTGAGCAACTGGCCCACATGATCAGATGGGCTTCCGTACACGCATCGAGAGCGGCCTCAACCGCCACGGCCTTGCCAAGCTTCGGGCCGACACCTGTAGACCCAACCGAGGAGTTGGAGATCACCTGGTGAGCAAACCTCGCGCCACCTGGGTCGTGATCGGCGGGTCCGTTCTCGGTGGCAGGCACGTGACGACTGGCGCTCCGAATCAAGACGCCTGGCGCTCGGAGTCGATACTCCATCGGGGTGATGAGTATGTCGTGATGGCGGTCGCCGATGGCCACGGAGGCTCTAGGTATGTGCGCAGCGATATCGGCTCGACGATCGCGGCTGCCGTCGCCACAGACCTGTTGTCATCGGCCGTGGCTGACGGCCTTCTCGACGGTCCATCTAAAAGGGTCGAGAGGGAAGCCGCGAGGGAGCTTCCGAAACAGCTCGTCTCCATGTGGGCTGACCGGTGCCGGGAACATCTTGCGACGCATCCTTTCACCGAGGAAGAGCGCGCTCGGGTCGTGGAGTCACTCGACGATGATCCTCTCCTGTCTTACGGCTCGACCTTGTTGGTCGGTGTCCTCGGTCCCAGTCGTTGTCTGATCCTCCAGCTCGGTGACGGCGACTCCCTCGTTGCGCTTGCTGACGGCAGCCTTGTCAAAGCCCTCCCGCCGGATAGCCGGCTGACCGGCGGCGAGACAACCAGTCTGTGTCTTCCGGATGCTGCCAGCGACTTTCGTGTAGCCCTTGTTGAGGATCCGATGCCGACACTCGTCTTGTTGTCGACCGACGGGTACGGTGTCGCATTCGCAGATCCGGAGTGGCGCCAATCCGTCGCGAAAGACCTGGTGGCTCAGTTGCAGGGCCGGGGCGTTGAGCAAGTTGAGCGATCGCTTCCTGGCTGGCTCGAGGACTCCGCGCAGGTTGGCGGCGACGATGTGACGGTCGCTATCGGCTACCGAGTGCCGGGTGGGCCGAAGCCAAGGCGTCGCCGATCCAGGTTGGGTGCCGTCGTGGCGGTTGGGCTCATCGGAGTGCTACTGGGAGCTGGTGTTGGATGGGCCGCCGGAGTCGGGTTGAGCGGCGGCAACTCCGCCGGCCAGCCGCCGCCGACTACCACGTCCACCAGCATCGCGGGCACAACGACGGCAACCTCCGCGCCATCGACCACGACCTACCTCGGGACGGGTGGAGGAGTCACCCAAGGAGAAGATCCGTCAGCCTGGATATCGGGCGCGGGAGGAACCGTGGTGGAGTTTTCTCCTATTGATCCGAAAGATCCCGCCCCTGTGTTCATCGACTCAATTGGCGAGTCCGTCCCAAATACGACAACCGTCGCATGGGGCGCAGTCTGGACGCTAGAGGAGGGCGTTCTCCACTCAAACGGGGACCCGCTCGGGCCTGACATCGACGATGAGATCCTCTTCGTCGGCGTCGAGTTCGAAAACGGTGTTCTCTGGCTACTCAGCCAGGATGGCAGATGGCTGGTCGCGTTCAAGCCTGGCTCTCTATGCGAGATGTCAGCAGTGCGGAACGGCTTCGACGATGAGGATGACAATTCGGAGGCCCGTTCACTGATGTGTCTCGAGCCCTGAGCGCGAATTAGGCCATTTGTAAGATGGCTGTCGGCGGACGCAGGGAGAATGCGGGAATGACAACGGACCGACCACTCGCACGAACCCGGACTCGTGACCTAGTGAGGTGCATTTACAGTGAACCCGGGCGTATTAGGGCCGGGAGGAGGGACAAATGAGCGGTGACTTGACTATTCGCTGGGCTGGAGGGACAAAGTCGTTTTCGCCAGGGACCGATGTTCGAATCGGTCGTGACCCCGGCGTCGACGTGGTGGTGGACAACCCGAATGTCTCGAGGCTCCATGCCATCGTTTCGCATGACGGCACGGCATGGGTCTTGCGAGACCAAGGGAGCTTCCAGGGCACGTTCCGCCAAGGTCAGGCGGTCTCCGAACTCCGGCTCGGAGCTTCGGAATCGGTGACCTTGGGGTCTCCACAGGTTGGCGTGAGCATAGATTTCTCAGTAGGCGAGGATGCCGCACCGACGCGTGCCCGGGAGACACCGACAGATGCAGTCGACACGGTCGTTCCGAACCGTGAGTCGCGTCCCGGAGGAGCCCTCCGCGACGATGTGTTTGACTCCGCGACCGTCGTCGGAGGCGAGTCGCTTCGGGTGGAGTGTGGCGGCAAGACTTACCAGTTCTCACCCGGCAAACACATAACGCTAGGGAGGGATGCTTCTGCTGATGTCGTGAGCACCAACCCCACCGTCTCTCGCTCTCACGCCACGGTCACACACGATGGGGAAGGATGGAAGATCGAGGATGCAGGAAGTTCGGCCGGCACCTTCATCGACGGTCGCAGGATTCAGAGTGCTCGCTTGACGGGCTCCACGGCAGTTTGGCTTGGCGATCCGGATACCGGCGAGCGAGTGGTGATTGTGGCCTCCGGACAGAAGGAGGCGACCCCAATTGACCGCGTCAGGCGCCTCGGTCGGTCCAGCTACTTGGGGATCGCCGCAGTCCTGTTTGGTGTGGTGGCGATCGGGGTGGCCATCTTCGCTTTGAGCAACCAAGGTTCCGGTGCCCTGGATCGGGATCAGATGGCAAGGGGTGTAGTGAGAATTGAAACGTCCGAAGGGATCCTGGGGTCGGGGACTGTTATCGACGCTGAAGAGGGACTGATCCTGACAAATGCTCACGTAGCCGCACCCAGGTCTCTGGGCCAGGGGGTCTTGTGGAACACGACTGAGGACGAACTGGCACAGAACCTGAGGTTGATCACGATTTGGGTGTCTGATGGGCTCGACGAGATAGCGGAGCCGCGGTTCGTTGCTGAGGTCGTGGCTGTCGATGGCTACCTCGATCTGGCTGTGCTTCGTATCACGGAGACGGCTGGCGGTTCCATCGTCGATGACTCAGACCTCGAGGAATTGGTGGAGATTCCAATCGGGGACGCAGATGACCTTGAGTCTGGTGATCCGATTCAAATTTTGGGCTATCCGGGCGTAGCGCAGAGCAATGCCGCCACCCTCACCGCTGGTGTGCTTTCCGGGACAGTGCAGGATGCGCGCCTCGGCTCGAATCGAGCTTTCATCAATTTGGACGCCGAGATTCGTGGAGGGAATTCAGGGGGACTGGTGGCCGACGCCAACGGTCGAATCGTTGGCGTCCCGACACTCGACTGGACTTCCGATCGGGAACAGGTGGCTTCTATGCGCCCAATCTCGTTTGCGATGGATCTCATAGAGGCGGCACGGGCGGAGGAAGATTATGTGAGCGAGTTTGTTACGGCGCCAACCGGGAACGAAGAGTTCCCAACGGCTTCTTTTGTGTCGGCAAGTGATGTTGGGTTCCGGAGTGGGTGCTCCGCCACAGCTGGAGGTGTCTCGACTGGGGATACCCAGGTTTCACTCGCCATCAATTACGAAGGTTTTGCCGCTGTGGAGCACCAAGACCTGGGTATAGCGATCTTCGAGGAAGCCACCGGTCAGCGCATCGGATTCGCCTCAACCGCCGACGATTGGCCGATCGAGTTTGCCGAGGATGGCTGCGTCACCGTGACGGTGAACCTTGGCTCACCTCTTCAACCGGGCCTCTATTTCGTCGACTTCTACATTGGGCCAAACTACGTGTTCGATCCCGGCATGAGCCTGCCATTCGAACTGTGAGCGTCCAAAGGGCCTAGCGTGCGGTAGGTCGAGGTCGACCCCTCTCACCTAGTTGGGGCGACGCCGTGCTTGTCGAGTCGGGCGTGGTGGCCACACGAGGATTCCTCCGAGTGTTGGACCGACCGAACCTCGAAGTCGTTGTAGCCGACCTGAAGGAGAGTCGAAAGGGCCTTGATGGAGTATGGCGCTGAGCACCGAGGAGTCGATCGAAAGGAAGAGACCAATGCTCGCAGATACAACCGTTGAGACGATCCATGTTGATCTCAAGAGAGACGCGCCCAAGGCCGTTAGAGTTTCGCTGCTGGTATTGCAAGGGATGCTTGGAGGCATCAGCGCCTTTGGAGCAACCTTTGCGTTGACCTCGGGCGACCAATACCTGGCCCTTGTTTTCGCAATCAGCTTCGTCCTGTATTCGGTCCCATTCGTCGGCACGCTTCTACGGAAGCGATGGGCGTACTTCGTGGCACTCGGCGTCGGATGTCTTGCGATCCTAGGATCGCTCGGCGGCTCTGCCGTCGGTATTGGCATTGCCGCAGCGCAGGTGACCCTGAGCCTCAAAGCTGTGATCGCAACGTCCTCGAAGTCGCAGGCCGTTCAATAGCCATGGCGGGCGTTAGCCCGTGCCGGATTGGAGCCTGGGTCGTCGACTTGATGTCGGCGACCCTATCTCTGGTCTGCTGGGACAGGCCTAACTAGATCGAGATCGTCTGGTCGGTGCCGCCCTTGAGGGCCTCGGTGAGAACAGTCC
>ERZ869936.1332-NODE-1332-length-17981-cov-18.239708_pt1 | contig 17981 bp, 13 predicted proteins | sample MGYA00520876_ERZ869936 | MGnify/ENA primary metagenome ERZ869936 (study PRJEB32218, sample SAMN09650985) | biofilter metagenome | isolation source: enrty point of leading RO module | place: Saudi Arabia: Thuwal, RO plant located on Red Sea | collected 2016-02-17...
CACAACCGGCTGGCGCGTGAGATGGCCGAGGTGGGGCTGCCGGAAGAGTTCATCGAGACCATCCAGACCGGCTGGTGGACGACTTGCCTGGAGATTCTGCCCGGAAAAGAGCGTCGAAAAGGGCGATTCTGAACATCGAATTCTCGATTTTGGCTAACCTTGAAGCCCCAAGTACGAATAATGACCCGGCGAACCGCGCAGCGTCAGCTCGCGGATCAGCGATCGTGCACCCATCATCCAGCAATCGGAGGAGACGCAGATGCAGCTTGTCCTGCTGACCGCACTCCTGGCGGGCGGCGGTACGGCCGACGCCGAGCCGGGTTTCGATAACGCAGCCGACGCGGCCGCCGTCATCGCACCCCAACTCCAGACCGGGACGCTGATCTTCAGCGAAGGGGACTGCCTCGCGATCAAGGCGTATTCCGCCGGACCGTTTACGCATGTGGCGGCGGTCGTGATACGAGGTGATGAGCCCTGGGTCTATGACTCGATGAACGGCGTCGGCGTCCGGAAGCTGACGCTCGAACGGTATCTGGCGTCGCAGGTTCCGGATGAGATCCACCTGTTTCACCCATCGCGGCGGCTGACTGATGAGGAGTCGCGCGAGCTGGAAACCGCACTGGAGGACCGGCTGGGAACGCCCTATGCCGTGATGCATCATGTCACCGGGAACCGCTCCGAGAAGGGGGTTCATTGCGCAGAGTACGTCACCGATGCGCTGATGTCGGTCGGTCTGATCCGCGCAGAACGTCCGCCGAAGGTCTCCCCGGCGAGTCTGGCGGAGGGAATCACAAAGAACGAGATCTACACCAACGGCGTCACAATTCAGGTGGCGCGTCCCGAGCCGACGCCGCCGGACGATGCGAGCTGGTGCGGGCGGATGTGGTTCGACACGAAGCTCTGCTGCACGCGCTGCTGCGACCAATTGACGGGGTGGTTCCTCTGCCGGTAGTGTCTCTCAGGAGTCGATTCACCGCAGATTCACAACCGCCCGACGACGCAACGGTCTCATGCTCTCCAGGTGCTGCCTCACGGCCGTCGTCTGTCTGTTCGCCGCCTGCTCTTCGGTGCTTGCGGACGAAACAGCATCTCTGCCGTTGCTGTTTCGCGATGCGGACGACGTTGAAGGCGACACTTACGGACGTATCGAATTCCGGGCGAATCCTTTGCGGGATCTGGGCCGCGCGGAGAATTATCCGCCGTACGTGGATGCCGGCTGCTTCGTGCCGCGCGAGGCGGGCGGGTTCTGGATGTACGGGTGGACGAACTTTTCCGACGCGGGGGAGTTCAGCGAGACCAACCCGCTGCGTGTGATTCGCTGCTGGACGGTCGACGGACAGTCGTTTCACGATCCGGAGACGGTCTTCTCCGAGACGGGACAACGCTGGCTGGGGTATGCGAACATCGTGCATCGTCCGGCGGACGGCGCGCTGTTCCTGTTCGCGTGGTCACGCGGGAGTCCGGGAGCGGCCGTCCACGTGTATTCGAGCAAAGACGGTTCGAGTTGGGAGCGCCGCGCCTCGCCCGCCTACACCGACCACGACGCCTGCTTTTTCTTGTGGTCTGAAGAGACAGAACGGTTCGTCAACTTCCAGACGACCTACCAGCGATGGGACAAGCGTTACCCGGACAACATCGGCGGCCGCATCCGGCGCGTGCTGAGCCTGCGAACCAGCGCCGACGGCGTGGCCTGGGAACCCGACCTGAATGTCGGTTTCTCGGGCCCGTATCGAAGCGCCGACGAATTGATCGTTCCGGATGAGAACGACCCTCGGGAACTGGAGTTCTACCGGGTCGTCGTCTTTCCGGTGCAGGGCAAGCCTGCGGGGCTGCTCAGCCGGTATGCACCGTCGCCTCAGATCGCGAACACGCGGGAAGGGACGAAACACGGCCCGGGCCTGGGGGTGGAGTGGTTTTTCTGCCGGGAGGGCTGGCAGGTCCGCCGGCCGTATCGGGACACCGAGGCGCTTCCGGCTGAGCGTCCGTGGATGCCGCGACATGCACCCTTGGAAGTCGATAGGACGCTCCGCTTCTACAATCCGCACGATCAACGAGTTGTCGGAATCCGGAGCGACCGGGTGTTTCATGCGTACTGCCGGGCGAATGGAGAATTTTCCACGCCGAGTTTCAAAATGCAGGCGTCCGGCCTGTCGATCAATGTCGATGCGGACGCCTACGATTCCTACGTCATGGTCGAAATCCAGGACTCCGCCGGCGAAGTCATCGACGGATTCGAGAAGGAGAGGTGCGTGTGGAAGGGAACCGATTCTCGAAACCTGCGGCTGGAATGGAACGGCCAATCAGCCGCCCGTCTGACGGGCGAAGTCGTTCGGCTGCGGGTTTATCTGCGAAACGCCGCGGTGTACAGCGTTCGCACGGCTTCTGCCGCTGCCTCTGATCTCGGGGAGTAGCCGTTCGGCGGTTCAGGACAAGCCACAGAGTTCGCGGCTGTGACCTTGCCGGCGTGTGTGCACGGGTTCTGCGATCTTGTTCAGGCGCCCTTGAATATCCGGTTGTCGCGCAGGCAGTCGGCGAGGCGGCGGTAGGTCTCGCTGAGTTGCTGTCGGGACCGACTCAGGCCGAGCGCGGCCAGGATTCTTCGGGCGAGCGGGCCGTTGTCGAGGATCACGTCCAAGCAGGATCGGGATTGCGTGTTCAGCGGGGCGAGTTGAGTTTCGACGTCATTGAATACATGTTTCCACAAGTCTCCGATTGTGATTGGTCCGTTGCTAATGCCGAAGTGCCGGAGGTAATCGGGATCCGATACGACGGCCTCGTCGGCGTCGCGGATGGCGGACAGCAGGACGGCTTCGAGAGGTTCGATGGCGACGGCTTGCTGGGCGGCAGCGTCGGTCCAGTGTTCGGCCGTGAGGAGTTTCAAGAGTCCGACGATCAGTTCGGCGACGGCGAGATCGGCCGCGGGGCATTCCTGAACGTCAAGGACTCGAATCTCGATCGTGTTGCGGCTGAAGCGGGCAATTGCACCACGGGAGTTGAGGAATTCGTCCTGCAGAATGCCTTGAGGATCGAGCGAAGCGATCTCCGCATACATGGGCCGGAAGATCTGCTGCCGGTATTCCTCCTGTGAGAACGCCTGTTCCGGGATGACTCGGCCGGCGACCGAAGGGACGCGTCGCGAATTGCCACGATAGACCTCCATGCGATTGTCGAGGAGACCGGTTGCGCGGCCGTCGATGATCGGGGAACTGGCAGCCAAGGCGGGGAGCAACGGCAGCGCCAGGCGAATGGCCGCGTGCAGGCGTGCGAACTCGGCGTCGTCGGCAAAGGGCAGGTTGATGTGCATGCTCTGCAGGTTGGCCCAGCCGTGCCCGCGACAGTCGAAGATGCGGTTGTAGGCTTCGTAGATGGGGCTGTCGTCGTGGGGCCAAAGTTTGAATTCACGATCGGGCTCCATCCAGGGGTGCATGGCCGTCGGGAGCAGGCGGCAGCCGAGCGGATCAAGCAGCGTGTTGATTCTGTCGACGTTGTCAGCAAACAGCGAGGGCAGGGGGCAGAGCGCTTGGGCGGGACCGTTGGTTTTGAGTTCGACGACGTGGAGCGCGAGTTCATTGGACCAGGCGATCGGGCCGTTCTCATAGTCCGCGCCGTAGACGCCAAGCGCAGAGCGGAGGAGTTCATCGGCGACGGGCCGCACGTCGAGCGACTCGGAGTCGACGATCATGTATTCGAGTTCGATGCCGAAGGCTTCAAACAAACGGAGGCGGCGCGGAGAACTCATGGCTGATTCAGGCCTCGAACACCCCGGATTTGCGCCGTTCGATGCGGTTGAGGAAGACTTCCATGACGCGTTCGTAGAGTGAATCGCGGAGGATCAGGTCTTCGTATCCGGCGTCGATGTTGGGATTGTCGTTGATTTCGATGACATAGAAATTGCCGCCCGACTGTTTGACGTCGACGCCGTAGAGTCCGTCGCCGATCAGGTTGGCCGCTTTGAGTGCAATGGAGACCGCCTTGCGCGGGGCGACTTCGACGGGGATCGTCTCGGAGCGACCGTAGCGGGCGTCGCCGTTTTCTTCCTGCTGAATGATCTGCCAGTGCCCCTTCGCCATGAAGTACTTGCAGGCATAGATCGGTTTGCGGTCGAGGATTCCGATCCTCCAGTCGAAGTCAGTCGGCAGGAACTCCTGGGCGACGAGCAGCTCCGACTCGCCCAGGAAGTCGGGCGCGAGGAGGTCGAGCATGTCGCGAGATTCGATTTTGATGACTCCCTGCGAGAAGGCGCTGTCGGGCTTCTTGACGACGCAGGGGAATCCGAGGGCCTCTTCGATGGTGGCGATGTTCTCCCGGTGCAGGACCACCGTGCGGGGCATCGGCAGTTTGTGTCGGTTGAGGAGTTCCGCGAGAAAGACCTTGTTGGTACAGCGGGCGATCGACTGCGGGTCGTCGATCACGACGAGGCCTTCTGAAGCCGCGCGGCGGGCGAAGCGGTAGGTGTGATGATTGACGGCAGTCGTCTCACGAATGAAGAGGGCGTCGAACTCGGAGAGGCGGGCGTAGTCGTCCTTGGTGATCAGTTCGGTTGATATCCCGAGCGAGAGGGCGGCTTTGGAGAATTTCTTGAGAGCGGCCTCGTCGGAGGGAGCGTTGTCGGCCTCCTGCGGATCCCAGAGGATCGCCAGGTCGAAGCGCGTCGGTTTCTGTTTCCGTCGGGGCACGGCGCGGCCGGAAAAGTGGCGGCGGGCCGCTTCGGCCACAAAGTCCCTGTGACCCTGTGGAACGTCGCTGCCGCCAATCGCCTTCACGCTGCGCAACTGCCAGGGTCCACCGTTGGGGCGGGCGAAACGGACGCGAAGCAGCGGCGCCTGAAAGAGATTGAACAGGTGCATCGCCAGACGGTCGTAACGCTTGGCGACATTGCGTCCGAAATAGACGCTGAGAGTGAACTCACGGGACTGCAGCGCGCTGAGGCTGCGCTGAATGAGTTCGTCGAGTTCGTCGCTCACCAGCCGCATCATCGAGCGGGACTTCAGATCCTGCAGCGTCTGGATATCGGGGAGCGGCTTTTGTCCCCGCGCCTCCGCCAGCAGCGAGACGTAGTAACCTGTCGACTGATACTTGTAGGACCGGCCAAGGTTGAGGATCTTGACGCCCCGCAGATCGCTGTAGCGGGGTTCGGTGAGATACGACCAGGCGTCGACGACATCGACGCCGGGGATGTCGAACGGCCAGTCCTTCGGCGAGTTGACGACGATGAGCGGTGGCATGGAGGAGGTCCGGTGGGCGGGATCGATCAGTGAGCGGGGGGGCTGCCGCGAACCCGTTTGGGCTCGATCGCCAGCAGATTGGCGTCGAAGGTGACGATGCCGAGCATAATGGCGCAGATCAGCCGGTCGAGGGGGATGGTGTATTTGCGGGTGTGGCCTGCGAGCGGGTTGGGGTGCAGCGGATCGGCCACCAGAACGGCGCGTTCGATCGAATCGTAACCGCAGAGCACGACGAAGTGTCCCTGCGGGTCGCCTCGAACGTCGTCCGGGCGGGCGGGATCTCCGAACTCGCGCGGCTCGCCGTAGAGGTACGTTGATGAGAGGCCGGTGAGGATGGGAACTCCGCGCTTGAGGTAACGCCGCAGCAGGGTGCCGGTCAGGTCGTCCATGCGAATGGCGCCGCCGCTGCGAAGGAAGTCCAGGTACGCGCCGGTCGCAATCTGGAGTCTGGCGTTCTGTTTCACATCGGCCTGGGCGCGAAGCTTTTGCTGCAGAGGCGGCGCGCCGTCTCGAAACCAGGTGGGATCGAAGACGTACAGGTTGTACGTGTGAATGGTCACCTGATACCCGCGCGCGAGGGCGTGATTGCCAAGCAGGGCCGCGAGAGTTCCGCCGTCTTCAAGGCGGGCTGTCTGCTCGATGACGTCCTTCAGGGGGAGTTCGTCGCCGAAAAAGCGATAGACAGCCTGCAGGCAGGTGGGACCGCAGGTCGTGAAGTCGGGTTGGGCGGCGATATCGAAGTGAAGCGCGCTCTCCATGCGGTCCCTGTCGGAACGGGTCGCCGGCAGAGCCGTCCGTTGCAGGCGCCGGAACCGCAGTCGGTTCACGGGACGCCACGCTGACGCAGTTGCGCATGCCGGCGACGATGCGGAATGATAAATCGAGTTCGCCGGAAAGCAAGCGGGGCGGCATACGTTTCGGCGGCCGGTTGGAGCGACGAGGTCCGGGCAACGTTGGGTTGTCGTCGTCAATCGGACTCACTTGAAGACGGTATCAGCGATCGACGCGTGGCGGTCGTTCGATGAATGAGAGCGAGTATCGGCAACGCCGCGAGCGATGCGGCCGCCATGGCGGCGAGGCTTCCTCCGTAGCCGGCGGCGGCGATCAGTTTGCCGACGGCAAACGCGGCCCAGGCTTCGCAGGCGTTGATGGCGCCCATGAAGGCGCTGAACTGCGTGGCGGCCGTACTTGGCCAGGTGAGATCCATCAGCAGCGCGAACGATGAGGCGGTGAGCAGTCCGACGCCCAGGGCGTTGGTGCAGAGCAGCGCAACCAGCGGAAAATGGCCGATTCTGCCGGCAAACTCCCAGCCGGCGGCCACGGCGGTGACATTGAGCGCGACGAGCACCAGAGAGATCGCCACGATGCGCACGTGCCCGTAACGATCGGCCAGCCAGCCGCCGGCGAGCGACCCGGCGACCATGCCGACCGGCAGGGGGACCGCCTGGAGGATGCCGACGGCGTCTTCGGAGAAACCGCTGTCAATCAGCAGGGGGCCGGTGACAGCGCCGAGGGCTTCGAAGCCGGCGCCTCCGATGAGGGCGAAGGCCAGCCCCAGCCAGGTCCACGGCAAGCGCATCGCGTCGGCGAGGGCGATCGTGAATCGCCGGGCCTGTCGGTGTTCTGTGGGCTGCAGATCGCGAGGGAGACGTGCGCTCCAGACGAAGACAGCGGAGACGGCCGTGGTGCAGGCGAGTGTCGCAACGACGCCGGCTTGCCCCAGGCGGTCGAAGACGATCAGCGCGCCCCCGCCGAGAAGGGCGCGGCCCAGGAGGGTGCCGGCCTGCATCCACCCGTTGAGCCGGCCGCGCTCATTGGAGTCGGTGACGCGAATACAGAGCGCGTCGATGGCGGCGTCCTGTGTGGCGGCGGCGAAGGCGTGCAGCAGCAGCCACCTGAGGATGACGTCGCGCTGCGACCCGAGATCGAGCCAGGCCAGCGGCAGCAGGGTGAGAACCATGACGGCCTGCGCGGCGAGAATCCAGTGTTTGAGCGTCCAGAAACGGGACTGGCAGACATCGACCACCGGCGCCCAGAGGAACTTGAGGGTCCAGGGCAGAACGAGGAGAGCGGTGAAGCTGGTGACGTCCTCGACGTCGACGCCTCGGGAACGCATCCGGGCGGGGAGGGCGTACCAGATAAAGCCGACCGGCGCGCCTTCACTGAAATAGAGGGCGGTGAAGAGAATGCGACGACCGACGGGATGGGCGAGAAAATCCATGGAGGCGATTGCGCCGCACGCTGGTTGAAGTCCGTGTGGATGTTATACAACTGCCGCCGTGCGCGTCTTTCAAACCGAACGTGCGATTCATTGACGACAACAGGATGGCGTGATGGCGAAGGTTCCCAACGAGCCGAAAATCGATCTGAAGGAGTACGAGTGGAAGATCGAAGTTCGCAGCTTGCGTCTGGAAGACTATGACGCGCTCGTGGCGATGCAGGAGACGTGTTTTCCCGGGATGAAGCCCTGGGAGCGAGAGCAATTCGAGAGCCAGTTGTCGATTTTTCCGGAAGGGCAACTGTGCGTGGAGGTGGACGGCAAGCTGGCGGCTTCGTCAAGCAGCCTGATCCTCGAGTACGACCCGAACATGGCCTGGCACAACTGGAAAGCGGTGGCCGACGGCGGCTACATCCGCAACCACAACCGCCGGGGGGACACCTTGTACGGGATCGAAATCATGGTCGATCCCGAGTATCGCGGAATGAAACTCTCGCGACGGCTGTACGACGCGCGGAAGGCGCTCTGCCGGGACCGGAATCTGGCGCGAATCATCATCGGGGGGCGGATCCCGGGATACGGGGCGCACGCAGACGAGATGTCGGCCCGCGAGTACGTTGAAAACGTGATCGACAAGACGCTCTACGACCCGGTGCTGACGGCGCAGCTTGCCAACGGTTTTACGCTAAAGGGTCTGATTGCGGACTACATGCCCTCGGACACGGAGTCGCGGGGATTCGCAACGTTTTGTGAGTGGGTGAATTTCGATTACCGGCGGGGCGCGAAGCGGCGATATCATCATCCGGTCGAGCCGATTCGAATCACGGTGGTGCAATACCAGATGCGAACGGTGAAGTCATTCGACGAGTTTGCACAGCAGTGCGAGTTCTTCATCGACACGGCCTCCGAGTATAAGTCGGACTTCGTACTCTTTCCGGAACTCATCACGACTCAACTGCTCTCCTGCATGCCGCAGTCGCGGCCGGGCGAGGCGGCGCGGCAGTTGCACGAATTCACGCCGCAGTATCTCGATTTCTTCACGGAAATGTCGGTGAAGTACAACGTGAACATCATCGGGGGGTCGCACTTCGTGGTGGAAGAGGACGTGCTGCATAACATCGCCTACCTGTTCCGCCGGGACGGCACGCTGGGCAAGCAGTACAAGATCCACATCACGCCGAGCGAGCGGAAATGGTGGGGGGTGACTCCCGGCGAACGGGTGCAGGTGTTCGACACCGACTGCGGGGTCGTTTCGATTCTGATCTGCTACGACATCGAGTTCCCCGAACTGGTGCGGATCGCGGCGCAGAAGGGGGCACAGATCATTTTCTGCCCGTTCAACACCGACACGCGGCACGGTTATCTCCGCGTGCGGAACTGCGCGATGGCGCGGTGCGTGGAGAACCATGTGTACGTGGCGGTCGCCGGATGTACGGGAAATCTCCCCTTCGTCGAAAACTCGGACATCCATTACGCGCAGTCGGCCGTGTTTACCCCGGCCGACGCGGAATTCGCGCGGGATGCGGTCGCGGCCGAATGCAACGCCAACATCGAGACGATGATCATTCATGACGTCGACCTGGAACTGCTCCGCCGACACCGTGACAGCGGATCGGTGCAGAACTGGAACGACCGCCGGCGGGATCTGTACAAGGTCGTCTACATGGAAGACGGCCAGCGTCACGAGGTTTGACGTTGGATCGGAGGGCTGGGGCGCGCAGCCTTTCCGGCGCCGCCCCGTATTCCGGTGTCAGCCTTCACTGAGATCGGCTTCGACGATGTTTTCGGCGAAGCTCCGGTAGGCTTCGCCGATCTGGCGGGCCATCGAGTCGGGGTAGGCGTGGAAGTCGCCGTTCTTGAGGGCGGTGACGACGATCTCACCCACCAGTTCGGGCGGTTCGGCGATTTCGCTGAGGCCGGCGGAATCTCCCATGTCGGTCGCGATGGGGCCGGGGTGGACGCTGACGACGGCCGTGCCCTGTTCGGCGAGTTGGACGCGGAGCGCCTGCGTGATGGAGTAGGCGGCTGCTTTCGAAGCGCAGTAAGTCGTGAACTGTGGAAAGCATTTCATCGAGACGACGGAATTGAGCTGCACAAGCGCGCCGCCTCCGTTTGCCTTCAGAACGGGGGCGAACGCGCGGGCGAAGTGAATCAACCCGTACACGTTCACGTCCATTTCAAACTGCAGGGCGTCGAGCGCGTCGTCGGAAAAGATCGTTTCGGTGCGAAGAACGCCGGCGTTGTTGATCGCGAGCGAGACGTCGCTTGCGGTTTTTGCGGCGGCTTGGATGGTGTCCGGTTTGGTCAGGTCCAGAGGCAGCGGGACGACCCGGTCGCCGTGCTGATCGATGAGCGGTTGCGCTGAGGCCGTGTCGCGGACGGCCGCATAGACCCTGGCGGCGCCGTGCTGGATCAGCGAGTTCGTAATGGCCTTCCCGATGCCCCGATTGGCGCCGGTGACCAGCGCGGTTTTTCCCTTAACGTCAAAGCTCATGGAAAATCTGTCCGTTTGGGCGACCTGGTGGGCAGGATTTCGTACGAAACAGAACCCCGGCTTCCAGCAGAAACAGGGGTTCTCATGCTGCAGGACGGGCTCGGTTATCTGGCGGCCTCGGTCACGACTTCGTCGAGTTCGAGCAGCCCTCGGTCGCGATCGACTTCATAGAAGCCGGTCTTGTAGTGGATCACGGTTCCCTCTGGACCGATGACGACCCAGAGAGGGAGTTCCTCGTCAAAGCGGGTCGGGTCGCCGAAAGCCTTGAGAACCGAGCCGTCGTGGTCGCCCACGATTTCGTAACTGAGGTTCATGAAGTCCTTCAGCTTGCGGATCGAACGCCGCGCAGCGCCGGCCGTTTCCTCTGCCCTGAGACGCGGATCGGTCGACACTCCATAAACGACAACGTTGTCGTCTTCGTGACGGCTGGAGAGGAAGTCAAGGTAGCCGACCTGCCCGTAAGGGGTTTCCAGCACTTCGTTGCGATAATCCCAGAAGTGCAGCACGACTGTCTTGCCCGCGTATTGTTCGGGGTCAACGGCCGTCCCATCCAACTCGGTGAGCGTGAATTCCGGGGCTTCCTTCCCGACCATCTGCTGTGCCAAATCCGCGACGGAGGCGGCGCGTTGCTTCTGGGCTCTCACGTCCCGGGCGATGACGGTTGCGAGTTGCTCGAAGGGAGTCTCGGCGGCGAGTGACTGCAGGTTTTCCAGTGCGGCTTCGGCAAGATCGAGTTGTGCCGGTGAAAGCGCGTAGGAACGGTCGTCCTCGTCACGGTTGAGGGACGCCTGCAGAGCGAGCAGTGCGTCGGTTGCCCCCGCGGCGCGCTCGGCGACGTCGCTTTCGAGCGGATTCTGAGAAACGAGTTCCCAGGTCAACTCGAAGAGGTCGCCCTGGCCGAGAGTCAGCCTCTGAAACCCCGAGAGAATGATGCCGGTCGATTCGGCCACGTCGACCGTGTAGCTGCGACTGCGGCCCGAGGGGGAGACGTTGACCTGCCAGGCGGTTTGCCCTTTGATTTCCCGACTGCGGATGACTGTGTACCGCGCCTCTCCCTCTGTCCATTCGGCTTCATCGGCAAGTTTCGAGGGCTGCTGAAACAGCGGAACGGGCAGGCTGAGCAGGGCAGGGCGCTCGTCGTGAACGTAGAGCACACGGACGGCCGGACCGGTGACGTCAACGGGCGTGGCGGAGAAGAGGCGCTGACCGAAGCGTTCCGGCCAGGGCATCGCAGTGCGGCGATCCTCTTCGACCTGAAAAAAGACCATCGTCGGCTCGCCGTCCTGTTCGGTCACCAGGCAGTGGATCTCAAATTCCTTGACGGGAACACGATCGCCGTTGCGGTCGGTCTGGACCAGTTGGCCCTTGTATTCGAGTTGGGTGACGTCGCCGGAGTCTGCAAGAAGCAGTGAGGCGGCGAGCAGAGCGACGGTGGAAAAAGTCGACATTGCGAGGAAACTCCATCTGCCCGGTCCGGGCTTTGTGTCTGTACGTTTCGCGAGGAAACTCGCATTCAAACATGCGGGGTTCGACCTTCGTCGCGGCTCAGTCGTTCCGTAAGGAAATGCCCGCCGCAACCGAAATTCGTTTCGGCCGCGTCGTAGGTCAGCCGATTGTCAGGTGGAGTCATCATCGTTTCTCGGAGACGGGGCGGCAAGCCAGGTGGCGGGGTGTTCGAGTGCGAATCAACGTTGCGAAATCTCTCACGAGGATTCCCGCCTGGAGCCCCTGCCTGCGGGCTGCACACAATGCTTGGGGCGTGATTCACACTTCCTTAATCAGATTCGTTGACGGCATGCATCGGGAGGTCTACGCTGACTTAACGAATCCGGGGTGGTGTTGTGCGCGCAGGGCTCGGCGGCGAGATGGGCGCAGGACACATAACACGACGTGAGAATCATGGGCAAACCGCAGGCTGGGTGGAAGATTCCGTATTTCGTGCTCGCGCTGGCCGTCGTTGCGGCGACCTGCTGGACGGTTCGGGGAACCCGTGCGCAGGACGACGACGACAAGCCAGAAGGTCCGCAACAGGCGGTGATTGAGCGCTTGCCGCTCGTGCTCCGCGACCCACAGACTTACCGATCGCCGATGCATCTGGAGCCGATTACGTCGATCGACGTTGTGGCGCAGATCGACGGCGTGGTGAGCAGCGTGATGTTCAAAGCAGGCGACAAGGCGTCGGCGCGGGCGGAGGCGGTGCGACTGGAGTCGGAGGAGCGTCAGTTGGAACTCGACTTGGCGCGGTCGCGGTTCCAGGCTGCGCAGATTGAACAGAGGACGGCAGGTGAGGGCGCCAATCAGGAGTTGATCGAGGCGAAGCTGGACATTGCCAGAAACGAGTTGAAACTCGCGGAGCACCGACTCGATCAGGCCATCAGCTACATCCCGTTTGACGGGCAGGTCACCTGGGTGCATGTGGTTCCCGGGCAGTTCGTGCGGGCGGGGGATCCGGTGATGACGGTCGCGGATCTTTCAAAGCTGATGGTCGCAGTCCCCGTGGAGCGGAGCGAGGTGCAGCCCGGAGACACCTTGGAATTAAAGGTGGAGGACGCTTCGGTCTCCGCCAAGGTGGAGGACGTCCATCCACTGCTGGAGCGGTTCGAACCGTTGCGCGACCTGTTCCTTTCGATCGCGACGGCGCGGGCCGTCATCGACAATTCGAACGGCGCCTACAGCCCGGGGCAGACGGTCTATTCCGACCTCATCCCGCGCCATCCGGTGAGCGAAGTGCCGACGATCGCGCTGGGCAACACGGACGACGGCGCCCGGCGGGTCCAGGTGATTCGCGAGGGCTTTGTGCGCGATGTCCCGGTTGTTCTGCTGGGACAATCGGGCGACGATTACGTATTCGTCGCCGGCCGGTTCAGCGAACGTGATGAACTGGTGGTCAAGAGCAGCGAAGAACTGCTGGACGGGATGCGGGTCGTCCAGGGGCCCGACGCGAATCCGGCCAATCCAGCCAACCGCACCCCCGACCGCTCCCGACTGCCCGACGACGGCTTTTAGCGAGGCAGGGCCCCGGACGATGCGAGCGACCGCTCGCCGGCGGGACGCCGCTCCCGTTGGTCGCTCCCGCCCCGGTCACCGGTGGGTGACATGACGCTTGACGCCGCAAGACCTCTCTCAGGCCGCTTCAACGCCGCACCGAGCAGAATCCGGGTGCCGATGGGCGGTTGCATACGATATAGTGAATGAGCGCGGCCTGCGTTGTCGGGGGCGCTCATGATTCGATCGAGGCGGGGCCTCGTGCCCGCTCTCGCATGATCTCACCCGAAACCAGGGGTGTCGCAGCGCGTCTCGACATCGCGTTGATTCGAGGCGGTCACCCACTTCGACCGCATGTCAACACGTATTCGCGCCGATTCAGGCGAGAAGCTGGAGTATTACCGTGTCGGATTCGAATTCCACTCTCGACGGTTTCGAACTGCTCAACTGCATCGCGACGGGAAACGTGTCGCAGGTCTGGGAGGTGAAGGAGATATCGTCCGGGCAGTCGTACGCCATGAAACTGTTGCTGGAAGAGGCGTTGGCCGATCCGGACTGGAAGGCGCAACTGAAGCATGAGGCCAACGTCGGCCGCTCGGTCGAACACCCGAATGTGATTACGGTGTACGACACGAAGATTTCAAAGAAAGCCGCGTACTTCACGATGGAGCTGTTTCGCGGTGCGAACCTGAAGTCGATGATCCGGGGGGAACTGGGCGGAGCGCAGGTTCGCGCTCAAAAGATCATCGAATGCGTGGCGCAGGGTTTGGCCGCGCTGCACGAGAAAGGCTGGGTCCACAAGGACATCAAACCGGACAATATCCTGGTGACCCGTGGATCGGAGGTGCGGGTGATCGATTTCTCGCTGTCGTGCCGCGCGGAGGGGGGCTTAGCCAAGGTGCTCGGCAGCAAGAAGAAGCGCGTGATTCAAGGGACTCGCTCCTATATCGCACCGGAATTGATTCGCAAAGAGCCGACGACGAAGTCGGCCGACATGTACAGCCTGGGGATCACGCTGTACGAAATCCTCGTCGGTCGGCCGCCGTTCGTGATTGGAAATCCGAACGAGCTTCTGATGGCGCACATCCAGGAGAGGCCGGAACCGCCGTCGACGTACAACTCGAATGTCACTCCGGAACTTGAATCGCTTGTGCTGCGGATGCTGGCCAAGAAGCCGGAAGACCGGCCTGCCAGCATGCAGGAGTTGTGCGCCGAGGTGCGATCGATCAACTTCTTCAAGGGAGACCCGCTGGAGTTTCATCGGGTGAAGGCGGCGGAGGCGGCCGATACGTTCAAAGATTCAATGGGCCACCGATTGGACAGCAGGAGCGACGCCGAGCGGACGCCGGAGGAACGGGAAGCGGCCGCGGCGGTGGCTCGCGAACGGGCGGCCCAGAAGGCGAAGATGAAGGCCGCGGCCGTGCAGTCTGGTTCCGCGGCGAAGGGCGCATCAAAGCAACCAGCCGCGCCGCCTCAAACTCCTCCGCCCGCCTCTGCACCGCAGCCAATGATGCCGGCCGGTTATCCAATGCCCGGCCATCCGATGCCGCCGCCGGGCTACATGCATCCGCCGGCGTTTCCGATGGCGCCGATGCCTCCGGGCGGAGGTTATCCACCTCCACCGGGGTCTTATCCAGCGCAACCTCAACCTCCCGGTGGCGCGCCGCCTCCCGCAGGCGGTCCACCCGTTCCTCAGCCGGGCGGGCCTGGGGGAGGCCCTCCGCCCGCCGCGGCATCTGAAGCACCGTCAAGTTCAACGGAGCCGGCTCAGGAGGACCAGCAGGCGGGGGACGTGTCGTCTTCGAGTCGGCCCGTGCTTCCGCGCCGGAAAGCAAAAGGGCCAATCGACGAGGACGCGGCCGACCTCCCCTTCATGGACGAATTGCCGGACGTTATGTAGTTGTAGCCACACCACGAATCCGCGCTTTCGATCGGTTCCCGTCGAAGAACCCTGAACGCGATCCATTCCCATCGCTGTTGAAACGATGAATCCCCATGACGAGCATGCGGCCGCTCCCGTTTGAACGGAAGATCTACGATCTCGAAACCCAACTCGAGCAACTCGGGGCGGAGCCGAATCCCTCGCCCGTCACCAAGGACGCGATTCGCACGATCCGCCGGCAGTTGAACGGCCTGAAACGGGAGATCTACGATAACCTCGACCCGTGGCAGATCGTTCAGGTGGCGCGCCACGAAGACCGGCCGCAGACGCTGGATTATCTCGAGCTGCTGTTCGATGAGTTTATCGAACTGCATGGAGATAAAGCTTACAGCGACGATCGCGCGATCCTGACGGGATTCGCCAAACTCGACGATCAGAAGCTGATGTTCATCGGGCAGCAGAAGGGTCGCAATCTGGAGGAACGCGAGGCGCACAACTACGGGATGGCCCATCCCGAAGGTTACCGGAAAGCGCTCGCCAAGATGCAGATCGCGGCGAAGTTTGGGCTGCCGGTGGTCTGCTTTATCGACACGGCCGGGGCATATCCGGGGATCGGCGCCGAAGAGCGCGGCCAGGCGTATCAGATCGCCCTGAACTTGCGAGAAATGGCGCGGACTCCGACGCCGATCGTCTGTGTGATCATCGGCGAAGGGGGCTCAGGGGGCGCCTTGGGGATCGGCGTCGGAGATCACGTCGCCATCCTGCAGTTCGCATACTATTCGGTGATCAGCCCGGAGGGATGCGCGGGCATCCTGTGGAAGCATCAGAAGTACGCGGAGCGAGCCGCCCAGGCGCTGCGGTTCACCGCGAAGGATCTGCTCGAGTTCGGCATCGTCGACGAAATCATCGGCGAGCCGCTGGGAGGCGCTCATCGAGACCACCGACAGATGGCAACAGCGCTCAAGGCGTCGTTGAACGTCGCCATTCGGGAGTTGTCGGCTCTGCCGCAGGATCAGCTACTGGATCGCCGTTACGAAAAGTTTCGGCGCATCGGCGTGTTTGAGGAGAATCCCGAAGCAGCGGCAGCGGTCGAATCAGCTTGAGCGAAACGCTCCGATCGCTAGCCCGGATTATTCACCACGGAGACACGGAGACACGGAGGAACTTGATCGTGCTTCTCACAATCACGGCGTCGCAGGACGCACGTATGTCCAGCGATCATGAATGAATCGTGGCGATTCGGCACAGTGCGGCCGCGTCGAATCGCGAAATCAACTTCTCCAGGATTCCATCGAAGACAGCACACAGTGTCGAACTTGCTGCGTCTGAAATTTCGCCGTAAGTTCTTTTCTCCGTGTCCTCTGTGTCTCTGTGGTGAAATCCTTGATGAATAATCCGCTCTAGCGGACGATCTCGTCGCCCTCCACCTGTGAGTCGCTGTGGGCGGTCCTTGCAATCTCGTCCTTTGGGACGGCCAGGACGTAGTGCCTGCGGTGCTCGTCCAACAGGCGCGCGAGCTTCCCTTCCACTGCGGCCGTAACAACCTCGTTCGTGCTCAGCGGATGGAATCCGCAGGGAACTTCCGCGAGGCGATGCGTCGCAAGCTCGCTGATGGGAAGCGCGCCTTCTTCGAGAACGAGGATCTGCGGCTCCGCGACGGCAGCCTCTTCCGGATGTTTGAAGCGGATGACCTTCGTCTCGTTTCGTGAAGAGAGCCGAATCCGCGTGGCGTGTGCCGGATCGCCGATCAATACAACGGGCTGAGCCGGATCAGCGTTGACCTCGTGCAGGCGGGCGATCACGCGGTCTCCAAAATCGGGAAGGACGAACGGAGAGATTCCCAGCGTTCCCAGCAGCACCGCCGCATGCCACACGACGCTCGTGGCAACGCCTTGTCCCGTGGAAGAGAACCGGCTGCTGAGCCGCCACAAGACCGGGACGGCGCAGGCTGCGAGAACCCCTGTGATGAGAACGGGGCTGCGACCGGACGCGCCCAGCACCGCCAGTGCGGCGCCGACAGCGAGGCAGGGCAGGGCACAGAGCAGCACCCAGCGCAGTGACGTGCGAATGATCCGCGAATCGCAGCGCGAAAGCAGCCCGCCGCAGACGATCGCCAACGCCGGGACCACCGGCAGTAGATACCGCATGGTGACGTGATTGATGAACGAAGCGAGCACGCAGAACAGCAGGCTCCAGCCGAGCAGCAACTGAACGTGCGGCTGCCGGAGAATCGATCTGAACTGCCTGGACCGGGATCGCAGCCCGCGCGCGGCCGGGATCAACCAGGGGGACAGCGTGACGGCCAGCATTCCCAGGCACATCGGGAACTGGATGAGCGTCTGCCAGTGGCTGCGGGCAAAGCGGCCGTGGCCGACCTGATCGCGGGTGAACTGCTGGACCAGTTCCTCCTGATGCATTTGCGCCATCAGCACGAACCAGCTTGCACTCACGGCGGCACACATGATTCCGGCCGTGAGAAATGCCGCCCAATTGCGGCGGACGAGTTGCGGGGTTCGGATGAGCACGAACAGACTGGCGTATCCGACGAACGCAGCCGCCGGCAGACCCTTGCTCAGAACAGCCAGCGCGCCTCCGCCGTAGGCCAACAACAGCCAGCCGAGGGAGACCCGTTGCTGCTTGAGGATTCCAACGAATCCGGCCGTGCTGATCAGAATTGACAGCGCAAGGCAGATATCGGGGATAGACCGCGGGGCGCTGATCAGCAGGGCAGGGTGGCACATCGCGGCAACGGCGGCGAACAGGGCCGCCTTGCGCGACTCGAACGCAATCCACGCGGTCCACCAGCTCAGCGCGATCAATGCCGCACCGGCCAGGAGGAAAACGATCCGCGAACCAAGCACGGAGACACCCACCGCGTGAAAGCCGGCCGTGACGAACCAGTAGGGGATGACCGGCTTCTTCAGCCGCAGCCCGCCGTCGGCCCGGCGGGGAGAGAGATAGTCTCCCGAGTCCAGCATTTCGAGCCCGGCGTCGACGTAATGCCGTTCGTCCGGATGGAACAGAACGTAGTCGGACGCGAGGGGAAAGAGGCAGACGAGAAACGTCAGCAGCAGCAGGGGCAGAATCGCCCCGCGCCAGAAACCCTGGCCCAGAGTTGCCAACATCAGCTTTCACCCAATCCATCAGGCCGAGGCCGCGGGTCGCCTCCGGCGGTTT
>ERZ869936.1333-NODE-1333-length-17971-cov-17.242353_pt1 | contig 17971 bp, 14 predicted proteins | sample MGYA00520876_ERZ869936 | MGnify/ENA primary metagenome ERZ869936 (study PRJEB32218, sample SAMN09650985) | biofilter metagenome | isolation source: enrty point of leading RO module | place: Saudi Arabia: Thuwal, RO plant located on Red Sea | collected 2016-02-17...
GTGCCACTGGCTTCGCCAGTGCATCGCGGAGAAGGCGTCCTTTTCGGTTCGCACTAGCGGAGCCAGTGGCACCCGTCAAACCAACTTTGATGCAGCACTACGAAACCTGACATCCGGACGTTCACCGACTGGCACACGGGATACAATTCCCTCACAGAAGACCACCCAGCGTGGTTCGTACATCCGAACGGAATTCAGTGAACGGACGACAACACGCGCGCCAATGCGTTCATGTCTCTCCGAAAGACTCTAGCGGCGGAGCAGCCCGATGAAGCAGGAGATTCTCTCGGTTCTGGCTGCGGTTCATCGTCGTCAGCAGAGGAGCTTTGCCGTCCGGGCCGCCGTGTGGGGACTGCTCGCCAGCGCGCTCTTGGGCGTCGTTGTCGGAATCTGGAAGGTTCTCACCGGCCAGCCGATCGGACCCGGAGTCGCAGGCAGCCTCTTGTTGGCCGGCCCGGTGATCGGGCTCGTGGCAGGGTTGCTGTTGAAGCGCCCGATGCATGCGGCCGCCATCGCCGTCGATGAGCATTACCGCCTGAAAGATCGCTCGATTACAGCGCTGCAGTTCGTCGCAGAAGCGGAACAGACGCCGCTCCGCGAATTGCAGGTCAGCGACACCGCCGCCCATCTGCGGCAGGTCGACGCTCGTTCCGTCGCCCCGCTCCGGATGCCGAAAACGCTGCCTTATGCGGTCGTCACGCTGCTGGCGGCAATGACGCTGCTGTTCTGGCCGGTCGACTCGCAGGAGATTCTGGCGAAGCCGCTCGAACCGCTGCCCGGGATTCTGATGGCGGCCGATGAGATCGACCGCGGGCTGGAAGAACTGAAGGAGATCGCCGAGGAGGAAGAGGACGAGGAGCTGAAGGAACTGATCGCGGAGTTGGAGGAAGAAGTCGACGCGATGAAACTGCCGGGCGTCGAACTCAAAGAGGCGCTGGAGAAGATTTCCGAAATGCAGGAGCGGATGCAGCAGGAACAGGCTGAGTACAACGAATCGCTGATGGACAACCAGTTGCAGTCGGTCGGCGGAGCGCTGATGGCGGCCGGCGACTTCCAGGGCGCCGGCGCCAAGCTGGAGCAGAAGGAGTTTGACGAAGCGGCGGAGGAACTGGAGCAACTCGAGCAGGTGAACCTGCAACGGAAAGAACAGCGGGCGCTCGAAGAGAAGCTCGGCAGCCTGGCTGAGACGTGCGAGCAACTCGGACTGGGGCAACTGGCTGATACGCTCTCGGAGATGTGCGAGGGCTGCAAGAGCGGCAACAGCGGCAAGATGAGCGAGTCTTCCAGGAAGCTGGCCCGCCAGACGCGGAGGCATCAACGACGGAAGACGATCAATTCCCTGCTCCGCGCGCAGTGCAACCGGCTCAGTGAGTGCAAAGGGATGTGCAAGAGCAACCAGGTGGGTCCGCCGCGATTGGTCAACGAGCAGTCCAACAAGCCGAGCGAGCAGTGGGGCAAAGCGACGACGGGCAGTCCTTACGGAGACAAGTCGGACATCGCCTCGGCGGGCGACGTCGAAGAAATCACGGGGCAGGCCGGCGACGGACCGAGCGAGGTCGAAATCACGTACGCGCCCGAAGGCCGGGAGCAGGCCCGCCGACAGGCGCAGGGAAGCTACGACGAGTACCAGAAAATGGCTGAAGCGGTGCTCGACAGCGAGCCGATTCCGCTCGGCCACCGGCAGACGATTCGCACCTATTTCGAGTTGATCCGACCGGGGATTGACGAGGCCGAAGCAGTGGACGAGGCGACGGCAGAGTAACACCGGTCTTCCGCCCGGCAGCCGATCGTAATGTGGCCGACTCGCTCCGCCGAGTCGGCTGTCCATGACGCGGAACTTGCTGCACACGAAATCTGCGCACTACGCGAAGATTCTTGCCCTCAGTAGCACCCAAGCAACTCAGGTTTCATGGCGACATCCGCGGCGGGAATTGAAACCGGAGCAGAGCATCCCCGCATTCGGATTCGCGTGCTGGCTCTAGGCGGCGTCCTCGACGAGGCCGCTTGGGTGGTGCGAGAGCGGTTCGGCGACCTGGCGAAGATCGGCGTTGCCATTGTGAGCGTTCCGTTGGCCGTCGCGGCCTATTTCGGGCTCGGTCCGCTGGAAGAAATGGCGCAACGGCTTTCCGTAATCCCGCAAGCGGGGCCGGATGAACTCTTTCAGTTGCTCCGTCAATTCGCGGTTGTCGCCCTGCCGTTGTTGATTCTGGCCTATCGCGTGGCTGAGCCGATCGCGCTGGGCGCGATGACCTACCTGTGTGCGGGAGCAATGCTGGGAGAACGGCCGACGATCGGCCGATCAATCCGACGCGCCCTGCGGTATTCGCCGGCGCTGATCATCGCCTGGGGCATCCGCTGGTTCTGCTTTACGCTCGGTTGGGCGATGTGCTACGTACCGGGCGTTCTGCTCGGCGGGATTTTCGCGGCGGTGATTCCGCCGATCGTGCTTGAGCGCGCCGGCCCGTTCGCAGCCCTCGGCCGCAGCGCGACGTTGTGCACCAAACAGTTCGGCCGGGCCTGTTTTCTGGTCATCGCGTTGTTGATTATCGAGACCATGGTGATGGCGATCGCCCAAGTCGTCCCCCAGCTTTCAGTTCGCGCCGTGTTGATGGCGCTGCTCTACCCCGGCGTGCTCTGCTTCAGCGCGGCGGCGTCGACCTCCTTCTATTTCTCGTGTCGTTCCGTGGCCGAGAACTACGACCTGGAACTGCACGTAGACGAAGTTGTGCGGGAGACCGAACGCCTTGAATCGGACGCAGGTTCCTCCCCCTTCAGTTCGCCTGAGCCTGATTGAATGTAGCCCCAGCCACACTCCGCCTCCGTTGTGACCAAACGCCGTTCCGATGCCGGCTGAGAACCTTCCCCCTCCCGACGAAATCCGCCGCGTCGCCGCCGAAGTGCTCAAGCGCCCGGAATTTCATCCCGATTCGCTCTCGAACACGACGGGGGCGGAATCGATCTGGCTGGAGATTCTGAAGTGGATCTGGGGAGGGATCGAGTGGCTGGCAGCGGCGCTGGCGTTTCTCCCCGCAGCGCTTCAGATTCCGGTCGCGATTCTGCTGGTGCTGCTGCTGGGATTCGTCGTGGTGCGGATGATTCTGGGCGTCTCGCGCGTCGCGCGGCTCCCCCAAACGGAAGAGGCGCTGAGGCAGCGACAGCGGCGCGCGCTCTACCCGGCCGATCTGGAAAAAATGGCGACGGAGGCCCATCAGCAGGGCGACGCGATTGAAGCGGTGCGGTTGCTGTTTCGGGCGGCGATTCTGCGGCTGGAGAATGCCGAGAAGCGCCCGAATCGTCCCGGCTCGACCAACCGGGAGTTGCTGCGGAAGTACCGGGCGGCCGAGATTCACTCGCCGCTGAAAACAATGGCCGATACGATCGAGATGAAATGGTTCGGTGGTCGTCCGAGCGAACCGGACGACTACGACCGCAGTCGTGAAGCCTACGAATCGCTCTGCTCCGTCGTGACGGCGCGACTGGCGGCGGAGCGGACGGACGCACATGAACAGGCATCGTAACTCCCTTCCGCAGCGATCGCGGACTTCAGCATGCTGACTCCCCGCCGCGTTATTCTGGCTGCCGTCGCCTTGCTGGCGGTCGCGGTGACGGCGGGGGTGGTCGCGTTGCTGCAGCCTCCGGATTCATCGGGGCTGGCGGCCGACACCTACGGGACGCGGCACGCGGGTCAACGAGGCCTGTACGAGACTCTTGAGGAACTTGGCGTTCCGGTCGAGCGCCGCCTCGCGCCGCCCGATGCGTCGCTGCCGACCGGTTCGACAGTCGTGTTGTGGGGCCCCGATCCGGACCTTGTGGCGACCGAACCCCGGCATCTGGATCGCCTGCGCAACTGGATTGAGCGGGGCGGGCGACTGGTGGTCGCGCCGTCCTCCGTGACAACGATGTACGGCGGGATCGGCTCGTTCAGCGGTGGAATCGGCACTCACGACGTGACGATCTGGGATGCGTTGCAGTTGGACAACGTTTCCACAACGCGATTGGAAGCTGACGACCTTCCGCCACCGATCAATGATTCGGCTGACGCGGACGGCCCCGGCTACGGCGGTCTGCTGGACAGGCTGGAGACATTGGCCAGGGAGTCGACGTCACGCACCGTTGTTGACGTCGAATGCGCCGGATCGCTGGCTTATCTGTCGCCGGCGGTTTCAAAACTCGTGGCGCCCGCTGATGAATTGTCCGTGCTTTCAACAAGGGGACTGCGCGGCGACGGCATAGTGACGTTCCGGGATGCGTCGCACAGGGAGCGAACTGTGGTTGCCGCGTTCGCCGCGGGGGAGGGGGAGATCGTCGTTGTCAGCGATCCGCTCCTGTTTGCGAATCTTGTCCTGGCGGAAGGCGACAATTCGGTTCTCGCCGCGTGGCTCGTCGCGGGGGACGGTCAGCCCGTCGTGTTCGACGAGTTCTATCACGGACTGTCGGTCCGGGGAAATCCGCTGTGGCTGCTCACCCATCCGGCGTACGCCCTGTTGACTGTTGCGCTCGTGCTGCTGGTCGCGGCGGCGACGTGGCGGGCGGGCGTGCTGTTGGGGCCGCCGCTGACGACGCCTGAACCATCGCGTCGTACGATCGGAGAATACGTGGACGCGATGTCGCGGTTCTTCAATCGGGGGCGGAAGACGCGCATGTTTTTGCTCGAAGGCGTTTACGCCGGAGTCGCGTGGAAGATTGCCCGCGAGCAGGGGCTTCACAAAGGAGCCGCTGAGATCGACGAAATCGCGGCAGTCGTTGCGCGGCGGGACCCGAAGCGCGCCGAACGACTGCGTCAGGCGGCGGGGAATGTTGACGCGTTGCGTGCCAACGGAGTTAAATGCCCCGAACGCGAAGTGCTGCAGGCCATGGCGGACCTGACCAGATGCCTGTAGCGAGGCGAGGCGAGGCCTCGAACCATGCGAGCTTCCGCTCGAAAGTGAGAAGTCGCTCCCGTTGGTCGCTGGAACCGGACTCAGGTGCAGCACACTCTGGGAGAAGAGCACCATAACTGCGACGATGACCGGTTGAGCGATGCATTCGGCAAACTGAGCATGTTTGCTCTCTCTCTTGATTGACCCCTTTGAGTTACCCGGAGCCGCCCTTGTCCCTGGAGTCGCTGTACAATTCGGTTCGCGATGAGATCTCCAAGGTCATCTTCGGACAGGACGAAGTGATCGACTTCGCGCTGGCGGCGCTGTTCAGCAGCGGTCACGTGCTCCTCGAAGGCCCCCCCGGCGTCGCGAAAACGCTCCTGGTCCGCACGATTGCGGCAGCTCTGAATCTGGACTACCGCCGCATCCAGATGACGCCCGACCTGCTGCCGAACGACATCACCGGCTCGTCGGTGTATCGCGACGACACGCATTCGTTTGAATTCCGTCCGGGACCGATCTTCACGCACTTTGTGCTGGCCGACGAAATCAACCGGGCCTCCGCCCGCACGCAATCGGCCATGCTGGAAGCGATGCAGGAACTGCACGTCACCTACGACGGCGTGCAACGCAATCTGCCCGAGCCGTTCATCACGTTCGCCACGCAGAATCCGATCGAGCAGGAAGGGACGTATCCGCTGCCGCTCGCGCAGCTCGATCGCTTCATGTTCAAGGTGCTGGTGGACTATCCGCCGGCGGATGAAGAACAGCGCGTCCTGCGGGAACATCATGCGACGGGCGGACTTTCCGATCCGCAGCGGATGGGAGTCTCGCCGGTGGTCGCTGCCGAGGACATCATCGGGGCGCGGCAGGTCATTCGGGACACGATCGTGAGGGAGGAGGTCATCGGTTACATCCAGCGGATGATGCAGGCCACACGGGATGACGACCTGCTCTCGGTCGGGGCCAGCCCCCGTTCCGGATTGATGCTGCTGATGGGCGCCAAGAGCCTGGCCCGCTTCGCCGGGCGGGATTTTGTGACCCCCGATGACGTGAAAGCGGCGCTGATTCCCGGATTGCGGCATCGCGTGGTGCTCAGCCCGTCCGCTGAACTGGAGGGCGTGACCACCGATGACGTCCTGACGCAATTGATGGAAGCCGTGGAGGTTCCGCGGTGACGGTGCGCCCGGGGGTCAACCTGGTTCGAGCGGCGGCGGGACTGTTCGCAATCTCGATTCTCGGGCTCTGGCTGCCAACCGCGGCCCTGGTTGGCGGAATCGTGATCGCGCTTGGATCGGCGGTCTGCTGTTTCATTGATTTCCGGAGATTGCGCGTCCAGTTCGACGGCGTCTCCGTCGACCGCCGCCTGCCGCAGGTCGCCGGAAGAGACCTTGCGTTCCCCGTGGAATGGACGCTCCGGAGTCGCGGCGACGCCGCGGTGCGGGGATCCCTGCGCGATGAGTCGCCCGCGACGGGAGATCCGCGGCTTGCCCTGCATCGCTTCGAACTGAGCGAGTCGCGGCCGCAGGCAATTCTCGAACAGACGTATCGCATTCCGGTGCGGGGGCGGCATACGTTCGGGCCGGTCTGGATTCGGATCGAGGGGCCGCTGCGATTTCTCGAAGGGCAACGGGCGTTCGAGCGTCCCGGCGCAATTCGTGTTCTTCCGGAACAGTACGCGTCTCGGGACGAGTTGATCAAAGACACCGGCGCCGAGATTGCGCTGCTCGACAAGATCGTCTACAGCCGTCAGCACGGAGCCGGCAATGAATTCGAGTCGCTCGACGAGTACCGGCAGGGGGACGACCCGCGGCGCATCGACTGGCGGACGACGGCCCGCTACGGGCGTCCAATCATCCGCCGCTACCAGATCGAACGGCACCGGGACGTGATGATCGTGATCGACTGTGGACGGCTGATGGGAACCGACAGCGATCGCGGCTCGAAACTCGATTGTGCCGTCGACTCGGCATTGCTGCTCGGGCGGGTGGCGCTCCAGAGCGGCGACCGCTGCGGATTGGGAATGTTCGACGACCGGGTGCGGGGATATCTGCCGCCGATCGCCGGACCGGCCGCGATGAACGCGCTCGCAGACTGCGTCTACGACGCGCGGGTGGCCTGGCGGGAATCGGACTTTACGCCGATGTTCGCAACGCTCCAGCGGCGGCAGGCGAAGCGGTCGCTGCTGGTCATTCTCTCCGACGTGGTTGACGCCGAAACGTCGGAACTGTTCCGCACGTCGTTGCTGCAATTACAGCGGAGGCACGTCGTGCTGTTTGCGGCGCTGCGGACCCCGCAACTCGGGCGGATCATCGAAGAGCCGATCGGGAGCATGCTGGACGGTGCACACAAGGCGGTGACGTTCCGGCTGCTCCGGGAGCGCGAACAGGCGCTCCATTCTCTGCATCGCGGCGGGATCTACGTGGTCGACGTGGAACCGAAGCAGCTCACGGCGCCGCTCGTCAATCAGTTCATCGAATTGCGCCAGCGAAACCTGCTGTAAGTCGGAACGTCACATGAGCGTCATCGTCCCGACGGAAACGTAACCCCGCTTGCGGCTTCGCACACCCCCGCTTGCGGCTTCGCAGCAAACTCGATTCCAGTCACCGCAAATGCGGAGGCCTCCCGGGCATCCAACCGTCGTAGTCCTTAACGAACGACAGACCGACACGATTGGTTGTTGATCGGCGAAGGTTCGCGAATAATGGCGAGAGGAATGCTCGTAGTAAAAGGATCCTTCATGTCGACGCAGACAAAGCCCCAGCCCGCCCGACGACAAGACGTCCACTACGAAGAACTCAGCGAAGTGCTGGCTGATGCCCGTTCGCTGGCAGCCCGGCCGCATACAACGGTCGGCAAATGGACGTTTGCGCAGATCGTGGAGCATCTGGCGCGGGCGATCGACGCCTGCTTCGACGGGTTTGGCTTCAAGGCGCCGTGGTTCGCTCGGGCGCTGATTGCGCCGTTCCTAAAAAATTCGTTTCTGATCAAGCCGATGCGGGCGGGCTTCAAACTCCCGCAGAACGCCGACTCGTTGCAGCCCCCGGCGGACGCCGATCTGAACGAGGCGATCAATCACCTGGAACGAGCGATCGCCCGCTTCGACGAAGAGACGCCCTCACAGCCGCACCCGTTCTTCGGACGCATGGCGGCGCAGGAGGTCGAGATGCTGCAGCTTCGTCACTCGGAAATGCACATGAGCTTCGTCGTGCCGACAGAGGGGTAACCCCGCTTGCGGCTTCGCACACCCCCGCTTGCGGATTCGCAGGATCCAAAACAATGGTCGCCGCCTATCACCTCATCTGGACGGCCTATGGGTGGTGGCTGCCCAACGATCCGCGAGGCAGCATGTCGGAGGGAGTCGCCATCGAACGGATCGCGGAACTCGGGCCTCACCATTACGGAAGGAAGGTCGTCCAACCCTCATCAGCGGCACTTCGCGACTTCTACGACCGAGCGGACGGCGTGCTCAAACATGAGTTGCTGAGATTCGATATCGACCAGGTGCAGCTTATCGGACGCGCCTTCGACTCGATTGTCGACGCCCGGAAGTACACTTGCTATGCCTGTGCGATCATGCCGGATCACGTCCACTTGCTGATTCGCAAACACCGCGAAAAAGCGGAGGAGATGATCACGAACCTGCAGGAGGCAAGCCGGTCGGCGCTCGTCGAGGCCGGGCACCGATCAGACGATCATCCCGTGTGGGGAGGTCCCGGCTGGAAGGTGTTTCAGCATTCTCCAAAGCAGATCGAAACCACGATCCGGTACATTCGAGACAACCCCATCAAGATCGGCCGTCCGGTGCAAAACTGGCCGTTCGTGATCGAGTACGACGGGTGGATGCCGGGGCGGCCTCCGCACTTGCGGTGATTGCGATGAGTCGAAGTGCAATACCGCGACCGGCTCGCTACTCGTACTTCGGGACGTTCGGCTCCGGAACCTCTTCAATCAACCGGCGAATGATCTCGTCGCTGCCGTAGCCTTCCGCCTGGGCCTGAAAGTTGGGTGAGATGCGGTGCCGCAGCACCGGGACGGCGACGCGGCGGATGTCGTCGAAGGAGACGGCGGGGCGGCCGTCCATTGCGGCAACGGCGCGACCTCCCTGGATGAGGTATTGCCCGGCCCGCGGACCGGCGCCCCAGTCGATAAGATTGCGGATGAATTCCGGCGCCGACCCGTCGACCGGCCGCGTGGCCCGCACAAGCCGGGCCACGTAGTTGATCGTCAGCGGACCGACTTCGATCTGGTTGATCTGCTTCTGCAGAAACAGAATCGCCTTGGATGAGAGCACCTTTCGCACTTCCGGTTTCTCGCCGCTCGTGGTCGACGAAAGAATCTGCTCCTCTTCTTCGAGTTTGGGGTAATCGACCTTGATATTGAACATGAACCGGTCGAGTTGGGCTTCGGGCAGCGGATAGGTTCCTTCCTGCTCAATCGGGTTCTGGGTGGCGATCACAAAGAACGGTTCGGGGAGCGGCATCGTCTCCTGCCCCACGGTGACTTCCCGCTCCTGCATCGACTGCAGGAGCGCCGCCTGCGTTTTCGGCGGCGTGCGGTTGATTTCGTCGGCCAGCAGGATGTTCGTGAAGACGGGGCCGTGCACGAACCGGAATTCGCGCCGCCCGCTGTCGGTCTCGTCGAGGACGTTGGTCCCGGTGATGTCGGAGGGCATCAGGTCGGGAGTGAATTGAATCCGGCGGAACCGCACGTCGAGAATGCGGGCGATGGTGCTCACCAGCAGCGTCTTGGCCAGCCCCGGTACGCCGACCAGCAGGCAGTGACCGCCCGTAAAGATCGCGGAGAGAATCTGCTCGATCACGTCATCCTGGCCGACTATGACCTTGTGCAGTTCCTCGATCATCACTTCGCGATGCCGCTTGAACTTCTCGAGAAACTCGTCAAAGTCTCGCTTTTCGTTGGCCAAGGGAGTGGTCTTTCGTCGGGAGAGTGGGAAACGGGCGAGGCCAAAACCGTATTGAAGGGAGAGGCTGTGGACATACGCGTCGAAGGGCGACGCCCTCGAAACGAATCTAACGAGGCAGGGCCTCGGACCATGCGAGCTGCCGCTCGAAAGCGGGAACCCGCTCCCGTTGGTCGCTGAAACTCGACTCAAGTGCAACGACTTCCGGGAATAAAGTAACCTAATGGACCGCGTCCGAAATTGCCAAGAAACCGGCCCTGAGAGTGCGGTTTCGTTCGTTGACAAACGGCGCAAACCGCCACTACACTCGCCCCGCTTTGACGAGATCAATTGACTTCGATCCGATGTAGGGATCGACGGAAACCAATGCCGTTACGATGCTTCGGGAGTGAACCGCCAGGATGATTTCAAAACATTGCGGCCGCCGTGCTTATCGGCGGGTGATGTGGGGCTTGTTGGGCTACGGAGTACACACGCTTGTTGGAGCCCCTGCTTGGGCTCAGGAAGGACCGGTTAGCGCGGCGGACGCCGGCGTCGGGACTTCCTTTCCAGTGGTCCTCGGCTGGGCGATTGCGCTGGTCGGGTCACTCCTGGCGCTCGGCGTCGCGTACAACTTCTACAAGTGGATGATGGATCAGGACGACGGCGACCCGCGAATGGTCGAGATCGCCGGCCACGTCCGCGCAGGGGCGAACGCCTACTTGTGGCGGCAGTACCGCGTAGTGTTCATCTTCTTTGTGGTGACGTCGATCCTGCTGGGAATCGTGGCGCTGATGGGCGCCCAATCCGGCTGGGTGCCGTTTGCCTTCTGGACCGGGGGTTTCTTCTCCGGCCTCGCCGGCTGGTTCGGCATGAAGACCGCCACCTGGGCCAGTTCACGCACAGCGCAGGCCTGCAAGCAGTCGCTGAACTCCGGTTTGCAGGTCGCCTTCCGCAGCGGGGCCGTGATGGGGCTGACCGTGGTCGGACTGGGACTGCTCGATATCTGCATCTGGTTCGCCGTGCTCTACTGGGGGTTCGGCGTTGAACTCAAGGAAGTCACCGTGACCATGCTCTGCTTCGGCATGGGAGCGAGCAGCCAGGCGCTGTTTGCCCGCGTCGGCGGCGGCATCTTTACCAAGGCGGCCGACGTCGGGGCCGACCTCGTCGGCAAAGTGGAAGCCGGCATTCCGGAAGACGATCCTCGCAATCCGGCCACCATCGCCGACAACGTCGGCGACAACGTGGGCGACGTGGCCGGCATGGGGGCCGACCTTTACGAATCGTATTGCGGTTCGATTCTGGCCAGCGGGGCGCTCGGTGTGGCGGCCTACGCGGGTCATCTCAAAATGCAACTGATGATGCTGCTGGTGCCGATGGTGCTGGCCGGCCTGGGAATCGGTCTCTCGATCGTCGGCATCTTCGCCGTGCGGACTGAAGAAGGGGCCAGTCAGCGAAACCTGCTCAAGGCACTCGGCCGCGGCATCAACCTGAGCAGTATCGGCATCGCGGTGATCGCCTTCATCGTGGTGTGGCTGATGCTCGTGAATCCATCATCCGCGATGGAGGCGGACCTGGCAGCGGATGGTTTGCGACACGGAACGCAAATGCTCGGCGTGTTCGCCGCGATTGTCGTCGGACTCGGCGCGGGCGTGCTGATCGGCTGGTGGACCGAATACTCGACCAGCGACGTCTACGCACCGACGAAGCGAATCGCCGACCAGGCGGTCACGGGGCCGGCGACCGTGATCATCGCGGGAGTGGCCGAAGGCTTCTACAGCGTATGGGTGCCGATTGTGGTCATCGGCGTGGCCATCATTCTCGCCTTTGGATTCTGCACCGGTTTCAACTTCCAGGAACCCTACCTGTTCGCCATGGGACTTTACGGCGTCGGCGTGGCCGCCGTCGGCATGTTGAGCACACTGGGGATTACGCTGGCGACCGACGCGTACGGTCCCATCGCCGACAACGCGGGCGGCAACGCCGAGATGAGCCATCTTGATCCGCAGGTCCGCGAACGGACCGACGCCCTGGACAGCCTCGGAAATACGACCGCCGCCACCGGCAAGGGATTCGCCATCGGTTCCGCCGCGCTCACCGCATTGGCGCTGCTGGCGGCCTACCTGGAAGAAGTCCGCGTAGGCTTCGAGCGGTGGGCCGACAACACTCCCGAAGTCGCCGTTACGGAGGATCCGGAGAACGCGCAATTCCGGGTCATCCGGCCCGGCGTGCTCGCTTATCGTCCCGCAGGCGACGAGCACAATCACGCCTACCTGGTTTTCCCGGCGAGAACAGACCGACAGAAGCAGCGGCTCGCCGACCTGGTCGGTCCGGAGGCCCGCGTCGGAGAATCGGTGACGGAGAACCTCACCGAACTGGAAGATGGAGGGATGATCGTCAATGTGGCGCACGCCTCGATGCCCGATTTCGTGCGGTACTATGAAGTCAACGTCATGAATCCGAAGGTGCTCGTCGGAATGTTCATGGGCGTGATGCTGGCGTTCGTGTTCTGCGCGATGACGATGAAGGCGGTCGGCCGCGCCGCCGGTGCGATGGTGGAAGAGGTGCGGCGGCAGTTCCGCGAGATCACCGGAATCATGGAGGGGAACGCCGAACCCGATTACGCCTCGTGTGTCGCCATCAGTACGGCGTCGGCCCAGAAGGAGATGATCGTCCCCGCCTGCCTCGGCCTGTTCGTCCCGCTGCTCGTCGGCCTGATTCTCGGCGTGGCGGGCGTGATGGGCATGCTCGCCGGCGGACTCACGGCCGGCTTCGCCGTCGCCATCATGATGGCGAACTCCGGCGGCGCCTGGGACAACGCCAAGAAATACATCGAGTCCGGCGCGCACGGCGGCAAAGGGACGGACGCCCACAAGGCGGCCGTCGTCGGCGACACCGTGGGCGACCCCTTCAAGGACACCTCTGGCCCGAGCCTCAACATCCTGATTAAACTGATGAGCATGGTTTCGGTGGTGTTCGCCGGACTGATCGTTCAGTACGCGTTGAATCTCTGACACGGCGGGGACGCAACGGCGGGCTCACGCCCGCCGCTCGCCTGAATAACCTCCTTGCCCGTATCTCCTGTCTTGGTCGACAAAACGGCAGCGAAATCCCGAAGTCTGCTGCACGCCTGCCAGAGCGCAAAGGTCTGCGACGACCTGCGAGGCGAGGACACCGTGGTTCTCGACCTGACCGGCGTGACGCCGCTGTTTGACTTCTTTGTGATCACGACCGGCAACAGCCGCCGTCAGATGCACGCCATCGCCGAAGAGGTCGACCGCATTCTGGAGGCCGACGGTTCGGCGCGGCGGGGGCTGGAGGGCTACGACTCCAGCACCTGGATCGTCCAGGATTACGGAGACGTCGTATTGCACGTCTTCACCGGCGAAGCCCGCAGCCTGTACGACCTCGAACATCTGTGGGGCGACGCCGTCCCGGTCGACTGGGCCTCCGCGCTCCATTCGCCACAAGGATGAACGAATTCCCCCTCCCCCAAAGCCCACGGATTGCAATCCGTGGGCTTTGTTCATAATCATCACGCCATGAACATCCTTGCCGAGCTGCGCAGCCGATTTTCCAAGGCGCTGGACGAATTCACCGACGACCCGGAACCGTTCGCCGAGATGGTCCGTCCGGCCCAGGATCCCAGGTTCGGCGACTTTCAGGCGAACTGCGCCATGCCACTGGCCAAACGCGCCGGCGCGAACCCGCGCGATCTGGCCCAGCAGCTCGTGGACGAACTGGACATCCTCGATCTGTGCGATCCCCCTGAAGTCGCCGGCCCCGGCTTCATCAATCTGCGGCTGCGGGACGACTGGCTCGAAGCGGAAGTGAATGCCATCGGACTCGACGAAAAACTGGGCGTGGTTCCCGCCGAGAAACCGCGGAAGTACGTCGTCGACTTTTCCTCGCCGAACGTCGCCAAGCCGATGCACGTCGGCCATTTGCGAAGCACCGTGATCGGCGACGCGCTGTGCCGGGTTCTCCGCGCGCTGGGGCACGACGTCACCAGCGACAATCACATCGGCGACTGGGGCACCCAGTTCGGGATGATTATCTACGGTTACAAGCACTTCCTCGATCACAGCGCGTATCAGCAGGATCCGGTCGGAGAACTGGCCCGGCTCTACCGGTTCGTCAACACGCTCTGTGACTATCGCGGCGCCAAAGAAAAGCTTCCGCACCTTGAGGATCGCCTGGACGAACTCAAGCGGCAACTGCCCGAGGCCCAGGCAGAGGCGAAAGCCGACAAGAGCCACAGGAAGAAAGTCAAACGAATCGAATCGGAGATTCGTGATCTCAGCGGCACGGGCGAGCGCAGCGGAGAAATCGAACAGACGCGCAGCAGGATTCAGGCGGTTGAATCCGACCCGGCGCTGCGCGAGGCGATCCAGTCTCATCCCGAGATCGCCCGCCTCGTGCGGGACGAGACGGCAAAGCTGCACGCCGGCGACGAAGAGAACAACCGGCTCTGGGACGAGTTCCTCCCACAGTGCATTGCGGCCCTGGAGCGAGTTTACGAGCGGCTGGGCGTCTCGTTCGACCTGACATTGGGTGAGAGCCACTATCAGCCGCAACTGGCCGCAGTCGTCGACGACCTGGCGTCGCGGAAACTGGCGGTCGAAAGCGACGGAGCGATGTGCGTGTTTATCGAGGGGAATGCGGCCCCGTTCATCGTCCGGAAGAGCGACGGCGCGTTCACCTACGCCACGACCGACCTGGCGACGATCCGGTATCGCATCGACGAACTGGGTGCGGATGCGATTCTGTACGTTGTCGACGCCCGCCAGAGCGAACACTTCGATCTGCTCTTCGCCGCCGCCCGCAAGTGGGGTTGTCTGGACGTGGAACTGACGCACGTCACGTTCGGGACCGTGATGGGCGAGGACGGACGCCCGTTCAAGACCCGCGCCGGCGATGTCGTCGGCCTCGAGAGCCTGCTCGATCAAGCGGTCGCCCAGGCCCGGAAGATCGTCGACGCCAACGACGACGCGAAACCGGGCGGCGCCGAGTTGGACGACGCAAGCCGCGCGCAGGTCGCCGAAGTCGTCGGGATCGGCGGCATCAAGTACGCCGACCTGCATCATAACCGGGACAGCGATTACATCTTCAGTTGGGAGAAGATGCTCGCCAAGAACGGCGATACGGCCACCTACATGCAGTACGCCTACGCACGGATCGGCGGGATCCTGCGGAAGGGGGGTGTCGACCGGGAGCAACTCCGCTCCGCCGGCGAACGCATTCGCCTGATTGAACCGGCCGAACGCGCACTGGCTCTTCAAATCTGCCGGTTCCCGGAGGCGCTCGAGGCGGTCGCCGCTGAGTACCGGCCGAACCAGTTGACGCAATACCTGTTCGAGACGGCCAACCTGCTGTCGACGTTCTACGAGCAGTGCCCGGTCCTCAAAGCGGAGGACGACTCAACACGCAACAGCCGGCTCGCCCTGGTCGATCTGACAGGCCGCGTGATCCAGTACGGCCTGTCGCTGCTGGGCATCGGCACCTGCGAGCAGATGTGACTGCTCGCCCCGTGACGCATTGCAATGTTCAGTCGTCGTAATCGACCGAGACATTCCCCCAGCGGTCGTAGCGGTATTCGATCTCGCGCGTGCCGTAGGGGGTGTAGAACTCGTACTCGGTCTTGCTGAACAACGGTCCGCTGCGGTACTTCACCCGGTACGGAGCGACGTAGGCGGGCGCTGGATAAGCGGCCGCCGGCGCCGGAACAACCACCGGCCGATAGACGGCCACGGGCGCCGGGGCGTAATAAACCGGCGGCGCGTAGTACGGTGCATACACCGGGGGAGCCGCGTAGTACGCAGGTGGCGCGTAATAGTAACCATCCTGAGCGACTGCCGAATCGAGCGGGCACAATCCAGCGGCAAAGACGACGGCAACAGCAGTGATCATGCGAATCATCGGAGAGTCCTCCTGCAACGTGGATACGGGGAAACGGTCAACCATTTCGGTGGTCTGGGAACTCTACAAAAGATGGTAACAACGTGCGGCCGACTTTCCACCCCATTTTCGGACCGGCCCCCGGCTGGAGACGCGAGACGCGTCTTACCGCGTGCGGGCTCGACACAAAGCCTCCTCGTTGCGCGTCTTGGCGACTTTGCGTCTTCGCGTGGAAAATTCAAGGCACGTGCCGCTCCCCCGGTCTCACGCTCTTAATTCGCTCCGCCGCCAGCATTCCGGCCGGTTTTTTCTGGAAGTACCACCATTCCAGCAGCAGCACGATGAACGCCAGCGCTGCGAGAGTCGGCCACAACGGCTTGTCGCTGCTGAGCCGGTCTTCTTCGGCAGCGACGCTGAGTTCGCGAAACTGGATTTCATCGACGCTGTACAGCGACGTCTCGGTCTGGTTCATCAGACTCACACCGAACCGTTCGATCAGCCCCTCTCTGTCGCGGAGTTCGTAACGGCCCACATACGGCGCTCCCACGCCGTCCAGAATCCCGTCCTCCCCCGTCGCATACCCCGCCGACAGGCCGCGCGGGCCGGTGACGCGGTAAGTCGTCTCCGGTTCGAGTTCCCGTTCGGGCAAAACTCCGGTCGTCACCGGCTTCAGTTCCGACAGCGACGCCTGCTGGAGCGCGATGTTCACCGCGTTCTGGACCATGATCGGAAAACCGACCCGGTAAGGCAGCGTCGAGCGATCCGTGTGGAACAGCAGATAGTAATACAACCGCGGCCCGTCGCGCTTCCTGAGCATCAACGGTCCCTGACTGCCGAACACGAGAAACTCATAACCGAGTTCCTCGAAATCCCCGTCCTCAACCCCGTCCGCGCGCTGCGGCAAATCGGTGATCACCACCTGCTTGAGTTGCACGTGTTGCAACAGCGGTGCGTCCCGCTTCCAGTCGACAACTTCCGACTCGCCGAATTCCACAGTGACCAGCGACTCCAGATCTTCCGGGACGACCCCCACGAACACGTACGTCGTCGATTCTGTGTTCAGATCATCGCGGTTGTCGGAAAAGACGAGATCGTACCGTGACAGATCGGCTTGGCCCTCGTCGTCCGGTTCGAGAATGACCCCCTCCAGACCGCGCAGCATGTGCCGGTAGGTCGCCAGCTCGGGCGGACAATAGACGAGCAGCTCGCGTCCGATCGGCAACTGCAGGTATGCGCTGTTGTCGGACGACAGCGCGTCGTGTCCGTCGGCGGAGAGCGTCGCTTCCAGGAACGCCGGCCGACTGGCGTCCACGCTGAAGACCAGCCGCTGCGACTCCCCGGCTTCGAGGGCCACCGGTTCCGGTTCGCCGAGCGGCAACCCGTCGGCTGTCAGCTTGACTTCGCCTGAGCTGGAACTGGCTTCCCCCGCCTCAACGCGCACGAACACGTCCCAGCGATCAACGGCCGCCCGCCGGGCGTTGAGGGCCGTAATGCCCATGTTCCGCCCGGCTCGAGGAACCTGCCGGAATTCCAGTTGATACGACAGGTCGAAATCAACGGTCGCGATCCGTTGCCCCGACGGGTCGGGCCGCGTCGGAAGGTTCCCGTCCGAGTAAAGCAGGACCTTTTCGACGGTGAACGTCCGCGTGAGCGCCTGCGCAACCTGCAGGCCGTCCTCGAGCCGGCTCGGAACGTCGGTCACCTCGATTTCGTCCAGCGCGCTCAGCAGCACCGGCTGGTTGTCCGTAAACTCGGTCAACCGCCGTGCGGTCGAGTTCACCGCAATCAGGGTGATCCGCTGGCCGGGCAGCATGTCTTCGATGACCTCCCGCACCTGTTCCTTGACCAGGTCGAGCCGCGACTTCCCGCTTTCCTCATCGACGGCCCCCATGCTGGCGGAGCAATCGATCAGGATCGGCAGATCCTTGAGCTGTTGCTCCTCCCCCTGCAGGAACGGCTGCATCGCCGCCAGCGCGAGCAGCGAGAGAATGATGACCTGCAGCAACAAGAGCAGGTTGCGTTTGAACTTCTGGAACGGCGAATTGACCCGCTGATCGCTGATGACCTGCTGCCACAGCGCCAGCGAGGCGACGTCCAGCCGCGGCCGCTTCAACTTCAGAAAGTAGAAGATGATCAGCGGGATCAGCAGCAGAAACAGCCACGCATACGACGCGGTCGAAAATCCAGGCCACCAGGACATTGAGGGTTTTCAGTTTTCGGTTGTCAGTCGTCAGCGATCAGTTGAAGGGAAACGCCGCCAACCATCCGTCACACCCGCGGCCATCCGTGTCCCATTCGAACGTCCCTGTGC
>ERZ869936.1334-NODE-1334-length-17944-cov-13.099111_pt1 | contig 17944 bp, 20 predicted proteins | sample MGYA00520876_ERZ869936 | MGnify/ENA primary metagenome ERZ869936 (study PRJEB32218, sample SAMN09650985) | biofilter metagenome | isolation source: enrty point of leading RO module | place: Saudi Arabia: Thuwal, RO plant located on Red Sea | collected 2016-02-17...
AAGACTTCTACTGTGACGCCCGATGGCAGTAACAATCGACGCAACAGCGGGCGGCGCAAACGCCAACAGCTACATAACCCTGGCCCAAGCTGACGCCTACGTTGAGGCGATGATCAGCAGCACGGATGTCAGCAAGTGGGGCACGGGCACTGACGACACACGCAACCGGGCGTTAGCAGCGGCTACGCAACGCCTTGATCGCGAAAGATTTTTAGGCGCACGCACTACGGATACGCAAGCACTGCAATGGCCGCGTACTGGCGTGCGAAAGCCCGATACCTACGTCAACACGTACGCCACTGGCTTTCCTTTCCGCATCTCTGAGGATTACTTCACCGACACAGAGATCCCCGACCAAGTAAAGCGTGCTCAGATTGAGCTAGCGGTCTACCTCAAGAACAACACGGACGGCATCAGCCTTAGCGGCTTAAACGATTTCAAGAGCGTTCAGATTGGCAGCCTGAGTGTCACGCCTGACAAATCTGGTGCGGTTGGCGCTGACCACGTTCCGCCGATGTTTGAAAGGTACTTGACGGGTCTTAGAATTAGCGGACCAGGCAACATCGCTATCAAACGGAGCTGACCATGTACGCAGATCTTTCAGGCGGCTTCGAGTTCATCTCTGATACTGCTGCTCACACCGGCAGGTTCAGCAAGGTGTACTTCAAGGAAGACACTGTGATCAGCGCGATCACTGTGAAGAACGCAACCGGCAACAGCTTGGCTGGTGAAACGTTTGTAGCCGACACCTACATCTGCGGCATCATCACCAGCATCACGCTGACAAGCGGTGCGTGCATTGCCTATAACCTCTGATGGCACTTGCTGATTCGCTGGCAAGGGTTGCAAGCAATGTGCTGAAGCAGTTCGGCGGTGACGTGACTGTGCGGTATATCACTGGCGGCAGCTACAACACCACAACCGGCGTAATCACTGAAAGCGAAAGTGACACGACGGTGCCTGGCATCCTTGAGGATGTGAACCTGAGTGAGGTCAACGACTTGGTGCAGGCTGGCGACAAGCGTCTAACGGTTGCTGCTGATGACCTTGCCACTGCGCCTGAGACTAAGGATCGCGTCGTTATTGGCGGTGTTGTGCATCAGATCATCGGTGTGGAGACAACAGAGCAAGACAACACTGCGATCACTCATGAGTTGATCCTGAGGGCCTAGCCATGGCACGCGTTGGCAAGATTGACTTTGGCGACCTTGAGGGTGATTTAGAGCAGGTCGTCAAAGAAACAACCTTGGCCCTGCATGGGAAGCTCAAGCTGTACGAGGCTGCGTCACGCGGTGGTATCGGCACGCCTGTTGACACTGGGGTGTTGATTGGCCGTTGGGAAATGACGATGGATAGCCCCAAGCAAGGGCGCGTGTTCAACAGTCTTGACTATGCCGAGCCAGTTATCACCGGAGAAAACTTGCCGCCTTCGTGGAAAGGACAGTTCCGCACAAGGCAAGGCACAAAGCAGAACTACCACGAATCAATCCTTGAAGAGGTGATGCAGCAGGACGTGCCTAAGATCATTAGAGATGTCAGGCGGAGACGCAGTTAATGGCCGCTGCTGATCTCAATACAATCCGGTCCACTGTTGAAGGGCGCATCGCGACTGAACTAGCGGGCAGCCCTGTTTTGCCGGTGGTGTTCAACAACATGGCCTATGAGCCAACCCCAAACTCATCGTGGGTTCAGTGCTTAACAGCTTTCGGCAACAACGAATACTTGGGCCACGGGTCAACAACTAACAGCTACAACCGCATTGCTGGTTTAGCCCTGTTCAACGTATTCACGCCAAAAGGTGCAGGCCCTGGCGCCAATTTAGTTATTGGAAAGCGCATTCGGGACCTTTACAATAGGGTGATCGTGTCGGGGGTTTACTTCGGCGCACCCATTGGTCCAGAGGCACTGGCTACACCAGCTCCCGAGGGCTACTTTGCAACTCAGGTCCGTGTGACCTTTGAATTCATCGAGGAACTCTGACCATGGCAATCCTTCGCGGAGAAGAAGGCTCAGTTGAATTTGAGACCGGCAGCGGCACCCTTGCCACTGTTGTCGGCACTCGTAGCTGGAGCCTGTCAGTTACCAAAGAAACGCTGGACGTATCTGACCACGGAGACACCTTCCGGTCATTCGTTGGCAGCATGATCAGCGGTTCTGGCACCGTTGAGCTGGTCTTCAACGAAGGTGAAGCCACACAAAAAACGTTCTTTGACGACGTGTTGAAGACAAACGATGCAACTGACGCATCGTTTGAGCTGTTCCGTACCGGCAATACCAACGACGCTGACTCGTTCACGTTTGCTGGGATTATTGAGAGTGCAGAGATCACCTCAACGGTGGGTGAGCTTGTGATTGTCACTTGTAACTTCATCACCAGCGGTACGATTACTTCTAACGCTTGATCTAGAGCTATAGTTTGGGCGATAAATGTATTGCCTAAATGCCTGCTCAAACTCGCACAGTTGACCTGCTGGTTGGGGCGTTTGACCTCAACCAGCGCCGCAAGTTTGAACTAAAGAACACAGAAGGCGAAAAAATCGTCGATCTGTATTTCAAGCCCATCACCCGCGCTGACCGGAAGAAAGCACAGCAGCTAGCGGGAACTGACGAAGCACTGGACATCAGCACAAACATGCTGTGCCAGATCGCTGAGCTTGAAGACGGCACTAAGGCTTTTGCTGCTGCCGATGCGGTCAAGCTTCAGCGCAAGCTGCCGGAATCAGTGCTGAATGAGATTGAGCTGTTCTTGTTTGGCCTGGGTGAGGACGCTGATCTTGAAGACGCAAAAAACGACTGAAGCAGGACAAGTGGACCTTTTTTGAGTTCCACCTGGCCTGCGAGCTAGGCATGACCGTTAGCAGGCTTCGCACGGAACTAACCGATGCGGAGCTTGTGCATTTTGCTGCGTACTACGAGCTGAAGTCAGAGCTAGAAGAAGAGGCAATGCAGCGCGCAAAGCGTGGGCGGCGGTAGTATTGACTTATTGCTGAGCAGCCGTGGCAAACGACGTAACCCTGCTAATCAAGCTGCGGGATCAGGTCAGCGGCCAAGTTCGCAAAATTACTGCTGCAAGTAATAAGGCAGAGGTTGCAGTAAAAAAGCTCGAAAGAGCTGTTAAGAGAACCGGAATTCAGTTAGAGCGACTGCGTCGTAAAGGCGTCAGTGCTCTCAAGACAATCGCTGATAAAGCTAAAAATGCCGCAAAGAGTTTTGGTGGTTTTGGCAAGGCGGCGGCTTTAGCGGCAGCGGCGGCAGGTGCAGCAGCTTTTGCAAAGTTTTCGTTTGGTGCCGCAGGCGAACTACAGAGGCAGACAAAAAGCCTAGAGGTTTTAACAGGTTCGCTTGAAACCGCCAAAGGTATCATCAAAGACCTGAAAGCGTTTGGCGCTGTCACTCCTTTCACGAGCCAAGAGCTGATTGAGACTTCTAAACGCCTTAAAGCGTTTGGTTTTGAGACAGAACAAGTTGTTGACGTAACAAAGCGATTGGCTGATGTTGCTGGCGCGACGGGCGCTGACCTGGCTGGGATTGCGACTGCCTTCGGTCAAATTCAAGCTAAGGGAAGGCTCCAAACAGAAGAACTGCTGCAGCTTCAAGAGCGGGGTGTTGGTATAGCCGATGAGTTGCAAAAGATGTATGGGATGACCGGCGAAGAGTTCAGCAAAGCTCTTGAAAAAGGTCAAATCAGTGCAGAGGCGGCAAACGTTGCGCTCATCCGTTTGACGGAGCAAGGCGGCAAATATGCGAACGGTGCGGTTGCCCAGTCAGACACCTTGTTCGGCAAGCTATCGACACTGCAAGATGCCTTTATTACGCTCGGGCAAAATATTGGGCAAGCTCTTGCGCCTATTTTTGATTTCTTAATTACACAAACCACAAGGCTTATTAACGCTATAAACGGAATTTTCGACCGTAACGCTGCAATAAATGCAGTCAGAGAAAGGGAAGGCAAAAGCAGGGGCAGGAGTCAGTTAGGCCGTTTTATGGGCAGCGAAGAAGGCCGTGCTGCAGTAGAAGCTGAGCTAAAGAGGATACGCAGCGGACGCTCGATTGGCACAGGCTCTGCTAAACCGCCTACTATTCCCGAGCTTCTCGCCGGTCGCACAGGCAGCGGCAGCGGCAGCGGCAGCGGCGAAAAGGCTGATCCTTTAGCTGCACTTAAAAGGCAGGTGGAAGCACTTAAAGAAGGAGTGCTTATTGCCAAAACGCGGACCAAAGAAGAAGCCCGTCAGCAGACGCTTCTAAATAAAATTGCTGCACTCACCAGAATCAGGACTGATGAAAACGCAGCAGTTGTAGATGAAGCAATTAAATTAACGGGCGAATTGTTCTACCAAGAAGGTCTGCAGCAGAAGGCGGCAGATGCTGATGCAGAAAAAGCTAGGCGTTTAGCAGAACAAAACCAGCTTTACCAGCAAATCGGGCAGACGATCCAATCCGGTCTTGTTCAAGGCATCCAAGACGCAATCACTGGTGCCAAGTCACTTGGTCAGTCTCTGTCAGGCATCCTTAAATCTGTTGGGGGCATATTTCTTAAGGCTGGTATTGGCACAATCGGAACCGGCGGCGAAGCAGGCACTGGACTGCTCGGGGCTCTTGGTTTTGCTAGTGGCGGCTTTGTTGACCAGCCGACCCGTGCCGTAATCGGTGAAGGCGGTGAATCTGAATACGTCATTCCGTCCAGCAAGATGAACGAAGCCATGGGGCGTTATGCCCGTGGTGCTCGCGGTGGTGCTGTTATTCCTGACGGCCCAGGTGGTGATGCTTCAGGCGGCATGGCTGGTGGCGGTGGTTCTATCGACGTGAGCTACAGCGTTGAGCGGATTAACAACGTCAACTACGTCACCGCTGCTGAGTTTGAACGCGGCATGGCGCAGGCTGCAAAACGTGGTGCAGAGCTTGGCCGTCGCAATATCTACAGTGACCTCGTGAACAAGCGCAGTGTTCGTAGCAGGGTTGGCGTATGACACTCGAAGCCATCACCACGTTTATTTTCTTTGAGGACGATGCGGGCGCTGACCAGGGCAGGTATCAAAACAGCAACACTGCCGACACGATCACGTTTGACTCAAACCCTTATGCGTTCTTGCCGTTCATTTACAACGGAGCAACCAAGAGCCTGGGTGGCGACAACATTGAAAGCACGCTGACCTTTGCCAACAACCAGCTGAGCCTTGCCAAGGCTTACGAGGCGGTTGAGAACTTTTGGTCAGTGCGAGTAGACACGGTGCTGATGCACCCGTCAACATTCCTGCCTAACCGGACGCTTACGACTGAATACTGGATCCCGTCCAGCATCAGCTACAACGTTGAAGGCGTGCAGCTTTCACTCAGCACGGCTATCGATGCTGTCACCTCAGCGATTCCGAACAAGGTGCTGCGATCTAAAGATGTTGGTGCGTTGCCTGTTAGCTCGCGGATTGCCAACGTTTGATTGAGCCTTATGAGCTGATTGGCCTGCCGTATCGCCTTGGCGCTGTGCCAGAAAAGCATGGCGCTGCAGACTGCTTGAGCTTGGCAACAGCAGTGCAGGCATGGCACGGAATCGACATGCCGTTGCCGCAGCGTTCTTGGTATCGCAGACTGCGCCGCAAGGATTATTCAGTGTTCCCTGAGCAACTAGGGCTATGGGGCAGACAAACAGATGCAGCTAAAGTGGGCACACTCGGGTTAGTCCATTGCGCTGATGGCAGCTATGGGCTGGCTTCTTTCTATGACGACGGATGGCTGCAATTCAAAGACCGTCGAGTGACATGGATCCCCTGCAGCGGTCTTACTCCCGCCGCTCTTTATTGCCCGCAGAACAGCAGATCATTGATGTTCTTGGCCTGACGCTTGATGAATACTGGGAGTTTTGCCGTTTAGCTGATTGCAAGGCAAAAGAACGAGGTGAAGAATACACATCGATTCCAGAAATTGTTGCAACAGGTGAACCGCTTACAACTTTAGAAATTATCTATCTTGCTGTTGGTCTTTTAAGCACTGCAGCCTCAGTGCTGCTGCAGCCTGATCCGCCGACATTTGAGCAAGCGCCCTCCGCAATCAGAACGGCTGACATTCGCGGTCAGACGAAGTTTGCAGAGCTGTTTAGCTTCGACAGCGTTCAGGATCTTGCAAGCCTTGGCAGCATCATCCCGTTGATCTTTGCTAAGCGTGAGCAGCTGCCTGATGGCAGTGAAGTTGTCGGCGGCATCCGGGCAAAGGGTTTGCTGCTTTGGTCGCAGTTGCTCAGCCTTGGCTCGCACCAAGAGTTGAAGATGCTGACCACGCTGGGTCTGTCAGAGCTTGGTGCAACGCCTGATGCACAGGGTTTGGCTATTGGTGACCAGCTTCTGCGTAACTACCAAGAGGCAAGGTACAGGGCTTATTTCAAAGACAACATCGCGACTGCTGCCAATAACTTCGACAGTGGTGGCCGTATCAACCTCAGCCATGCAATCACAAATGCTGGTCAGCTTCCTGCTGATATTGATGGTGATGTATTCCTTGCGTATGACCAGCTCAAAAACAACTTCCGCCCGCTACTGAGTGGCACCAGGACGCCAAGCTCACAGCGTGCTTTCGGTTGCCATTCACCAATCTCCAACGGCTCACCATATTTCTTGCCCTATGACATCGTTCAAATTTTTGACAACGAAGAATCCCTGCGAAACAAGAGGGACAAAATCAACGGTTTGAATCTTGGCCTCAATGTCAGGCCGTATGCAGGGCGCCAGGCGATGGAGCGTTTGAACAATGTCGTCGTTACTGGCACCAATCAAATCAACGTAGGTGATACGCTGACCTTCAGGAATTCAGCAGCCCGTGAAGCGCCTGAGGCGTTCCCGCCGCACGGTCTAGATGATGTAAACACAGCTATTGACACCAGAATCAACAATGCCGATACATTGGTCAATGTTGGAGATTTGTTTGCTTTCGGAAGTGCAATAATCCAATGTCAAAAACGTCCGGACACACCTTATGAAAGTCCGCAAAACAATGACCGAGAGTTTGAGTTTGTCTGCAAAGAGCAAGGGTTCGGGTACTTCCAAAGCGCAGACGCTGATCCGCTGACTACAGCAAACGAGCCATTTGGGCAGCATCTGCAGCGCGTTGATATTGCAACGATCACGAACAACAGAGTTTGCGATCAAACGGAGATTGGAATTAAAAGCCTTGTTTTCAAGCGCATTGACAATTTTGCCAACGTCAACTCAGAGCCTCCTGCTGCAATTTTGCAGGAGTATGAAAAAGACAAGCAAGGTTTTTCGCTTGGCAGAGTCTCTACTTTTCAAACTAGGTATAGCTTTTTCAAGATTGAATTTAGAGAAGTAGGAGCCAGCAACAACACTGCTTTTACAGACATCAGTGCTGGTCAAGTGTTTGCTGTGCGCGGGAGCAATCCACAACCGCAGTACAACACTATTCGCATAAACCACAATCCTGGTCAGTACGAGTTCAGGCTTGTTCCTGTCACTGGCAGCACTGCAGACGGTTTATATGTTGACATCCCTGGTCAATCGAACGAAGTTTATCTACTGACAGGCAAAGAAAACTTTGCCATGACAACTATCAATCCGGTTCTTGGCTCTGTTCGTGTCAGTTGCACAGGTGAGCGCAAGACGATTACAAATTTGATGGCGTCTAATGATGAGTTTTTCTTCAAGCAGGTTGAAGCTGGCGCACCTGTAACAGGCACTGTAAAAGCTTTAAGTCAATACAATGTTGGCAATCTGCCAGAAAATGCAAGATGGAAACTTAAAAGGGGGCCTTTTGTCGATCAAGATCCAAACACTGGTGAGCTTACAACTGGTGTTTATGTCAACGTAGACAACCCGACAGCCCCTGGCGCGGTTTATGCGAAGTGGGAGGGCGAGATTGTTGAGCTTGGTTCTGTTTATCAGTACGACCCAGCTAATTTTGTTAAAACTGTTCCGGCTGTAAAAGCATGGCACACTACGACCTCAGGAAGCCGTGTTTTAGATAGCGTTACCAACGACTTTTACGTTCAGACAACCACTGGGGGCACACTTTTTGCCGCTTTCTTTAATGGCGTCAATGTCACAAGCACTACGCAAGCACCAAGCCCTGCAGACCAGAACGACAATGCCTTGTATCGCATAGTTCCAGATTCAATTCCAGTGTCCGCAGGTGGTTTTCTTTACTACCCGATTGAGAAAGGGGAATACAGAGCGACTAGAACAGCTCTTAATCTTTACAAAATTGGCGAATATGAATTTAACCAAGACGAGGTTCCGTTTGTCTCTGGTGGCGGACCTGCTAATTACAGCCACCAAAGCTATAGCGGCAACGGTTCTGGGTTTCAGGTCAATGCTTCAAGCTTTGCTGTTGGTCAGTGGCAATGGGTCATTATTGATCCGGGCTCTGGTTACGCTGTCGGAGATGTTGTGCGTTTTCAGTTTGCTGATGGCACGCTAGTAGATATACAAATTACAGAAATCGATGATGTGTTTATACAGGCCAGGATACGTCCGGCATTGAACTTGAAAGATGGCATTGCTGATTATCCAAAGTTTGATCTAGAAAAAACAAGCCATCAAGACGGACCTGAGCATGAAATTGTTTTTGTGAATGAGATGGTGCGTCCTGAAGAGGACAAGCCAAATTTTGGGGCTGCCCAATACAACGATTTGTCGTTGCTTGGCTTGCGGGTGTTGGCAGGCAAAGATTGGTCTTCTATGGGTCAGCTCAGTGCCTACATCAAGGAAGGCATCAAGGTTGAGCGGCTGATCAATGATGACGGCACAACGGCTTCACTAACTGCAGACCCTGCATCAACTAATAATTTTGCAGAGATTGCGTTTAATTTGCTAGTCAGCTCTCGCCTTGGTGCAGGAAAGCGAATCCCGAGGGACACGATTGATCGTGATGCCATGGTTGTTGCGGCAAAGTTCTGCCGCGCTAATGGCTTCCGCTTTGATGGCGTCGTTGGTGATCGTGTTGGCCTGCGTGAGTTTATCCACGCAAACGCAGCGTTTAACTTGCTCGACTTCAGCATTGTCGGTGGCAAGTTTTCGCTAACGCCCTCTGTCCCTTACAACCCTGCAACGTTCGTCATCGAGCCAGCGCAAGACATCACCAAGAGCGTTAAAGCTCTATTCACCGATGGCAACATGAAGGACATGCAGGTTAGTTTCTTGCCAACGCAAGAACGCCAGCTGTTCAAGGCAACTGTTGCTTACAGGCAAGAAGAGGAGAACGGGTTCTCATCTCAACGGGTGACGCAGCTGCGTTTCCAAGACATCGACGGCGGCTCTGATGCTGACCCTGAAGAGTTCATAGATCTGACGAGCTTCTGCACAAGCGCCAAGCACGCCAAACGGATTGCTCAGCACAAGTTGTTGCTGCGCAAGCACAGCGAGCACAACATCCAATTCAAGACAACGCCAAGCTCTGCTTTGAGCATTGCTCCTGGTGATTACATCAAGGTGATCTCAAACGCATCGCACACAACTCGTTTTAACAACGGCAGCGTCGATGAGTTTGGTGGCGTCACCTCAACAACTGCTCTTGCTGATGGCACTTACACCGTCTTTTTCTGGCGACCGGGTGAGACAGAGGTGCAGGAAGGCCAGCTACAGGTTGCCGATGGCAAGACAGGAGATGAGGTGTTTTTCAGTTCAATCTTTACGATCAAGATGCAAAACCAACAAAAACGCATCTACAGAGTGACGAGCCTGACTATCGATGATGATGGTTTTGTGGACATCGGCGGCAGCTATCAGAAGGTGGACCAGGCAGGTAGGTTGGCTATTCTGAACGCTGAGAACGCGCTGTTTGACGTTGTGGACTGATGGCAGCAGTAAGTTTTCCAGCACTGGTCCCTAGCAGCCGTTCATATACGCCTGGAGTTTTCCCTGAGCAGCAGTTCCAAGCGCAGAACGGTGCTGTTGTCCGGGTGCGTTACGGCAATCAGCGGTACAGCAGCAGCCTGTCTTTGACGTTTGCAAACATCACTGACGCAAACGCTGCACTGATTTTGCAGAACTTTGTGGATGTGATGGACGACGACAACTACGCCGAGTTCACCACAAGCAACGTTGCAGCTGGAGCATCGACAGATCTTGTTCCGTGGATCAGGGAGACGAACAGCCTGTTGAAATGGAAGTATGCAGAGCCCCCATCAGTTACGAGCGTTAAGCCAGGACTGTCTACAGTGACGTGTGAGTTCATTGGCGAGCTTGAGGGTGCCTGACCATGGCTAAGTATTACGCGGGTCAAGATGGCAGCGTCGAGCTTGGAGGTGTTGCTGTCGCCAAGGTTGTGCAGTGGTCGCTAACCGCAAACACTGATGCACTTGAAGTGACGGTGCTGAATGAAGACGTTCGGACTTTTACAACGGGTGTTCGCACTGCTTCTGGTGCGCTGACGGTTCTGTACTACGACGACGCCCCAGTCAAGCTGCTAAACCAAGTCAATCAAGACACAACAGCCGACTCGTCAATCACTGCGACCGCCAGGCTGAAGCTGAAGTTTGACGATAAGTTTTTGGAGTTTGATGCGGTGCTCACCAGTGCCGAGCTGGCCTGTGTTGTTGGTGAAGTGATGCGCGTGAACGTGAACTACACAATGAGCGGTGATTTCACCAGCAAGTCGCTATGACCGTCTTTGTAGGCAACTCAGGCGTCGTCAAGCTGCGGCGCAGCACCCCTTCTACGACCTTCACCAGCACGGTTGATCCTGGTGATGTCAACGTCAGCAAAAAGCGGTTCAGCTTTGACTTTCCGCAAGAGATGCTGCTGACCGGCGATCGTCTGCAGATTAAAAGCACCAACGGCGCAAACCTGGCTTTTGTCGATGGCTCAGGTTGGGATGGCGGTAGTCAGTTGCCTGATGGCGCTTGGTTCATCAACGTTGACGACCTTGGCGGCATTTCTCTTTATGACACGTTCGCTAATGCGTTGAACGGGCAAAGCACAGGCAAGATCACGCTTGCTGCGATCACAACCGCTATCCCGATTGAAGTTAAAAGCGTTCAGGCTGAATACAACATCCTTGGCCTAGTCCGTTCTTTTGAACTGAACAACGATCGCGAGGTTGTAGACATAACTGCCTTAGGCGATGAGTTCCGCAAAAACGAAAGCAGCCTGATCAGCGGCAGTGGCAGCATCGAATGTCAGTTCCACTACGACCCAGACATTGCTGGCCTAGCAGTTGACTCAGACGTGCCGAGCTATCTGCATGAGTTGATCCTGCGGCAAAAACTTGGCGCTGAGTTTGACGCTGAGCTGCACATTGTCCAAAAGGGCAAGAACTTGGACTCGACGGGAGACCAGTTTTATTTTGAGTTCAAGGGCATCGTCACTAACGCCGCGATCGGCTTAGGGACAGGCCAGCTAACGGTTTCTAACTTCAATTTTGTGACCACTGGGGCCATTGCTCCAAAGCTTGGGATTGGTCTTGTCACCAGCTACGTCCTGAAGGAAGACACTGACCGCATCCTGCTTGAGCAGCCCGGCAGCGGTAAGCTAGAGCTTGAAACTGACTAGACCCGCAGGGGGGTTAGGCAATGGCCGATCAGAAGATTACAGCCCTGAATGAGTTGGCCGAAGCCGACGTAGCTTCAACTGATGTTCTGCCGATCGCCGATATAAGCGCAAGCGAGACCAAAAAGGTCACTGTCAAAAGCCTGGTTGAACAGGGCGTCGACCTGATTGATGACGCCAGCATCCCGTCAGCCAAGTTGGCGGCGATTACGCCGAGTTCACTGGGATCTAGCTCAACAGCAAAAGAGTTTATTGCTGGTCCTACCGGCGCAGGCGGTGCCTATACGTCGCGTGTTATTGCTCCTGGTGACTTGCCAGTAGCGACTGATGCTGCACTTGGAGCGGCGCAAGCGGGCACTGGCTTGTCTGCTAGCTCCGGCACGTTTTCCGTCGATGCTGCAACAACATCAGCACTTGGTGGTATCAGTGTTCCGTCTGCCTCTGGCCTGAGTGTTGATGGCAGCGGCGTTATCTCTCACCAGTCCAGCGTTACTGGTCAAACCAAAAACGGTTTTACCGTCAACGCTTCTGGTCACATCACTGCTGTTGGCAGCATTGCTGCAGGTGATCTGCCCAAGGCGACCAGCTCTGCAGTAGGTGGTGTTTTCATTGGAAGCGGCCTGAGCGTTACTGCTAGCGGCCAGCTGAACCACACCGACAGCATTACGGCTGGAACGACTAGCGGCATCACTTTTAACAGTGAAGGTCACATCACGGCGACAACCGCGCTTGCTGCTTCTGACCTGCCTGCAGGCACAACGACCGCAAAGGGTGGCGTTTCTGTTCCTTCCGGTGCGTTGTCTGTCAGTGGCGCTGGTGCGCTGACCCATGACAATTCAGGTGTCACTGCTGGCACTTACCCAAAAGTCACTGTTGACGTTCGTGGTCACGTCACTGCAGGCACCACGTTGTCTGCTTCTGACATCCCAGACATCAGTGCAGCCAAGCTGACTTCGGGAACGATCGGAACATCACTGATCGCGAACGATGCCGTAACCGGCGGCAAGCTTGCTAACGGTTCTAGCGTCAGATTTGCAGGCGCTCCAGACACAAACGGCGTCGTTGATTTCGGGACTGCGGACTTTAACGGTCAGTTCCTGTATGACGCATTCAACGAAAACTTATACCTTTACGATGGAAACGCTTTCAAGTCGATTGATATTGTTAGCGGTGAGATTGTTTTTGCTGGAACATATGACGCCAGCACAAACCTTGTTGCTTCAGTAACAGCTAAGGGCACTGCAATCGGTCTGACTGTTGGTCAGGCGTTGATCTCGCCTGCAGAGAGCAACCTCAACCACTATCTGACTGTTAGCAAGTCAGGCACTGGCAGCGGCAACGCACCAGCAGAAGCCCTTGCCCCGCCTGATTTCTTGCTGTCAACTGGCACGGCCTGGCAGGTCCTTGATCTTTCAACTGCGTTAGCTGCTACGGCTGCAAGCAACGTCAGTTTTGCTCCTACCGGCAACATTGCCGGAACTGATGTCCAAGCTGCGATTCAAGAGCTTGACACAGAGAAGGCATCCACAGCTGGCCCGACGTTTACTGGCACAACAACGTTTAGCGGGAATGTTCTGCTCGGAACTGCTGCAACCCTGACGTTTGAGGGCAGCTCTGCTGACGATTACGAGACCTCATTCGCTTTTACCAATCCCACCGCCGATCGCACGATTACTTTTGGTGATTCCAGCGGTACGGTCATTTTGACCGGCGATACCGGAACAGTCACGAATGCAATGTTGGCTGGCAGCATTGCGCTGACCAAGCTTGCAAACCTGACCTCTGGTCAGCTGATTGTTGGCAACACCAGCAACGTGCCAACAGCAGTTGCATTGTCCGGTGATGCAACGCTTTCAAACACAGGTGCGTTGACCATTGCCAACGACGCTGTGACTGCAGCGAAGTTGGCCGACACTGCTGTCACCGCAGGCAACTACACAGCAGCGGACATCACCATTGATGCACAAGGTCGGATTACGTCTGCTCAAAATGGGGCGATCGCAACAGGCGAAATTACTGATTCAGCGGTCACTTACGCGAAGATTCAGGACGTAAGCGCCACTGACAAGATCCTTGGTCGGAGCAGCTCTGGCGCTGGTGTTGTTGAGGAGATCAGCTGCACATCTGCTGGTCGCGCATTGCTTGACGATGCGGATGCTGCCGCCCAGCGCACCACACTTGGCTTGGTGATTGGCACGGATGTTCAGGCATACGATGCTGACACCGCAAAGCTGGACACCGCGCAGACGTTTACGGCTGCACAGACATTTACGCCCCAGAGCGTGCATAACGGTGGCGTCAAGCTTGATGGTCCTTACGAGCAGGTCGCTGAAGCGGTCTCTGCTCTTGATATCGACCTGAATGACGGCAACTATTTTACCAAGACCATCAACGCTAACTCGACGTTCACGTTCAGCAACCCGCCGTCATCTGGAACGGTTGGCAGCTTTGTCCTGGAGCTGACGCATACGTCTGGAACGGTGACATGGCCTTCGAGCGTCAAGTTCCCTGCTGATACAGCGCCAACTTTGACCACGGGTAAAACCCATCTATTCTTCTTTGTGACTGATGATGGCGGCACGCGGTATCGCGGTGCGTCACTCGTCGATTACGTCAACTGAGGAAGCATGGATCCGATCACCGCAAAGTTGATGTCCGCTGCTGGTGGAGCGGCAGCTGATCCTATTTACGTTGACGACGTATTTTCAACGTTTTTGTATGAAGGCACAAATTCTGCTCAGACGATTACCAACGGTATTGATTTAAGTGGTGAAGGGGGGATGGTATGGATTAAACGAAGAGATAGCTCTACTCAATACAGCGTATATGACACTGCTAGAGGCAGAAACGCTGGTTTTCTGCGCACCGATAGCACTGCGGCACAATTTGCCATGACTGGCACTTATACAACCTACGGCCTCACAAGTTTTAACAACAATGGCTTTACTCTTGGCTCAGCTCTCAATAACGAAAATGACAATAACGCTGATCATGTAGGATGGACATTCCGCAAGTGCCCTGGTTTTTTTGATGTTGTTACATTTACCGGCAATGGATCAACTAATGGAGTGACAGTTTCTCATGGTCTTGGATCTACACCAGGATGCATCATTGTAAAAAGTGCGTCTTCATCGACCGATCAATATGGAAGCACCATGGATTGGTACGTTTGGCATAGATCTGGGCCGACCGATAGCAATCCCCTGCCAGGAGTAACCAACGCAAAGCTTGGTGGAAGGCTGAATTCAAGTAATGCGTTTGATCAAACCAGCAATCTTATTAACACGGTAACATCTACTGATTTTAAATATGGGTCTAATAACGTTGCCAATGCGCCTAACGTAACCTACGTTGCCTACATTTTTGCCCACGACGATCAATCGTTTGGCGCAAATAGCGATGAAGCCATAATCCACTGCGGAAGTTATACGTCGAATGAAAGTACAAATGGCGTCGAAGTTAATCTTGGCTTTGAGCCTCAATGGGTGCTCATTAAAAGGACTAACTCAGCAGGCAACTGGGTAATTAACGACACTATGCGTGGTATTTCGGCACGCACTAGCACAAGTGACCCGGCTAATGGCAATAGGGCTTCACTTTTGCTTGCTAATACTAGCGGTGCAGAAACAACAGATCGTTCAATTATTGGACTTCCTAATGGATTTAAAGTTACAAGCACAAGTGTTGATATGGGCAAAAATAACGCAAGTCATGTTTACATTGCAATTGCCAAACCTAATAAGCCCCCCACAACCGGGTCTGAAGTATTTAATACAGATTTAGGCGATAATACTTACACCAATGGCGTTGAATTTTTTGCAGGATTTCCTGTTGATATGTACGTTGCTAGAAACTTAACGGCTGCTGGAAGCTCAGACCCGCAACACAGACTTTACATGCGTAAATACCAAGCATCTGTGCTCATTACCAACCGAGTAGAGGACGCGAATGGTCATCACACTCCAAGCGTTCTTCAGTGGAAACTAGACAATAACCATGGGGCTTACTATCAAGCCGAGAATTCAGACAATTGCGCATGGATGTGGAGAACTGCTCCTGGATTTTTTGATGTTACAAACTATTGGAACGGCGATGACACTAACAACCGAACTATTGACCATAACTTACGCGCTGTACCTAAGATGATGTGGATTAAGAGTTTTCAAGATGCTGATAGTATAGATAGAGGCTGGTGTGTTTATCACGAGTCACTGGGCAATACTAAAAAACTAGTCTTAAACACAAGCGCCGCTGCAGTAAACACAGATGATTTTAGTGACACATCCCCAACCGCAACAAATTTCACTGTAGGGGCTGAGGTCAGCGTCAATAAAAATGCTGAATATATTGCGCTTATGTTTGGAGAGGTTGAGGGAGTTAGCAAAATAGGCAGTTACACGGGCAACGGCAGCAACCAAAACATCGATTGTGGTTTTTCAGCGGGGGCAAGATTTATTTTGATTAAGCGAACAGATGCTGCAGGTGATTGGTGCCAGTTTGATACAGAGCGAGGCATCAACGCAGGGACGGAAGAGCATGATGCATGGAATAGCAATACCAACACTAAAAACAATGACGCTGATAGCATCGACACCTATAGCGCCGGGTTTAACGTTGTGCAAAACAGCACTAGCAATTTGAATGTGTCTAGTGCCACCTACATCTTCTACGCCATCTCTTGACCATGGAAATCCGCAACCGCGAAACAGGTGCCGTTATTACGGATACACAGCTTCGTAACGACAATCCTGGAACGTCTTTCCCGAAGGTCATCACTGAGGATGTGCTCAACGGGTTTGGCTATGACCCAGTTTTTAATGGCCCTGCGGCAAGCATTACTGCGCCTTACCAGGTCAGTGTCAGAGATGGCGTTGAACAGATAGAGGGCAAGTGGTACACCAAATTTATTGCTGGTCCGGTTTTTGCCACTAGCGATGAAGAGGCTGCCTACAGGGCTAGTGTTGACGCTGCGGTCGCTGAAAGAGTCCGTGCAGAGCGTGACCGCAAGCTGGCTGCCTGCGACTGGACCGTTCTGACTGATAGCCCGCTGACGACGGCTAAGAAAACAGAGTGGAAAACCTATCGGACAGCATTGCGAGACATCAGTGCAGCAGAAGGTTTTCCCCATACGATGGAATGGCCGACTGAGCCCTCCTGATGAAGCGTCCTGACCCGATGATCGCCGGTAAACCGGGTGCTGCTGATGTGCCTGTGATGCGGGCGAGAACGCTGTGGCTTGAGGAATTGTTCTTCTTGGATGGCCGCGATCAAATCTCACATCCTCAATACGGTCTGTTTACTGGTTTGGCTGAAAAGTATTCGCTGTTGGAGACAACTGACGGAATCTGATGGCGAAGTCACTTAGCGGACAAAATTTTGTTCCCAGCAAACCTAAAAAGACCAGACAAGGGAATGGATCACATTCAAAACCGTCCCATGGACGTAAGAAGTATCGTGGTCAGGGAAAACGCTAATTCTTCCGATGATCAAGCGTCTTGTTTTTGGTGCAGCCGCTGGGGCAGTTGCATTGGTTCCTTCCTCTGCACTCGCCAACGTCTACGTGAACCCTGAGTTCAACGGCGGTTCTTACGGCGACGACTATCTGGGTGGAACGCTCAACCTGGATGTCGGTTTTGAAGGCTCTTCAGGTGCTGTCAGCTATTACCTGCAGGGGGGTCCAGCTTTGGTGATGCCAAATGGTGCTGAGAACGAAGTTGAGTTTGCTGGCAAGTTCGGGGCCTCTATCCAAGCTTCTGACAGCATTGCTGTTTACGGCGAGCTGAGCGGCATCACTGGTGATGAGCTTTCAGTTGGTACAAAGCTTGGCCTGAAGTACAGCTTCTGAGCTATAACCAACGTAGGTTTCTCACACAGACCGACATCAGGCTCCCGCAAGGGGGCCTTTTGTTTTATCTGCAATCACCATGCAAAAAATCTGCAATGTGCTCGGCGTGCTGGGCTTCGTAATGTCTGGGGCGCTTGTTGGCGCGTCAATCGTTGCGTTTGCTCGGATCCCTGGAATGATCGACGACATGGCCGCCGACATGATGAATGACGTTACCGGCAATGTCACTGACATGCTGCCCGGTCAAGTTGATGGGCTTATGCCAGAGATGCCGAGCAGCACTGGCCCAGCTGTGCCGTTCAAGTCACCATTTTAGTGTTGGCAGTTGGATCGTCGTCATGAGCTTCAGGCCCGAAGCCTTCAGCTTTGATTTTTGCCATGTCAAGTTCTGGCGCGGGTGTCTCAGCTTTCTTCTCAAACGACGCAAGCCATTCGCGTAAAGCATCACCAGTTGGTGTTCCTTTGGGCCATTTGACCCACTTGAGGATTGCTTTTGGGTCGGTAAACGGCCTGGCAGATTTGCCGCACAATACGGTGTAAACAACAGGCGGCCCTTCGCGTCTGCGGTTACGTTCAATCCAGAGCTGACCTGCTGTAAACCGTTCTGACTTCA
>ERZ869936.1335-NODE-1335-length-17928-cov-5.213618_pt1 | contig 17928 bp, 16 predicted proteins | sample MGYA00520876_ERZ869936 | MGnify/ENA primary metagenome ERZ869936 (study PRJEB32218, sample SAMN09650985) | biofilter metagenome | isolation source: enrty point of leading RO module | place: Saudi Arabia: Thuwal, RO plant located on Red Sea | collected 2016-02-17 ...
CAATCGTGCCCACATTCACGTGCGGCTTCGTACGCTCAAACTTGCCTTTTGCCATCGCCTTTCCTCGGTGTTGTTGCGCCTACCGGTACATCTGTTGTTGTGGTGCCCATGGCGCGGATTGAACGCGCGGCCTCTCCCTTACCAAGGGAGTGCTCTACCACTGAGCTACATGGGCGCTGCCCTATCTAACGGCTCCGACTCAGGAACTGCTGGAGCGGGTGAAGGGAATCGAACCCTCGTCGTAAGCTTGGAAGGCTTCTGCTCTACCATTGAGCTACACCCGCCTGTCGGAGGGCGCCTCACCCCTGACCGCAAACCGGCCCGGGCGACGCGCTCTACTATCCGAAGCGATTTCCCGATCCGCGTCCGATCAGCCTAAGTCACTAATTACGTTGGTGGAGGGGGAAGGATTCGAACCTTCGAAGGCTGAGCCAACAGATTTACAGTCTGCCCCCTTTGACCGCTCGGGAACCCCTCCGAACGAAACCGCGGATTATGGGTAATTAGTTACGCACTGTCAAACGCTTGCGCGCCGGCGGGCAATTTGCCGCGATTGCGCCGAAAGATGGCGGCCGAACCTCTCCCGCCGCCGCGAGACCACCCCATTTGCCTGAGCTTTCGCCGGCTCAGGCGGCGGGATTGGGATAGCGCAGATGGATGTTGTCGAGTTCGCCGAGCAGGTCCCCCGGCAGCTCAATCTGCGCCGCGTCGATGTTTTCCTGCAGTTGTTCCAGGCTGGTGGCGCCGACGATAGTGCTCGCCACGAACCAGCGGCTGTGCACAAAGGCGATGGCCAAGGTAGCCGGGCTCAGCCCATGGCGCTGCGCCAGTTCCGCATACGCCTGCACGGCCGGTGCAACGTTGGGCTTGTCGTAGCGCTGGCCAAAGGCGGGAAAGCGCGACAGGCGGGCACCTGCGGGGCGCGCCCCGTTCACGTACTTGGCGGACAGGTGCCCGAACCCGAGCGGGCTGTAGGCAAGCAGCGGAATTCCTTCGCGACGGGTGATCTCGGACAGCCCGCCTTCGAAGCAACGGTTGAGCAGGCTGTAGGCATTCTGGATCGAGACCACCACCGGCAGTCCGTGGGTGCGGGCAATGCGCAGGAACTCCATGACGCCCCACGGTGTTTCATTGCTCAGGCCCACATAGCGGATCTTGCCTGCTGTCACCTGTGCCCCCAGCGCCTCGAGCTGGTCCTGGATGCTTACCGTCGGGCGTTCGGACGACGGCTCGTAGAACAGGCCGCCAAAGGACGGCACATATCGGTCTGGCCAGTGGATCTGGTACAGGTCGACATAGTCGGTCTGCAATCTGCGCAGGCTTGCATCGACTGCCTGCGCGACGCTCGGCGCATCGATCGCCCTGGGCCCGCCGCGCACCCACTGGAAACCTCGCCCCGGCGCGGTGATCTTGGTGGCGAGAACGACGCGATCGCGGGGCTGGCGGCTGAGCCAGCTGCCCACGAAACTCTCGGTGAGGCCCTGGGTCTCGGCGCGCGGCGGCACCGGATACATCTCGGCCGCGTCGATGAAATTCACGCCGCGAGACTTTGCGTAGTCGAGTTGCTGGTGCGCCTCCCGTTCGGTGTTTTGCTCGCCGAACGTCATCGTGCCGAGGCAAATTGATGACACTTCCAGATCACTCTCCCCCAGGCGATTCAGTTTCATTGTTCTGCCCTCTTTCTGTATGTGGCGCGACGGCCGAGGCGCCGGCGCGCGGCTCGCGCGTTTCCTTGCGGGGTCGAAGTCTAATGGAAGCTGGCGGAGCCCATCGACAGGACTGATCGTGCATGATGGTGAACGCGCACGAGCCACAACCAGATCAACCGTTCCTGCAAGGCCATACAGCAAAGGCCGGACAACAGATGAAGATCTCCGCAATCGACACCATCGTTCTACGCGTTCCCTATGACAGCGGCGGGCCTTCCGACGCCCAGGTGTGGGGCGGACGGGCCTGGGAAACGGCAGACTCGTTGCTTGTCAGGGTATCGACCGATGCGGGCCTTGTGGGCTGGGGCGAGGCCTTTGGCTACAACGTCATCCCCGCCACGCGCGCGGCCATCGACCAGATGCTCACTCCGCTGTTCATCGGCCGCAATCCGCTGGAAGCGCAGTCGCTGATGGACGAAGCACAGCGAAAGCTGCATATCTTCGGGCGAGGCGGCCCGGTGATCTACGGCCTCTCGGGTATCGACATTGCGTTGTGGGACATCGCGGGCAAGGCGGCCGGTAAGCCGCTGCACCGCCTGCTCGGCGGTTCAGGACACACGCACCTGGAGTGCTACGCCAGCCTGCTGCGTTACGGAGGCGACGAACTGGTCGCCCGCAATGTGACGCGTGCCCTCGGCGAAGGCTTCCGCTCGATCAAGCTGCACGAGGTCGACCCCGCCGCGGTAAAGGCGGCGCGCGATGCCGCCGGCCCGTCGGTCGACCTGATGAATGACGTGAACTGTCCCTGGTCACTCGACGAGGCGCTGGCAATGGCTGAGGCGTTTGGCCCGAGCGAGCTGCGCTGGCTCGAGGAACCGATATGGCCGCCCGAAGATTACGCGGCGCTGGCCGAGCTCAGAACCCGCATCGAAACGCCGATTGCGGCAGGCGAGAATGCCGCGACGATTGCGCAGTTCCAGCACCTCTTCCAGGCCGGCGCCGTGGACATCGCGCAGCCCAGTCCGGCCAAAATGGGCGGCGTCACCGAACTGCGCAAGGTCTTCGAGCTCGCCGGCCGGCACGGCGTGACTGTGGTGCCGCACACGTTCTACGATGGACCGGCGTTCCTGGCCGGACTGCATGTGAACGCGGTGTGTTCCGGCGCGCCCCTCGTCGAGTGGCGTTTTCTCGACCTGCACGCACGCCTTTACGGCGCCGCCGCCGTGCCCGTCGATGGCCGCATACCGCTTCCCGAGGGGCCGGGGCTCGGTTTCGATCCGCTGCCCGCGGTGATCGAGCGCTACCGGGCCTGAGCGCGCACGGCCACGATCAACTCGATCTCCACCGCCGCGCCCCGCGGAAGTTCGGCCACGCCAACGGCGCTGCGTGCATGTCGTCCGGCGTCGCCAAAAACCTCGATCAGCAGACCGGATGCCGCATCGATGACCTTGGGCTGCTCAATAAAACCGGGCGCCGACGCGACGAACCCGGTCAGCTTCAGGACGCGCTCGATCCGGTCGAGGCTCCCGAGCGCGACGTACAGGGCGGCCAGCGCCTGGAGCATGCACGCGCGCGCCGCGGCCGCGCCCTGGACAAGATCGAGCTGCGCACCGAGCTTTCCGGTGATCAACCCGCATTTGCCGTCCCACGGCAGCTGTCCACTGACGTAGGCCGTATCGCCGTGCTGCAACACTGCCTGATACTGGAAAGCCGGCACCCGCGCCGCGGGCAGCCGGATGCCCAGTTCGCGAAGACGTTCTTCAATCATTATGTGCTCACTCCGCCTGGGCTTTCGCACTGCGCCGCCGGCCGATAAACTCCGTTCTTGAAATCACGACACCACCCGCGCTCGACGAGAGGAATTCACTGCTCCCCGCTCTGATCCTAGGGCCAGATCCAAAACAGGCGGTTCGGCTTCAGCGGCTGTTCATCGCCGCCGGCACCTACCTCATGGCGCTGGTGCTGATGGCTGTCGGCAATGCCCTCGCTCTTATCGAAACGCGCGCCCTGGTGCAAACGGCGGCGCTCTCGGTCGCGGTCAATGCCGTCTTCTACCTGCTGATCCGCACCGGACTGAGCCTGCGGTTGCCCGAGCCGAGTCTGACGATGCCGCAGATCGTGGCAGCCAACCTCGTGCTGATTCAGGCCGCGTACTTCGCCGGGCCGCATCGCGGACTGTACCTGACGATGTACCTGGTCATCTATGTTTTCGGCATCTTCAGGCTCACCACCCGTCAGTTCGCCCTGTTGTGCGTGTTCAGCATCGTGCTTTATTCGGCCATGGTCGGGCTGCTCGCCCTTAACCGGCCGGAAACGCTCAATCTGCGTGCCGAATTGCTGCACGGGCTGGTTCTGGCGGGTGTGTTGCCATGGTTCGCGGTGGTCGGTGGCCAGATCAGCGCGCTGCGGCGGCGACTGCGCGCGACCAACCGCGAACTCGAACAGTCGCTGCAGCAGATCGAGCACATCGCGACGCGCGACGACCTTACTGGATTGCCGAACCGGGCACTGTTCAACCAGTACCTGGCGCATGCAATTGCACAGGCAAAACGCAACCGGACCCGGCTCGCGGTCATCTTTGCCGACCTGGACCGGTTCAAGCATGTCAACGACGGTCTGGGCCACGCGGCCGGAGACGAGGCGCTCAAGCAGATTGCCGCGCGCCTGCGCGGCAGCTTCCGGCAATCCGACATCGTGGCCCGCCTGGGTGGCGACGAGTTCGTGGTGCTGTGCGAGAACCTCGCATCTCCCGTCGGCCTCGACCAGGTGCTGCATAAGGCGCTCAGCTGCTGTGCCACGCCGCTCAGCATCCAGGGACAGGAGTTCATCCTTACCGCGAGCTTCGGGATCAGCCTGTACCCAGACGATGCCGAGGACGCGGCGACTCTGATGAAAAATGCCGATATGGCGATGTATCGCGCCAAGGAGCACGGCAGAAACAACGTTCAGTACTACTCAGCCGAGCTGCGTGAGGGCGCGGTGCACCGGCTGCGCATGGAGGCGCAGTTGCGGCGTGCGCTCGAGCGGGAAGAATTTGTCGTTCACTACCAGCCCAAGGTGTCGATCGCGACCGGGCGAATTACCGGCCTCGAGGCGCTGGTGCGCTGGGAGCACCCTGAATCAGGTCTGGTCGGGCCGGACCGGTTCATCCCGGCGGCCGAAGAAAACGGCTTGATCCTGCCGCTTGGCGAGTGGGTGCTGGCGACGGCCTGCCGCCAGGCTGCCGCGTGGCACGCACGCGGGCGCGGTGTGCGCGTTGCCGTCAACCTGTCGGCGCGCCAGTTTCGTGCCGAGAATCTCGTGCGCACGGTGCAGGTCGCCGCGCAGAACGCCGCGCTGCCCACACGCCTGCTCGAACTGGAAATCACCGAAAGCCTGGTCATGCGCGACCCCTCGCAGGCGGCGCGCTTGCTCGAACAGCTGCGCGAGATGGGTGTTTCGCTGGCCCTCGATGATTTCGGCACCGGCTATTCGTCGCTATCCTACCTCAAGCGCTTCCCCTTCAACCATGTGAAGGTCGACCGCTCGTTCATCCGCAGCCTGCCCGACGACCCGGAGGATTGCGCCATCACCCAGGCCATCGTTGCAATGGCGCACAGTCTGGAACTCAGGGTTGTTGCGGAAGGCGTCGAGCATATCCGGCAGAAGGAATTTCTGGCGCACCTCGGTTGCGACGAGATGCAGGGCTACTTGCTCAGCCGACCACTGCCGGCGCCGGAGGTGGAGCGCCTGCTGCGGCAGGACGAGGTGGAGCACGGAACCACGGCGCCGGCCACGCCTCGCCCCAGGCCCGGCGAGGCGCTCTAGGACTCGTCAATTCTCACCCCGAGTTCCCTGCCATTGGTTCACAAGGCCGCTCTGCCCGGTTCGCCGCGGAAGTACGCCGACAATCGGACCCGTCATGGGCTGTGTCGGACTGCACCCGTCCCTCACGCCGCCAGCGGGCGTTCGCCCACGCGCATCCGGGCCATGTCATTGGCGGGCCGCTGATGCAGCCACTGCGCTCCGAGCAGTCCCTGGCCATGTCGGCACTGATGCTGCTGTCGCTGATCTGGGGCTACAACTGGGTGGCGATGAAGGTTGGGCTACAGGGCGCCGGCCCGTTCGATTTTTCCGCGCTTCGCTTCCTGTTCGGGGCGCTCTGCCTCCTGCCATTCATGCTGTGGCGCGGCGATGCCAGGCTGCCGGCCGGCCGCGAGTGGCTTCCGCTGACGGTGCTCGGCCTGATGCTGTGCGCCAATTTCGGTTGCGTGATGAGCGCACTGAAGCTGAGCGGCGCCGGCAAGACCGCCATCCTGGTCTATACGATGCCGTTCTGGGTACTGATCTTTGCGCGCATTGCGCTCAAGGAAAAGCTCAGCCGGCTGCAGATCGTGTCGGTCATCATTGCCGCAGTCGGTCTTGCAGTGCTCATCGAGCCCTGGCGTCTGGCCGGCTCGATGCTCGCCAACCTGCTGGCGGTTGCAGCCGGGGCGTCCTGGGGCGCCAGTGTCGTGCTGGTGAAGGCGATTCAGGCGTCGGGCCGGCCGATTCCGACGATGATGATCACTTTCTGGCAGATGGTAATCGCGGTGCCGCTTCTGGCGCTGCTGGGCTGGCTGTTCGACCCGCAGCCGGTAGTTTGGAATGCGGGATTCATTCTGACGCTCGGCTATGTGTCGGTGCTGGCCACCGGGCTGGCCTGGATCCTTTTCTACTTTGCGTTGCGTCGCCTGCCCGCAGGCATGGCGGGGCTTGGCACGCTGGCCACCCCGGTCGTGGGCGTGGCTGGCGCGTGGCGGCAGCTCGGAGAGCGTCCAAGTATCGTCGAAGCATCAGGCATGATCGTGATCGTACTGGCGCTCGCCATGCTGGCGCTGTCGGCGCGCCCGCCGCGCAGTGCGGGCACGCAACGATCGAACTGAAGGCGGCCCGGCTTCTGGGCCTGCCGTTGGCGCGACCGTGCTTGCAACAACCCGGCCGCGCAGCTACGTTGGGGCGGGCAGTCAGGAGCGCCCTTCGCCAGTGGCCGCCCAGCAGCCGGCAGACAGTACGGTTCTGGTGCCGCCTGACGCCAACGTGCCACGTCCCGCGCAGTCAACGTCGGCATCGCGGCTGGCCAAGGCGCCGGTGATGCGTGCCGCGGGCCGGGCGGCGCGCCCGAACACAAACGACAGGTTATCGATCTCGAACGTGCGCACACCGGTTTCGGCAAAGGCCGGGGAGGCGAGCAACACGCCGGCGACGGCCGAAACGGCCTGCCACAATCCGTTCACTGCATATTTCCTGAACGAAGTCTTGCAGAGGTCAGGGTCCGAGGACCGGTGCACGGCCGGAGGTCCGGTTCCGCCGCGCACCGGGGGACAGTTCCTCGGCCCATGGTGCGCACTGTACCGGCGCGCGCGACCGCGCACTTGGATACGCTTGCGGGAAATTTGGACGTTATTGCCGGAGTTGTTTCGGCGTGACCCCGAGCACCCGCTTGAACTGGCGCGTCAGGTGACTCTGGTCGGCGAATCCCACCGCGGCGGCCACGTCGGCGAGCGAGCGGCTGCCCGCGCCGGCCGTCAGCAGCGCCCGCGCGCTGTGCACGCGCACCTGGGTCAGGTACTGGTGCGGCGTCATCCCGGCTGACCGCTTGAACACCCGTGCCAGATGAAACGGGCTCAGGTGGACAGCGTCGGCCAGCTCGGCGAGGCTCAGGTCGCTTGCATAGTGGTCGTTGATGTACGCGATGGCGTCGCCGACTGCGCGCGGCATGGCCCCTGCCGTGCCGCCTGACCGCGGCTGATACGGTCGGTTCGCATAATGGCGGACGAGATGAATCGCGAGCTGCGTGGCGAGCGACGCCGCGAGCAACTGGCTCGCGGCGTCGCCCTTCTGCACTTCCTGCACCAGAGTGCCGGCAACCTGAGTGACGAAAGGATCACGCTGACCTTCGCACACCGTGAGCTGCGCTTCGTGCTCCGCAAGACCGAACACTTCCGCGGCGATCGTGCGGACAAAGGCAGGATCGAGCGCCAGCATCGCAAATGACAGTCGCGTGTCCCACTTCCAGCGTACCGGCCGGAACGCGGGATGCAACGACACATCGCCCGGCTCGTAGGCACGATCCACCACCTCGCCGATTCCCTCGCGCAGGCACTGGCCTTCCTCCAGGTTGACGAAGATAAGGTGCTCTGTAGTCCCACCAGGCAGACAGTGCGCGCCGGGCTTTTCTTCCCGGCGTTCGATATTGAGTGGATGCCAGCCGAGGGGACGGCTCGACAGGCGCACTGCCTCAGGTCGCACGCATGCGGCGTCGACCGGCGCTGCGGCAACATCCAGGCAATCCGGCTTCAACGCAACGGCGGGGTAGGGTGCATTCATCGCCTTCTGGTTTCTCTGCTGGCGCGAGCGTGAGCAATGCTGGACGTCGCGACAGCTGCGACCGCGCGTGCCAGGCTGCTGCGCCGGTTAATGACTGACCGGTCAGTAATATAGTGCGATGCCGGAGCAGGCGTCAACCTTGGCTGCACGAGTCCCGCAGCCAGCCTGGGGCGGACGGGTTTCGATGGTTGGCCGGAATAACGGCCAGCTCACGCGACTCGCTACTCGAACACGTGCAGCCGGGTGCGGTGGCGGGATATGAAGTCCCAGTCGTACTGCACGCCAAGGCCGGGGCCGCCAGGCACCGGAAAGCAGCCATCCTGGCCCACTGCATCGAGCTGGTCGCTGTAGCCGTCGATGTACACCGGCGGCATCGCGTTCCGACACTTGGGGCCGACCAGGGCGACTTCGTAGAAGTTGCTGTTGCGGATGGCGGCCATGCAGTGCCGGTGCGCCGGGCCGGGCGCATGGATCTCAACGTCCAGCCCGAAGCTTTCCGCCAGATGGGCGATCTTCATCGTGCCGGTGATGCCGAGGTCGTATTCAGGATCGGCGCGCACGAAGTCGGTGCCCTCTGCCACGATGAAGTCAGCTTTTGGCTCGACGCCCCGCACATGCTCGGTCTGCAGAAGCGGCGTCCTGATGAATTGCCGAAGCTTCCGATGGGCGAACTGCGACCAGCCGCCGTCACGGAAAGGGTCTTCATACCAGAAGAATCCGGCCTCGTCACAGGCTCGGCCGACCGCCAGTGCGTCGGCGAACGTGCGCAGCTCGCAGGCAGGATCGAGCATCAGCCGCATGCGCCCATGAAACGCTCTTCCAAGCGCGAGCACCGCCTCGCACTCCTCGCGTACGTCACCATCGCACCAGCCGTGCATCTTGAACGCGCGGTACCCGAGTTCGTAGCACTGCTGCGCGAAATTCACGTAATCCCTCGCGCTGGACAATCCGCCATGGCGGTCGCCATGGTAACTGGAGGCGTAGGCGGGCAGCCGCTCGCGATAGCCACCGAGCAGCCGCGAGACCGGCGCGGAGAACTGTTTGCCTGCCCAGTCCCACAAGGCGATATCGATACAGCCAAAGCCCATGTGGTCATACTGGCGCAGCGCCCGCTTGCAGTCGTCGTAGATCCTCTCGCGCTGATGCGCACTGCGTCCGATCAGATGCGGCGCCAGCGAAACTGTCTGTCCCAGCGCCATCGCGGTGCCGCCCCACAGGGTCACGTACTCTCCGCGTCCGCCGTCGGCGGTCCGGATAACGACCGCGTACTTCGAAAGACTGAGCCGGTTACCGGGCTGATACACAATGTTGAAGCCGCTTGCGTCCCAGCCAAGGTCCGGCAGCTCGAAGGCGAATTCATGCACTTCAACCCGGTCGATCGTGCTCATGCGCGCTCATTTCCGTCCACGCGCCGCAACTGCGGCGCCGCAAAACAAAACCGGCGTGCGGCCGAGGCTGCACGCCGTCCCTCCCGACAGGTCTGCACAGGCATCTTAGGTGTCGCCGGAAGACAAGGTCAATCTCGAAGCCTCTGGCCGCGGTGTCGACTCCCGGGGCGGCAATGAGCCCGGCGACGCCGCGCCGCCCTGGTGGCGGCGCAGGCCCGCGCTGGGCATTGCCGCCAGCCTGACCGCCGGCATGAGCACGGCGCTTCTGCTGGGCGCGCTCGGCCCGCCCGCGCAGGGCGCCGGCGCCGCCTTCGTCTATCTCGTCACGCTGCCGATCGCACTGCTCATGCCCGCCCTCGCCCTCGCCGCTGCGCTCATCGCCTGGCAGGCGCTTGGTGCCGCCCGTCCGGCACTTCGGCCCCTGTTGATCGTGCCCGCAACCATCGCTTTCGCCGCAAATATCGTTTCGCTCGGCATGTTCCTCAGATTCGTGCTTCAGGTCCTCGCGGTCTGAGCGCCGGATGACCCGCAGGCCCGCGCAGATCCGGTGGCAGCAAGCACTGGACGGGCGTGATTGCCTGGCCGCGGCCCCGGATCAAGTGGCCTGACAGGCACGCGGTGCTATATTGGAACGTGCGAACAGCCGAGGTGCGACGATGCAGTTGGAGCTGAACTACGGAAAAGGCAAGCTGCCCCTCAAGCTTGACGACGGCTGGCAGGTCACCGTAATTCGAAAACCCCAGATGCCGGTCGAGGCAGACCCTGTCGCGGCGGTCGAGTCGGCGCTTGCCAGGCCAGTTGGGGCGCGGCCGCTGGTCGAAGAGGCGCGGGCAAAGAAAAGCGCATGCATTCTGATCTGCGACATCACCCGGCCCGTGCCCAACGGCCTGCTGCTTGCGCCGATGCTCCGGCGCCTTCTCGAGGCAGGACTCAGGGCCGACGCCATCCGCATCCTGGTCGCAACCGGCCTGCACCGCCCGAATGAAGGCCGCGAACTGGAAGAACTGGTCGGCGACCGGTGGGTGCTGGAGAATTTCAGGGTCGAGAACCATTTCGCGCGCAACGATGCCGACCATGTCGATCTTGGCCGGACTGCCGGCGGGGTCCCGGTCAAACTCGACCGCCGCTTTGTCGAAGCCGACCTGAAGATCGTCACCGGGCTGGTTGAGCCGCACTTCATGGCGGGGTATTCCGGTGGACGCAAGGTGATTGCGCCCGGCATCGCCCACAAGGACACCATCACGACGTTCCATAATGCCCGATTCATGTCGGATCCGAAGGCGGATAATTGCGTGCTCGAAGGCAACCCGCTGCATGAGGCGCAATTGGAGATCGTGCGCCTGCTCGGACGGGTACTGGCAGTCAATACCGTACTCGATGAACATCGACGGCTGTCCTACGTCAACTTCGGGGAAATAGTCGAAAGCCACCTCGAGGCCGTGCGATTCATCGAACGCTATGCGATCGTCAACGTCCCCCGCCGGTTCAGGACGGTGGTGACCAGCGCGGCGGGATACCCGCTGGACCAGACTTACTACCAAACTGTAAAAGGCATGGTCGGCCCGATCAACATCCTGGAACCGGGCGGCAATCTGATAATCGCGGCGGAATGCGCGGAAGGCATCGGATCGCATGAATACGCGGACGCGCAGCGCCGGCTGATCGAGCGCGGCGTGGACGGGTTCTTTGCCGAGATCAGCCGAAAGCGCTTTGCCGACATCGATGAGTGGCAGACGCAGATGCAGCTCAAGCCGATGCGCGCCGGCTCGGTGGAGCTTTACTCGAGCGGCCTGTCTGCAGAAGAGCGTGGGCTGACGGGCGTGCGCTTGATTGATTCGGGCGATGCGGCCGTGCGGCGATCCGTGAAGGAGACCGGAGACGACGCCGTCGCCGTGATTCCTGAAGGTCCGTATGTGGTGCCGGTGTACCAGCCCGGCGCCTGACGAGCGGGATAAAGGGGGGAGCGCAGGTGATAGGTGATCGCGTCGAGGTCAACATCGCAGGAGGTCTCGATATCTCGCTGCCGAGAATGATCAGGGTCAGGCAGAAGTTCGACGCGCCTAGGCTGGCCGACATCCCCGCGGCGATCTCGGCGGAGTTTGCACGGCCGGAGGTGCGCGCCCGGGTAAAGCACGGGCAGGTCGTTGGCGGTGGCTGCGGCCGCCGCGGTGTCGCGAAGATCGCGACGATCGCCAGGTGCGTAATCCGCGAACTGCAGGCGCTCGGCGCCAAACCGTTCATCTTTCCGTCGATGGGCAGCCACGGGGCCGCCACCGCGGAAGGTCAGAAAAAGGTCCTCGAGGGCTACGGCATCACCGAGGCGGCGACGGGCGTCCCGATACGCGCCACCATGGATACGGTCGTCGTCGGCCAGCTCGAGGACGGCACTCCGGTGCACATGGACCGGCACGCGGCCGAGGCGGACGCGATTGTCGTGATCAACCGCATCAAGCCGCACACCGCATTTCGCGGCGCTACCGAGAGCGGCATCACCAAAATGCTCGCCATCGGGATCGGCAAGATCGTCGGGGCAGCAACCTATCATGCACACGGCATGGACACCTTTGCCGATCTGCTGCCGAAGGTCAGGAACGTCAATATCGAAGCCCGCAACGTACTGTTCGGCGTCGGCATCGTGGAGAACGCCTACGACCAGACTGCCCACATCGAGGTGATTCCCGCCGACCGGATCGACACCCGCGAACCGGAACTCCAGCGCCTGGCCAAACGCCTGATGCCGCGGCTCCAGTTTTCGGAGATCGACGTCCTCGTCATCGAGGAAATGGGCAAGAACATCAGCGGCGCCGGGTTCGACCCGAACAACACCGGACGCAATCGGCGCGCTGTTGAGTGGAAGGCGGACCCGCTGGTCAAGAAGATCGTGGTGCTGGGTCTGACCCCTGAAAGCCACGGCAATGCCACGGGCATCGGCGGCGCCGATGTGACGACGATGCGTCTTTATCGTGCAATCGATGTCGGCGCGACCTACGCCAACGTGATCACGTCGATGAATCTCGACGGCGCTGCCCTTCCGCTGGTCATGAACAACGACCGGGAAGCAATTGCCCTCGCGGTAAAGACCGTGGTACGCACCAGGCCGCAAGACTGCAGGATCGTACACATCCGCAACACGCTCGATCTGGCGGAGATACAGGTGTCGGAGCCCATGCTGGCGGAAGTAAAGGCCGCTACGGAGCGTTTCCAGATCGTTTCACCCGCGGGCCCGCTGCAGTTCGATGTCAACGGCAACCTGGTTCCGCTGGCGCCTTCGCACCAGCGGTCGGCCGCCGCGGCGGGGGGGCGCTGAACCGGCCCCGCCAAAACGGCCGCTGTGAACACACATACCCCCGGGGGAGGAAGTCATGCGCACACTGATCCTCGCCGCAGTGCTGGCGACGGCCGTTTGCCAGGCAGGAGCCGAGCCGACCCAGCAGGACCGTATGAGGCACTGTAACGCGCAGGCAAAAGAGCAGGCCCTCAAGGGCGAGCCGCGCAAGCAGTTCATGAAGGGTTGCCTCTCCAGTAAAAAGGAGGGTCAGTCCGTCGCGGAGCCTGCCAGGGACACGCAACCCGCCCGGGACGAGATGGCACCAGACAAGACTGAACGCAAACTGACGGCCCAGCAGGAACGAATGAGGACGTGCAACGCCGACGCGAAGCAACAAGCCCTGAAGGGCGAAGCGCGCAAGCAATTCATGAAAGCGTGCCTGTCCTCCCGCTGAGAGGCAGCGAAAATCCTTAGCCCCCGTCAGGGGCTGATGTCTACCCGGTCACAGCTACACCCGAGCATGAGCATGCCCGTTTCCGATGTCGCCTCCGTTTGGGGCCCCACGCGTTTTCTCGCCGCTTTCGTGCTCACGCTGTTGGCTGGCTGCGCATCCAGCCCCGAGGCGCCATCCGCGCCCCGCGTGACCTCTCCGTTGCTCACTCCGACAATGCTCGAGGGTCATGGGCTGGCGCTCCTGACGCCGGTCAGCGGGCCCGAACACGAACAGGACCGGCAGGCACTCGCGCTTGTGTTCGCCGACCGCTTTGCCCGGATGCGCCCCGAGGTCCGGGTAGTGCCGCTGTCCCAGACCGTCGGCGCAGTCAATCGGGCCGGCCTGACCCGTGCCTACCAGCGCATGTACGAGACCTTCGGCGACACGGGAGTGATGGAGCGCGACACGCTCGCCAAGCTGCGCGGCGTTTGCGGCGCGCGTTACTTTGCGCTGCTGAGGCTGGCCGAATTCCGCCGCAGCGCCGAAATGCCGGCCACGCCGCTTGGGCCCAGAGCGGACACGGTGGTGAGAATCCGGTTGTTTCTGCAGATCTGGGACAGCACCGACGGCACCGTAGCCTGGGAAGGCGTCAACGAACTGAGCCAACCGGCGGGAAACGGGGCCGCCACGACTTTCTCTGCAATCGTCGAACGCGTTTCCGCCGAACTGATTGCCCGCATGCCCTGAACGCCGTGCGGACCGTTAACGCCCGGCGCCAGGCCCGATGCCGTAAACCGCGGCCCACCCCAGGCCGGCGAGTGTGTCGCCGCGCGGGCGGTATTCGCAGCCAATCCATCCTTCGTAGCCGAGTTCGTCGAGCAGATCGAACAGAAACGGATAATGAATCTCGCCCACGTCAGGCTCGTGGCGTCCGGGCACGCCGGCGATCTGCAGGTGCCGGGTCACCGGGAGATGCTCGCGCAACGTTTCGGCCAGATGCCCTTCGAGCATCTGCATGTGGTACAGGTCGAGATGCAGAAACAGATTGTCCGACCCGACCGCTTCCAGAATACGGCGGGCGTGATCTGTGTGATTCAGGAAATAGCCGTGCATGCCGCGTGTGGTGTAAGCGGGGCCGTCCCTGATCGCGCCCATGCGATTGTTGATCGGCTCGATGACTGCGCGAATCCCGTGCGGTTTGAGAAAGTCCGCAGCAAACCGCAGATTATCCACATACACACGCTCGGCCGCCTGATAGGCTGCGTCACCGCCTACCATCCCCGCCACGAGATGCACCGCATCGCAGTCAAGCGGCCCCGCGTACTCGAGCACCCGGTCGAGGCTGTCGCGAAATTCGCGTTCGCGACCCGGCACAGCTGCCAGGCCCCGATCACCGGCTGACCAGTCGCCCATCGGCGCATCGAACAAGGCCATCGTCAGGCCGTTCGCCTTCAGGCGCGCCCGCAGTTCGGCCGCGGGATAGTCGTACGGCACCTGAAACTCGACGCCGGCAAAGCCCGCCCGCGCGGCGGCCTCGAAACGGTCGGCAAACCCATGCTCGGTAAACAGATAGTGGAGGTTCGCGGCAAATCGCGGCATGCAGTCCTCGGGGGGCGCCCCCTAAAGCCGGCGACGGTAGCAGAGGCATCGCGCCGGCGCTAGCGCAGTACGCCGCCTTTCGTGTATAGAGTCCATGCTGGGAGTATGCGGTTACTTTCCGGTAGCTGGAGGTCTCATGGGCAAGAAGGTCGACAGAAAAGCCGACGGTGAGAGCAAGAAGAAGAGCGGCAAGAAACGCAAGGACTTCGGTGCACCGATCGAGGATGCGCTCGCCTGCCCGCCGAGTACGCGGTTCTTCTGTGAGTTGGTAGTCGGCAACGGCCTGGGCGACAACGCGGTCGACGACGCGCTCGAGGCTTATCGTCGCGCATTCGAATCTCGGCGCGAGCGTGCACTCGAAGCGGCACGCCGCCACGACGCCGAATGCGGAAAGGGCTGCCGATCCGAAGAGCATATGGTTGTCGGGCCGTACATGAGCACGCAGGACTGGCGCATCGAGGAGGGCGAACTGACGCGCGCAACCACCTGGAGCTGGCTCGGTTACCAGTCGATACATTTCTGTCGCCGAAACTGATTCATTCAACCGAACAAAGCTATCCACATTTTTTGTGGATAACCTTGTGGATTGCGCGTCGCCAATTGCGCGAAGTCTTTTCCCAGCAAGTCTCCCTGTTAGCTCTGCCTAAAATTTCAGCAGCGGCGTCACCAGATGACGACAACGGCATGTGGCGCCGCGCATCCCGATGCCCGGAGGTGCAAAGCACGCGGGCGATCCGGCGACATTCAGCACCGCCGATGAAAGATCTGCTCGCGCCGACACGGCGCGACGCGGCCGAATGCTCTGCGGCAGCGCGTGCTGGCGCCTTCTCGCGCAACGCGGCACACGAGGCGCGTCGCGCGCTCAGGGCAGGATCGCGGGTACAACGAACGTAACTGCTTGCGGAACGAGCCGCCTCGGCCCCAGTCGCTGCCGCGGCCGGCCGCGGCATACGGGCCAGCCGCGCGAGGCGCACGCATCCCTTGAACGAAGACCCGCGGCGCTCAGATCGCTGGAGTGGCGGCGCTCAGCGAGTCTTGGGCGTCCACTCGCGCGCCATACGCTGCGCCTGGGCCAACGCTTCGGGAGACATCTTGGAAGCAATGAAATCGCGCACTTGCTCCACTCGCTGACGCTCATCCCCGGTCAGCCGCGCGGCCGCAAGATTGCTCCACAGGTAGGCCTTCGAGAGGTCCTTCTCCACCCCCTTGCCCTCGAAGTAAAGCCAGCCCAGGTGGCTTTGCGCGCGGGCATCGCCCTTGTCTGCGGCCAGCGAGTACCATCGGACTGCCTGCGCATAATCCTGCGCCACGCCCTTGCCCTCTTCAGAGAGGTAGCCGAGTACATACTGAGCGTAGGTGCTGCCCTGCTCCGCCGGAAGGCGATACCACTTGGCCGCGGCGGAGTAATCCTGACCGACGCCACGGCCAAAAAAGTACATGCCTGCGAGACTTTCCATCGCCTCCACGTTGCCGGCGTCGGCCGCCCGGCGGTACCAGCGGACGGCTTCCTGAGCATCCTGTGCGACGCCGATGCCTTGCTCGTGCAGATAGCCGACCATGAACTGGGACTGAACGTCGCCATTGTCCGCGGCCTTACGGAACCACTCGGCCGCGCGCGAGGCATCCTTCTCTGTGCCGCTGCCCTGGTAATAAGCCCAGGCGATGCTCGAAAACACGGATGATTCGCCCTGTCCGGCCGCCTTGAGAAACCACCTCAGCGCCTCATCGGGCTTGCGCTCAACGCCCTGTCCCTGTGCGTACAGAAATCCGAGGCTTGCCTGCGCGCGGGGATCGCCCTGCTCGGCCGCCTTGCGGTACCACTGCGCGGCCTGCGCCGCATCCGCCTGCACGCCCCGTCCGTTCTCGTACATCCAGCCCATCAGATACTGAGGATACGAACGGCCCGCTTGGGCGGCCGGTCGGTACCAGCGCGCCGCAGCCTCGTAGTCCCGGTCTATGCCGTTGCCAAAGAAATACAAGGCGGCGAGAGCCTCCTGCGCGTCGGTATTTCCCGCCTCGGCCGCGATCCGGTAATACTTGGCAGCCTGCGCAGCGTCGCGATTGACGCCTTCGCCGCGGTCGAACAGATATCCGGCGATAAACGCGGGATACGCCCTACCCTGATCGGCCGCAGCACCGTACCATTTCGCCGCCTTCGCCGGATCTTTCGGCACGCCCTTGCCGGAGAAATAAATTCCACCCAGCGTTTCCTGCGCCTCCACCTGGCCCTGCGCAGCCGCGCGCTCGTACCAGCGAATACCTTCGGCGAAATCCTGGGGCACGCCGCGACCGTTGAAGTAGCACTCGCCCAGGTAAAACTGGGCCGTCGCGTCGCCCGCCTGCGCCGGTTCGCGAAATTCCTCGACCGCAGTGCGGAAGTCCTCCCGCTGATAGGCGTCGAAGCCCTTGCGGGTGTCGGCTGCCGCGCTCGGCACGAGCGCCGACAAGAGCATCAGAATGACGATGCGCAGCATTGAACGCTCCTCCAGATTTCCTTAGCTTTTCGCGCGGCGCTGGCAGTGCAGATACGCCGCCGGTGGCCGCAAAGTTTAACAGCCTGGCACGGACCGGCCCGTACCGAACGGTGCTCGCTCGACCCCGCAACGATTCTCAGCGTGCCAGGTCTGCCAGCGCGGCGCCCAGCCAGTTGCCGCCACCGGACACCGGCCAAAGCAGATAAAGCCCCAGACCGATCGAGAGCAGGCCGCAGCCGCCGATCAGCCAGCGCCGCAGGCGCGGATGCGCTTCGGCGAAATAGGCGAACGGCATGGCGATCAGCACCGTGATGATCGTCATGCCGGCCACGGTGCCTGCGCCGAAGAGCAGGAGATAGCCCACGCCCTCAAACACATCGCCGATTCGTCCGGCCACGACCAGTGCAATCGCCGCCGAACCCGCCAGCCCGTGCACCACACCGATAAGCAGCGGGCGCAGTCCCTGCCACAGGTTCAATCCGGAGCGCCCACCGGCGTGCGCCCCAGGATGCATCGACGACGCCCGCCACGCCTTCGCCTCGTCACGGCACCCTGCCAGCGCAAACGTACCCAGAACCACCAGCATCAGTCCGACGGCAAGCTCCAGCGCCGGGCCGATCCGCGGCGGAATGGTGAGTGCGAACCCGAGCACGAAGGCACCGACCAGCGTAACCGTCAGCGTGTGACCCATTCCCCAGAGGGCGCCCACCAGTGCCGCGCTTCGCAACGAGCGCTGGCGGCTGACGATGGTCGACACTGCCGCGATGTG